>ENA-ORBV01000622-ORBV01000622.1-microbial-mat-metagenome-genome-assembly--contig:-NODE-622-length-80967-cov-26.249524_pt1 | contig 80967 bp, 77 predicted proteins | sample MGYA00237777_ERZ505514 | MGnify/ENA primary metagenome ERZ505514 (study PRJEB26160, sample SAMN06269048) | microbial mat metagenome | isolation source: Oligotrophic lake microbial mat | place...
CAACATGGACGAGACAAAAAGATGTTCCCGCTGGTGTGCCCCTTGTGTGGCGGCAACATGCGCATCATTGCCTTCATCACCGACGGGGTGCGGATCAATTAGATCCTGGCGCACATTCCTGCAGGCGTGCGACACGGAAACGGTGCCAGCGGCGGTAGTCGAGCGCGCGCGAGTGGATCGACCAGGCTGCCGCCGCCGTCGCCCGCGTGTCGTCCAGGCTCGGCATCGCCGCGCTCGCGTTCGGCGCCGATGCGTTGTTGCAGCATGGCGCCGACGACGCGCCGGTCTTCGACCGACCAGAGGTCGGCGCTGGTATTGAGGAGCCGGGTACGCGCGGCTTCGAGTCCGGCCGGCGCGCCTTCTTCCTCGCCCAGCGGCTGCCATTGCAGGCGGTAGCGCAACCCGGCCGAGGCCGATCCACGCGCGCAACCCCAGCCGGACTACGAGTTCGATCAGCGCATTGCGTGGTAGGGCAAAAGACGACAAGACTCGCTTGTCGGGGCGACTCGTGCCTGTAGCCACCCGAGCGGCAAACTTCCGCCGCCCAAGTGGCCACAGGCACACACAACGGGCATGCCGGGGCGGGGTTTCAGGGGCTTGTCCGGCGTCTGCGGCGCCAAATCAACGATTGACCCAGACCGATATGGCCGGGTTACTGCAACAATGGCGTTGGAATTCCTATCCTTACCCTGGAAAAGGACTGGCCTACACTCAAAGCATCACTGCTCGGCGGGAAGATTCAGGTTCGAGAAATGACGTCATCTCCAATCAGCTTCGCGCTGTTCGCTGCGGATAGCGATAACGCTGGCCTAAAATTCTTCCACCTTCTCTCGATCGGCATGCCGATCGTCGCAATTGCGCTTGCGATATTCGCTTCTTGGTGGTGGATTCTGCTTGCCTTGCTATCCCTGTTTTTTCATAGAACCGCAAAATCATTCTATCGAACCGTGATATTTCAAGCGGTGACAGCATCTGAGGCGACGTTCTGCTTCTTGTTTTCCCGGAACACTATTTGTCTCCAGCAAAAAGGAACAGTCCTGATCAGGCAAAATGATTAAGCGAGCATGAGCGATTTGAATCTAATTTTGAAGTCGAGAAGTACGCTGTCCGCACAAGAGCGGTGCACGCCCCCTGACGTGATTGAATTAAATCGCTACATGGTGGAGACACGCACCGGATTCCAACAATGCTCATCAGCCAAGCCATTGACATGGACCTGCGCATATCATCCCCGCATCGCATCTGGGCGGCATCCCCGAAGACGCAGTTCGACACCGTCGGATAACTGAATGGCGCCTATTGATCAGCGTTCTTTCGACAACGCAAAGATGCTGTAGCCCTCGACCACACGACGACTGCATTGGTTAAAGCACCAGATTTATTGATCGCCGCAAAGCAGGTGAAATCAGCGAAATTTACAAATGAGGGAAAATCAATGACAACACCCGGGTCTCGCGCCATACCACCGTCGACGGTGCTTGCCTACCGCGCCACGATCTACGAAATTGAGATACCGGGCAACGGCGGAATCGCCATGCGCGTCGGAACGGTGAACCGACCACTGTCCGCATTGATGGCCGCGCACAGCGTGGGTTCGGTGGCATTCCTGACCGCGTTCAACCCTTATAGCCGTTGCACAGAGGATGAGGTAAATCGCGCAGAGCAAGCGCGAATGGAGGCGGATTTGCGGGCTCGGGGATTCTCGTACCTGCTCGGGGCAGGACGCGATCCGAGTGGCCAATGGCCTTCAGAGGTGAGCGTACTTGTCCTCGGCATGTTGTTGCCCGAGGCTGAGGCGACGGCTCGCGCATTTGGACAGAACGGGTTTGTCTGGGTTGGCTCGGCAGAGGGGTTGGTAGTGCTCCGGCTTCTACGCCCCCTGCAAATTCCGAATGCAGACCAACTGCAAACATGGCGGGCGTCGCTACTGGCCGAGCAAGGTGCGGCCGCCGCGCTACTCAGCCCTCGGGAGCAGGCGGCTCTAATGACCGTACCGGCTACGCAGTTCGCGCATTGGTTGTTCCCGGACCGACGCGATCTGACAATGCCGTGGCCATTGACCCTCCCCAACGGGAGCACGATGGGCGCAGGCACCGAGCTTGACCGCATGTTTCGCTGGGTATCTGCAGGTTTGACGGAGACATTTACAGAGTATGTCGATTCGCCCGATGGCGGTGATAGGGAGATTCAGGATGTTCTTCAACAAGAAAAGTGATCCACGTCCTCTGGGCATCCCGTTGGACGACCTGGTTACCGCTCTTGCGGCTACAACACTGAAAGTAAAGCGGGAGGATGATTCACTGATCGTCAAGCATCGTACTTATTCGACACGCGTGGACGTCATTCGGCCGCCCAATCTCGAAACGGAGAACGGACCAATCAAGGCGGTTATTCAAATCCGGAGCGTGCTTCCGCAAGAGGTAGCGGCAATGTTCAAGAAACCGGAGCTGACCGTGGCGATGAATGCAATGGCGTCACTCGGTGCGCTCACTGTCGATGACGAAATGATTTTCGTCGGATCTCGCCTCACGATGTACCAGGACGAGCGCGCATGGAATATCCAGTTTCCACTCTTGCTATTTGCAATCATCGGGAGCACGGACTCACTTATCGGCGCGATGCGCAGAATGTTCGGTAGGGAGCGCGGTGAAAGGACTGCTTCCGCTTGGACCGAAAATGACTTCAAGCAGGTTGAGGGCAGCCTTTCCAAGGTGTCCGTATGCAACGCTGGAGAATGCGGCCTGACTGCGGAATTTAGCCTCCGAGACGGAGCAGTTAGTGCGGCTGACGGGGATCATCACACCGCGCTTTGGCAACTGATTGGCGACCAACCTCACCCTGACCTCGGGGGCGGGCTATTCTGTCTTTTGCAAATGCCCCACACCGTTGCAGACGAAACACGACTGAATCGAGTCGTCATGCAGCTCAACAAAATGGAGATGGCGGCCCACGATCTTCCGCCACACTTTGGTGCGTGGTGCCGCGGCAAAATGGACAACAATCCCGCCTACGTCAGTTTCCTGCCGAACGCCCGGCATTCAACGGCAGGGATTGCCGCCAATACGTCCATCTGGGCCCTCAACCGCGCCCAATGGGCGAATGCAATGCTTGCATCCATGGGTATTCGCACCTAAGTTACTAGCCGATGCAGGTGTCCTGGCGACAGATGAAACCGCCTGGCTGACCCAGCAGCAGATGGCTCATTTAATCCACACCAGAAAGCAAAACAACGGCCAGCACTGGAAGCACATATTTGACGAAGTTGAGCTCCTTGGAGATTCAGTTGTAAGGAACCCATTTACGACTGCCCCTCCTTTTGAAATTCACGGTCTCCAGCTTCATATTTTAATCGGACCTGGGACGGTCTCTCTGGTTTGCTAATAAAAGCGCCGGCTGTTAATCCTCAGAACCTGCTGCTCGGGCAGGATGTCGACCACGCCCTTGCAAAGGAAGACGGCGGTATCGAACAATCCCTTGTTTGGCCAGTAGGTGAGGCAATTAAGGAACAACCCGGCGCTGGTGCGACGGATGTCTCGGTCATCTGCGTGAGCCTAAGTCACCGCCGCGCCTGCTGCCGACCCGTGGGCCGCCGCTGTGGGAGATGTCGGGCAGCGAACCGGCCGAGGGCGATCCACGCGCGCGACCCATACCGGACTACATGCCGGACAACGAGTTCGATCAGCGCATTGCGCGGTAGAGCAAAAGACGACAAGACTCGCTCGTCGGGGGCGACTCGTGGCTGTGGCCACCCGAGCGGCAAACTTCCGCCGCCCAGGTGGCCACAGGCACACACAATGGGCATGCCGGAGCGGGGTTTCAACGGCTTGTCCGGCGTCTGCGGCGCCGTATCAACGATTGACGCTGACGGATATGGCCGGATTACTCCAACAATGGCGTTGAAATTCCTATCCTTGGCGGCGTTTTCATCTGATGCCGTCCCGGCGTTTACCCGACCCGAACTGATCCCGAGCGTTGGAAAACCCGAGTATGACCAGTGTTATACTTTCGCGATGAAAACCGCCATCTCCATTCCCGATCCGATATTCCAGAGCGCGGAAGCGCTGGCGCGGAAATTGAAAACCACCCGAAGCGATGTCTACGCGCGCGCGGTGGCGCTTTTTGTTCAGCAGCATTCTGAACAAGACGTGACGGCGCGGCTCAACGCGGTTTACGCGTCAGAAGACAATCGGCTCGACAAATCGATGGCCCGCATGCAAGCCGAGACATTGAAGCGCCATAGCACCTGGTAGCGGGCCCTACGTGTTCAAGCGCGGCGATATCTGGTGGGCCGATTTGGGTGAGCCGCGTGGTTCAGGTCCCGGATTCCGCCGTCCGGTACTGATCGTCTCCGACAACCGGTTCAACGCGAGCGCCATCCAGACAATATTGGCGGCGATCATCACCTCGAACCTGAAACTTGCGGCGGCGCCCGCCAATGTGCTGGTGCCGGCGCGCGCATCCGGCCTGGCGCAATCGTCGGTGGTCAACCTGTCGCAGATCACTACGCTTGACAAGGCGTTTTTGATGGAGCGCGTTACCCGATTGCCGGAGCGATATTTGCGTGAAGTCGACACGGGCTTGCGGTTGATAATGTCGCTCGGATAGATGGACGCGCGGGGCACTGCCAACTATCAGAGCACGCCAATTTGCCAGCGTGCCAGAGAACACCGGCGCGGCGCATCGCTTCGATCTCCGCTAGCGTCATGCCCAGCAAGCCGACGAGCACTAAGTAGCTGATGAAAGCGCCCATCAGCCGCGTCTTGCCGACGCCGGTGGCCAAGGCGAAACACGGCGACGGAAAATCACGCTCGAAATCCGACAACTTGGGAAACTGCGCCTTCAGCGCACCGACCATGCCGGCCAGTTCCAGCGCCGACCGCGCTCGGTGGTCCCGCTTACGTGCCCGCAGTGCGGCGGCGCGATGAAGAGCATCGCTTTCATCACCGGGACGGTGGTGATACGGGAGACTCTACGTCATCTGCGTGAGCCTAAGTCACCGTCGCGTCTGATGCCGGCCCGTGGGCCGCCGCTGTGGGAGATGCCGGGCAGCACTTCCGCCGCCCAGGTGGCCACAGGCACACACAATGGGCATGCCGGGGCGGGGTTTCAGCGGCTTGTCAGGCGTCTGCGGCGCCAAATCAATGATTGACCCAGACCGATATGGCCGGATTACTCCAACAATGGCGTTGAAATTCCTATCCTTCTCCCACGCTTCACGCGCGAAACCGCCATCCAAAAAGTGCGGATGGCTGAAGACGCGTGGAACAGCCGCGACCCGGCACGTGTTTCTTTGGCCTGCACCCTCGACACGCGTTGGCGCAACCGGAGTGAGTTCGCAGTCGGCCGTGCGCAGGTCGTGGAACTGCTTGTACGCAGGCCCGATGACCATCCGGGTTTGAGCGACCCGGGGCTCTGAGCCGCTTACCGTAGCGAACAGACTCCCAATCCGACACGCGATCCGCCATCAACCATCAACCATCCAGCGACTTCCAAATGCCGTACATCAACTTGAAACTCAGCGTCCCGGAGTCAGCGGGTGCCGACTCCTGGGGCGATCAGGGGAAAACGAAAGAGTTCAGGTACATGCATGGGGCCAGGAAGCCAGTGCCGTGACGCTTTGGCGCGGGCGGTCCGCGGACGAACCACCGCAGGCTGCACCCGCTTCGCTGCGGCGTAAATTGGCGCTGGGGGGGCTTTGAGGCTGAAGTCATCAGCTTGTCAACGGCCCCACAGGCTCGACAAGGGTGCGGCCCACATCCCGTGACCCACGGGCAGGGTCTCGGTGCCGTCATACAGCAGCACGCCCATTTTGAACTGGGCACCGGCTACGCTGGCCAGCTTCTTCAGACCACGCAGGTCGCGTTCGCTGACGCCGGCGGTGGCCTTGACCTCGACGCCAACCAGTAGCCCCGCGCTGTTTTCGATCACCACGTCGACCTCGAACTGGTCGACGTCGCGGAAAGCCGCTCCATCCCGCCCGCCAAGGAGTCCGCGACGCTGGGCAACGTCATCAGGTTGGCGGACCCGGTCAGCAGGAACCGACCCGGACGCCGGTCTTCGTCGACGCTTTTCTTGATGGCCAGCAGCAGTTGGGGTGCGCGCTGAATCTCGTCAATCACCGCCCGATCAAGGCTGCGGACCATGCCAATCGCGTCCTGCCGTGCGGCGCGTCAACTCGTCGTCGAGCGTCAGGTAGCGCAAGCCACCGGGCTCGCCGGCCCATTGGCGCACCAAGGTGGTTTTGCCGGACTGGCGTGGACCCGCCAGCAACACCACTGGCGTGTCTGCCAACGCCTCCTCCAGGCGGGCCGGGATCAGCCGCGGCTAAAGCTTGGGAGCTTGCATGGGGTAAATCCACCGGGAAAAATGGAATCAGTCGACGGGAAATTCGGAACCGGGGGCCGTGAATTCCGGAATGGAGGGGCTATGCGTGGCCCGGCCCCGCTGCTTCCCTCTCCCACAGAACTGAGGAACGCATTTATTATCAATGACTTATCGTCTGATGGCCGTTCGCGACGGACGCGATGATGACTGATGATGTAAAGAATTTCGACACTTTCGGGTCGCTGTTGACCGCTCGCGCCGCTGGAAACGCCCCCGGCTGCGATGCTGGGGCCGGCGCGCGGGGAGGGTGGGGCTTCAGGGCTGCCCGCGAGTTTCCGCTTTGGCCGAAAGCGGCCTCTCCAAGCCCGCCTCGTTCAATCGCTTTTTGTGAACCGAAAACTGCATCAAGGCACGATCCGTTGTTCCCGAAACTGCGTGAGCAGGCGCACAAACATCTCCTCGCTGTCGACCACCTCGTGGAAGCCGTGCTGTCGGCACTTGGTCACATTCGACATCACGTCCCAGCTGGTGTTGAACACATAGTCGCCAAAAGGCCAGGCTACGACTTCGTCAAAGCGGTAGGGCGTAAGGCCATATTTCTTCACGAGGGTGTCCCAAACCGGCGCCTTGTCGGCCATGAATTCGGTGAGATTCATGGGTGACGGTTCGCCCGCTTCCATGCCGAACACCGCCGCCAGCCGCGGCCAGAGGTTTTGCCAGCGGAAGTAGTCGCCGTTGGTGATGTTGTAGGCCTGGTTGGCACAGCGCGGGTCTGTCGCGGCCCACAGGGCGGCGTTGGCGAAGTGGCCGGAGTCAGTCACCTGGTAGATGTTGCTGCCAGTGCCGGGCTTGCCGGGCCAGGCCATCGGACGACCGAGTTCTTTCATGATGGCCGCGTACACCGCGATTACCGGCAGGATACTCATGGCCATGCCGGGGGCGAAGCCGCACAGGGTTTGCGGACGCAGGTCGCTCCAGGTCCAGCGCTTGCCTTTCTGGAAGTCGGTCAACCAGTCGATCTGGTCGAAGTAGTAGTTGGCGCCAGCATGGCGCGGGTCGGTCTCGCGTGCAGGCGTCTTGAACGGCCCCAGGTGCGAGCCGTAGTACTTGGTGCCGGTGATCAGCACCACCCGCTCAAGGTTGGGCGACACGCGTTCGATCGCCGAGACCGAATTGATCAGCATGTCGCGGTTGGGCGCGATGTTGGAGGCATAGTCGGCGGCTTTGCCGGCGGAGGCCTGGAACGCCGCATAGAACACGTGGGTAGCCGCGCCGAAATCCGGCGCCCATGGTTGCAGCACGTCCACCGTCACGTAGCGCAGGTTCGGGCGATCCTCTCCCTTGCGGCGCGACAGGCCGATGACCCGCCAGTCAGGCAGGGATGCAAGCTTGTCGACGATATAACGGCCCATCACGCCCAGGGCGCCCACCACGACTGCGGTTTTCATGTCTTGCCTTCCGGTTGCGCTTGCATCGAGCCTGACCATGCGGCGCGGCTTTCAGCGCCGCGCCGCGCGCTTGCGCTTCACCCACATCCAGCGCAGGTACAAGCTCCAGGCGGCGTACACCATCACAAAGCCAAGTGCGGCCAGGATCGCCGCCAGCAAGGGCACGCCGACCAGAAGCGGCTTGCCAAGCGACATCGACCAGGCGCTGATAGCCTCGGCCCATTGCACCGGCGAGGCGCCGGACAGCGCCGGAACCGGCACTGCATCGGCCGACGGACCAATCACGAAGGCACCCAACTGGTAGGCCAGCAGATACAAGGGAATGATGGTCAGGGGATTGGTGTAGAGCGTGGTCACCAGCGCCACCGGCAGATTGCGCTTGAGCCACACCGCGCCCAGGGCGCCTCCGAGCATCTGCAGCGGCCCCGGGATGAGGCCGCAAAACAATCCGATTGCCACCCCGCCGGCAACGCTGCGACGACTCAGGTGCCACACTGCGGGATGGAAAAAACGTGGCCCGAGAAAACGGGCCACCTGGGTGTCGCGATATTTTTCGACGTCCGGCAAGACGCGCTTGAGCCAGCGACGCAGCATTCCACTCTCACATGCGATCAGGGAGTGCGAGTATAGAAGCTCTGAGGAACCGGAGACGTTGCCCGGCGGCATGATGCCCGACGGCAGGGCCAGGCAATGGCGGGCGATATCACCAGGCGTGGTCGGTTCAACACCACAGAGGTGTAGATGCCACCACGGCGACAAGCGTGAATCTCGAAGCGAATCGCAGGGCAGCGATAGAAAAACGCAAACCAGGTTCCTGGAAGGCGGACTCTCGAACGAAGAGTCTTTTCGATTCAAAACGTTGCAAAAGTGACTTTCTCGGCCTACGGACTGGTCCCGGGTTTACCTAGGCCAGCGCGACCGACGAATCTTCCTTGACGGTGATGCGCCACAGGGTGCGCGCCTGGTGGTGATCGGGCAGCGGCGCGGCATGCAAGAGCTGGGCGTTGTCCCACACGATCACGTCACCGACGCGATAGTCAACGGTATGCAGGTACTTCTTCTGCGTCGCATGCACCTTGAGTTCGTCCAGGAGCGCGATCGCTTCGGCGTCGTCCATTCCCTCGATGCCGAAGCAGCTGCCCGAGACGGAATAGAGCGATGTGCGGCCCATGTGCGGGTGCGTGCGCGCGATCGCGTGGCGCACCCAGTGCACCTTCTTTTTCTGATCTTCATTGAGCACCGAGGCAACCGTGCGCGAATTTTCGTCGAGATCGTCGCGGTTGCCGTAGTGGTGACGGCCGATCAGGCCTTCGAGACGTGCCTTCATGGCGTCGGGGAGTTCGTCGTAGGCGCGGGTCTGGTTGGCGAAGGTGGTGCCGTTGCCGGTTGTGGGCATGTCGAGCGCGTAGAGCATGGTGCAGCGCGCCGGCACGTCGAGGTAGGAATAGTCGGTGTGAAAGTAACTCCCTGCGTCTTTCAGGCCAGTGGGCTTGCCGTCGCGCTCGACATTCGAAAGTATCAGGATGTCGGCGATTTCGGGGTGGTGATAGGTGTCGATGACATGCGGTTCCGCACGCCCCCAACGCCTGGAAAACGCATGGAACTGCCCGGCCGTCAGGTTCTGCTCGTGGAACATGATGAAGCAATGCCGATGCAATGCCTCTTCGATGCGGCCGAAGGTGGCGGTGTCCAGCGCTTGTGCAAGGTCGATGCCTTTGATGCGGGCCCCAAGGGCGTCGGACAGCGGTTCGATCGCGATCATGGATTTCGTCCTTTCACGGTCCCGGCGGGCGAAAAATTCACTTCAACAGTTCGGGCGAGATCCAGCGCGGCAGCAACAGCGGAATCTCCGGCCAGATGATCATCGCGCACAGCACCAGGAGCATGGGAACGAGCATGATCATGGTGTCTTTCAGCGCGTAGCGTAGCGGCACCTTGGCCACCGCGCAGGAGATCATCAGGCACATGCCGTAGGGCGGCGTCACCAGGCCGAAGGCGAGCGAGACGATGCCGATGATCGCAAACGAGACCGGGTGCAGACCGACCGAGGCCGCCAGCGGCTGCAAGGTGGTGCCGACGATGATGATGGCGGGAATGGCGTCGAGGAAGCAGCCCACCACCAGAAATGACGCGGCGATCAGGAAGCCCACGCCGATCGGCCCCAGCCCCCACTGCGTGACATTGGCCAGCAAGGCCTTGGGAATCTGGTAGTAGGCCAGGAGCCAGCCGAATACCGATGCCGTGCCGATGCAGAAGAGCGCCACCGAGGCCAGGCGGCCGGTGTCGACGATGGCGGTATAGAGCTGGCGCATGCTCAACTGGCGGTAGTAAAAGATCGACAGTGCCGCCGCGTACAACACCGCCACCGCTGCGGACTCCGTGGCGGTGAAAAAGCCGAGCAGGATGCCGCCTACGATGATCAGCGGCGTGGTCAGCGCCGGAATCGAGGTAAACGCCGAGCGGACGACTTCGCCCAGCCCGGCGCGCGGGTAGACCGGATAGTTGCGCCGCTTTGCATAGGCATGCACGGTGGCCATTTGCGCCAGCCCGATCAAGAGCCCGGGGATCACGCCCGCGAGATACATTGCACCGATCGAGGTTGAGATGACTCCGCCCCACACGATCATCAGGATCGAAGGCGGGATGATCACCGCCAGCACCGCCGACACCGCCGTGATGGCAATCGAGAACGACAGGTCGTAGCCCTCTTTCACCTGCGCCTGGATGAAGAGCTTGCCCTGGCTGGCGGCATCGGCCGTCGAGGAACCCGAAATGCCGGCGAAGAACACCGACAGCACTACGTTGACCTGCGCCAGCCCGCCCGGGAAATGCCCGACCAGCGCACGCGAAAAGCGCATCAGGCGGTCGGTGATGCCGCCGACGTTCATCAGGTTGGCGGTGAGCAGGAAAAACGGCACCGCCAACAGGATGAAGGAGTTGTAGGCCTTGAACATTTCGTTGAACAGCACCATCGGCGACAGGCGCGGCTCGATCACCAGTATCGGCAGGGCTGCCAGACCAAGCGCGAATGCCACCGGCACGCGTACTGCAAGCAGGGCAAAGAAGGTACCGAACAGGACCAGCGCGGCCATGCCTGGCGACAGGGCAGCCGCGGTCACAGCGCCTTCTCGGGGGCGTTGCCGCCCAGATTCTCGCCGCGCCGGTACAGATCGATGTCGCGCGCGAATGCCTCGATCAGAAACAGCAACCAGGTGACGCCGGCCACCGGCCAGGCGATGAAGATCAGCCACATCGGCAGGTCTGCCAGCTCGGAAGTCTGGTTCCAGCCAAATTTGGTGAACTCGATGCCCCAGTAGATCGTAACCCCGGTGAATCCGAGGACAAACAGGTTGGCGACGATGCGCAGCGCCGCGTTGGCGCGCGGCGACAGTTCGTTCCAGAGGTCGACATCGAAATGCAGACGCTCACGCACGCCGATCATGGCGCCGATCATCACCATCCAGATGAAAAAGAAGCGGCTCATTTCCTCGGTCCAGATGTAGGCCGGGATCAGCGCGGTGAAGCGCGAAAATATCTGGATCGAGACCGGAACGATCAGGATCGCAACCGCGAACGCAAGCACCCACGTGAGCAACCGGTGGTAGCCGTCAAGGAATTTGGTCATTGGGCGCGGCGCGCAAACGCCGGTGGCGAGAATGGGTGAAACGCGGGGCCCGGAGCGGATCGAGGTCCGCCCCGGGGCAATGCCTTACTTGATCGCGTTGATCTTGGCGTAGATCTGCTCGGCGCCGATTTCCTTGGCGTAAGCCGCCATCACCGGGTCGACCAGCTTTTGCATCGCCGCCCGGTCTGCAAACGGAACTTGTTTCAACTTGCCGGCCTTTTCCATCGCGTCGAGTTTCTTCTGGTCTTCCGAAGACTCGATCTCACGGCCATAGGCACCTGCTTCCTTGCCGGCCTTGATGATGGCGGCCTGCAGGTCCTTAGGCAGCTTGGCGAAGGTTTTCGAGGAGAAACAAAGCGGGCGAATGGTGATGGCATGACGGGTCAGGTTGACGTTTGGCGCGACCTCGTTGAACTTCATCGCCTCGATGCCCGCGGCTTCGTTCTCGCCCGCCTCGATCACCTTGTTCTGGATCGCGTTGTAGATCTCGTTGTAGGCGATCACGGTTGGCGACATGCCAATGGCGCCGAAGGTCTTGCTCCAGATCGGCGCGCCCTGCACCCGCACCTTGAGACCTTTCAGTTCGGCCAGGTTGGTGATCGGCTTGTTGGCGAAGATGTTGCGCACACCGCCGCCGGCGTAGCCGATCAACATGACTTCGCCTTTTTTCGACACCTCGTCGGCTACCGGCTTCAACAAGTCACGGTCGAGCACCTTGTTCCAGTGGGCCAAGTCGCGAAACAGGAAGGGCGCGTCGATGAACGGTGCCGCCTTGGAGAAAGTCGACATGTGGGCCGGGGAGACGATCGCGTAATCCACCGCCTTGCCCTGGTTCATGTAGGCAAAATAATCCTTTTCGAGCCCGAGTTCGCTGTTGCGGTGAAGCACGAAAGTGATCGGCTTGGCGTAATACTTCTTGACCAATTCCTCGAATTTCAGGAGCGCCTTGTTGAACGCGTGGTCGTCATTGAATTGCACCGCGCCATGCAGGGTGATGGCCTGCTGGGCCGTTGCCGGCAATGTGGCGGTCACAAGCGCTGCAGCACCCAGCGCGCATGCCATGCGTCGATTGAAATCCATGTTGTCTCCTTGATTGTGGGTTCGCACAAGGCTTGCGAGGCAAGCCTTGATTCGGCAGGACCGGCAATGGCATTATTAACCGGTCCGTTACAACAAGGATCGCATAGGGCACCTGCGCTGTCAAACAGCGAGGCGAAAACCCGTGCCGCACAGGATCTCGTGCTTGCGCCAGCGCTTCGGGCCTGCCGGCGCTGCAAGCAACGTAAAGGCTGCAGATGGGCTCGAACCGCCGCTCGAAGCTGCACTGATTGCGTGCCGCAGCATCCCGCCCCCGCTGCACCGTCCCCAAGCCGGGGCCGCTGCGTGCGGCTCGATTACCTGAGGCCGGGCGCGCGTGCCTGCAGCGACTCGGAAAACGCCTTGGCCGCCGCTTGCGGGCCGGTCAGCACCCAGTCGAACCAGCGATTCTCAAGGCGCCGCATGTCAGCGGCCGCAGCCTGCCAATGCGTGGCCTGCTCGTTGATCAGGGTCTCGAAGGTGGGCGCCTGCAGCAACAACACAGCGCTGCTGTCGCTGCCATCCATTGAAATGCTCATGCCGTTGCGCCGTGCCAGATGCAGAATGGCCTGGTTTTCGCGCAGGCAATGCATGAACACGCGTTGCAGATAGCGATTGCGCGCCCAAGCCACCGCGTGTGCGAACAAGCAGCCACCCAGACCAGCGCCGCGCGCGCCCTGATGCACCGACAGGCCCAGCTCGGCGCCTTCGCCGACCGGCGCGACATGCACCACCGCGATCAGGTTTGCCTGGGAGTCGGCCACGCCCAACACAGCTTCGGTGTCGAAATCGATCAGGTCAACATAGCGATCGATCGCCGCATCATCCAGGGTGATGCCGAAACGCAAGCGTCGGTCAGTTGCATCGAGCGCCTTGAAGTGCGGGCGCAAGCGCCAGCGGTCGGAATCGGCGAGTTGGCGAATCACGGGGTATTGCATGCGCATTTTCCTCGACAGCAACCAGCGCAGGTCGTGGTAGCGCCAGTGCCGCAGCATGGGGATAGGGTGGGCCCGGTCGGGCCATCTCATCCGTGCTTGGATTGTGCACTGCAACAACAAGTTCCGCAAGCCGGCATAACGGCAGCTCGGCGGGCGCACCGAAATCGACTAGTGTAAGCACGCACTTACGATACTTTTATTACACATCAATATGTATTTTTCCCCTGCAGCAGAAACGAGAGGCCCCTCTAAATCAGGGCGAAGCCCGCTTCATCGTGGGCCTGCGCCGCTGATGACTGGGCGCGGAGCGCCGGAGTTCAGCGTTGCAGGCGCCGGCGGCGCACCAACGCAGGCGATCACCCGCGAAAGCGCTGCGAACCGAAACGCGCGGACACCGGCAGCTTCCCTGCGGGCGTGTCTACCGATACAGTTGCCCGCCATCGATGTCGATCACCGTCCCGCTCAAATAGGACGCCCGCTCGGACGCGCAGTACAGCACCACGTCGGCCACCTCTGCGGCCTCGGCGATGCGGCCGAAGGGCATGTTGGTGAGCAACTCCTCCCAGCGCGACTCGTCGCCCAGCGTGGTCCTGGCGCGTGCCTTGGTCAGCGTGATGATGCGATCGGTACGGGTGGCGGTCGGATTGACGCCCAGTACCCGCACACCATGATTGGTGGCGCCAGCGCCGATACCCTTGGTGAATGCGATCAGCGCGGCATTGCCGGTGGCGCCGCAAATGTAGTCAAAGCTGGGCTTGGCGCCCGCCAGGCCGATCACGTTGACGATGACGCCGCTCTTGCGCTTCATCATCGCCGGCAGGACTTCGCGCGTCATGTTGATGTAGCCGAACACTTTCAGATCCCAGGCATCGCGCCAGCGCGCCTCGTCGATCGCTTCCACCGAGCCGCCGGGAATCGCGCCGGCGTTATTGACCAGCACGTCGATGGCGCCGCAGGCTTGTGCCAGCGCTTTGGCAGAACCCGGCTTGGCGAGGTCGACCGCATGCACGTCAATGTCGACCTTGTGCTTTGCCAGGATTTCCGCCTTGGCCGCTGCCAGCCGCGCCGGGTCGCGCGACGCCAGATGCAGGGCGCAGCCTTCGGCGGCAAACGCCTGGGCACACGCCAGGCCGATGCCCTTGGAAGCGCCGGTGATGAGTACGCTCTTGCCTTTGAGTCCTAGTTCCATGATGCATGTCCTTTATTGTCAGGTGGCGGGGCAAACGGATTCGAACCAGTCGGCGATTTGCGCGCCTTGCATGAACACCACGTCATCGCGGCCGGCCAGGAGGTCAAGCATTTTTTCGAGGTAGCCGATGCGATGCGGCACGCCGATCAAATGTGGATGCAGTCCCAGCGCCAATACCCGCGGCTGGGTCTTCAATTCAGGCTCGAACGCCGCCACGGTATCGACCACGCGCTGATACATCTCGGGTGATGCGTGCTTCTCGACAGCATAGATGATGCTGTCGTTGATCTCCAGGTTATATGGCATGGCGATCAGGGGCCCGGCCTTGGTTGTCATCCAGTCCGGCAAGTCATCGATCACCCAGTCGCACACGTAGTCGACGCCGCAGGCCTTGAGCACATCGGGAGTGTCGTAGGTTTCGCGCAGGCCCGGGGAGAGCCAGCCGCGCGGCCGGCTGCCGGTGAACGCCGCCATCTTGTCGAGACAGGCTTCGATCAGTTCGCGCTCGGCCGCAGCCCCGCCAGCGGCGGCATTCATGGTTTTCTGGTGCATGCCGTGGCCGATGAATTCCCAGCCGGCATCGCGCATGGCTGCGGCCGCGCGCGGATAGGCGTCGATCACGCCGGCATTGAAACTGGTGGAGGCTGTGATGCCGCGTGCTGCCAGCGCGCTCATGATGCGCGGCAGGCCGGCGCGCATGCCGTAATCGGCCCAGGAAAAATTCGGTACGTCGGGCTCGGTTTCCTTGCCGTGCGGCGGCGTGATGATCTTGCGCGGCATCGGCTCCTCGAAGCGCCAGTGCTCGACGTTGACCACCACATGCACGATCAGCGGTTTGGGCTTGCCGTTGACCAGCGGCGCGGCCAGCCGTGCCCGCTCGTTGGACAGGGTGTAGGGAACGCGGGGATTTGCCATGCGGAACTCGCCTTGAAGGAATTGCAGTTTGGAACGATCGGGGTCGGGCACCAATACACGCGCCAGACACCGCGCCTGTTTCAGTGCTGGCGCGCCAGAATGCCGAAGCCCGGCAAGGGGTCCAGGATGCCGACCCGCCGCAAGGCCTGCCAATAGGTAGCCACATTGACTCCGATCAGGGGCTTGCCATGCGTCGCTTCGATCTCGTCGGTAATGGCCGACACCGGCAGGTTGGTGCCCACGTGAATCAGGGCCTCGACGCCTGGGCGATCCAGCGCCCGGAATCCGCCACGAATTTCGTCTTGCGTGATGCGCGCCACCGCGGTCGGCCCGGTCGCCTTCAGACCGAGGGTATGCACCACCTCGTAGCCGCAGGCGCTGAAGAACTCGGCGATGAGAGTGTCGGCGGGCGGCCAGTAGGGCGTGAGCACCGCGATGCGCCGCGGATTGCCGATCGCCTCCAGGCCCTTCAACACCGCAATCGAGGGGGTGACGAAGGGCACGCCGCAATAGTCTTCCAGCTTCGTCTGCTCGGCCTGCGCGCGTGCGGAATCACCGCGAAACGAGTGGATTGAATGGCCGTGTGCAATCACATGCGGCTCGGCCGGCAGCACCAGATTCAGTGCATCGTCGAGATTGCCTTCCTCGGTCTCGAGTGCGCGCCGGTAGGTTTCCATGTCGTCATACGGTCGCGGCGGCAGGTACATGCGGGTGACGTGGTTGGTCACCCCGTGCGGGCGCATGGCCTCGAATTCCGGCTGCACGATGGTGTTGGTGGCCGGCACCACCACCGCAACCTTGGCGCGGGATGCGAGGACATCGGTAGACGGTTTACGATGCATCGGTGCGGTCATCGCGACGGCGGGCCTTTTCCAGGTGGTTTAACAGTGGAATGGTCTGGCTACGCCAGCGATTCCATTCAAATCAATCCGGGCAAAAGTAGCGGTTCACTCTTGCCCGCCGCGTTAAAACGAGCGCGGCATCCCCAGCACATGCTCGGCCACGTAGGAAAGGATCAGATTGGTCGAAATCGGCGCCACCTGGTACAGGCGCGTTTCGCGAAACTTTCGCTCGATGTCGTATTCGCAGGCGAAGCCAAAGCCGCCATGGGTCTGCAGGCAGGCGTTGGCCGCCTCCCATGACGCCTTGGCGCACAGGTACTTGGCCATGTTGGCTTCGGAACCGCAGGGCTTGTGGGCGTCGAACAGTTCGCAGGCCTTCCAGCGCATCAGGTTGGCCGCCTCGGTCTCGATATAGCTTTCGGCGATCGGGAACTGCACGCCCTGGTTCTTGCCGATCGGACGATCGAAAACTATGCGCTCGCTGGCGTATTTCGACGCCCGGTCGATGAACCAGTAGGCGTCGCCAATGCACTCGGCGGCAATCAGGGCACGCTCGGCATTGAGGCCATCGAGGATGTAGCGAAAGCCCTTGCCTTCTTCGCCGATGAGGTTGTCGGCCGGAATCTCCAGGTTGTCGAAAAACAGTTCGTTGGTCTCGTGGTTGACCATGTTGCGGATCGGCCGCACGCTCATGCCGTTGGCGACCGCATGCTTGAGATCAACCAGGAAGATCGACAGGCCGTCGGCCTTTTTCTTCACCTCCGCCAACGCCGTGGTGCGTGCCAGAAGGATCATCAGATCGGAATGCTGAATGCGCGAGATCCAGACTTTCTGGCCGTTGACCACATATTTGTCGCCGCGGCGCTCGGCCACCGTCTTGATCTTGGTGGTATCGGTGCCGGTGGTGGGCTCGGTCACACCCATCGACTGCAGACGCAGCTCGCCGGAGGCTATCTGCGGCAGGTAAAGGCGCTTCTGTGCCTCCGAGCCGTGCCGCAACAGCGTATTCATGTTGTACATCTGGCCATGGCAGGCGCCCGAATTACCGCCGCGGCGATTGATCTCCTCCATCACCACCGAGGCTTCGGCCAAGCCCAGACCGGAGCCACCATAGGCCTCGGGAATCAGTGCCGCCATCCAGCCGGCTTTGGTAAGCGCGTCAACGAAGGCTTCCGGATAGCCGCGCGCGTCGTCCACCTTCTGCCAATAGGCCGAGTCGTATTGGGCGCACAAGGCGCCAACAGCCTCGCGAATCTCGGAAAAATTCTGGGTTTGCGTATCGATCATGGGGGTCCTGGTAGCTTTGGTTCCGCGCGTGGGCACTGACGGGCGAGGCGTTAATTATCGGGTCAATCAGAAGCCTGTGCAGCAAAAAGGCAAGGCACTGTTGGTCCCGGTCGAGGAAACCCTGCAGCAGTTCGACACCTGCGAAAAACGCGACTGCCCGGGAAATCGGCGTGTGGAGCGGGTGAAGGGAATCGAACCCTCGTCGTAAGCTTGGGAAGCTTCTGCTCTGCCATTGAGCTACACCCGCGAGCGTCACGGATTTTACGATGTTTTGATGAGGCCGGTGTCGAGTGCGCGCCACAGATACAGCGCCAGATACGAGCGATACGGTGCCGCCAGATCAGGGTCGAACCGGCGTTTGCGGCGCGTTCGGGATGGGCCCTCTATGAGCGCGATCGCGCGCTGAATGCTGCCGTCGGCCGCCGGGAAAATATCCTCGTGACCGACATAGAAGAGCGCGATGATCGAGGCGGTCCAGGGGCCCATGCCGCGAAACTGCCTGATCTGGTCAAGCAGTTCCTGCGGTGGCAATGCGTACCAGTGATCCAGGGCCTGCAGATTGGCGCCGACTTGCGCGCCGATCGCGCAAACGGTGCGCGCCTTGGCGCCGCTCAAGCCGCAGCCGCGCAGGCTGTCATGATCAAGCAGCCAGGAACCGGGCAGGTCACTTGCCTGCGCCGCAGCCTTGACCCGCTCATAGATGGTCTGCGCCGCCCGGGACGACAGCATCTGGCCGGTGACCACCCGCACCAGCGCCTCAGGCAATGCAAGATCGCGCCGCTTGAGAGCGGGAACCGTCTTCATCCGGCCCAGCAGATCGGCAAGTTCCGGATAGCGGGCCTGCAGGTGGCGCTTGATGCGGATGCTCATCGGCGGCTCATCGGCGGGTCATCGGCTATACGGGTTGCTTGGGGAAACACTGGACAAGTCCGTAGGTCAAGACAGTCCCACTTTGAAAGCGTTGAATCGAAAGGACTCCTGGTTCGCGGATCCGGATGCCAGGGACTTTTTCAGCGTTTTTTTTGGAACACAGGCGTGAGCGCGATCATAGTCCAGGCGCAGGACGAGTATTGACGCGACGCGTCTTGATTTGCGTTGACTTGCGTTTGGCCACCGGCTGAAGGCTTCCGCTACACTGGCGAACCTCATCGACAATACAGTCTTGTCACAGTGATCCAGATAACGGTAAACGGCGCGCCGCGCGCGCTCGATGCGGGCAGCACGGTTTCCGCCCTGCTGGCCCAGATGAATCTGACGGGCAAACGGGTGGCGGTTGAAAGAAACGGCGAAATCGTTCCCAAGGGGCGCCACGCCGATTCATTGCTGGCCGCCGGCGATGCGCTTGAAATCGTGGTGGCCGTCGGCGGCGGCTGACAAGCGAAGGAATGCAATGGAAATGACGTTCAAGGACAAACCCTTCGAAATCGCCGGCACGGTGTATCGGTCGCGCCTGCTGGTGGGTACCGGCAAGTATCGCGACTTCGAACAAACCCGCGACGCCATCGAAGCCTCCGGCGCACAGATCGTGACGGTGGCGATTCGCCGCACCAATATCGGCCAGGACGCCAATGCGCCTTCCCTGCTCGACTTCATTCCGCCTTTGAAGTACACCCTGTTGCCCAATACCGCCGGCTGCTACAGCGCCGACGATGCCGTGCGCACCCTGCGCCTGGCGCGCGAACTGCTCGACGGTCATACGCTGGTCAAGCTCGAGGTGCTGGGCGACCCGCATACGCTGTACCCGAACATGATCGAGACCCTGGCGGCGGCAAAAACCCTGGTGGCCGACGGTTTTTCGGTAATGGTGTATTGCAGCGATGATCCCCTGATGGCGCGGCAGCTCGAGGACATCGGCTGCGTCGCCGTGATGCCGCTGGCCTCGCTGATCGGCTCCGGCATGGGCATCCTCAATCCATGGAACCTCTCGCTGATCATCGAAAGGGCGCAGGTGCCGGTGATTGTCGATGCTGGCGTGGGCACGGCTTCGGACGCCGCGATCGCGATGGAACTGGGTTGCGACGGCGTACTCATGAATACCGCGATCGCCGCGGCGACCAATCCGGTGCTGATGGCGTCGGCCATGAACAAGGCCGTGCAGGCCGGGCGCGAAGCGTTTCTTGCTGGCCGCATGCCGCGCAAGCTGTACTCGGCCAGCCCCTCGTCGCCTACCGGCGGCATGATCGCCGCCGCCCGCACGTGAGACCGAATCCGGATTTACCTGCCGCGCCGGCCTGGCCGGGCGGCCGCTGATGAACGCGCTCCCCGAGACCGCCCCGCAAGACACACCGCGCCTGACGACGCGTTCGATCCGCAGTTTTGTGTTGCGCCAGGGACGCATGTCGCCGGCGCAGGTGCGCGCCTACGAAGATCTGCTGCCGTGCCTGGGGATTGAATATGCGACCCAACCCCTCGATTTCGCGCAGGCGTTCGGGCGCTTGGCACCGGTGGTCGTCGAAATCGGCTTCGGCATGGGCGAAACCACCGCACGCATCGCCGAGGCAATGCCCGGGACCAACTTTCTCGGGCTCGAGGTACACGCGCCCGGGGTTGGTGCCCTGTTAAAGCTGGTCGGGGAAAAGCAACTCGCCAACGTTCGCGTGATCCGCCACGACGCCGTTGAAGTGATGCAGAACATGATCGCGCCGGCCAGTCTGGCGGGCATTCACATTTTCTTTCCCGATCCGTGGCCCAAGGCTCGGCATCACAAGCGGCGTCTGATCCAGAGCGCTTTTGTCGCTCTCCTGGCCAGCCGGCTGGCGCCGGGCGGCTATCTTCACTGCGCCACTGACTGGGAGGAGTACGCTCAGCAAATGCTTGAAGTGCTGTCCGCGGAACCGCGGCTGATCAACGCCGCCAATGGCTTTGCCGCCAAACCTGCCTACCGGCCTTTGACCAAATTCGAGGCGCGCGGCCTGAAACTGGGCCATGGCGTGCGCGATGTACTGTTTCGCCAAATGCCCGGGGCGCACCTTGAATCGGCCGGTGGCCAGACATGATGCCCGGCACGGCGCTTGCCATCGACCATGGGTCGCGCGCAGCCATTCCTGCTTCGCGGACACCCTCCGCGCTTTCCAAAGTCCATGCCCCGATCTTCGCGCGGGCGCAACCACAAGGCGTAAACATGCATAGCGCTCTCCGCGTTTCGGTTTTCTCGCTCGTCCTCTTCGCAGCGGCACCGGCAATGGCCCAACTAAGGGCGCCGACACCCCCACCGCCTGGTGCGGCCGCGAGCCCGACGCAAGAGGCTCCCGCCGCAGCTCAAGCACCAGGCGGAGCGCCGCAGCAGATCGATCCGCTGACGCGCGAGTTCCGCGATTGCATCCAGAAAGCCCAGGCCGCGATGCAGGCGAAGAATGCAGAAGATCTGGCCTTGATCCGCAATTGCCTGACCGGTGAGGTCAAGCGCCAGGAAGCGCGTTTCTCCCAGCATGTGTCCAAGCTCACAATTGCGCTGGCGCCGGAGGAGAAAAAGAAGCTCGACGCCGCCAACAGCGCCTGGCGCCGCTATCGCGATGCCAATTGCGCCTTCTACGGCGACCCGGCCGGTGTACCGCCGCTGGCCGTGACCAATGCCGAGTGCACCCTCAAATTCACCGTTGACCGCGCGCTGGAACTCGAACGGCTGACGCTGGTGGTCGCGCAGCGTGAACAGGCAAAAGCAGCCGCGCCTGTCGACGCCAGGAAGTGATCCGCCCCGCAGTCGGTTTCAGGACGACCAGTTGACCCAGCCGAAGTGCGAGGTAAGCAGCACCAGCGCGCCGAACACGATGCGATACCAGGCGAAGGGCTTGAAGTCGTGGGTTGAAACGAAGCGAATCAACCAGCGCACGCAGACAAACGCGCTGACAAACGCGGAAACGAAGCCGACCACCCACATCCCGAGGTCGTCCGCCGACAACAGGTGGCGCTCCTTGTAGAGCGAATAGACCGATGCCGCCACCAGGGTAGGCACGGCGAGAAAGAAGGAAAACTCCGTCGCCGCCTTGCGCGACAGGCCGAACAACATGCCGCCGATGATGGTGGCACCGGAACGGCTGGTGCCGGGCAACAATGCGAAGGTCTGCGCAAAGCCCAGCTTCAGGGCGTCCAGCGCATGCATGTCGTCGACCTCGGCAACCCGCACCGCACGTCGGGCACGGCCATCGCGCTCGACCCACAGGATCACCAGGCCACCGAGAATGAAGGTGATGGCCACGGTGGTGGCATTGAACAGATGCGCCTTGATCACCTTGTTGAATGCCAGACCCAGCACAGCCAGCGGCATGAAAGCGATCGCCAGGTTGAACCAGAAGCGGCGCGCACGTTCATGCGTGGCGAATTCGGTGACGGCGGACCACAGGCGCCCGCGGTACTCGATGCAGACCGCGAGGATGGCGCCGCTCTGGATCACGATCTCGAACAACTTGGCCTTGTCGCCCACGAAGCCAAGCAACTGCCCGGCGAGAATCAGGTGGCCGGTGGAAGAGATCGGCAAGAACTCGGTCAGGCCTTCAACAACCCCGAGAATCGCCGCCTTGATGAGAATTGAAATATCCATCAGGCGATTTTAACCGCCGCTCCTGCATCCAAGGATGGGCCTGCCACAGTACATGAGGGGAAGCACGCCCAGGTGGGCAAGCTCGAAGGGGCAGGCTCGACGGGACAACAACTTGCCGGGCCAGCGTAGAATTCCCGCGCGCCATACCGCCTCGGAAGCAGATCATGCTGCCAGCCCTCGTTTCCAACCTGTCAGGACTACGCATCATGCGCTCTCGCCGCCAGTTCATGCTCAGTACCGCCTCGTTCGCCAGCGCATATGCCTGGCTTGATCCTTCGCGCGCGTGGGCACAAGGCGTGGGCAACCTGATCGAACTTACAGGCGATGTTCAGGTGAATGGTCGCAGACTGCCACCTGATGGTGTAATCCAGACCGGAGACCGGGTACAAACCGGCCCAGCCAGCACTTGCGGGTTCACCGTCGGGCGCGACGCCTTCCTGCTGCGCCCCAATACCGATTTGACGCTCACCCGCGGCCCCTCACTGTTCATTATCGAAGGCGCGCGTCTGTTGACCGGAGCGATGGCCAGCGTGTTTGGCCGCAGCGAACGGCCGCGCAACGTCATTTCACGAACCGTCACCGCCGGCATTCGCGGCACCGGCTTCTATGTCGAGACTCGTCCGGACTCCACCTATTTCTGCACCTGTTTCGGCAGCATCAATCTGGCGTCCGCCGCGGGCGACAGCGAACTTGTCAACTCGACCCGGCACGCGGCGCGACGCATCCTGGCCAACCCGGTGGCGGGAAAGACGATTGAGACGGCTCCCTTCGAGAACCACGAGGATGCTGAACTTGATCGGCTCGCGCTCCTGGTCGGGCAACGCTCTCCCTGGTATCGACGCTGAGCGAGACATGCCGCGCGACCGAAAGCGCGGCGCTGCCTCACTCATACCGCAACGCCTCGATCGGCAGCAGCTTCGACGCCTTGCGCGCCGGGGCTTTACGCTGCGTCGCGCTGCGCTGCGCCAGCCCCTGCAATTTCACTCATACCGCAACGCCTCGATCGGCAGCAGCTTCGACGCCTTGCGCGCCGCGGCTTTACGCTCCGTCGCGCTGCGTTGCGCCAGCCCCTGCAACTTCACTCATACCGCAACGCCTCGATCGGCAGCAGCTTCGACGCCTTGCGCGCCGGATAGAAGCCGAAAAACACCCCGATCGCGGCCGCGAAGCCGACCGCCAGGAGCACCGCATCGGGGTCGATCTCGACGCGCCAGCCGGCGAAGTTGCCGATTGCCAGCGAGCCACCGAAGCCCAGCGCCACTCCCAACAGGCCACCGATCAACGCCAGGGTTACAGCTTCGACCAGAAACTGGGTGAGGATGTCGCGCGCCCGCGCTCCCACGGCCATGCGCAATCCGATCTCGCGGGTGCGCTCGGTTACCGACACCAGCATGATGTTCATGATGCCGATGCCGCCCACCAGCAGCGAGACACCGGCCACCGCGGCCAGCAGCAGCGCCAGAATCTTCGATGACGCTTCCTGTGCCTGCAGTATCTCGGTCAGGTTGCGAATGGTGAAGGTGTCATCCTGGTTTTGCTGCAACCGGTGTCGCTGGCGCATCAAAGAGCGAATTTTCTCTTCGGCCTCGGCCATCGAGGCGCCGTCGCGGGTCTTGACCGACATGCTGCCGATGCGCCGCTGCTTGCCGGCCTGGTTGCCGAACAGGCGATTGCGCGCGGTCGAAAGCGGTACGAACACCACATCGTCCTGGTCGCTGCCAAGCATGCTCTGGCCCTTCTTGGCCAGCACGCCAATCACGGTGAAAGGCACCTGCTTGACGCGGATGGTCTGGCCGATGGCTTCCTCGGGCAATGCGTTTTCGCCGAACAACTTCGACAGCACGCTCTGGCCGATGATCGCCACCTTGCCGGCGCCGCTCAGTTCCGCGGCTTCATAGTCGCGCCCGGTCACAAGCGGCCATTCACGCGCCTCGAAATAGTCATTGTTGATGCCGTAGAAGGTGGTGAACCAGTTGCTGTTGCCGAAAATCACCTGGCCGGAGCCGCGCATCGAGGGCGCGGCCACCTGTACCTCCGGCACCTCGCGCACGATCGCCGCGGCATCGTCCTCGGTCAGTGATTGCGTGGTGCCCGCGCCGCCGCGCGCACCGGAGGCCGTGGTCGAACCGGGGAAAATGATCATGATGTTGCTGCCCAGCGACTTGATCTGCTCTTCCACCCGCGCCTGCGCGCCGTTGCCCACCGCCAGCATGGTGATGACCGCGCCGACACCGATGATGATGCCCAGCATGGTGAGGGTGGAACGCAGCTTGTTGACGCGCAGCGCGTTGAGCGCAATGCGCAGGGTCGACCAGAGATTCATGACGGCATCCTTTCACGTGCATCGACCGCGGCGTTGACACGGTCTTCGACCACCCGCCCGTCGCGAAAGTGGATCACCCGCCTGGCGAATGCCGCAACGTCGGCCTCGTGCGTCACCAGCACCACGGTGATGCCCTCGCGATTGAGATCCTGCAGCAAGGCCATCACTTCCACGCTGGTTTTCGAATCGAGCGCGCCGGTCGGTTCATCGGCCAGGATCAAAAGCGGATCGTTGACCAGCGCGCGCGCAATCGCCACCCGTTGCTGCTGACCGCCGGAGAGCTGATTGGGTTGATGGTCGGCACGATTGGCCAGGCCCACCTGCGCCAGGCGTCGAGTTGCCTTGGCGCCACGCTCGGCCCGCGACAGCGCGGTGTACAAGAGCGGCAGTTCGACATTATCCCGGGCCGTGGTGCGCGGCAGCAGGTTGAACTGCTGGAACACGAAACCGATACGCTGGTTGCGAATGCGCGACAGTGCATCGCCTGAAAGCTTCGCCACATTTTCGCCGGCCAGCAGGTAATCGCCGGCGCTCGGGCCATCGAGGCAGCCTATCAGGTTCATGAAGGTCGATTTGCCGGAACCGGACGGGCCCATCACGGCGACGAATTCGCCCTCGTCTATGGTCAGTGTGACGCCATCAAGCGCACGCACGACGTTGTCGCCCATGCGGTATTGTTTGACCAGATCGCGCGTCTCGATCAGTGGCTGCTTCATGCCGACCTCGCCGTGCGCCCGGCCGGCCCGATCAGCGCTGCCCGACCACGCTCCGGCGCAGGCCGCAATGAACTCCAGCGTGCTTTCATCGGGCTTCCATCAGAAAGGCAGGCGCGGGCCGCGCGGCGCAGCCGACGCCGGCGCCGCCGACTTGCCCGGGGCGGTCGCCACGCCGACCAGAACTTCCTGGCCCTCTGTCAGATCGCCACCGAGCAATTCAGTCGCGGTACCGTCGGTGAGACCCAGGCGCACCTGAACCAGTTGCGGCTTGCCATCCGCGCCGGCGATCCAGACGCGGCCGCGGGTGGGCGCACGGCCGGCGGTTTCAGCGACGATTTCGATGTAGCGCTTGCGCTGATCTTCGCGCAGCATCGCGGTGATTTTTTCGCGCATCTCGGCGCGATTGCGCTCGGCCGCCTTGGGACGCTCCGCCTCGGACATGTCGCGCAAGGCCATGAACTTGTCACGCATGCCGGCGAAGATTGCGTCGAGCTTGGTTTGCTGGTCGGCATCGAGCTTGAGTTCGCTGACAAGCCGCTCACGCTGCGCGCTCAACTGGCCGCGCCCACCGCCACCCGGCGCAGCCCCCGGAGCACTGCCCGGAGTATTTGCAGGCGCCGCAGCGGTGCCCGGTCCTGGTGCATCCTCGTTGACGCCCGGCGGGCGAAAGCGCAGGGCGCTGTTGGCCACCTTGAGTACGCTATCGCGACGATCGGTGGTGATGCGCACCGACGCGGTCATGCCAGGCAACAGGGTCAGGTCCGGATTGGCCGCGGTGATCACCACCGTGTAGGTCACCACGTTCGATACGGTCTGCGCGGCTTTGCGCACCTGCTTGACCGCCCCGGTGAAGGTGCGACCCGGAAACGAATCGACGGTGAAAGTCGTGCTCTGACCGACACGCACGCGGCCGACATCGGATTCGTCAATAGCCGAATCGACCTGCATGTCCGCCAGGTTCTGCGCAATCACGAAGAGTTCGGGCGCTTGCAGCGAGGCCGCGACGGTCTGTCCCGGTTCGATCGAGCGTTTGACCACGATGCCGTTGACCGGCGAGCGGATCGCGGTGCGTTCCAGATCGATCTTTGCCTGCGCCAGTTGCGCTTCACGCTGCTTGACCACAGCCAGCGAGTTGCGCGAATTGGCTTCCGCCACGCCCTGTTGTGCCTTGGCCGCTTCCAGCCCCGCCACTTGCGCCTTGTACAGCGCATCGGCTTTTTCCGCCTCGGAGGAGGCGATGAAGTTTCTCTCCACCAGCGACTTCTTGCGCTCGAGATCGCGCCGGGCCTCGGCCAGATTGGCATCGGCCCGCGCCACCTCCGCTCGTTGCACGGCCACGTTGGCCTGCTGGGTGCCGACCGAGGCGCGCGAAGCATCGAGATCGGCCTGCGCCTGGCGCATGCGGTACTCGATCTGCTCGGGGTCGATGCGCGCGATCAGTTGCCCCTTCTTGACCTCACTGTTGAAATCGACGAACAGCTCCTTGATCTGGCCCGAGACTTGCGATCCGACCGATACCGACACCACCGGGTTGAGAATGCCGGTGGCAGCGACGCTGGCGATCAGCGGCCCTTTCTCGACCTTGGCGCTGCGAAACTTCTGTGCCTCGTCCTTTCCGCCCAATTGCTTCCAGCCGAACCAGCCGCCGGCGCCAACCAAGGCTGCCACCACCAGCCACCACCATTTGCCACGCAAGCTTATTGCCATGTGCACGATCGCCATCGCCCGGAAGCGGGAATTGTAGGCGGATTCAAGCGTTTGGCGACGAGCAAAATCGTAAGCGCTTGTATGGCCGGGGACCGACGGCAACGGCGCTGCGCCACAGCCGACGGCATGGCGTCGGGCCGGCGGCGTCGCGGCTCGGTTGCGGACCGTCAGCGTGGCGCGTTGGCGTCAACCACCGTCAATGCGGTCATGTTGACGATCCGTCGCACCGTCGCCGACGGCGTCAGGATATGCACCGGCCTGGCTGCGCCGAGCAGGATCGGGCCGATCGTAATGCCGCCGCCGGCCGCGGTCTTGAGCAGGTTGTAGCTGATGTTGGCCGCCTCGATACCCGGAAACACCAGCAGGTTGGCTTCGCCGGTCAGGGTTGAGTCGGCCATCGCGGCGCGCCGCACCTTAGCATCGAGCGCGGCGTCGCCATGCATCTCGCCATCGACCTCGAGCCAGGGCGCATGCTCGCGCAGGATCGCCAGGCAATCGCGCATCTTGATCGCCGAGGGCGCATCGAGGCTGCCGAAATTCGAATGCGACAACAGCGCCGCCTTCGGCACAATGCCGAAGCGGCGGATCTCCTCGGCGGCCAGCACGGTGATGTCGGCAAGCTCTTTCGCACTGGGGTCGGAATTGACGTGGGTATCTACCAGGAACACGGTGCGACCGGGCAGCATCAGGCCGTTCATCGCCGCATACTGCTTGACGCCATCACGCAGCCCGATCACCTGATCGATGTAAGGCAGGTGCAACGGATGGGTGCCGTAGGTGCCGCAGATCATGCCGTCGGCGTCGCCCTTCCTGATCATCATCGCGCCGATCAGGGTCAGGCGGCGGCGCATTTCGATCTTCGCGTATTGCCGGGTAATGCCGCGGCGTTTGGTCAGGTCGAGGTAGGTCTGCACGTAATCGGCGTAACGCTCGTCGTGCTCCGGGTTGATCAGGTCGAAATCAGTGCCGGCGCGCAGGCGCAGGCCGAAGGTCTGGATGCGCTTCTCGATCACCAGCGGACGGCCGATCAGCACCGGGCGGGCGATGCGCTCGTCAATCATCACCTGAGCGGCGCGCAGGACGCGCTCTTCTTCGCCCTCCGCCAACACCACACGGTTCTTCTTATTGGCCAGCGTCGCCGCGCGCGCGGCTTCGAAAATCGGCTTCATCAACAGGCCGGAGTGATAAACGAACCGCTCCAGCTGATTGCGGTAGGCGTCGAAATCGGTGATCGGATGGGTGGCGACCCCGGAATCCATCGCCGCCTTGGCGACCGCCGGCGACACCTTGGCGATCAGGCGCGGGTCGAACGGCTTGGGAATCAGGTATTCCGGGCCGAACGAGAGGTTGCTGGTGCCGTAGGCCATGGCGACAATCTCGCTCTGTTCGGCCTGCGCCAGCTCGGCGATCGCACGCACCGCCGCGATCTCCATTTCCGGCGTGATGGTGGTGGCGCCGACATCGAGCGCACCGCGGAAAATGAACGGGAAACACAACACGTTGTTGACCTGGTTGGGAAAGTCGGTGCGGCCGGTGCACATGACCGCATCGTCGCGTACCGCCTTGACCAGGTCAGGCATGATTTCCGGGTGCGGGTTGGCCAGCGCCAGGATCAGCGGACGCGCCGCCATCTGCCTGACCATATCCTGCTTCAACACGCCACCGGCCGACAGGCCGAGGAAGATATCGGCGCCAGCGATCACATCGCCCAGGGTGCGAGCGGGGATGTCCTTGGCGAAGCGCGCCTTGTTTTCATCCATCTCCTCCTTGCGGCCGCTGTAAACCACGCCGGCGATGTCAGTGACGATGATGTTTTCCATGCGCATGCCGAGCTTGATCAGGAGGTCCATGCAGGTCAGCGCTGCGGCACCGGCACCGGAGGCCACCAGCTTGACCTTCCCGATCTCCTTGCCGACCACCTTCAGGCCGTTGAGAATGGCCGCGCCGACGATGATCGCGGTGCCATGCTGATCATCATGAAACACCGGAATCTTCATCCGTTCACGCAGCTTGCGTTCGACATAGAAGCATTCCGGCGCCTTGATGTCTTCCAGATTGATGCCGCCGAAGGTAGGCTCGAGCGCGGCGATGATCTCGACCAATTTTTCCGGATCGCGCTCGTCGATTTCGATATCGAAGACATCGATACCGGCGAACTTCTTGAACAGCACCGCCTTGCCTTCCATCACCGGCTTGGCCGCCAGCGGCCCGATCGCGCCCAGACCCAGCACCGCGGTGCCGTTGGTGATCACACCGACCAGGTTGCCGCGCGAGGTCATGTGCCGAGCCTCGCCCGGATCGCGCACGATTTCCTCGCAGGCATAGGCCACGCCCGGCGTGTAGGCCAGCGCCAGGTCGTACTGGTTCACCAGTTGCTTGATCGGCGCAACCGCGATCTTGCCCGGTTGCGGGTAGCGGTGATAGTCAAGCGCAGCTTTCTTCAGTTGCGCACGGGCCTTATCGTCTTGGTCGGGCATGTTGACTTTCGCTTGAGAGCTTTCACTCTTTTAAATGATGTGATCGCCCGGCAAGTTGGCTTGCCACAGTGGCCGGGCGAATAATGCTTGTCCGGTTCACCGCGTCGTGCCGGCGAACCGTTGCTGGCTGCGGATTCGGGCAACGGTCCCACAAGTATGGGGCCAATTTAGGCTGGCCGCCGCTGCCCGTCCGCGCCAGCGCGGGGGTCGGAATCTACTTTTGCCAAACACCGCAGACGGCCTGTCCAACAGACGCCCTTGCTGGCGGATTTGAGCCGAATCGGCCAGACCGGAGACAATCGCACCGATGAAGAAGCCGCGCATGGACGCCGGACACCAGCAGCGCCAGTTGCCGGCAGCGGGGTTGCACACCGCCGCGGCGGCCTGTCACCGCTATTTTCCAGGAGCGCAGACTTGATGGAACTCCCGCTCTGGCTGTCAATCGCCGCCAAGGTGCTGTTCGCGATGTCGGTGGTGGTCGGCGCAACCACAGTTGCAGAAAAAAGCGGCCCGCTGATCGCCGGCCTGATCATCGCAATGCCGCTGTCCATCGGCCCCACCTACGTCTTGCTCGCCCTCGCCGCCGCGCCGCAGTTCGTCGCCGCGAGCGCGGTCGGTAGCATCGGCGCGAACATCGCCGTGGCGCTGTTTGCCACGGTCTACATCCTGCTGGCGAAGCGCCTGCCGATGCCACCTGCCCTGGCGCTCGCGCTCCTTGGGTGGTTTGGCGTTTCCTGGCTCATCTTGCGCTGGAATCCGTCACCCATCATTACACTGGTGTTTGGCACCCTGGCACTGGTCGCGGCGTCGCTGCTGACCCGCCGCGCGGTGGCTGGCCGCGCCCTGCTTGCCGGCGCCAAACGCTGGTACGACCTGCCGTTGCGCGCCTTGTTTGTCGGCCTGTTCGCCGGCCTCTTGGTCACCATCAGCCACGCCATCGGCCCGGACTGGACCGGCTTCCTCGCCGCCTTCCCCCTGGTGCTCACCACCACTGTGGTGTTGATGCACCCGCGGGTCGGACCGGCCGCGACGGCAGCGGCGTTGGCTATCGCGGTGCAAGGCATCGTGGTCTATCCTTGCGCGCTGTTTCTGATTTACCTGTATGGCCAGACTTGGGGCGTGTGGTGGTCTTTTCTGGCGGCACTGCTGCTGATCGTCGGCTGGGCCGGTCTGGTGTATGCATGGCGCTCGTCGCGCGGCATTGGCCGGGCCTGATGGCGTTGCAGCCGCCGATGCGATTGCCTCGACCGCAAGCGCCAGGCGTCGCGTTGATGTAGCCCTTGCATGCAGACGCTACAATCGCCCCGCTCTTCGCTGATCATCGGCTGCCATGAACCTCCCCACCACCCGCGCCATCCCGCTGCCGATTGCCAGGCGCATGGACGATATCGAATCGTTCCATGCGATGGAAATCGCGCGCGAAGCCTACGAACTTGCGCGTCAGGGCCGCTCGATCATCGCCATCAATGTGGGCGAGCCTGACTTCGCCGCACCGGCCGCGGTGATGGATGCGGCGGATGCCGCCATTCGCCGCGGCGACACCCATTACACGGTGGCGCTCGGCATCGCGCCGCTGCGCGAGGCGATCAGCGCCCACTATCGGCGCCACTACGGACTGGATATCCCGGCTGCGCGCATCGCCGTCACCGCCGGCGCGTCAGGCGCCATGCTGATTGCCTTCGGCACGCTGGTCAACCCGGGCGACGAATGGCTGATGCCCGACCCGACCTATCCCTGCAACCGCCGCTTCGTTTCACTCTATGGCGGCACGACGCGCCTGATTCCGTGCGGGCCGGCGCAAAACTATCAGCTCACCGCCGATCTGGTGGCTCGTCATTGGGGCCCGACCACCCGGGGCGTGATGGTCGCCACGCCTTCGAATCCGACCGGCACCACGATCGCGCCGGCCGAGATGCGCGCCATTCATGCGCTGGTGCGCGCGCGCGGCGGCGTGCTGCTGGTTGACGAGATTTACCACGGCCTCACTTACGAACGCGACGCCGACTCTGCCTTCATCAACGAAACCAGCGTGCTGGCCGATACTGAGGAGGTGATCGTGGTCAACAGTTTTTCCAAATATTTCAACATGACCGGCTGGCGTCTGGGCTGGATGGTAGTGCCCGAGACGCACATGAAGGCGGTGGAAAAGCTTGCGCAAAACCTGTTCATCTGCCCTTCGACGGTCGCGCAACACGCGGCGCTGGCCTGCTTCGAGCCCGCCACGTTGGCGGTCTATGAAGCGCGACGTGCACAGTTTGCGTGTCGACGCGACTATTTCGTGCCGGCGCTGCGCGAACTCGGCTTCGGCATCGCCGGCATGCCCGAAGGCGCGTTCTATGTGTATGCGGACATCTCGAAGTTCGCCTCCGACAGCTACAAGTTCTGCACCGATTTGCTGCACGCCACCGGCGTGGCGATCACGCCCGGCCTGGACTTCGGTGATGTCGACGCGGCAAAATATGTGCGCCTTACCTACACCGTGGACATCGCGCAACTGCGGGAAGTGATCGCCCGTCTCAAGCGATTCCTGGCGCAGGCTTGAGGAGAACGCATGGCGCGCATCGCCGTTGGCGGCTTTCAGCACGAAACCAATACCTTCGCCCCGACACCGGCTGACTACGCGGCATTCGAGTCCGGCGGTGGCTGGCCGGGCCTGTGTGTGGGCGGCGCGATCGAAGCTGCGGTGGCCGGCGCAAATATTCCGGCCGGCGGCGCTTTCGCCGCACTCGGCGCGGCCGGGCACCAGACCGTCGGCCTGACCTGGGCGGCGGCATCGCCCTCGGACAAGGTCAGCGCCGAGGCCTTCGAGCGGATTGCCGGCGACATGATCGCCCGCCTCAAGGCGGCGCTGCCGGTCGACGGGGTCTACCTCGATCTGCACGGCGCGATGGTCGCTGAGAACTTCGACGACGGCGAAGGCGAGCTGCTGCGCCGGGTTCGCGCAACCGTCGGCGATCGTGTGCCGATCGCGGTAAGCCTCGACCTGCATGCCAACGTGACCCGACAAATGATCGCGCTGGCCGACGCGATCGCGATCTATCGCACCTATCCGCATATCGACATGGCCGAAACCGGCGCCCGCGCCGCTGCCTTGCTGATCGACATGCTGGCCAGCGGCCGGCGCCCCGCCAAGGCCTTTCGCACATTCGACTACCTGACCGGCATTCCCTCGCAGTGCAGCTTCATCGAACCCTGCAAGTCGCTGTACGCGCTGATCGACAGTCTGGATCGCAAACACGGCGTGACCCTTTCATTCGCGCCCGGCTTCCCGATGGCGGACTTCGCCGAATGCGGCATGTCGATCTGCGGCTACGGCCATGACCAGATCGCGCTCAACAACGCGATCAACGAACTGCAAGCTGCCGTGGTCGCGGCCGAGCCGGATTTCGTCTTGGTGCTGCATTCCCCGGAGGAAGCGATTCGCCGCGCCATGCAAAGCGGCGCCATCGGGCTGCCGACCGTGCTGGCCGACACCCAGGACAATCCGGGCGCCGGTGGCAATGGCGACAGCACCGGGCTCTTCGCGACGATGCTGGCGATGCGTCCAGCGGACGCGGTGCTGGGCATGTTGATCGACCCGCCAGCGGCCAGGTTCGCGCATCAGCTTGGCTTGGGCAATACCGCTTCGTTCTCGCTCGGCGCGATTTCCGGCGTTGCCGGCATGCTGCCGGTTCACGGGCGTTTCAAGGTCGAGGCTCTGGGCGACGGCAACTTCACGGGTACCGGTCCGTTTTATCGCAACTTCAGACTCCACATGGGGCCGATGGCGGCGCTGCGCAGCGTCGAGGCGCCAGGCGTGCGCGTGGTGCTAGCCACCACCAAGTGCCAGACTGCCGATCAGGAAATGTTTCGCCATGTCGGCATCGAACCGAAAATGCAGCGCATGGTGGCGGTCAAGAGCTCGGTGCATTTTCGCGCCGATTTCCAGCCGATCGCGCGCGAGGTGCTGGTGGTGAAGGCAGCGGGTCCGGCTCTGGCCGACCCGGCGGAATTCGCCTGGAAGAAGCTGCGCCGCGGCTTGCGGCTGCGCCCGCTGGGGCCGCGGTTCGTGTGAGGAAAAAGACCATGCGGCAACGCTTTGTCATCGCCCTGATCAAGCACGAAACCAACACCTTTTCACCGATCGAAACGCCGCTGGCGCGCTTTGGCCACGGCCACGGCCCGGCATTCGGCCGTGACGCGCGTGCCGCCTTCGAAGGCTCGGCCACGCCGATGGCGGCCTTCATCGACATCGCGCTGCGCGAGGGCGCCGACATCGTCACGCCAGTAGCAGCCGAATCCTGGCCTTCGGCGGCCTGCAGTCGCGCCACCTTCGAGCAACTGGTAAGGCCACTCGAGGCAGCGGTGCGCGCAGGTTGCGATGCGATTTTTCTCGACCTGCACGGTGCCATGGTGGTCGAGGATTGCGACGATGCCGAAGGCGAGATTCTGCGCCGCATACGCGCCCTGGCGCCGGCCACACCAATCGCGGTGGCTTTCGACTACCACACCAACCTCTCGCCGGAGACGGTGAGCCTGGCCACGGTGATCACCGCATACAAGACGTACCCGCATGTGGACATGTACCAGACCGGGCGTCTCGCAGGCGAAATTCTGGTCGATACGCTCAAGGATCGCGTGCGACCGGTGATGAAATGGGGGCGCCTGCCGATAGTGCCTTCGATCATGCGCCATGCGCCGGAAGACGGCCCGTCCGGCGCGATCCTTGCAATCGCCCGCGATGCGGAACGCAGCGGCGAGGTGCTGGCGGCGAGCCTGTTGCCGGCGTTCGCGCATGCCGACACACCGTTTACCGCGCTGTCAGTGGTGGTGGTGGGCGATGCGCTCAGGCCCGGCGGCGAAGCGGCCGCACAGACGCTGTGCGACGCGATGCTGCGGATCGCCAGCACCCGCGCCGCCGAATACACTTACGTGCCCACCACCCTGGCCCACGACGTTGCACGCGCGCACGCCCTGGGACGCGACAACCCGGCCGGCCCGGTGCTGTTGATCGACCATTGCGACAATTGCGGTTCCGGCGGTACCCAGGATGTGATGACGGTGGTCGAAGAGGTGTTGAAGCAGGGGCTCGATGATGTGGCGATTGCGCCGATCCGCGACCCCGAGGCGGTGCGCAAAATGATCGCCGCCGGAATCGGCAACAACGTCACACTGTCGCTGGGCGGTGCGACCGACATGCCAAGCGTGGGACTGGTCGGACGGCCGATCACGCTTTCAGGGCGGGTGCGCGCCATCAGCGACGGCGAAATCGTCTTTCGCGGCCCCATGTATACAGGGCTCAAGTCGCATCTGGGCCCGACCGCGGTGCTGGAGGTGGCAGGCAGCCGCGGGCGCGCGCAGATCGTCATCACCAGCCTGCACCATGAGCCTTTCGACCTGGTGATCTTCCGTCACTGCGGCATCGAACCCACACGCAAGCGCTTCATCGTTCTCAAAAGCCGCATCCATTACCGCGCCGGCTTCAAGCCGATCGCCAGCCACATCGTCGAATGCCAGGGCGAAGGCGTGACCAATGCGGACCTGTCGGTGTACCGCTACCGCAAACTGCCTGTGCCGCGCACGTCCTGAGGCGCGCCTGCCCTCACGTAGAATCGGTCGCATGTCCGCACCCGAAAGCCTGCTCATCGATGTCGGCAACACCTTCATCAAATGGAGCCGTCACACGCCGGCAGCGCCGGGATCCGAGGCTCCGGCGACCCAGACCGGCGGCGGGCGCATGCTGATCGAGGAAATTTCCGGGCTGGCGGACGATTTTCGCGGCCATGCCGCGCCCAGGCTGGTGGTGGTATCGAACGTTGCCGGCACGCGGGTACGCAACCCGCTGCTGCGCGCGCTCGAAGTTTGGCCGGTCTACGTCAATGCCGGCGGGCCGATCCACTGGATCGCATCGCGCGAAGAGCAGTGTGGCGTGCGCAACGGCTACCGCAACCCGGCGCAACTGGGCACCGACCGCTGGGCCGCCCTGATCGGCGCACGCGCGCTGGTGCCGCAGGATCCCGTGTTGGTGGTGGTGTGCGGCACGGCGACCACCATCGATCTGCTGTCGCCGGAAGGGCACTTTCTGGGGGGGAACATCCTGCCCGGCATGGGCTTGATGCTGCGTTCCCTGCATACCAATACCGCCGCCCTTCCGGACGCCGATGGCGAGTACCTCAACCACCCCACACAGACCGTCGACGCCATCACTTCCGGGTGCCAGCATGCGCAAGCCGGCACGATCGAACGCCTGTTTCGGCGCCATCGCGCCGAGTACGGCGATCTTCGATGCCTGATTTCCGGCGGCGCCGGCAAGACCGTGGCGCCGCGACTCTCGATTCCCTATCGCTACCACGACAACCTGGTACTTGAAGGTCTGCACCGGATCAGCCTGACGCTTTGACCCATTCTTAAGCCCACAGACTTCATGCGCGCCCTGTTCTTCCTGCTGGTGCTGGCGAACCTGCTGTTCTATGCCTGGCATGCTGGCTATATCGGCCCCGATCCGGTCGCCACTGGCGAATCCGGCCGTCTGACCCAGGAAATCGCGCCGGAAAAAATCCGCTTGGTCTCGGCCGATCAAGCCCGCGCGCTCACAAGCAAGACACCCAAGCCTCTGGCTTGCCTGGAATGGGGGGCATTTCCCGCACAGGACTTTGAGCGCGCGCAGGTACTGTTGGCGGCGATGAGTCCTTCGCCCAGATATAGCGCGCGCAAAACCGACGAGACCGCCGGCTGGTGGGTATTCCTGCCGCCGCAAGCCAACAAGCCAGCCGCCGACAAGAAAGGGACGGAGCTGAAACAACTGGGCATCAGCGATTTTTTCGTGATCAACGAGGACGGCCCCAACAAACTGGCCATTTCCCTCGGGGTTTTCAAGACCGAAGAGGCGGCACGCAACTACCTCGAAACACTGGCCAGGCGCGGCGTCAAGAATGGACGCGCAGCGGAAAGGGAAACCCGGGTCGCCAGGACCATCCTGCAATTTCGCGAAGTCGACGACGCTCTGAGGGCAAGACTGACGGACTTCCGAAAGGAATTCAGCAGTCAGGATTTCAAGGACTGCGCCGCGGAGGATCGCAAGAGCGACGAGAGAAAAGGCTGAACTGCCGGCCTGATGAGTTTGCCGGAAAAGCGCGCAGACCTCATTCCAGCGATTTGCCGCTGTCCTGGAACTCCGGCCGCAGGATGCTGCGATCCCGATAGGCGGGCACAATCTGATCGAGAGGCGTGGGCGGCGGCAGATATGCAAACGGCGGCACGCGCCACAAGGCGCCAGTTACCGGCGCCTGTTCGGCCGGCGGCTCGTTTCGCAAGAAGTCAAATCGTCGTTGCCGCTCCAGTATCAAGCGCAGTTCCGTGCCTCCAAGACAGCCCCCCCATCCCGGATGGCAGCCCCATCGACGCGTGGCAAGGTCGGAACGTACAGCGCCGCCCCAGACCGACCATGCCGGCGTGGCGTCGTGACCTCCGCGATAAAGCGAACCCGCAACGCCTGCTTGCGCCACTGCCTGCGGTGGCAAAACGCCAATCCACATGCAGCAAAACATCGCCGCCATGCCCTGGCGACCAGTTTTCAACATGCTGCGCACCAGATGCATGGTATCGACTCCTTTGGCAGGCACCAGCGATCGGACCAAATAAATGGCAATCCGGAGAGCGCTGCAAGTGCGCTGCTTCGACAGCGGGTTATTCTGCCCTTGTCCGCACCTGCCGGTTTTGCCTGGACCAAGCCATAAATCACCAGCAACAGTATCGCCCCGACCACCGAGGCGGCAAAGCCGGCATTGTCACCCGCTTTGTACCACCCGAGGCTTTGGCCGATGAAGTTGGCCAGGAACGACCCCGCAACCCCGAGCACGGCCGTCATGATGAAACCTAGCTTGTCGTCGCCCGGCTTGAGTGCGCGTGCAAGCAAACCGGCGATGAATCCGATGACTATGGTCCAGATGATGGCCCAAATGTTGTTCCCCTTGGAAGTATTGTCCGCTAGGGGATTCTAGTTGCAGATCAGGCTGCCGAACGGACTTTCGCCAGCGTCGCCGTGGTCGAGCGTTCGAACAGGACCGGTACCGAGTGGACAGTGCCGCCCCAGGAACGCACTTCGGCGGCGCCGACAATCGCATCGACATTCCAGTCTCCACCCTTGACCAACACGTCCGGTCGGATCGTGAGGATGGCAGTCAAGGGCGTGTCCTCGGTGAAACACGTCACCAGGCACACACATTCGAGGGCCGCCAGAACCGCCATGCGATCCTGCTCGTTGTTGATGGGCCGCTCGTCGCCCTTGCCCAGCCGCTTGACCGATGCATCGCTGTTGACAGCGACAATCAGGCTGGCGCCGAGCACGCGTGCCTGCGCCAGGTAAGTCACATGACCGCGGTGCAACAGGTCGAACACGCCATTGGTGAACACCAGCGGGCGTGGCAGCGTCGCGACGCGCGTGGCCAACTCAGCCAGGGTGCAAATCTTGGCTTCGAAGCCGGGCGCCGCGGTCACGCTTGTCATCCGGCTTTCCAGTGCGGTGGAAGGGTCGCCGCGAAGAACGGCAGGGCCTCGATGCGCGCCATCCAGTCACCAATGCGTGCCGGACATGTCGCGACCAGGCCCAGTTCGGCATTCCTGAGGTCGTAACGCGCCAAGAGCGCCACCACGGGATAGAGCGCGAAATCGGCGGCGGTCAGTCGCCCCCCGGCCAGGTATTCGCCCTGCATCAATTCGGCTACAAGCGCCAGTTCCCTGATTACGGACTGTCGCGCCCTGTCGATGCCGCCGGCGTCCCGTTGCGCCTCGCGTGCCGACATGGCAGCTCCGAGGTCGTGAACGGCGCGCGCGTAGCCATCATCGATCTCGGAGATCCAACGCCGCACCCGCGCGCGCGCGCATGTCGTGCCCGGAAACAATTGCGGGGTCGCCGGGTACTGCTCCTCCAGATACTCGACAATCGCATTGGCCTCATACAGGGAAAAATCGCCATCGACGATCGCAGGCACCCTGCCGCGCGGATTGATCTTGAGGAAATCCGCCTTGCGGGTGTCGCCCGCATCGAAGGACAACATGCGCAAATCGTAAGCCAGGCCCTTGAATTCAAGCGCCAGCCAGACGCGCCATGCTGGTGGCGAGCCTGAGCCGCAAAAAAAAGTGATGGGCATGGTGGTGTCAAACCTGAAGTCCGCACTGCGGCGGATGCCGGCCCGGAACATCCGGGTCGGCAGGCATTTTACCGGCGCGGGCCTGCGGGCAGACGTTCAGGTCGGCAGCGGCGGCGGCGGCGGCGCCAGCGTTTCGCCCAGCTTCGCGCCCAGCCGTCGCGTGACTTCCTTGCGATACTTGTTGAGGTCCTGCACCGATTCGAAGGTGCGATCGAAAAGTATCGAGGCATTGTGCAAAATGCGCTCGACCACCTTGTTTTCCCATTCGCGGTTGAAGTCGATCTGGCGCGATAGCCAGTGCTCCAGCCATGAAGGGTCGGGCAGCTTGGACTGCACCGTGTCGTCGGGAAACATCGACTCGTTGACGTGCAGGTTGGTTGGGTGCAGGGCCTGCGCGGTGCGATTGCTCGAAGCCATCAGCACGCCGATCTTGGCGAATGAGGCGCGCGCCTGGTCGCCAAACCTGCCGATCGCTCGCTTCATGTATTGCAGGTAGGCGCCGCCATGGCGCGCCTCGTCGCGTGAAATCAGGCCGTAGATGTGCTTGATCACAGGCTCGGTATGCCAGTCGGCGGCGCGGCGGTACCAGTGGTTGAGGCGAATCTCGCCGCAAAAATGCAGCATCAGGGTTTCGAGTGCCGGCGCCGGATCGAACCTGAAGCGCACCGCATGCAATTCGGCCTCGGTCGGAACAAAGCTCGGACGGAAGCGGCGCAGGTATTCCATCAGCACCAGCGAATGCTTTTGCTCTTCAAAAAACCACACGCTTATGAAAGCCGAAAAGTCGGAATCATCAACGTTGTCTCGCAGAAACATCTCGGTGGCCGGCAACGCCGCCCATTCGGTGATGGCGTTCATCTTGATGGTGCGCGCCTGTTCCTCGGACAAACGGGCGGGGTCGAAAGACTCCCATGGAACATCGGTTTCCATGTTCCAGCGCACGGCTTCGAGGGTCTTGAACAACTCCGGATAAAGCATGTTTCGCTCCCGTGCGCCTAGCTTCTTGCGGAGGCTCCGCGCCTGTATGCACTCGATTCTAGCAAAGCCCTGCAAGGCTACGACTACAGGGAGTCAATCTGGTCGAACCAGGTCACAGCGCGCCAGCGTAGCGCAATTGGCAGGATATCGGACGAGTGACCCACGGTCCGCACTGCCAGCGCGGTTCGGTTGTTGTCAAAAGAACTTTTGCCCGGTGCAACATCCGGATACGCTCTACCTTTGGCTTTAATGGCGCTCGCGCCAAGCGGCAACAGCCGGCGCAATGGCCCGCAAATCACCGATCGCCAACATTGCGCCGGGCAAGCGCCGTCCCAGAGCTTCGGAACCTCCACCCACCCAGAGGTCGACAGTGGTGTCGAGATGGCGGCGCAGTTCGGTCAGGCCGTCGACGGCCTGGGCGGGCGGATAACCCTGGCTGAACGATAGCGCGACGATATCGGCCTTTTGCGAGACCGCAGCCCGCACGATGTCCCAGACCGGGGTTTCAACACCAAGCGAAACACATTGGGCGCCCTCAAGCACCAACATCGCCTCAGCCATCAGGAGCCCCAAGCCGTGCTGCTCGTTGGGGAGCGTGGTCAACAGCACGCGCGGCGCCACCGGGGTGCGCGGCACGTTGGCAATGGCGTTACGCAATACGATTTGCATGCTTTCGGTATACAGATGCTCTTCAAATATTTCCAGGCTGCCTTGCATCCAGAGCTCACCAATGGCTACATTGAGCGGCCTCGCCACGGCGGTGACAAAGTGCCCCAGACCGCCCTTGGCTACTTCCTGTCCGAGTGCGCGACGCAGGTCGTCAACCCGGTGCGTGCGCACCAGATCGAGGAAACCATCGAGTTCAGGCAAGGTGCAAGCGCTACTCGCGCCCGCATTGCCTTGCTGGCCCAGCGCCTTCAAATCCGCGATGCCGTGGTGAATGATCTTGCCGGGACGAAAACCGCGATCCATCAAGCGTTTGATGGCGCGCAGCTTTTCAACCTGCTCCCAAGGATAAACCCTCTCGCCGAATGCATCGCGACCTGGCGCGGGAAACGCATAGCGCCTTTCCCACACGCGCAACGTGTCTTTGGAAAGGCCGGTATCGCGTTCTACCGCGCCAATGCCCATCGCCATGTCAGTCGATGGCGATCCGGGAACGCTGGCCGGCGCCTGCGGGACTACAAAATCAGACTTTTGTTCCATATGTTTGTCCAAGACATTTCGTTTGACAAATGCTGAACGAGTTCTTATATTACTGCAAATACCTTGTTTGACCTAGACAATATTGTGGTTATTGAAGATTTTGACTAGGGCATTTCTTTCGAGGTATGACGTCGCCGACACCTGCCGGCACCTGCCCATGCGTTTTTTTACCTGCCAATCACAACCATCATGAACGCTCCCGAGCGCCTGCCTTTAACCGATGTACAAGCTCTCGCAGATCTGCGCAGCTTGCCGATCCAGCGTGTGGGTATCAAGGGTGTGCGCCACCCTGTCAAAGTGCAATCGATCGACGGCACCGTCAACATGACGGTTGCAAGCGTGGACATGTACGTGGGCCTGCCGGCTGATCAAAAGGGCACGCACATGTCGCGCTTTATCGAGATCCTGGAACAGCACGGCCAGGACATTTCAAGCAGCGGTTTCGCCAACATGTTCGAGCGCATGCTGGCTCGACTCGATGCGCCGACCGGCTACCTCGAAATGCGCTTTCCGTATTTCGTTACCAAGATTGCGCCGGTATCGGGCGTGGCAAGCCTGATGGACTACGACGTCACGCTGCGGCGCGAGCGGCGCCGCGCCGACCTGCCGGTGGAGTATTGGCTGCAAGTCTTGGTTCCGGTAACAAGCCTGTGCCCCTGCTCGAAGGAAATTTCGGCATATGGCGCGCACAACCAGCGTTCGCATGTGACCATCAAGACGCTGGCCTCTGGCGCGGTGGCAATTGGCGAATTGATCAGCATCGCCGAACGTGCGGCCTCGTGCGAACTCTACGGCCTGCTCAAGCGGCCGGACGAGAAGTACGTCACCGAGCGCGCCTACGAGAACCCGAAATTTGTCGAAGACCTGGTGCGCGATATCGCGCTCGAATTGAAGGCGGATGCCCGCATCGGCGCGTTCACCGTCGAATCCGAGAACTTCGAGTCGATCCACAACCATTCGGCCTACGCGCGAATCGAATTCGACAATCGCCAGGCGGCATGACACCACAGGCATCACGCGTGCTGCGATGGCGATGCCACATCCAGCATTCGAGCCTGTGCGTAATTCAACTGTGTACAACCGTAGCAATCAAATGCGAAGTCCATCACCATGAAGATCGCGGTCATCGGCAGCGGCATCGCCGGCTTGTCTTGCGCCTACGAACTGAATCGCCGTCACAGACGACAGGTCACCCTGTTCGAAGCGGCTGATCACCTGGGCGGCCACACCAACACCGTCGATGTGCATCTCGATGGCGTTACGCACCCGGTCGATACCGGCTTTCTGGTCTTCAACGAGCGTACTTACCCGCAGCTGGTGCGCCTGTTTGCAGAACTTGGCGTGCCGACGGCGGCAAGCGAGATGTCGTTTTCGGTCAGCCTGGAGGGATCGATCGAATGGGCAGGCACCAACCTGGCAACCGTGTTCGCACAACCCTCAAACCTGTTGCGACCGCGCTTCATCGGCATGTTGATGGACATCGCGCGTTTCAATCGTGAGGCGTCGGCGGCAGCCGCGACGCACTTGGTCGCAGCCGACTCCCTTGGTGACTACCTGAAGAACGGGCGCTACGGCAGCGCTTTCCGCGACTGGTATCTGCTGCCGATGGCGGCAGCAATCTGGTCCTGCCCGACGGCCACCATGCTGGCCTATCCATTCGCCACCTTCGCGCGCTTTTGCCACAACCACGGATTGCTCCAGGTCACAGACCGCCCGCAATGGCGCACGGTGCAAGGCGGCGGCCGCGAATACGTCAAGCGATTGGCGGCGGGGATTGCGGACATCCGCCTGAACCGTCCGGTGCGCAAACTGGTGCGCACCAGCGCCGGTGTGCTGGTTCACAGCGCGACCGGGAGCGGTCCGGCCGACGTCGAACGTTTCGATCAGGTGGTATTGGCTTGCCACAGCGACCAGGCGCTCAAGCTGCTGCACACACCCAGCCAGGCGGAGAGCGAGATTCTAGGCGCGGTGCGTTATCAGCCCAACATCGCATACCTGCATACCGACCCCGCGCTTCTGCCGCGACGCAAACGAGTGTGGGCCGCATGGAACTACCTGAGTGCGGCGCCATCCAACAGGCATGCCCGGGACGCTGCCGACCGCCCTGTTGCGGTGAGTTACCTGATCAACAAACTGCAACCGCTGCCTTTCCGTACGCCAGTGGTGGTAACCTTGAACCCGGCCATCGAGCCGCGCGCCGAACACCTTTTGCAGCGGATTGAATATGCGCACCCGGTATTCGACTTGAACGCCATCGGCGCCCAGCAGCGCCTTGCGGATATCCAGGGAATGGATCGAATCTGGTTCGCCGGCGCCTGGACCGGTTACGGTTTTCATGAGGACGGCCTGAAGTCCGGCCTGGCAGTCGCCGCAGCTATCGGACAGCTGACGGCAAGCGCTCAACTCGTAGCGGCTTGAACGCGATGCGTGACTGGCTTTTCTCCGGCATGGTGCTGCATCGCAGGTTGCGACCAGTGGTCAACGCGTTTCGCTATCCGGTCTTTTTCCTGCGCTTCCCGCTATCCCGCCTGGACGAATTGTCCAACCCGGTGTTTTCGGTCAATCGATTCAATCTTCTGAGTTTTCATTTCGCCGATCATGGGGATGGTCGCCCTCCGGCGACATGGATCCGCGAACTTCTGGCCGACGAAGGCGTTGGCGACGCCGGCGGCGAGATCGAATTGCAGACCTTCCCGCGCGTGCTGGGCTATGTATTCAACCCGGTCAGTTTCTGGTACTGCCACGCAACCAACGGGCGCTTGCGTGCCATCGTCGCCGAAGTCAACAACACCTTTGGCGAGCGCCACTGCTATTTGCTGCAAAGCCCCGACGGCGGATTCATCCACAACGGTCAGGCGCTGGCCGCCACCAAGGTCTTCCACGTATCGCCTTTTTGCCATGTCGCGGGCGCTTACCGTTTCCGTTTCCATGCGGCCCGCCGCGCCGGGCGCATGCAAATCGTGGCGCGTGTCGACTATCACGACACCCAGGGCGACCTGTTGCTCACAAGCGTGAGTGGCGCAGCGCGCGACTTTTCGGCGGCGTCGCTGTTGCGTGCCTTCGCAACGCATCCGCTGATGACGCTGACGGTGGTTGCGCGCATTCACCTGCAGGCATTGAAGCTCCTGGCAAAAGGCGTTCCCTTCATCCGCAAACCGGCGCCGCCGGCGCCGTTCGTCACTCGTTGATCGTCCAAGAACCTCTTTCCAACAATGAACACCACTCAAACCCTCGCAGGTGTCACGCAAGCCTCGCTGCCGTATGCGACACGCCTGGTCCTGGCATTTCTCGATCGTCTAAAGGGAGGCAGTCTTACCGTCATCGGACCGGCAGGATTCAATCGCCGTTTCGGCGATGGCGCCGGCCCGCAATTGCGCATCACGCTAAATGACTGGCAGGTGCTCGAACGCTGCCTGAAGGGTGGCGATATCGGTTTTGCCGAGACCTACATGGATGGCCGGTGGCATGCCGATGACCTGGCGGGTCTGGTGGAATTGTTTTGCCGCAATCGCGATGCGCTCGAGAAAGTGATCTTCGGCTCCCTGATCGCCGGCAGCATTTATCGCATCAAGCACTGGCTCAATCGCAATACGCTTGCACGGGCAAAGAAAAACATCGAAGCACACTACGACCTGGGCAACAGCTTTTATGCGCTGTGGCTCGACCCTTCCATGACCTATTCGAGCGCCCTCTTCTCAGGCAACCTCGAACTCGATCTCGAACTGGCGCAGGCGGCCAAGTATCGACGCATTTTGCAGCGCCTGGCGCCAAGTGCGGGCGACACGATCCTCGAAATCGGTTGCGGATGGGGTGGTTTCGCGGAAATCGCCGCACGCGAATTCAACGTGCGCGTGACCGGCCTGACCCTTTCGGGCGAGCAACTGCGCTTTGCCACGCAGCGACTCGCCTTGGCCGGTGTCGGCGACCGCGTCGATTTGCATCTGCGCGACTACCGCGACATGCATGGCCACTTCGATCACGTGGTTTCAATCGAAATGTTCGAGGCGGTGGGCGAACAATACTGGGATCACTACTTCGCCTGCATTCGCCGCAACCTGAAGGCCGGTGGACGCGCCATCGTGCAAAGCATCAGCATCGACGAGGCCCTGTTCGAGCGCTATAGAAAAGGTACCGATTTCATTCAGCAGTACATCTTTCCAGGTGGCATGCTGCCCAGCCCGACGGCGTTTCGCGCGCGCGCGGGGGCCGCCGGCCTGGCCGTTGCAGACCAGTTCCGTTTCGGCAGCGACTATGCCGAAACTCTGCGTCGATGGCGGCAGAACTTCATGCGGGTCTTGCCGAGGGTACGCGGCAGCGGCTTCGACGAGCGTTTTATCCGGCTGTGGGAGTTTTACCTGGCTTATTGCGAAGGCGCGTTCAATGCGGGTTCGACAGATGTGTTGCAGTTCGAGCTCATTCACCGTACCGATCGCTGATGAACACAAGCCCATCTTGCAACGGCCTTTTGCAGAAGGCGATCGGACTGTTGTTGGCGCTCGTGATTCTGGCAGGCGGTGGTTTCGCTGACACTGCGCGTGCGGCAGACACCCACATCAGCAACCTGATCCCCGACGCGCAACGGGTCGGCGGCGGGCGCCTGACGTGGTTCGGGATCCATGCCTACGACGCCGCGCTGTACGCCGAGAATGCCCGCTTTGTCGCCAATGCGCCACTCGCGCTCGAATTGACCTATGCGCGCAATTTCAAGGGCGCCAACATCGCCGAGCGCAGTATCAGCGAGATTCGCAAAATGGGGCTGGCTACAGAAACCGAAGCCGGCGAATGGCTGGGCATATTGGTCGGGATTTTCCCCGACGTGCGGCCCGGCGATCGCCTGGCCGGTGTGCAAGGGGCCAGCGGGCCGGCGCAGTTCTTCCATAATGGCCGCGCCGTTGGCAGCATCGCCAACGAGCGCCTGAAACGCGCCTTCTTCGCGATCTGGCTCGATCCACGCACCTCGGCCCCGGATTTGCGCAACCGGCTCATTGGCGCCGCCCCGGAAGGCAAATGAACGGCGTAGCCGTGCCCGTGCCGCTCGGACGCCTGCAGTTGGCAACCTTCGGTGCACTTGGTTTGCCGCTGGCGTTTGCGGCGCTGCCGATCTACGTGTTCGCCCCGAAGTTCTATGCCGGCCTGGGACTTTCGCTGACCACAGCCGGCGCGGTATTGCTGGCCGCGCGCCTCGCCGATGGTCTGATCGACCCGTGGCTGGGAGCCGCTTCGGATCGCGCTGCCAGTCCGGCAAGGTTCATCGCCCTGGCGTTGATCCCGCTGGCGCTTGGCATGCTTGCATTATTCAACCCGCCGTCCGGCATCCCGCTTGCGCTCTGGCTGGTGGCGGCGGTCAGCGTTGTGACGCTCGGCTTCTCGGCCGCCAGCATCGCCTACCAGGCCTGGGGCGCACGCATCGGTGTCGCCAGCGAGCGCACCACCATCACCGCCACGCGCGAAGCCTTTGGTCTGGCCGGCGTGATTCTGGCGTCATTGCTGCCACAGGTCTTCGCGCCCACGGTCGAACAAGGCCTGCCCGCCACAGCGCTGGTGTTCGTGCTGCTGCTGGCGCTGTGCGCCTTCACCACCTTGGTGCGGCCGCCGGCCACGCCAACAGCGATCGACTCGGCAACAACGATGCCACGCGGCACCGCCGGGGCATTCGCCAGCCGCCGTTTTCGCCGGCTGCTGGCGGTATTCGCGCTCAACGGCATCGCCTCTGCGATTCCGGCCACCCTGTTTCTGTTTTTCGTAGCAGACGTTCTCGGCCTCGAACAAAAAAGCGGCCTGTTCCTGGCTCTCTATTTCATCAGTGCCGCACTGGCCCTGCCTCTCTGGGTGCGGCTTGCCGCCGGCATCGGCAAGCGTCGTGCCTGGCTGGCATCGATGATGCTGGCGATCGCAGCGTTCGTCTGGGCGTATACGCTGGGCAGCGGCGACCTTTTGGCCTTCGCGCTGATATCGGCGGCATCCGGTGCCGCGCTCGGCGCCGACCTCGCCCTGCCGCCTGCGCTGCTGGCCGACGCCATCGAGGCGGACCGCGCCCGCGGTGCCGAAGGTGCCTATTTCGGTATCTGGAATCTGGTCACCAAACTCAACCTTGCTCTGGCAGCCGGCCTGGCCTTGCCGCTCCTTGAATGGCTCGGCTATCGGCCTGGCCTGGCCAACGCCGGTGCCGCCCTGGCGGCGATGTATTGCCTCCTGCCCTGCGCGCTCAAGTTTCTCGCAATCGCCGGTCTCGCGCGCCTGCGCCTTTGAAACCTTCGAAAGGAAATCCCATGCTGCGTGGTTTGCAACGCCTGATTCTGGCTCTGACGACACTTTTGTTGCTCGCGGGCTGCGCCAGTGTCACACCCGACGAATACCGCGCCGAAAAGCCGGTGCTGGAACTGGACCGCTACTTCACCGGCACCATCGATGCCTGGGGCATGTTCACCGACCGCCAGGGCAAGGTCGTCAGGCGCTTCACCGTGGTCATGCGCTGTACCTGGAACGGCGACACCGGCACATTAGACGAGGACTTCAGCTATTCCGATGGCACCAAGGAGAAGCGCATCTGGACCATCAAGAAACTGGGAGGCGGCCGCTACAGCGGTAGCGCCGCCGATGTGGTCGGCGAAGCCATCGGCATCGCCAGCGGCAACGCGCTCAACTGGCGCTATGTGCTTGACCTCAAGGTCGGCGACAAAAGCTACCATGTGAATTTCGATGACTGGATGTACCTGATGGACGACGACGTCATGCTCAATCGCGCCGCCATGAGCAAGTTCGGCTTTTACCTGGGCGAAGTCACGCTGGCCTTCCGGAAGCGCAAGTAGGCGCCACGCCAGCGACCCATGGCTTTCAACCCTCCAATCGGGCATTGGTCGGGGCGACGCGTCTGGATCATTGGCGCCTCCACCGGCATCGGCGCGGCCCTCGCCAGGCGACTCGCCGCTGCCGGTGCACGGGTCGCACTATCGGCACGCAGTCGCGAAAAGCTCGACGCCCTGGCCGCCGAATTGCCGCAGGCCCTGGTCTTGCCGCTCGACGTACGCAGCGCCGACCAGCAAGGCCAGGCCTATGCCCGCATCAAGCAGGCATGGGGTGCCGCCGACCTGGTGATTTTCAACGCCGGCACCTATAGTCCGATGCGCGCCGCTGCGTTTGACCTGGCATCGATGGACGAGCATTTCGCGATCAACTATCACGGCGTGGTCAATGGCCTGGCCGCGGTGCTGCCGGATTTTCTGGCACGCGACCGCGAAGCGCCGGCCCTGGCCATCGTGTCATCGGTGGCCGGGTTTCGCGGTCTGCCGGCCGCGCTTGCCTACGGCCCCTCGAAGGCCGCGCTCATCAACCTGGCCGAAACCCTGTACCTCGACTTGTCGCCCCGCGGCATTGGTGTATTCCTCATCACCCCCGGTTTCGTCGACACCCCGCTGACCAAACAGAACGAGTTCAAGATGCCGGCACTGATCAGCGCCGATCAGGCTGCGACGGAAATCATCAAAGGGTTCGCCCGTGGTGATTTCGACATGCACTTTCCGAAGCGCTTCACGCGCTGGCTGAAGGTGCTGCGCCTGCTGCCGTACGCGCTCTATTTTCGCGCGGTGCGCAAAATGACGGGGCTCTGAAACCGTGGTTTGCGCGAACGAAACTGGCTCCGCGCGCCGCCCTCTGTCGGTGGAGCTTGCACGCGTGGTCGATTTTTTCGAACATGTCGACGCAGCGGCCGCGGGCCGGCTCGACCAGATCTATGCCGACCACGCCTGGTTCAAGGACCCGTTCAACGAAGTGCGGGGCATCGAGCCGATCCGCCGCATCTTCGGGCACATGTTCATCCAGGTCGAGCAACCGCGATTTGCGGTGATCGAGGCGATGCAGCAAGGCAGCCAGGCCTTCCTCACCTGGGATTTCACGTTTCGCATGAAACGCTTCGACACGCGCAGCACGCAGACCATCCGCGGTGCGTCGCATCTGCGCTTCGCAGCGGACGGCCGGGTCGAGATGCACCGGGATTACTGGGATGCGGCCGAGGAGTTGTACGAGAAGCTGCCGTTTGTGGGCGCATTGATGCGCTGGCTGAAACGTCAGGCTGGCTAAGACGAGCTGCCTGGCGCTAGGCCGGCGGGCCAGGCCTTTGGTTACCCGCGACGACGCACATCCCCGTGTCGCACAAGCCGCAAGCGTCGAGCCGGCTCCCGCTTGCCCTTATTTCTTGGCCTCGGCAGGCCGCGGTGCCACCGGCACATAGTCGAAAACCTTTACCACCTGCTTGACTCCGCTGGTACGCGCGGCCACCGCTGCGGCACGATCGCCCTCGGCACGTGTCACCAGGCCCATCAGGTACACAACCCCGGCTTCGGTCACCACCTTGAAAGCATTGGCCTGAAGATCACGATCATCGACGAAATTGCCCTTCACCTTGCTGGTGATAATCGCATCGTTGGTACGCGCGGTCAGTGAGGAAATGCCGGCGATCTGCAGTTCGTTGACGATGGTGGCCACGTTTTCCACCCCCCCGACAATCCGCTCGGCCTCGGCACGGGCTTGCTCATTGGGCACCTCGCCGGTCAGCAGAACGCGTCGGTTGAAACTGGCGATGTTGACGTTGGCCTTGTTGCCAAGACGTTCCGAGACCCGGGTTTCGGCCTTGGCGAAAATCGTCTTGTCCTCGGCCTGTGTAGCCAGAGTACGACGGTCATCAATCGCCAGCGCACCTGCCACGATGCCGCCGGCCAGGATCGGGAAACAGCCTTGCAGCGCGGGCACGGCCAGCGCAAGCAATGCCAGCGTAAGGATAAGGCGTGAATTCATTGGTCTTCTCCCAACAAAAGGCAATCTATGCCATCGCACAGGCTACGTATGGTCAGCCGGCGGACTTCGTGAATGCGCGTGATCGGGTACTGCCATCGCGTCGATCGCAGCACGCCTGGTCCCAACACCGGATTCGAACCGGGCGCATACCCGTTGCACGAGACGAGCACCGGAAATCGGGGAAACCACTGCTGGCGCACCAAGCTGGTTCATGAATCGATTATATCCGGCTGCCTCGCGCCTCAGGCATCGAATGCGCTCTTGATCCAGCGGATCGAATCGTTGTGCGCATGCTCCAGCAGCACGCAATCAAAACGGCATGGCGACTCGGCGCGCCCGGCCAGATAAAAACCGGCAGCGGCGACAATGCGCTTCTGCTTGTGCGCATCGATGCTCTCGGCGGCGTTCGCATAGGCCCCCGGGGATCGCAGACGCACTTCGACAAACACGATCGACGCGCCGTCGCGCATCACCAGATCGATCTCGCCCATGCGACAGCGAAAGTTGCGCTCCAGAAGCGTAAGTCCACGCGCCTTTAAAAACGCCAGTGCCAGCGTCTCCGCCAACTGACCGGCCTGGTGCCGGTCGACCGCCTGCTGCTGCCGGCGGATCACCCTTGGTCAGCGACCGGCCAGGGGCTTGGCCGTACCGTCTCGGTATTCCAGTTGCAGCGGCGCTCGCCCGATCACCCCCGGCTGCACATTCAAGTTTCCGGTCACACCGTCGACTAAAAATTCAGTGCGCGCCAGCGCAAGTTCACCGGCGATCCGAAAAGCATCGATTCCCAGCGCATACAGCCGCTCGAGGTCTGCCGAGAGTTGCCCTTCGGCTCGCGGAAACACCATGGCCGCGGCATGATCCGGCTGGTGCAGCCACGGCATGTCGAAAAAGCGCATGCCGTTCAGATCATGGGCCTTCTGGGTTTCGCCCTTGGGCACACCGGCGAATACCTGGGAGGTGGCGATAACTTGCGTGGCGCGGCCCAGATAGGGCCGCAACAGCCGGGCGCGTTCGGCATCGGCTGCCAAAAAAACCACATCGCCGCGTGCCCGGTCGACAGCCTGCCGCACCCGCCCGAGACTGCCCGTGAACTCCACGCTTTCCTTGATGCTTCCGCCGAGCTTGGTCCAGGCGTCGGCAAAAGCCGCCGCCGCGCGCCGTGCCAGTGGCGCAGTGGTGGTCACGATGACCGCGACTGCTGCCTCATTGCGAAACGCAGCGGCGGCGGCGGCGCGCGCTTCGGACTCAGTGTTGAGCGACAAGGCAAACATGTTGCGCGGCAGGGCCGCATCACCATCCGGTGTGTTGAGCACCAGCGTCGGCACCGTCAGCGGCAATTTGAGAATGGCACCGACATCGGCCTTGGTCAACGGGCCCACGATCACCGCTGCATTGCTGGCCACCGCCTTGGCGACAGCATCGCGCGCGCTGTCTTCGCTGCCGTCGGTTTCGAAAATGCGCACCTCCGGCTTGTCTGACGCTACGCCGCGCGCCGCCATGAAGCCCTGACGCACCACATCGGCGGCGCGCCCGAAGGGCGACGACTTTGCCGGCAGGATCAGGGCAACCCCCGCGCGCGACGCTGGCGTTAGCGCAGCGTCGGCGTTGACATTCGAAGGCACCGTACTTGCAAGAGGAGAGTCGGTGCCGGCACCGGTTGCTCCCGCAGCGGCTTGGGCGGGCGCGGGCACTGTCGCAGCGCTCCCTGCTGCGCCAGCGGTCTGAGCAGCCGCTGGCGGCGGAAACGGCAGGTTTTCGGCGCCGGTGGGCCCTGCTGGCCGTGCCGCAGGCAGCGCGCCCTCTGCCGTGGCGGCGGGCGCTTGTTCGGATGCATTGTCAATCGACGGGCGCACAGCCGGCGGCTCCGCTGCTTGCGCACGCGGCCAGGCGTGCGGAGCAGCCGCGTCTCGCGGCTTGGTCGGCTCGCGCGGTGCGAACAGATTTTCGATGAAATTCCTGACAGCGCCCAGCGGATTCTGATGCGTGTGCGCAGCCGCAGGTTCGCTCACGCGGCTTGCCGTATCCTGCTGCCCCGCGCACAATATGGGAACGCTCATTGCACAGCACGCAATGACGGTCCGCGCAAGCGCCGCAGCCCGCAGTCCCAGACACAGCTTCCGCCAATGGCCAACAAGGCTACCCACGACCACACCCCTGATTCTTCCGCGCCGCCCAAGCTTGCCGTTTCATTATATGTGGTCGCCACGCCGCTCGGAAATCTGCGCGACGTCACACTCAGGGCCTTGGAAGTGCTGGCCGCTGTCGATATGGTCGCCGCCGAGGACACCCGCACCTCGGCCACGTTCCTGGGTGCGCACGGAATTCGCACGCAGCTCATGGCAGCGCACGACCACAACGAACAGGCAGCGGCCGCGCGAATTGTCGAACTGCTGGCATCCGGGCGATCGGTGGCGCTGATCAGCGATGCCGGCACGCCTGCGGTATCGGACCCTGGCGCGCGCATCGTGCGCGCGGTACATGATGCGGGCTTCCGCGTCACGCCGATACCCGGCCCGAGCGCGGCGATAGGCGCGCTATCGGTCGCAGGTTTCGAAGGCCCGTTCGAGTTTCACGGATTCCTGCCGCCGAAAAGCGCGGCGCGCCGCGCCCGATTGCGCCAGTTGAAGGCTCTGCCCCGCACGCTGGTGCTCTATGAAGCGCCGCACCGGATCGTCGAGCTGGCGCATGATCTTGCGGCCGAGTTAGAGCCGGCGCGCCGCATCGTGGTGGCGCGCGAGCTCACCAAACGCTTCGAAAACGTCGCACCGCTCACCGTGGCCGGCCTCAAGGACTGGCTGGAACACGACCCCAACCGCCAGCGCGGCGAGTTCGTGCTGGTCATAGAGGGCGCGCGGCCGGATGTTGAGGATAATGCCGAAGCCTTGCGTGTATTGGGGTTGCTGTTGGCCGAGTTGCCGGTGAATGCGGCGGCGCGTCTCGCGGCGGCCATTACCGGTGCCTCGAAGAACGCGATGTACGCACACGCACTGGCACAGAAAGCCGCTAGCGCCGATCGCGTGCAGCCTACCTGAGTACGAACACCGGCTTCAACTGCAGTGATTCACGAATGCGGTCGGCGATAGTCTGCGCCGCGGCACGATCGGCGAAGGGCCCGAGCTGGACCCGGTGCAGGCGGTCGCGCGCGACGATATATATGGTCTCGTTGAGCCAAGGCAATTGCTGGTAGGTCTTGATGCGAAATTCCTCTGCCCCCTCTTGCGCGCCAAATGCACCCAATTGAAGGTACATACCATCGGGTTGGGTCGAGGTTGCCAGCACCGCCGTGGCTGGAGTGGCTGGAGTGGCCGGTACCGACGCCGGTGCCGGGTTGCGTGTGGCTGCGCTGCTTGACGCAGCGCCCGGCGCTGCCACGCCGGCCAGCCGGGCGGCAGCGGGAGCAGGTGCCGCGGGCGCTGCTGCGACCAAGGTGCCGGTATCACCCGCCCGCACCCGCTCCACTTCCACCAGCGCGCTGCCCTGTCCGGCATAGCCGAGCTTCAAGGCGGCGGTGTAGGAAAGGTCGATGATCCGTTCCGAATGAAACGGTCCGCGGTCGTTGACCCGGACTACCACCATGCGGCCATTGGCCAGGTTTGTCACGCGCACATAACTCGGCAACGGCAGGATCGGGTGCGCGGCGGTCATCGCGTACATGTCATAGGGCTCGCCGCTGGAGGTTTTCTGACCGTGAAACTTGCGCCCGTACCACGAGCCCGTACCGCGCTGACGGAAGTCGCCGTTGCCGGCCAACGGCACGTAGGTTCGGCCGAACACCACATAAGGACGGTTGGTGGCGCTGCGCAGGGGCGGCTCGTCGATCGGAATCGCATCGAGGGTCGCCTCCAGATTGGGCGGAGGATTATCTCCGGGGCCATCGTCCTGATAGTAGGCACCACGCCGTCCCTGTCCGGGTTTGCCCGGTACTACCGGTGCCGGCTGCGTGCCTTGAGCGCTCACCGGCGGCCGGGGCTGCGGTGGCGACGCCTGTGGTGTGGGTCGCTCCACCGGTGCGCGCCCGCCGAGCGAGCTGCAAGCGGCGATTGCCATCCCAAGAGCCAGGCTGGCTAAGGCACGGAAGATGCTCGATACATGCACGCTGATGGTCGCGGCAATCTTCATGCCCGGGTTCCCGGACCGCAAGACAGGACTCGCGGTAGGCGGACATCGTTCCAGCGCACAAGCGCTCGTTCGTCCTGTTCGCAAGCAAGCCCGCGCCACATCAGTACTTGAAGCCCCGGTGCAAAGCCACCACGCCTGCGGTCAGGTTGAAATAATCGACATGGTCGAAGCCACTCGCAGTCATCATTGCCTTGAGTGTGGTCTGGTCGGGATGGCGACGAATCGATTCGGCCAGGTAGCGATAACTGTCAGGGTCGCCTGCCACGCGCTTGCCAAGCCACGGCAAAAAGCCGAACGAAAAGCTGTCGTAGGCGCCTGCCAGAGGTTGCCAGACCTTGGAAAATTCAAGCACCAGCAGGCGCCCACCCGGTTTGATCACACGCCGCATTTCCGCAAGCGCGTGCGCCTTGTGCGTCATGTTGCGCAACCCGAAGGCAACACTTACCAGATCGAAGCTTTCATCGCGAAACGGCAGGTGCTCGGCATCGCACTGCGCAACAGGAAGGCGCAGGCCGCGATCGATCAGGCGATCACGGCCGTGCACCAGCATGGCGCTGTTGATATCGGTGAGCCATACCTGGCCCTGGGGCCCGACTCGCTTGGCGAAGGCTTGCGCCAGATCGCCTGTGCCGCCGGCGACATCGAGCACCTGTTGGCCCGTCCGCACACCCGATTGCGCGATGGCGAATGCCTTCCATGCCCGGTGCAGGCCACCGGACATGAGATCGTTCATCAAGTCGTACTTGCCGGCAACCGATTCGAATACTGCGCGCACGCGCGCGGCCTTGTCAGCCTCGGGAACGCTTTGGAAACCGAAATCGGTTTCGGGCATGGCCCTATTCCCGTGAAGCGCCGGCACTGGCAAGGCGCGCAAGGTACGCGGCCCACATCACGTCTTGCCGCTGACCCAGTTCGTAGAGGTAGTCCCAGGAATAAATCCCGGTGGCATGACCGTCGGAAAACGTCGGCTGCACCGCGTAGTTGCCAACCTGTTCAAGGGCGGTTATGTCAACAGAGCACTTGCCGGACTGCAGCACTTCCTGGCCCGGACCGTGTCCACGCACTTCGGCCGACGGCGAATGCACGCGCAGGAACTCGAACGAGTATTCGAAGCGTGCGCCGTCCGAAAAAGTCACCTCCAGACGCCGCGTCTGCTGATGCAGAAGTATGTCGGTCGGGAGAGGGGAATTCTTGGTCAGGCCAGCCATCGCGCGCGGACTATAGCACGCCATCCCGACGTTCTCGCGTCACATCCGCGAAGCAAGTAAAGATGCGGCAGGTCAACGCACAGGCGGACGCCGAACACCGGCGATCACTACGCCAGGTCGCCTTGAGGGCTACGAAAAACAGGCGTCTTCGCACCTGATCGCCGCACGCTTCTCACCTGTTTGCGTGTGCAGGCCGGCATGCGTAGCGCCAGCCAGTTACTGGGCAACCATCAGGGCATCGATCTGTTCGAAATCACAAGCGCGACGAACCAGCGCGACCAGGCGCAAGTGATACACGATGCCGGCGTCACTCATTTCGATGACGCGGTCCGGCTTGAACCAGCCGCATGGCGCAACCAGCGTGACATAGTCTTTCGCATGCAAGGAGCCCAGCCGAAAGCCGGCACACCAGGGCGCATCACGCCCGGACTCACGCACGCCGACCGCGTGAGGTTTGCCCTTGAGCAGTTCAACTCCGGCATCGAGCGCACCGGGCTGTACCAGCCCGGGCCCGGCATCAGGCTCGGCCAGCCAGCGAGTACGCGCCAGCACCACAGGACCGTCGTCACCATCAAGGCGCAGGCGCATGGCCAGCAACTGGTCGATCCGCAGACGCGCGCCGGCACGCGCGCGGCGCAGGCGGAAGCCGTCTGCGCTCTCGTCGGCAATCACCCAATCCTCGAACAGCCGCGCAGCTTCACGACCGCGACTTTCTTCGCGCGCCAGCGAGGCATGCTGGAACACGAACAGTTCGTCATAGCGGCGCCGGCTCCCGACCGCATCTTCGTTCAAGGCAAACGGCTTGCCGGCCACCATGTAATGCATGGCCTCATAGTCACTGTCGGCGAAGCTTAAACCGACAGCCTGCGCTACCCCGGCACCGTTCATTCCCTGTGGCGCGGTGCGCGCAATCGAGCGCGTATCGCCCGCGTCGCACCAGGTCTGCTTGAGGCGGCGCAGCACTTCTGCGGCGGCCAACTGGCGAAACACTTCCGGCAGGCGGGCTTCTTCAAGCGCGGCGCCTGATTCGAGTGTACGCAGGCGGCGACGCAGGCTGCGCTCGAGTTGCGTGACATCGATCAGGTGCTGCCAGCGCCCCAGTCGCAGTACGCGCAGACAGCGGCGTTTCCCGAACCGCACCGATGGCGCGACCGCAGGCAGCACAGTGTCGGGCGCCTCGACCGGCATGGTAGTGAAAGCGATCTTGCCTTCCCACAGGTATGCCAGCTCGAACATCGCCTCGCGTTCGAGCCCGCACGCCGCCGGGCCTGCCTGGCCGATCAGGAGCGCCCGGCAATAAGTCGAAGCGACGCTGGTCGCTGCGCGCGGGTGCAGGCTGTCGCGCACCGGGGCATCCAGCAACCTGTATTCGGATGCCCGCTCCCACAGTAGCTGCAAATCCGCGATCAGATCGGCAGGGACTGCCTGACCCGCATGAAAATGCCCTTTGAGGGCGTCACAAAAGTAGCCGCCGGCACGCGCCAGGCACAAGGCGTGGTGCGTCGCGAGGTCGGCGACATCGATGGATCCCTCGAAGATCTCAAGATAGGCAGCCGCCAATGCGCGCCACTGCGCCTGCGCGTGATTGAACGCGTTGCGCTCGGCCAACCCCAGTGGCAAGGGCTTGTCGGAATAGCGCCGCGCATACCTTGCATCGATGTCGGCGACATGCCCACGCACGGTCTCGAGAATCTCCAGCCGTTCGCGCGGACCCGGCGCGGCCTGGCTCAATTCGCGCAACAGTGCCGAGACGGCGTGATGCGCGCTGCGCGCATCGGATATCGGCAAGTCGCGCAACCATTGCTTCGCACTCCTGGCCGTGGCCACTGCGCTGGTCTTGCCCAACATGATTTCGGTCGACTGCATGGCTGACTCCGCTTACCCGCGGACCAGGTGCGGGCCGCGAGACTTATGCTTTTGTCATATTACCCGTTCTTCGAGGCAATGACAACAGCATAAATGTAACGCGGGATGTCTGAGCAAACCGCAGGCACGCAGGTTCAGGCACGAGTCAGGTTGCGCGCCGCCCGGCTGACCGTCGACAGCGCCGGCTGGCCAAGCCAGTACTCTTCGGTGCAGGGTTGGCCTGATCGACGACTTCATCCGCAGCAGTTTCTGCGGATGAACAGACGGTCCCCGGCAACCCGCAAAACATTCGTGATGCGCGAGCACATCATGATCGAGCAAGGCGTCAGCGTGCCGGCCACCGCAAAAGCGCGCTTCAGGTGACGCCGAATGCGCAACGCTCGAAGTCGGCCCCACGTTCCTCAAGGCTCAGGAGCTTGATCACGGCAGGAGGCTCGGCGTGCATGTCGAGCACACGGTCCGCTTTAAAACAGCCTGCCGGCAACAGTACGCATGCGGTCGACTGCAGGGCCTGTACAGCCGGCAGCAACAGTGCCGGCTGATACTTCTCTGCGGCCGCATTAAGCCCGGTGGCGCGGACAGCGACTGCCGTTGGCGCGCCCGGCAACGCCTTGACCCCGATCATCAGGTCGCCGTTGCCCTGCACCTGCGCCCAACGCACCACGCCCATGATGAAGCTGCGCGACCCGGACGGCCGGATCGCCAGCAATTGCCCAGCAGCCAGCCTGGCGCCGTTCGCGCCCGCCGCCCGCACCAGCCGTAAACCGGCCACACTCTCGTCATGCACGGCCCAATCTTCAAGAGCGAAACCGTGAATCAGGCTGTGCTGGTCTTCATCGCGGGTGGAAACCCGCCCGAAGGTGGCGATTTCCTGGCGCTGGCGTGAGGACAGTTCGGTTGGCTGGCCCGGCTGCTTGAAGGGCTTGCCCGATATGTAGTAGTGCATCGCGTCGAAGCCGCAGGCCACCAGCGCCCGACCGCTTGCAGCACGTCGCGCCTGCCCGCGGCCGGCGCGTCCATCGCCCCAATGCTTGTGCAACGCGATCAGCAGTTGCTCGGCAGCAGGCATCGTGCTGTCTTCACCCAAGCCCAGGCTGGCCGGGCTTTGGCCGCGGCGCAACAGGTTGATGCGGTTCTTCAGCGAAACCGAGAGGTCGCTGATATCGAGATAGCGGACCTCGGCACCGGCGGCGCCGGCAGGCGTGTCCGGCCGAAACCCGCCACGCGCCGCCGCAAGATCGACCAAAACCGGCGGCTTGCCGGGATTCGCCGGTGGGCCGGCGCCGATCACGATCTTGACGGCCAGGCGTTCCATCCAGAGCGCCACCAGTTGTGACGGGCGTGCCCCCCAGTCACCGGGTGCGCCCAGCAGCAGCAGCACAGGCCGCGCGTAGGTGGCGCTGCAATTGGTGGCGCCGATATCGCGCAATTGCGCGTCCTTGACCTTCTCCGAAACAACACCGATCTGCTCGGCGGCGCGATACAGCTTGTGCAGCAATAGCCAATCCGCGCCGGGCAGTTCGGAGCCGGCATGGGCGGTGTCCAACAGCAGGCGCGCCTGCACATCGAGCGCGCGCTGGCACACTGTGGCCGCGAAACCTTTCTGCCCGCTGTCTGCATCGAGCGCGGACTGCACACATACCTGCCAACAAAGTCCGAAAGCACGCCAAAGATCAAGTGCCGCAGCATAGGCTCCGGCTTCGAAATCGGCCAGCGGCAAGGGCCGGAACGTGAATTTGCGCGCCGCCTCGGTCTGCACGAACAGCAGGGGCGTGCGCAATTGTTCGAGGATTTCGAACAACACAGCCGGCTTGAATCCGGCGCTTGGCAACAGGTTGATCTGGGCTCGCAACTGCGCCTGCGCAGTCGCCGGATTGGTCAAAGGCAGCGCCTCGACCCATTCGGCGCACGCTTTCGCATCGGCAAAGGCGGGATGCACATCGCCCGACAGCACGGGAAGTTGAAATTGCAGGTTCATCGCTTGTTCTGCTCTGATGCCCCTCGCCATGCCAGCGCGATCTCACGATTATCGTTGCAGATCAATCATCTGCAATCGAATGCTCTGAAATTACCCAAGTTCGCATCCTAACCCAAAGGGCGCGCCCGATCCACCGTCTTTGCAAGCCGGCTGGCAACTGCCGATCGCGCGACGAAGCTTGCGCTACAACAAGACCCGCTCGATGCCGCCGGCGTTGGCTGTGGCCACATACTCAGGCAGCCACTTTTCACCCAACACCTGGCGTGCGATCTCGACCACGATGTAGTCGGCATCGGCATCGGCATCGTTGCGAAAGCGCGACAAGCCCTGCAAGCAGGACGGGCAGGAGGTCAGGATCTTGATATTGCCGTCATGGCCGGCGGAACGAATCTGTTCTACGCCTTTCTGCATCTCTTCCTGCTTGCGAAAGCGCACCTGGGTCGAAATATCGGGGCGCGTCACCGCGAGAGTGCCGGATTCGCCACAGCAACGTTCGTTGAGATCGACGTTTTGCCCCATCAGCTGGTTGACCACTTCGGTGGCCTTGTAGGTTTTCATAGGCGTGTGGCAGGGCTCGTGATACATGTATCGCACGCCATTTAGCCCATCGAGCTTGATGCCCTTTTCGAGCAGATACTCATGGATGTCGAGCAGGCGACAGCCCGGAAAGATCTTGTCGAACTCGTACTTCTGCAACTGGTCCATGCAGGTGCCGCAGGACACGATCACGGTCTTGATGTCGAGATAATTGAGCGTGTTGGCGACGCGATGGAACTGCACACGGTTGCTGGTGGTGATTTCCTGGCCACGATCGGCATTGCCGGATGCGGTTTGCGGGTAGCCGCAGCACAGGTAGCCCGGTGGCAGCACCGTTTGCGCCCCCACGTGATAGAGCATCGCCTGGGTGGCCAGGCCGACCTGCGAAAACAAACGCTCCGATCCGCACCCCGGAAAATAGAAAACCGCCTCCTGATCATCCTGGCGCAAGGCCGGATTGCGAATGATCGGCACCACCTTGTCGTCCTCGATGCCCAGCAAGGCGCGCGCGGTCTTCTTCGGCAGGCCACCGGGCATCGGCTTGTTGATAAAGTGAATCACCTGTTGCTTCAGTGGCGCCCGCCCGACGGTGGCCGGTGGATGCCGGGTTTGCGCGCGCGCCAGCAGTGAGCCACGCGCCAGTTGCGAGGCAAAGCGCTGCACCCGGTAGCCGAACTGGATCATGCCGGCACGGATCGCCTTGATGGTGGTGGGGTCGGTGGCGTTGAGAAAAACCATCGCCGCACTGGTGCCGGGATTGAATTTCTTTTGCCCCAGCTTGCGCAACAGATTGCGCATGTTGATCGATACATCGCCAAAGTCGATGTCCACCGGGCACGGCGTCGCGCATTTGTGACACACCGTGCAATGGTCGGCCACGTCGCCGAACTCGTCGAAGTGTTTGACCGAAATGCCGCGCCGCGTCTGCTCCTCGTAGAGAAAGGCTTCGATCAACAGCGAGGTGGCGAGAATCTTGTTGCGCGGGCTGTAGAGCAGATTTGCGCGCGGCACATGGGTGGCACACACCGGTTTGCATTTGCCGCAGCGCAGGCAGTCCTTGATCGATTCGGCAATCGAGCCGATCTCACTCTGCTCCAGGATCAGCGATTCGGTGCCCATGAGACTGAACGACGGCGTGTAGGCGCCACGCAGGTCGCCACCCGCCAGCAGCTTGCCGCGGTTGAAACGACCGCTTGGATCGACCTTCTGCTTGTAGTCGCGAAACGCGCTGATCTCGTCGTCACGCAGATACTCGAGCTTGGTGATGCCGATGCCGTGCTCGCCGGAAATGACGCCGCCCAGACTGCGTGCCAGCGCCATGATGCGCGCCACCGCCTGGTTGGCAGCCTGCAGCATTACATAGTTGTCGGAATTGACCGGTATGTTGGTGTGCACGTTGCCGTCGCCGGCATGCATGTGCAGCGCCACCCAGGTGCGGCCCGACAGCACCTCCTTGTGCACGCGCTCGCATGCGCGGAAGATCGGCAGGTAGGCGGCACCGCCGAACAGCTCCTCAAGCGGCGCACGCAACTCCTGCTTCCACGAAATGCGCACCACGTGCTGCTGCACCATGCGGAAGATACTGGCCTCTTGCGGCATGGTCAGCGCATCCGCCTTGACGCCCAGTGCGCACAGGGCCAGACCCTTGGCGGCGACGCTTTGGTCGAGACTGTCGCGCACCGCCTGCCAGCGCACCCTGACCTGTGCCAAAAGCGCGTCGGCCTCGCGCACGCGGTCGCCCAGCAACTCGTCCTTGGACAGCGAATCGTCGTCCGGATTGACCGGCAGCGCCGGCTGGCGCAGGAGCTCTTCAAGCCGCCCGATCAATTGCAGCTTGTTGGATATGGAAAGCTCGATGTTGATGCGCTCAATGCCGTCCGAGTAATCGCCCAGACGGTCAAGCGGAATCACCACATCCTCATTGATCTTGAATGCATTGGTGTGACGCGCGATGGCAGCGGTACGCGCGCGGTCGAGCCAGAACTTCTTGCGCGTCTCGGACGAAACCGCAACGAAGCCCTCGGCACCGCGCGCGTTGCACATGCGCACCACCTCGCTGGTCGCGCGCGCCACCGCATCGGCGTCGTCACCACAGATGTCGCCAATCAACACCATCTTTGGCAGCCGGCCGCGACGCGACTTGGTGGCGTAGCCGACCGCCTTCAGGTAGCGTTCGTCAAGATGTTCAAGTCCGGCCAGCACCACCGGCGCGGCTGCGGAAGCGGGGCTGGCGGCACGCATCTGCGCGGTCAGGCCATCGAGGTAGTTCTTGATCTCGACAATCGCCGGCACCGATTCGCCAACCAGGCCGAAGAACTCGAGGCACACCGTGCGGGTATGGTCGGGCATGCGGTGCAGGATGAAGCGCGCCGAGGTGATGATGCCGTCGCAACCCTCTTTCTGTACGCCGGGCAGGCCGCTCAGAAACTTGTCGGTGACATCCTTTCCCAGGCCGGCCTTGCGAAAACGCCGGCCTTCGATTTCGAGAATTTCCGGCGCGCCGTGCGGCGTCTTGCCGTCCTTCCTGAAGCGCTGGATCGAAAAGCGCGCCAGCGCCGCGTCATGAATCTTGCCCGTATTGTGGTCAAGCCGGGTGATTTCCATGAAATAACCGTTGGCATCGACCATGCGCCACGACAGAAGATTGTCGATCGCCGTGCCCCACAGTACCGCCTTCTTGCCGCCCGCATTCACCGCCACATTGCCACCAATGCAGGAGGCGTCGGCCGAAGTCGGGTCGACCGCGAACACCAGCCCGCGCGCCTCTGCCGCCTCCATCACGCGCTTGGTCACCACGCCGGCGCCGCACTGGATGCTGGCATATTCGCGACCGGCCGCACCCGGCAATGCCCCGACCTCGATCTTTCCCAGTGCATCGAGCTTTTCGGTATTGATGATGGCTGACAAGCGCGTCAAGGGCACCGCGCCACCGGTGTAGCCGGTACCACCACCGCGTGGAATGATGGTGAGCCCAAGCTCAAAAAGCTCACGCGCAAGCAGTGCGCATTCCTCCTCGCTATCGGGGTGCAGCACCACAAACGGATACTCGACACGCCAGTCGGTGGCGTCGGTCACGTGTGACACCCGAGACATGCCATCGAAAGCGATGTTGTCGCGGCGCGTGACCCTGGACAATCGCTTCAGGCAGGCGCGCCGCAGTGCCGCCATCTCGTCGAACTCGCGCTCAAAGGCGCTCACCGCAAGTTTGGCCGCTGCGATCAGTTGCACCACTCGGCCACCGGATTGCGCCACTCCCAGGCCTTCGCGCTCATAGGTGAGGCGGCGCTTCTCCATGTCGCCCAGGCGGTGATGCAGGGCTTCGATCAGCGCAGCACGCCGTTTCGGATTGTCCAGCAGGTCGTCCTGCAAGTAGGGGTTGCGTTGAACCACCCAGATATCGCCCAAAACCTCGTACAACATGCGCGCCGAGCGGCCGGTGCGACGTTCACCGCGCAAGGTCGCCAATACCTGCCACATGTCCTCGCCCAAAAGGCGGATCACGATCTCGCGATCGGAAAATGAGGTGTAGTTGTAGGGTATTTCGCGTAATCGCGGCGCTGCTTCGGGCAACGCGGCGTCGGGCAGCGCGCCTGGAGGCAGATGGGCCAGGTTGGTCATGAAAGCCCTTGCTGTTCGCGCATTGTGCGCGGGGACTTCTTGATTTAAATCAAGATTTTATCGCACCGCAGCAAAGAAATTCACTAACGACCCTGTTCGGTACAGGGCCGGAGGCGCTCACGGTGCACGGTCGGCCCAGCTGGCGAACCCGCCGGCGGCGCGTAAATGCGCACTGAACGGCGCCTCGGCTATCCCTTTGCGGCAGGTGCACACCACCATCAGGCGGCGCTTTGCCCGGCCGCAGCCATAGCGGCGCGCGCTGCGCCGGCTATTCGACCTTTTCCTCGACCCAGCCGCGCTTGGCCAATAGCGCTTCGAAGCTGCCGTTCTTGTATTCGCCGCCACCGACGTAGGCGTCGAACTGCCTGAAGGCATTGACCTTGGTACGCGAGCCGCGGCGTGCGAGCACTTCGCGCCCTTGCGAATCGAGAAACGCCCACGCCGGCACCGGGCTGCCCTTGAGGTGCTTGATGGCGTCACCACGCGGCATGCTGCTGCCATCAGCCAACTGTATCGGGTCCTCGCGATTGCCGCGAATGTCGAAATACGCGAGAACATAACGACTCGAATAGCTGACCCGCAACTCCTCGGACGAAAACGTATGCTTGTTGACATACACGCAATACGGGCATTTGTTGAAGCCGTAATAGACGAACACCGGCTTGCCCTGCTGCTTGGCTACCTTGAGAGCCTCGTTGTACTCGAGAAAACTCCAGCCATCCGGCAACTCGGCACGAGTCGGGCCCGCTGTTGCAAAAAGCAGCATCGCGCAAACCAGGCTCACCATGCAGGCAAGTCGGCTGAAACTTGGCAAAAGGGTCATTGCTGTCTCCGGTAGTATCACTACTTCAGGCGGATGCCTTGAATCCCGCAGCCACATGCGAGCCATCGCAAAACGGCTTGTTCTTCGAGGCCCCACAGCGGCACAGGATGGCTTGAGTCACGCGCGCTATGGTGGCACCGGTTCCGGTGACGATCTCCACGTTGCCGCTGACTGACAGCGGTCCGTCGGGCAGCGGCTCGACGTTGACAACACCATCGCGTTTGGGCAGTGGCTTCATGTCGGCGCTGACCGGCGCTTCGGCGCTGGCGACGAATTTCGCCTGCTTGTGGGAACCGTCGCAAAACGGCGTGTTCTTCGAAGCACCACAGCGGCACAGGTTGGCGCGCTGCAGCTTGCCCTTGCCCTTGAGCGCTACATCGGCATGGATCGTCAACGGGCCGTTCTCACGGATACGCACCAGATTGACCGGCGCTGCTTTTTCTTCTGGTCCGCCGTCGTGACGACGATAGGTCAGGGCTCCAGACGGGCATTGGCGAATAGTGTGCAACAGATTCTCAACCGTATCGCCGTCAGGCTTGATCCATGGCCCCTTTACATTGGCCAGGAACACCGCCGGCGCGCCCAGCACGCAATAGCGCGCGTGTATGCAACGCTTGCCTTCGAACATCACCGTTACGTATTTGCCCTTGGTTCTGCTGATCTCCTTGCCATCGGCGGACGCGACATCACTGCCATCCTGTTGTGCCGCGGCAGCCGGCGCGAGTGTGGCAAGGCTGGCCGCCGAACTTCCCAACAGCAAGCGCCGCCGCCCGGCCGAGGGCAGGCCCGGCGCGTCAGTTTCAAGGTTCGCGGGTACCGACTCCACCAACTTTTCCATGCTTAACCTCCATGAAAGGCGCCTTTGGCACGTCCTGCGACGGACGTTTCCGCATGCGCAGTAGCTGCAAGCCCAATCATACTGCCGAATTTCGCCCCGGTGGGCGCCACCCTGCGCTTCAGGCACCCAGCGCTGCCACGGCCGCATAACGGGCCGCCTTGCCTGCAGCCATATAGACTAGGCAGTGCCACCAAGTCAGGCGCAGCCAGCCGGCTGCCACGCACAAGGCGTCGCCCACAATCGGCGTCCAGGCGAACAGCAAAGCGGGCTCGCCGACGCGCCGCAACCACGCCTCATGGCGCCACGGCTGACGATGCGGGATAAAGCGCCCCATGCGGTAGGAAATCATGCCCCCGAATGTGTTGCCCGCGGTGGCGACCGCAAGCGCCGGCCACAGCAGGTGCGGATGCAGATGCAACACGGCGGCCAGCATCAGCTCCGACGAAACCGGCACCAGCGTGGCGGCGACGAGGCTGCCGAAAAACAGCGACCACAGCGAAGCATCGGCGGTAAACAATGACTGCAGGGACTCAAGCAAATGAATTTTCCTTACCCCCCGTGGAGGGGTATACTTCACCCCTTGAACGGGGGGTCATGAACTGATGCAAAAAGGCATCGATTATCTACAGAAAATCCTCACCGCGCGGGTCTACGACGTCGCCACCGAAACGCCGCTGGAAAAGGCACCCGGGCTTTCGGCACGACTCAACAACACCCTTCTGCTCAAACGCGAGGACATGCAAAGCGTATTCTCGTTCAAGCTGCGCGGCGCATACAACAAAATGGCAAGCCTGCCGGCGAGCGCCCTTGAAAGTGGGGTGATTTGCGCGTCAGCGGGCAACCACGCCCAGGGTGTGGCGCTTGCCGCCAGGCGTCTGGGAGCACGCGCGGTAATCGTGATGCCCGTCACCACGCCTGCAGTGAAGGTCCAGGCGGTGCGCACACGCGGCGGCGAAGTGGTTCTGTTCGGCGACTCCTTCGATGAAGCTCATACCCATGCGCGTGAACTCGAACAACGGCAGGGCCTGACCTTCGTACACCCGTTCGACGACCCCGAAGTGATTGCCGGCCAAGGCACCATCGGCATGGAGATGTTGCGCCAGCACCAGGGGCCGATCCACGCGATTTTCGTGGCTATCGGCGGTGGCGGCCTGATCGCCGGCATCGGCGCCTACGTGAAACGGGTGCGCCCCGACATCCGCATCATCGGCGTCGAACCGGTCGATTCGGATGCGATGGCACGATCGCTGGCCGCCGGCCGGCGCGTCAAGCTCGCGCAGGTCGGACTGTTCGCCGACGGCGTGGCCGTCAAACAGGTGGGCAAGGAGACCTTCCGCCTGTGCCGCGAGGTCGTCGACGAAATCATCCTGGTCGATACCGACGACATCTGCGCGGCGATCAAGGATGTGTTCGAAGATACGCGCTCCATCCTCGAGCCCGCCGGTGCACTGGCGATCGCCGGCGCCAAGGCCTATGTCGAGCGCGAGAAACTCAAGGGCCAGACTCTGGTTGCAGTGGCCTGCGGCGCCAACATGAACTTCGACCGCCTGCGCTTCGTTGCGGAACGCGCCGAAGTCGGCGAGCGGCGCGAGGCGATCCTGGCGGTCACCATTCCCGAGGCGCGCGGCTCGTTCAAGCGCTTTTGCGAACTCATCGGCAGCCGCAGCGTGACCGAATTCAACTACCGCATCGCCGACGCCGATCGTGCCCACATCTTTGTCGGGCTTTCGGTACACGACCGCAGCGACATCGGCCGGCTGATTCGCAATTTCGGAAAGCACGGCTTCCAGGCACTCGACCTGACTGACGATGAATTGGCTAAATCGCATCTTCGCCACATGGTTGGGGGCCACTCTCCACTGGCGCACGAAGAGTTGCTGTACCGCTTCGAGTTTCCCGAGCGGCCCGGCGCGTTGATGAAATTTCTGGCCAGCATGCGGCCAGACTGGAACATCAGCCTGTTTCACTATCGCAATCATGGCGCCGATGTGGGGCGCGTTCTGGTGGGCATGCAGGTGCCGGCCAAGGAAATGACGGCGCTGCGAAAATTTCTTGACGCCCTGGGCTATCGTTTCTGGGATGAAACTTCAAATCCGGCCTATCGGCTTTTCCTGGGGTGACCCGCATGCGCATTCATTACAGACTGCTAAATGTCTTCACACTGGACGGGCAACGCCTGTCGGGCAATCCCTTGTGCGTATTCGAGGATGGCAGCAGCCTGACAGCAGAGAAGATGCAGGCGCTTGCCCTGCAGTTCAACCTGTCTGAGACCACCTTCATCCAGCCTTCTGCGACCGCCACGGCTGCAGTGCGCATCTTCACCCCGGCGATGGAGCTGCCGTTTGCCGGCCATCCGACGCTGGGTACAGCACATGTGGTGCGCGACTTGCATCGGGCGGCCAATGCAGTCAGCCTGGCGATGCAGGTTGGCGACATAACCGTGCGTGCCAGGGGCAACATCTGGACGCTCGAAGCACCGCCACCGAAGTCCCGCGGTTTCCCTCCTGCGTCCACTCAGGCCTTGTTGTCGGCGCTCGGCCTTACACCGGACGACCTGGCGGCGGCGCCCATATGGATCAACGCTGGCATGGAGCAACTGCTGGTGCCGCTGGTATCGACTGTCGCGGTACGCCGCGTAGCGCCAAAGGCCGACCTGGGCATGTTTCCGAATTCTTCAGGCAAGGTGTCGGTTTATTGCTTCTCGCCGCTCGACCCCCGCGCAACCATGCTGGTGCGATTCTTTTTCGCAAAAAATGTCGGCAGCGTGGCGGAGGACCCGGCGACCGGCTCGGCCTGCGCCAACCTCGGCGGCTATGCATTGGCCACCGGCTTTGCGTTGCCGCTCAAATGCGATCTGCGGCAAGGGGAATACACCGGCCGGCCCTGCGCACTCGGACTTGAAGTCGATGCACAACGGCGAATCTTCGTCAGCGGCGACGTGATTGAACTCGGACGTGGCTACATCGATCCTTGAGTCGGCGGACGCCTGCCAACAGCGAGCCATTGTTGGGTCATGAACAATGCATGACAAAACCATGTCCCACACGGGGCTGTCAGGTTTTTCGCAGCGAAGGAGAATCGCGGCGTAGCCAGCGCGAACGGCCGCAAAGCCGACCACCTCTGCCGGTCAATCCGCATCCGGGTCGGCAAACATGCGAGGCGCGGGTGCATCGGCGCAAGGTTCTTCGTCGAAGGCGATATCACCTGCATTCGCCGGGTTCGCTTCGAGCTGCTCAAAATCGAATCGGGTTCGGTCCATCAGATGGGAAGGCGTGACGCTTGAAAGACTGGTGAAGACCGACTCGACACGACCGGGGAAGCGTTTTTCCCATTCCCGCAACAATGCCTTGAGCTCGCGTCGCTTGAGCGTCTCTTGAGAGCCACACAGGTCGCAGGGAATGATGGGGAATTTCCTCTCATCGGCAAAGCGCGCAAGATCGGCTTCCTTGACATAGGCCAATGGTCGAATCACCACATGGCGCCCGTCGTCTGACTTGAGCTTCGGCGGCATCGACTTCATCTTGCCGTTATAGAACATGTTCAGAAAGAGCGTTTCAAGAATGTCGTCTCGATGATGTCCCAGAGCGATCTTGGTCGCGCCAAGTTCGGATGCCACCCGATAAAGGATGCCGCGGCGCAGGCGTGAGCACAGTGCGCAGGTGGTCTTGCCTTCAGGCACCACCCGCTTGACGATCGAATAAGTGTCCTCTTCCTCGATGTGAAACGGCACGCCGCGTGCACGCAGATAGTCCGGCAACACATGCGCGGGGAATCCCGGCTGCTTCTGGTCGAGATTGACAGCAATCAGTTCGAAGGAGATCGGCGCGCGTTCGCGCAACTTCAAGAGGATCTCCAGCATGCCATAACTGTCCTTGCCGCCGGACAGGCAAACCATGACACGGTCGCCTTCCTCGATCATCCTGAAATCACCGATCGCCTGCCCCACCAGTCGGGTCAGGCGCTTCTCAAGCCGATTGCTCTCGAATACCCGCTTGCGCTCCTTGATGCTGAATACGATTGGTCGTTCAATCATCTGTTGCATGGCGGGTCCGATGGTATGCAGGAAAGACTTCTTGCCAGGGCAAACGCCGCTGCGACGGGCAATACGTCGAAAAACTGGCAGGGGGTTGCCGGCACACGCCGGCCGGACTCAGCGTTTTCACAGGTAAATCGAGCGACCGCCGTCGACCGCGAGAATCTGGCCGGTGACGAAATCGGCGTCACAAAACAAGAATCGCACGGCGCGCGCGATCGCATCGGCGCCGCCTTCACGCGCCAGCGGCGTTGTGGCCATGATGCGCGCCTGCTCGGCGCGATCAATTCGCCCCAGCGCGGCGTCGGTGGCATCGGGCCAGTCGATAGGACCGGGCGCCACGCCATTGACGCGAATCGCGGGCGCCAGTTCCAGCGCCAATGCGCGCGTGAGACCTGCCAGTCCCGCCTTGGCAACGGTGTATACCGTGTAGTCCTTGAGAGGCCGATCTGCATGAATGTCGATGATGTTGACGATCGCACCATGCGTAGCCGTCAGCGCCGTTGCCGCTGCCTGGGAAAGAAACAATGGCGCCTTGAGATTGCTGGCCATCAGATCATTCCAGTTCGCTTCGCAGATCGATCCGAGCGGCGTCGGGAAAAAGGTCGAGGCGTTGTTCACCAGTCCATCAAGCCTGCCAAATCTTGTCAGCGCCATCGACACCAATGAAGGCAGGGCCGGGGTATCTGCCAGGTCCAGTGCCATCAAATGCGCCGAACCGGATCGCAAGGCGTTGAGGCGATCGCAGAGCCTGGCTGCCTCTTCAGCATGGCCACGATGATGAACTAGTACGTTACCGCCGGCCGCATGCAGAAACCGGGCCGTGGCGGCGCCAATGCGGCGTGCGGCACCGGTGATCAAAAAAGCCTTGCCGGCCAACGCTTGTTCCATGCTTTCATGATGCTCGCGGAGTCTAAAGCGGGATTTTACCCGCCAGCCCGTTCCGCAACGAACGCTATTGGCGAGGATTGTGCGCACGCCCCCATTCGCGCGAGGGGTTTTTCGGTATGCGAGAATCAAGCCTGCGCAGTGTCCGAACACAATCCGGTGCGGCTTGCCGCAGCCGGCTTCGCAAGCGCGCGGCTATTGAACCGGTGCGCCAGGACGGGCAATCGGCGACCAACGGGCCAGGCAGTGGAGTCAATGTGACAGGGGTCGCGATGTTGCGTGAAGAGAACGATGTTAGCGCCCGGATAGCAGACGCAATCGCCGAGGCTGACAACTGGCTCCCGTACGCGCGCTATATGGAAATGGCTCTCTATGCGCCCGGGGTGGGCTACTATTCCGGCCGTCTTCGCAAATTCGGAGCCGCAGGCGATTTTGTCACCTCCAGCGGCATCTCGGGCCTGTTCGGTGCGACCGTCGCGCGCCAGGTTGTCGAAATCTGTACCGCAGCGGGACCGCACGTTCTCGAATTTGGCGCAGGCACCGGGGCACTCGCCACCGATATTCTCAATGCAAGCGATGCGGCCATCGAAACCTATTCGATTCTGGAACTGTCGCCGGTGCTGCGTCAAAGGCAGCAGGTAACACTTGCCGAGCGTGCGCCGCGCTACGCCGACCGGGTGCAATGGCTCGATACCCTACCGGCCCGTTTTTCCGGCTGCATCATTGCCAACGAGGTGCTTGACGCCATGCCGGTGCATTTGCTGCACTGGGCAGAGGATGGCTTGCTCGAGCGGGGTGTAACGCTGCGCGGTAACGAGTTGATGCTCGCCGATCGGCCGGCGCGCGGCACGATCGCGCGGGTGGGGCAGGCATTGGCTACCGAGTTCGGTTTGGCGGCTGGATATGTCAGCGAAGTGAACCTCGCCGCACGGGCCTGGACCCGCTCCCTGGCCGACCTGCTTGAAACCGGTGCGGCACTCCTGGTCGACTACGGTTTCCCGGCGGCCGAGTATTACCACCCGCAGCGCTCGTCCGGCACCCTGATGTGCCACTACCAACACCGGGCAATCGACAACCCGCTGTTCCGCCCTGGTGCCGCTGACATTACCGCGCACGTCGATTTTTCCGCCATTGCGACCGCCGGCACAGAGTCGGGCCTCGAACTATTGGGTTACACCAGCCAGGCGAACTTCCTCATCAATAGCGGAATCACCGACCTGCTTGCAGCGACCCCCGCCTCCGACAGCGCCGCCTATCTGCCATTGACCAATCAGGCCAACCGATTGCTGTCGCCAGCAGAGATGGGCGAACTTTTCAAGGTGATCGCACTGGGGCGCGACATTGACGACAACTTGCTGGGGTTCTCTCGCGGCGACCGGCGCCAGGGCTTGTAGCACGTGAAGTGGATCGTCGCCTGCTGCTTTGTACTACTGTGTGCCGCGGCGGGCGCCACGGACCCGGACGCGCCGATGCGCGCGGCGCGCGAGCGCTGGCAGCAGAGTCCGCACGGCGAGATGCTCACGCGCATCATTCCGCCTTACATGGAACCGTCCCTCCTGCCTGACCCTGCCTCGGGGGGCGCCCGCCTGACCGTGCGCTATTGCGTTCAGTGCCACAACCTGGCCAGCCCGGCCATGCATCACGCAGAGAAATGGCCGGCGATCGTCGAGCGCATGCTGCCGCGCATGCAGGGCCGCGGCAACCTCGGACCACTGATGCAAAGCCTGATGACCGATATGCAAGCTCCGACACCGGCCGATGTCAGGAGCCTTACGGCCTATTTGCAAAAGCATGCACAATTGCGCGTCGAGCCTGACGCGCTGCCGGAAGCCGGGCGTTCGCGCGCCTGGACCAGCTATACCCAGGCCTGCGGGCAGTGCCACACCCTGCCGGATCCGCAACGCCATACGCGGGGCGAATGGCCGGCGGTGGTGGCGCGCATGGAGAAGAACATGCAATGGATGAACCGCGTCATCGGTTCGAAGGCCGACCCGCGCGAACCGCAATACCGCAGCGATGAAATCGTCGGCTATCTGCAAAAACACGCGCGCCGCTGATCGGTCGCGCGCGCGGCGGGCTAACGTTTCGGCACGTCCATGCCGCGCTTGACCGCCGGGCGTGCACTGAGCGTGTCGTACCAGCGCTTCACGTTCGGGAACTCAGCCAGGTCGACCGCATGCCATTCGTGGCGGGCAATCCAGGGGTACGTCGCCATGTCGGCAATACTGTACTGACCGGCCGCGAGATACGACTCGCTGTCGAGGCGTTTGTCGAGCACCCCGTACAGCCGGCGCGTTTCCTTGCCGTAACGTTCGATGCCGTATGGAATCTTCTCCTTGGCGGCACGCATGAAATGATGCGCCTGGCCAATCATCGGCCCGACACCGCCCATCTGGAACATCAGCCATTGCAAGACGTCGTACTTGCCCCGCACCGACCTGGGCAAAAACTTTCCGGTCTTGCCTGCCAGATACACAAGGATCGCGCCGGATTCGAACAGGTTGATCGGCTTGCCATCCGGGCCGTCGGAATCGGTGATTGCCGGAATCTTGCTGTTCGGATTGAGCGCCATGAATTCGGGCGTGAACTGCTGGTCCTGTCCGATATTGATCTCATGGGTGCGGTACGCGAGTTTGCACTCCTCGAGCATGATGGAAACCTTGCGGCCGTTCGGCGTGACCCAGGTGTACAGATCGATCATGAAACCCTCCGGTTTTTTGGGAAGGGCGTACGCTATCACAGGCGCGTGCAATACAATCCGGCAATGCTCAAATGGTTGCTTGTATTCGTCCTCGCGTCGATCGTCTTCTCGGCGGTATTGCCGAGCCTTGCCCGCTTCGGCATCGGGCGCCTGCCGGGCGACTTCCGGATTCGCGTGCGTCAAACCGAAATCGCGGTGCCGCTCACCTCGACGGCGATTTTCGTGCTTTGCTTCTGGCTTATTGGCAAGCTGATCTGACGGTTGCGCAAGTCGTCGGCAGAGTTCGATGCTCTTGCCAAGCGCGCTTGCCCATACCAACTTCGCATCACCGGCAGACTTCATGACCGCGGGGATACGTCTTCACTTGTTCGGAGCCCGGCTGGGGTATTCGCGCGAGCCAGGCCGCCTGTCCGCGCAAGCTGGTGTCGTTCTGGAAAGCAGGCCGGTTTGAGGTATTCTCGTCAGTCAAATTTCGAAAAATGGCAATATGCCTTCATCGTGCATTCTTCTATCGACCACCGACGGCGTGGCCGAAGTAACCTTGAATCGGCCGGACAAGCTCAACAGTTTCACGCGCGCCATGCACGCCGAACTGCGCGCAGCACTGGCCTCGATTCGCAATGACACTTCGGTTCGCGCAATCCTGCTTACCGGTGCCGGGCGCGGGTTTTGCGCGGGCCAGGATCTGGACGACGTAATCGATCCGGCGACCGGCAAGCCCGGCACGGTCAGCAAGACACTGTTGCAAGACTACAACCCGCTGATCCGTGCCTTGCAGGAAAGTCTCTTGCCGGTGGTTTGTGCGGTCAACGGCGTGGCAGCCGGTGCTGGGGCGAACATCGCATTGGCGTGCGATGTGGTTCTGGCGGCACGCTCGGCGGTGTTTCTGCAGGCCTTTGCGAAAATCGGGTTGGTCCCCGATGCCGGCGGCAGCTATTTTCTGCCGCGCCTGGTTGGCATGGCCCGCGCAAAGGGCCTCGCAATGCTGGCTGACAAGTTGCCGGCGGAAACCGCCCTGCAGTGGGGCCTGATCTGGCAAGTGGTTGACGACGACCACCTGATGGAGGAAGCGCGACTACTGGCACGACGTCTGGCGGCACAGCCCACCCTGGCGCTCGGCCTGATCAAGCGTGAATTTCATGCTTCGAGCGGAAACTCGCTGGCCGATCAACTGGCGCTGGAGGCCGACTTGCAAGCCACGGCAGCGCAGTCGCACGACTACCACGAAGGCGTCGCCGCGTTTCTGGCCAAACGCAAGCCGGTATTCGAGGGGCGATAGGAATGGACATCAAGGCTGTCGAACTCGCCCGGCGCGCGGCGGACGCGATGTACGGAACCGATATCTGCAGTAAATGGCTCGGCATGACCCTGGAGGAGGTGCGCCCCGGCTATGCGCGCATGCGCATGCCGGTTCGACCTGAATTCCTCAACGGCCTGGGCATCTGCCACGGCGGACTCATGTTCACCCTGGCGGATTCGACCTTCGCTTTCGCCTGCAACAGCTACAACATCCCGGCAGTCGCATCCGGATGCGCGATCGAATTTCTCAAATCCGTCAGAGGAGGGGACGTGCTGGTGGCTGAGGGCCAGGAACAAACCTTGTCAGGAAGACACGGGGTGTACGACATCAAGGTCACCAATTCGGGAGGTGAGGTAGTGGCCATGTTTCGCGGAAAATCGGCGCAATTGAAGGGTGAAATCGTCACCGCGTAAGTGCAGAGGAAAGCCGTGCGCAATTGCTTGCCCGCCGTGCGACGGCATCCGTAGCACTTTCCAGGAGTTGGGACTTGTCACTTCACAGCACTGCCCCAGGTGTCCCTCCGGACCACCCGCTTAGGTCATCTTGCTGTGCGCGAGGGCAGCCCTCAGAATTTTTTGAATATCGTGGCTGCGGCCAGTCCGAGATTACCAAGACTGGTGTGACAGTAAACGCCCGAGCGCCGCATGCCCATTACCCTGCCGGCAAGACCTTGCTGACGCGCGCGCTCAAATTCCTCCAGCACAGCTTGATTCGCCGATGTCAGGCGATGGCGAATCCGCTGCAGGGCAGCGAGATTGCGCCCGTTCATGCTTCTGAAACGGCCTGCCAACAGTTTGCGGGCACGCTGGGCCCTCCCGGACAGACTCGCGTTCGACCCCACCAGGTTGGCGCCATGCTGCCGGTACCCCACCTTCGGCTGCGGGTCATAAAAGACGTTGCCGCCACATCCGGTGACCACCATGTATGCCCACCAGTCGTGCGTCTGTACGTCGATGTCGCTACCTGCTTCCATCAACAGGGCGCGCGCCGCCGCGTTATACATCATCGTGTTGCCGCCGGCAATGCTCTGCACCAGCGCATTCCTGAAGGTGACGGGACGCTGGAACAACGGGGAATAGCCTACCGTGTTGTCGTGCTCGTCGATCAATCGCGTGCGTGCGCAATACAACGCCGGGACACTTGCCGGCGTCTGATCCAGCCACGCAGCAGCGGTTGCCAGCTTGTCCGCATCCCACAGGTCGTCCTGGTCGGCGAAGGCGAAGTACTGGGCCTGGATCTCCGGTGCGCAAGCCAGGGAAAGGAAGTTCGCGCGAAAACCCTGCCCTGGTCCGACCCGCACAGATAACCGTTCGTCGCCCCATTTCCTCCGATACGCCCCCAGGATTTCCAAAGTCTGGTCAGTTGAGCGATCATCTGATACCCAGAGTGACCAATCGCGACGAGATTGCGCGACGATGGAGTCAAGCTGCGGGGCAAGAAACCGTTGGCCCTGATGTGTGCAAAGCAGGATCGCGATACCGGTACATGACAACCGTGCCAAGGTATCGTTGAGCGCTGGAGCGACAGTTGACGGGTTTGTCATGACCATCGGATTTTGACGTGTTGCAGTAGCATAATCAAGCGTTGGTGCAAACGTGGTGTTTACGGCACTATTGCCACGCGTACACCCATTGCGGTCTGGCCCGATCTTGCGATTTGGAATGGCCCTGCACAAGGAGCAAAAATGAAACCGACAACATCCGCTGTTCTGATGGCAATTGCAGCGACCCTGCTTTTCGTGAATCCAGCAACCAGCGTTGCGCAAGACGCGGGCTCAATCCAGCAAGTCTCTGGCAGCGTAAGCATTGTTGGCGCCGACAGGACGACCCGCAAAGCCGGCCAACGCGACAGGATTCAGTCAGGCGACACCATCACGACCGACGCGCGCAGCGAAGCACTTGTCAAGATGGCGGATGACTCGACCGTGGTATTGCGACCCAACACCCAATTCCAGTTTACCGACTTCAAGTTTGAACAAAAATCTACCGACACGTCGATCGTCTCGATTCTCCGCGGCACCGCGCGCCTGGTTTCAGGGCTGATTGGCAAGAATTCGCCATCACGGGTCGCGGTGCGTGCCAACACTGCAACGATCGGCATTCGCGGTACCGACTTCGAAGTTTCCGTGATCGCCGAAGATACCAACGACATTCGTGCCGGCGTCTACAACTACGTGCATGACGGCGCCACCAACGTGCAGATCGCCAGTGGCCAGACCCTCGACGTGCGCAAACAGCAAACCGCTTTCGCACCGCAAACTCCAAGACCCGGGGAAGATGCTTTGCAGCTGCTTCGCGAAACCCCGATCTTCTTGCAGCAAGGCGGCGGTCTCGACGCACTGATTCAGTCGATCATCATCATGCCGCCGGTAATGTTCCGTTAGGCCAAACGGATCGGGCATCCGGCTACGGCCTGCGGCGTTACTGCCGCAAACAAGATTGCTCGCGCAAAAAAGCCCAATCTCTCTGCCAGCAACACTGGTGATCAAACTCGATCCGGTCGATCACGCGCGCAGCAGGCACAGACGCCAGAAACCTGCTTGCACTTGGTGGCGGCACAGCCTGATCCGCCATGCCCCTGAAGTGGGTCTGAGGGAGATCCTTCAAACGCGCGGCAACATCTGCCGGATTCAGCGATTGGCGTAGTCGGGAAACCCCAATGCTGTCAGCCCACGCCGCTATGTCAAGCGGAGCTGCTACGGTGACCAGACACTTCACGTCGTCACGGCGCCCCGCCACCAGGGCTGCCATGGCGCCTCCGCCCGAGTATCCGACCAAACTGACGTCCGAGGCATGTGAAAGGAGCTTGAGCGTCTCCACGGCCGACGATGTGGCAGCTACTGCGTCTTCCCGGAATCGTCCACCCGTCCAGAATTCCGGATCGCAGTTTGCCAATTGGTTTTCCGGAAGGTATTGGCACGGACGGGACAAGTAGGCCACGGCAGGCCCTGGGTCGGCTGCGGCGAGCGAAATGACGAGTGGCTTTAGCGGGGTCGGGTCGGCTGGCGGCTCGTCCGGCCATGGCCAGGGCGCCCCATCACTTTCGATGTACACGATCAGACGCTTGGCCGACTTGTCGGTTGGCAGCTTGTGAAACGCCCTCAACTTAAGATCCGTTAGCTCGATGGGCGTAAAACCTGCGGCAAGAGCAATGTTACCCGCACGCTCTGCTGGCGACTGGACCAAGGCGCAGCCTGCCAAAAAACAAACTGCCCAAGCGGAGATAATCCGGCCGGGCAGTCGAGATGTGAAAAGCCGGGACTGCATCACCCGGCCGGAAAAACCCGTTCTTAGAACCTCACGCCCAAGTTAAAGAGCAACTGGTTGTTCTTGACTTCAGAGCGGCTCTGCTCGGAAGAATACTGCACCCCACCGTACAGTGACCCACCCGACGAAAACCGCAAGCCGATCGTCGGAACCCAGGCATCACGATCATTCGCTGCACTCTGGCCGAGAACCTGTTGTTGATCAGGACGGCGAATGTCATACACGTACGTCAGGCCCACGTACGGTGTAACGTTGTTGATTCTGTAAGCGGCCTGACCACCAAACCGGAACTGTTGAATATCAACCGAGCCACCAGGCACAAAGGTGCCGTTAGAGAGCGTATATGCTCCGAGCCTATCGGATACCGAGAGGAACGCACCACGTCCGCTGAGCTGCCAGTTTCCAATAGTCTCGCGGTAAGTCAAGCCTATGCTTCCAATGGTCCTGTCCGCCGTGAACGAGCCGGCTAGGTTTCCAGAATTCGAATCAATCTTGGTCCGACCCACGCCCAACGTTGCGTCCAGCGCAAGGTTCCGCGTCAAAGGCACGCCCAAGTACGGAGAAATGGTCCAGCCGGAACCCTTCAAGGTGCCGGTTGCGCTAATGCGGGGGTCGAAGTTGAGCGCGATATCGCTGCGATCACCCGCTATCGCAACGCCCACGATCATGCGATTGGCCAGCCTGTAGTCCACGCCCACCATCCCCACGTTGATCGTCCCGGAAGACTGCAAGGGCTGGAATGAATAACCGACCTTGTTTTGTGAGAACGCCCCCCAGGCATTCCAAGCTGCGCCGCCAGGGGCGCCAGCGGCGCCAGTGTCTCCATGCCCTGTCAAGGCGAAGCGGCGGGCATTTCCGAGCGACCCCGAGGCAGAGCCGCCCGGCCCGCCAACAAAATTGCCGACGTTAGCTGCCAGTATGCTGGCTTGATCGGCCGCGAATCGCGTACTAGTCTCCGCGAATGCCTGCTGTTCGCTGGCCCCTTTGGGCGGGGTAGTGGTAGTTTGGGCACCCGCCAGTCCGCAAATCGCAAACGTCGCCGTACCCAAAGTCAACTTGGCGCAGCGTTTCAGTGCAATCTTCATTTCATCCCCTGGTATAGACGAAAATCTCTATGGATCGGAAGCGCCTGAGCAGCAACTCCGCAAAAACCACGGCAAGTTCCTGCATCTCTATACATCGATGGTACCTGAAAATACACCAACAAAAAACCAAAAATGCGGGCAGGGCTTGATGATATAGAGCTATTGTTGCGTTTTTGCCACAACTTGCACTGCCGCCAAGGCCTCAGGGCTCAAGCGTCGCGCAGCACGCTCGGCCGTGGTCGTCGCTTCTTCCAGGTGACCAAAGCGCCTCGCCATCAATATCCGCTCTATGTATGCCTCCGGTTCGTCTGGAATGATCGATTCCATCGTATCAAGAAGGCGGTAACCCTCTTCCGGAAAACCGCCGTCAAATTTCAGTTGCGCCCAGTTTCGATAAATCACCGGCTGAACCGGAAACATTTGCGCAGCCTTTCCAAACAATTTGTCCGCCTCCTGTTCAGCGCTTTCACCGCCCACTCGATCATGGTCTCGCACCAGTTTCAAGGCACGAACCTGCAGCACGTTCGCCAGCGAGATCAAGGGCCATGGATTGTCCGGCCCCAGGCGAACGGCGTCGCGCGCTGCCGCTTCGGCCAACCCGAGCCTGCGTTTGAATTCGTCATGCCGATCGGCACGCAGGCCTCCGGGTTCCAAAGCCGCCAGCGCTTGTCCTAACTGGCTGCGAATTTCCATGCGCCGGTACTGCCATTCGTACGGCTGGGATGCGACAGCGACAGCGATTAGCTGATCGCCGGTCAACTGTTCACGCACAATCGCCCAGCGTGAACTTGTCGCAGCGATGTCCGCAACCTGCGCCTTCCACGCAACAAAAAAGGTCAGGCAACCAAGCAGGACACTTCCCGATGCGGCAACGATGCGGGCAGGCGCGATGCGCACACTGGCAAGACCGGAACCGCGCGGTCCGGAAAAAGCCAACACAAAACACAGCAATGCGATGAATGCGGGCCCGAATGCAACCAGGGCTGCGACCCTTGTCACGTCACCAGGCCCATAGCCCGCATCGACGCTGATGCGGAATAGCAGATGGACAGCGGAATACATCAAGCAAGGCCAGAAGATCGCAAACACACGCGTCCAGGATCGAACTTTGAAAGAGCGGTACCCGTCGCAAAACACTATCGCAAACGCCACCAGCGCAAGGACGCCGAGCGGAATCAGGCGCAATTCAACCGCCGGTATCGCCTCGGCGGCTCGGTCGGTCCCCAGCACAGGCAAGAAACTTGCACAAGCTGCGGTAAATGCACATGCCAAACCCCAATCGACAAGGCGTCCGTGCTCCTTTGGCAAACTTCCGTCGTCACCGATGCGCGCGGATTCGACATGGCCAAGCACCCCAAGAATAAGGGCCGCGAACGCGAACGACACAATCCGCGAGGTAAGCAACGGAATATTGATCTGTGCGTCGATCCAGAACACCAGCAGGGATACAGTCAAGCCTGCAACTAGAATCCAATCTTCGCGTCGCCCGGTCGGCAAGGCTTGCTCGATGTGCCTGCCCGCAGCGCCCCAGGCAGCGATTCCCAGGAACAGCATCCAGCCGGCGCCAATGCCCAGGCATGCCGCCGGTACCGTCGCGTACGGAAACCCAAGCACGGAAGCCAGCGCGCCGCCCGTGACGGCAGACGCCGATGTCAGCATGACGAACGGTCGCCACGCGACCCGCGCGGCCGCTCCGAACATTCCTCGAGCTGCAACGAAAACGACGGCACAAAAAAATCCGAGGTAGGCCAGCCAGCCAACAAGACCGAAGTTCAGGCCGATGTCCAAGGCGTCGGCGTGCAATCTGTCGAAAAAAGCCACCGTCCGATAATCTTCCGAACGGATGACTGAGCGGGGAATATGGACGTAGTAGTGCAGATAGGCGGATTCGGGACCAAAACCGAACAATTGACGTGCCGGCGCGGACGCAGCAAACGTCTCCGCGCCGGCCTCCCAGATCCCGAGACGCGCGAGGATACTGCGCGACGCCAGGCTTGTCGACGCGCCTGCATCGCGACCGATGTCGAAAACCATGCGGCCGAGGAACGGCACGGTTTGCGCCCATGAGCGCGCGGGTGGTAATACGTTAATCGCGACAAGAACCAACAGGCCGGCGACAACCGGACCAGCCGAGGCGATGAACCACGATCGCCGTCGTGCGAGCGCCGCCCAGAACATGCCGAGCATGGTCAAACCGGCCAGACAAGCAAGCAGCGGTCCGCGCGTTTGTGTGACCCAGAGCCCTGCGACTTGCAACCCCAGCACGGCAGCCCAAGGCAAGACGTCGGGAAAGCGTGATTTTGATTGCAAGACGCGCGCGATCGAAACGGGAATCATGAGGCTCAGATACTCTGCGAGCTGGACCGGATTTCCTTGCGTTCCGTTGGCGCGCGACGGGTCGCGGCCGACGATGTCATAGAAATCCAGATTAAAGCTCTGCTGCAATGCATAGCACGCAGGGATCACGGACCCGAGAATCATGGCGTCGACAAATCCTTGCGCCAAACCGGTGTTTCTGGTCCAGGCCAGCAGCGCAAAAAAGATCGCAGCGTAAGAAATCCAGGCCACCAGCCCCTCGAGGCGAAAAAAACCGCCAAAAAGAGCCTCGGTCGGCAGTGCCGAGGTCGCCGTGGATGCACCGGCGACGCAAACGAAGACTCCAAGCGCAATCGCGGCGACCAGCGTCGGCACGCTGCTGCGTAAAAGGCCGCGCCAGCACAACGTCACAATCGCTGCGGCCAACGCCAACATCGCCAGTGGAACTGCAACCATCAACTTGGGAATCTCGTGCCCACGATCCATAACGGCGGTCATCATGGTGGGCGACGCGGTTACCGTGGCAACCAACGCCAGGGTACATAGCCTCTGCCATGCACCCGCACCAACAGGGTTCACGTTCATCGGTCGTGCCCGTCAAAATCGCTTCGACTCCTGCAGCGCATTGCCTCGCATCCCGCCTCGCTCGAACGCTCGAGCCTGGAGTAACCACGAATGTACCCCACTGCGAAAACCACGACACTGAACAGCGTCGGGATCATCGCGCCGCGGCGACGGCCATGGCCATGGCCAAGCCAATCAACAAAAACCAGAAGCGTGCCTGCCAATCATCGCACCGTGCCTGCAGGCTCATGGCTTCGATTTGCGAATGATCCACCAGTGCGGCGCCCTGAACTTGGCGATCCGCACGTAGCCATACACGT
>ENA-ORBV01000623-ORBV01000623.1-microbial-mat-metagenome-genome-assembly--contig:-NODE-623-length-80906-cov-7.617922_pt1 | contig 80906 bp, 91 predicted proteins | sample MGYA00237777_ERZ505514 | MGnify/ENA primary metagenome ERZ505514 (study PRJEB26160, sample SAMN06269048) | microbial mat metagenome | isolation source: Oligotrophic lake microbial mat | place...
TTTCAAGCAGAAGACGGCATACGAGATTCGCCTTAGTCTCGTGGGCTCGGAGATGTGTATAAGAGACAGGTCCTTGCACCGTGGCAGGCTGCGCTTCCGGTCGTTCCTCCCTCCGCGCATCCCACCACCGTGCCGCGTCCCCCCAAAGTGAGCCGCTCCATGTTCCGTCCCGGCAAGCCGGGACTCACATCGAGCGGATTGGATTGAATCGCCGCTTATTGACGAATGCTCCGGCTTCGCCTGCGCAGTTATAACCAAGTGGCGGCGAACGCTCCGCACCTCCGGCCCCGGCAAAGCCCGCGCCAACCGCTCCACTTCGTTCCGGCGGTTGTCACGGGTTTTGCTTCCGCCCCCGACCCGAAAAAGTGTTCGGTCGGCAGGCAAGGCCCGAAGCCAAGGAGAGCCTTGCCCGCCGCCGAAGGCAGTGTTTACGAGCCTCCGGCGGACGCTCATTGCCGCGCGGGCTAGAGATCAAGAGATGTTTTGAGAGAGTTGAGAAATCCCGAAACGGCTGGAAAAAAGGGAAATGCTCAATCCTTCCAGCCGTGAAAATCCTTTCCTCAATCCAGCGCGAACGGACGCAAGCGCGAGGCGTGAGCGTGTGCCGCCTGCGGCGGAATATGGCAGGCCGGGCGGGGCTGTTTGGCGAGGCGGAGCGTCAACGTCCGGCCCTGCTGGGGACGGCTGCCATTGCTCCGGGAGAGGGGTCAGCCATTTAATATTGACATAACGAAATAGGCTCATGATAGTCGGGCTTATGCCGAGGCAGGTTCGAATTGAATATGAAGGAGCGTTTTACCATGTGATGGCGCGTGGCGTCCGCCGGGAACTGATTTTTCAGGATGACGCGGATTGGGAAACGTTTCTTCGAACACTAGGAGAGGCCTGTGAGAAAAGCGGGCCCGTGCGCTGATCAGGGCAGGATTGGAACATTTTGCGATGGATGCAGAAGAGTTGAAAAGAGCCCGCAAGGGGGATTGGAGGAAAGGTCTACTTGCGGCCATGATCCAAGGCGAAACAACAATGAGGCTGGATTGGATCAGCGAACAGTTGAGCACGGGAACGCGGTCGGGAACATGCCGGCTTGCGAGTGAAATGCGGCGAAGCCTCGAAAGAGACGGCAAACTGCAGCAGAGCATGGAAAGCATTACAAGGATGTCAATATTAAATGGCTGACCCCTTTATCCAGGGGTGACCGGTCGTGAATCCTTTCATTGATGGTGGGCGTGCGCGCTGAAGCGCAGCACTACTTTGGGCTTAGCCTTCGCAGATTTGCGGGTGTATGGGCGGTTTGGGCGGTTTTCAGCGAAAGTTTGACCTCCAACAACAAAACTTAGGGTTGGCGAATCCCTGATTACGATGGGCAGCGTGGATTAAAAGGGCGTGGCTTCTTCAAGCTTTCTCTGCTCGGCGAAACGAAAGTACACTTGATTACGCCCTCTTTCTTTAGTTTGCTCAGCACGGGGGATGCGTGGCTCGGTAACATGCCGCTTTCCAAACAAAAGAGGTAGAGTGCAGTTTCCGTGGTGAGTTGCTGTTCTCGGATCGCTTTCTCAAAGGCAGCCTCAAAGATTTGTTTCTTCCTGGTTTTGGCGAACATGTCCAGCATCGGCAAATAAGGCTCGATGTCGCGGAAGTCTTCGCGGTTAAGGTCGTAATCGGCTTCACCGTTGAGCTTGTCTTTCTGCCAAGCGACGCTGAGGAACTGCTCCATGCCTCGGGGGTGGCCGCTGCCAAATATGAGGCTGTAGATGTTCCCGCCTTTGCGAAATGAGAAGGGTGCGAGGTAATATTCTGTGCCCTTAGGGATTTGGGAACGATACCACTCCAGAATGACGCGATGGGCATGGTAGTGATCACCAGCGCGTTCTAGAGCCATGTATTTCCGAATGGTGGGATGATCGGCGAAGCGGTGGAGATGCTGTGTGCTGATGAAAAACAGGATGTCCGTGGTGGGACAGGTCGTCAGCTTGGCGAAGACATTGGCACCCACCTCCTTGAAGCCATACTGATCAAGGAAAGCTAGGCACGCTGTGTTGGGATCGCGCAGGATCGGGAGGTAATGAACGAAGGTCTTGTCAAATACCCCTGGTCTGGGGTCAAACGTGAGCCATTTCGGGATGCCGTGTTTCGTCTCGAGGTAGTGTTTGAGCGACGCGATTTTGTCGGCTTTGAGATCGCAGGCTGTAAGAGTGACTGATAACCCTTTGCGACAGATTTCACCCGAGCGGTCTTTGATCTCCTGAAGGATCAGCGTGGGACTGCCAGAGGTGCCTTCACAATCGCGGCCTTCACCGGCGAAGAAATCAAACAAGTGAAGTCTCTTCCAATGCGGGTCAGGTCGGGCAGTGAAAACGGGCAGCCATGCGCGTGTGTAGAGTTTGAAGATGTCGAGCTTGACCAAAGTGCCCTCGGAGTAGGGCTTGTGTTCGATTTCTTCGGAGGGCATGGCGGTGACGGCCTACATCGTTTCGAGCTGTGATTGGGCCATCGCGAGTGCGTGCCGACGGTCTTCGGGTGTGCGTAGCGGACGGCGAGAGGTCTTCGGAAACTCGCTGTAGGTTCGCCCATTCAACTCGCGCCCAAAGCGACTCTTCTGCACGCCGCCCCATTGTTTAAAAAAGAACGGAATGGCTTTGGCCTCGCACTGCTGCTGAATGGAGATGACCCATTCGGATTTGAGCGGTCGGGCACCTGGACCGCTCTCGCCGCCGACAATGACCCAGTCGATGCCTGTGAGGTCGAGCGGGCCGAGATCTTCGAGGAGGGGCTCGATGGAGAGGAACTTCATGGCTGCTCCGGTGCGGCGTAGTGCGTCTATGCGAGGCAGGCCGTGTTTCCGATTTTCGACGGTGACGCCCCACCAGATATGCGAGGCTGCGGCGGCTTCGCTGAGGCGTCCTTTGAGCAGCTTCTCAAGACGAGCGGGGCGCTTGGTGAGGACTTGATAGGTATGCCAGTCAGCGATGCGCATAACGGCGGCCACCTTGGCGATGTAGTCTTCAGGAATGTCTTCGTGAAACATGTCGCTCATCGAGTTGACGAAGATACGGCGTGGGGTGGACCACTTGAGTGGATCGGCAAGCTTCTCTGGCACGAGACGGAGATCGAAACCAAATTCAAAGGGGTGTCCTTTGATGCCACGCCAACGCTCGGCGAACGTCTCTGCATAGCAATGGGCGCAGCCTGCACTGACCTTGGTGCAGCCACGAACGGGGTTCCAGGTGGCGTCTGTCCATTCAATCTTTGATTTTTCAGCCATGCAAAGAGAGTAACGCAAAAGCGGTTGTTAAGTAAAGTTAAACATGGCCTTTCAGCATCGTTGGGCGGCAAATGAGTTTCCTAGCGTTTACTGTTACTTCAAACTTGATGGCCTCAATGGCCTGCTTCAAGCCGGGAGTGGGATCGGCGGGCTGGTGCCACAGGCTGAAGGTGCCTTAGGTGTTCCTGCCGTCCTTGGCGAACTCGGTGATGAGTGTCTGCTGAGGCTGGGCGATTTCGGCGCGTTCGGGAGCGAAGGCGGTGCTCAAATCATCGTCCTCAATGAAAAAGGCGTAGATAGGGTTTGAGGAGAGGGGTCAGCCATTTAATATTGACATAACGAAATAGGTTCATGATAGTCGGGCTTTTCAATGGGATCAGTCTACCACATTGCACACATTAATCGAGTCAGCTCTTGAAAATTGAGTGAATGACCGACCAGCAATTAGCTAAAAACTGTATTGTCCCAAGTCTACTTTCCTTTAAATCTGAATTGTTTTAGTGGAAGGGAGTTAATGGGCTTCACCACTGGCCAGTGGTGAATTATCTTACGCAATTTTAGAGTAGTCGATGGTGGTTAAGCGATTTTTCTTTTGTCCTAGGCGGGGGATGCAGTTGATGAGAGCTTGGGTGTAGGGGTGCTGTGGTTGGCCTAGGACGGCGGCGGTGGTGCCTTGTTCAACAATTTTTCCTTTATACATAACGAGGACGTGGTCGGCGAAGCCGTGGACGATGCCGAAGTTATGGGTGATGATGATGATGGACATGGAGAGCTTCTCTTTAAGCTCCTTAAGCAAAGCCATGATCTGAGCTTGGATGGTTACGTCGAGCGCTGTGGTGGGTTCGTCTGCGACGAGAATGTCGGGCTGGCAGGCTAGTGCCATGGCAATCATGACACGTTGTTGCATACCGCCACTGAGTTGGTGAGGATAGTCATGCAGGCGTTTCTCTGGCTGGCGTATGCCAACGAGGTCGAGGAGGCGAATGATTTCGGCGTTGCGGTTGGTGATTTCGGGGCGGTGAAGTTTTAAGGCTTCAGCGATTTGGTAGCTGATGCTAAAGACGGGATTCAGGGAGGTGGAGGGTTCTTGAAAAATGTAGGCGATGCGTTTTCCTCGAATTTTACGGAGAGGTTCACCGTGGAGTTGTAGGATGTCTTGGCCTTCTAGCATGATGGTTCCGGTGACTAAACAGGAAGGTGGTGAGGGGAGGAGTTTGGTGAGGGCTAGGGCGGTGACGCTTTTACCACTACCGCTTTCGCCGACGATGGCTAGGGTCTCTCCCTTTTTTAGATCGAAGCTGATGGAGTCAACGGCGGTGAGTAGTTCTTCATGGCCTTGAAAGGTGATAGTGAGATTTTTAATGGAGAGAAGGGTGCTCATGAGTTTGTTTCAGTGCGGAATTTAGGGTCGATAATGTCACGCAATTCATCGCCTAAAATGTTAAAGGCGATGACTACGAAGAAAATCAAGAGGCCAGGAAGGAAAAGCCAAGTGAAGCCGAGCATGAGGACTTTCATTTCTTGGGCTTGAGCCAACATGAGACCCCAAGAAGCGGCAGGTTCTTGGATGCCCAGTCCGAGGAAGCTGAGGGAGGCTTCGCCAAGAATATAGCCGGGAATACTTAAGGTGGCGCTGATGACGAGATAGCTAGCGATGTTTGGTAAGACGTGGTTGAGGAGGATTTTTTTGCGGGATTGGCCCATGGCTTCGGCGGCTAGGATGAAGGGGCGTTGGCGCAGGGAAAGGGTCATGCCACGGATGACGCGGGCTGTGCCTGTCCAGCCGATGAAGCTTAGGACGATGACGATGAGCATGAACATCTCAGCTGAGTCAAAGTAAGGGGATAAGGCTGAGCGCATGGCGATGAGGAGGTAGAGACCGGGGATGGACATGATGATCTCGGTGCTGCGCATGGCGATGGTATCGAAAACTCCGCCGAGGTAACCAGAGAGGCCGCCGATGATAAAGCCGAGGGTCATGGTGATGGTGACGCCGATGAGGCCTAGACTGAGGGAGACGCGGGAGCCGTCGAGCAGGCGGGAAAAAATATCTCGTCCGGTGGAATCGCTCCCCAAGAGGTAGATGCGGTTCGGAGCGGCCACACCAAAGAGGCGGGTGGTGGAGGGGATGAGGCCTAGCCATTTATAAGGTTCTCCTTGAACAAAGAATTCAACGGGTGCGGTAGAATTTAATAGTGGCTGATAATTAGCAATGGTTCGATCAATGTTAGTGTAGAGTTGAACTTGGATTTTTCCATCCTTCCAAATAACTTTAGTGGGCGGGTGATAGTTATTGGATAGGCTCTGATTGGAAGAGGCGTAGGGCGCAAGGAAGGGGGCAAGAAGGGCTACGGCATATAGTAGGAGGAGGAAGAGGAGGGCAGAGGCACCGAGAGGATTTTTGAGGAGCTTCGGGAGGATGCGGCGCAGCACGGGTAGGCCAGTCCAGAGAACAAAAATTCCGCCGCTGAGCATTAGGATAATTCCGAAAACTTTAAGATTCTGCCAAAAGGCTTTACTCGTCCATGGAAGCAAGCTGAGGAGGTAGCAGAGTAAAACCGCACCGAGGATGGAGCCGAGGATGGCAAGGATGTTTTGTTTAGAGTAGCGGGCACTTCGTTCTAGGCGTATGCGTGGATCGGAGGTGGCGAGGAGGAGGTCGGCCAAGAGGTTTCCGAGAATGAGCATGGCCGCACCGAGTACGACACTAGCTAGGACGAGGTATTGGTCTTGTTTTAAGAAGGCTTGGTAGGTCAGTTGACCAAGGCCAGGGTAGTTAAAGATATTTTCTACCATGAGTGCGCCGCTGAGGAGACCAGAAAAAGCGAAGCCAAGGGAGGTGATGAAGGGGTTGATGGCGTTACGCAGAGCGTGTTTAAACATGACGACGAATTCGCTCAAGCCCTTAGCGCGGGCGGTGGTGATGTATTCAGCGCGGATGCTGTCGAGAAAGGTTCCGCGCATGATGCGCATGGTGCCGGCCACGCCGCCGAGGCCGAGGACTAAAGTTGGAAGAATTAAATGCCAAATATAGTCGGCCACCTGGGCGGGAAAGGGAAGGAATTGAGAGGTTATAGAGGTGAGTCCACCGACGGGAAAGAGGCCTGTGGATGCGGCAAAGAAAAGGGCGAGAAGGGCGACGAAGAATTCTGGTAGGGAAATGGCCGCATAGGCTAAGCCGGCAGAGACACGGTCAAAGATGGAACCTTTGTAGATGGCCGCTAGGACGCCTAAGGGCAGGGCGACAACCCAAGCAAGGAGGAGGGAGCTGAGGGCTAGTCCTAGGGTAGCAGGGACTCGTTGTTGGAGGAGTTCGGTGACGTTGACTTTGTAAGTCCAGGAGTAGCCAAAATCAAGGAAGACAGCTTTTTTAAGCCAGTGGCCGTATTGAAGTAGCCAAGGCTGGTTAAGTCCGTATTCAACCTCTAATTTTTTAATGACTTCTGGGGAAATGTCGCGTTGGGCGCGAGCGGTATCAAGAAAATCACCAGGCGCTAGATCCATGAGGAAAAACACGAGAAGCGAGATGACGAGCAGCATGGGGATGCTAACGCAGAGGCGGCGGAGTATGTAGGAAGTCACGGTGTCACCTCATCGGCCCAGATTTCTTCAATGCGGAAAGTGAGGTAGCCTTGGTTATTTTTGAGAATATTTTTCCATTTATTTTTTAATCCGACATAGGTGTTAGGAGTTACGAGGAAAATGAGGGGGCGTTCTTCGGCAAAGATAGTTTGTATCTCGTCTATGTAGGTTTTGCGTTTGGCGTGGTCAAATTCTTTTTCTTGTAGAGCCATTAAGTCGTCCACACGTTTTTCCCAAGGCGTGGCGGGGGTGGGTTGGTTGGGATACCAGAGGTGCATACGGCCAGAGCTTAGGTAGATGACTTTACCTCCAGAGGGATCGCCGCCGCCGGTAAAACCCATGATTGCGGCCTCATAGTTATAGCTCTGACTTGTGCGGGCAATTTGGGTACCAAAGTCGATGGGAGAAATTTTAATAGTAATTCCGAGTTCGAGAAGATCTTCCTTAAAGCTGCTAATGATCTGGGGAGCAGTGGTGCTGCTTTGGGGCATGAGTATTTCAAAGGAGACTTGGTTACCATCTTGGTCGTAGAGGAGTCGATCATTTTTAAGGGTGAATCCCGCTTCTTGTAGGAGAGCTTTAGCGCGGGGGCGGTCAAAGTTAAATCGTGGAGTATTTGGGTTGTGCCAGCGGATATTGGCTTCACTGATAATGCTGTGCAGTGGGGTAGCTCGACCAAAGTAAACGCTTTGGATGATGCCCTCGCGGTCAAAGGCATAGGAGAGCGCTTGGCGGAAGCGGCGATCTTGGAACCATTTTAGTTTATAGGGTTCAACGTAGGGTTTCCCATTTGCATCTTTTCCGGGGTGTTGGTTCAACCAAATAAATCCGATACTGCTAGCGGGACCGCGATCGTGAATGGTGTAGTCGTAAGTTTTTTCACCACGATGAACCCAGCCGACATCAGCGGCGGGGATGTTAGAGCTTTCGGTTTGGCCAGTGGCGAAGTTGACGAGCTCGGCATTGGCATCTTTAACGAATTTAACGACGTAGAGATTAATGTAGGGAAGGCGTTGCCCTTGTTGATCGGCACGCCAATAATGTGGGTTAGGGGTAAGGATGAGGCGGTCGCCGGGACGATAGTTTAATAATTGGAAGGGACCACTGGAGATAAGTTCTTTGGGGTGGTTGATGGCGGTTTCTAAGGTCCACTGTTTCATCAAAGTTTCATTTTGATAGGACTTGAGGAGCCGGTGTTTTGGTAAAATGCTGATGCTACCGATGTCGTTAACGAAGGGGGCGTAAAGTTCCGGCGTGGTGAAGCGCACGGTGAAGTCGTCTATTTTTTCAAAACGAATAGGTTTACCGTTCAGAGTGAATTGTTGGATATAGCGGTTAGGAAAGCGGGGAAGTGGTTGGCCGGTTTTAGGATCAGGCGTGGTGGCCATGATGGCGTCAAAGGTGAAGATAACGTCGTCTGCGGTGAGGGATTGTCCGTCACTCCAGAGGAGGCCATGGCGGAGGTGAAAGGTGTATTGTTTACGGTCGGGAGAAATCTCCCAGAATTTGGCTAGGGCGGGAATGACTTCTTGGGTGATGGGGTCGGACGTGGTGAGGGCACTGAGCATGAGGTCGGATAGTTCGGCACTGGCAGCGTCCTCGATGACTAAGGGGTTGAAGCTGTTGGGTTCGTTGGCGTTGGTAGAGATGAAGGTGGAACCGTATTTACCTGATGGAGATGTGGAGATGTCTGCATCAAGGGGCAGAGGGAAGTGGCTGCGCTCAGGCATGGGGAGGCGAGTGCAGCCGCTGAAGAAAACGGTGAGGACTAGAATATAACTAAATCTAAGAGGGGACATCAGGTCGTGATTGATGAAAGGTTTTAATTCAAGTCTGTCGTGGGAGATTTGTCCAGCGATTCAGTGCTTCTTAGGGGGAGATCTTTTGGGGCGAGTGAGGGTTGTTGGACGATGAAGATGAAGATCATACTCCATGCTGCAAGGCCAGTGAGAAAAAGGGGGAATTGTAAATCTGGTGGGAGCGAATAGGTGCAGAAGTTCATAGGAATCCAATAAACCCAATTAGGGAAAATCAGGGGCAAACAGCGTTCGACCATCAGCCTCGGGGTGATTCGATTCCAAGTGCGCCTTAAGTTACAACCTTCTTCAAGCCAGAGAAAATAAAGCATGGCGGGGGGTAAAGCGATGAAGGGTGAGAAGAGAAATTGATCGACGAAGACTTTTGTGACAACGGTGCTTGGACTGATTTCGGTGCTAAAGAGGTAACCCTGTAGCCAGTAGAAGCGTTCTACTAAAATACCCGTGAAGCCATACATGAGGCAGACCCAGAAGAGATGGGTCAAGTAGGATTTCCATCCATCTTTTAAATCTAGCTTACCCGTGAGTGCTTTAAAAATTTCGGGTAAAATTCCTCCAGCGAATACTGTAGCCAATGCGGCAAAAACTAAACCACCTTGAACTTTCCATTGGCCTAAGCGGGCGCAAAAATCTTGAAAGGGGAGGTAATTGTAATAACTAATGACGATGAGAAGAGAGACGGATTGGACGAGAAGGAAGGGAAGATAGAAACGGCGAACTGCAGCGATGCCTGGTTGGAGGTGGGCTAGAATTCCGGAAAACATGGTGGGGCTTTAAGCTTCAAAAGAAGTGCCGCAACCGCACGTTTGCTTAGCGTTAGGATTGATGATTCTGAAGCCTGTGCTGGTAAGGCTATCCTCGAAGTCGATCGTGGAGCCTTTAAGATAATCCAGTCCTTCGGGATCGACAGAAAGCTTCGCTCCATGTTCCTCGATTTGTTGGTCGCCGCTATGGGGTTCGTCCACAATCATGTTATACTGCAAACCTGAACAGCCACCCGAATCAATAAAGATGCGTAGGCAAGCCAGTGGACGGGCGTCTTCGGTGGTTAATTCCTTAATGCGTGCCGCAGCGGTTTCGGTGATGTGGATCATCTCTTAATTCAAGAGGTAGATTAGCATTTGTCAAATGACAGTTTTGTAAGGAAAGGGTAGCCCTATTATCTTTACTGCTGTGTTTGTTGAACGAGGAAAACCCGCAGATTAAAGCGAAGGTGTAAGTTTCCATCTAAAAGGATTTCTATGGGATAATCTCCGACGTTGTTAAACTCTAAACCGCCAAAGACGGCGACGTTCGTAGCGTGGTTGTCGGTGTCGTTTAAATGGAAAGGGGTCTCTGTCCGACCTAGCTCCGTGGTTTCGTCTTCGGAGAGAATACGGGTAGTTTGGTTAAAGTCGCCTAGACCCGAGCACCAGCGGGTAAAGACGCAGAGCTTCATCACGCGCACAGGAAGCATGGGCGTGGCGATGGCGTGGAGGACGCCGACGAGGGTGTTTGAGCCGGAAGCTTCGATACGAACGTCCTCACAAAGAAGAGCTGCTTGGAGGTCAGGTGTCATGGTGTAAGTATGAGGGATGGAGCATAAAGTATGAAGGGGGAAATTAATTATTTTTTACGGAACTTTGGATCGAAGCGGTCGCGGAGGGCATCGCCGAGGAAGTTGAGAGCGAGTAGAGTGAGTGCCATCATTATTCCTGGGCCTAGCAGCATCCACCAAGATATTTTGATAGGATTGATAAAGCCTGCTCCTTCGGAAAGTAGGGTGCCCCAGCTAGCTTGCGGCGCTTGGACGCCGAGACCGAGGAAGCTTAGGAAGGATTCTTCTAAGATGACGGACGGGATTGTTAAAGTGAGGTAAACAAGGATAATGCCCGTGACGTTGGGGAGAAGGTGTTTAATGATGATCTTACGGTTACTCTGGCCAAGGACATGAGCAGCTTGGATGAAGGCGCGTTCACGTAGGCTGAGCACTTGTCCGCGCACGATGCGAGCCATGGTCAACCACTCCACCAGACCTAAAGCCATAAATAAGAGAATAAGTCGTGACCAGCTAGCCCATTCGATAAGGCCTAGTTCTACAAAAAACTTTTTAGCATGTTGATCAAACACCGCAATGATGAAGATGACTAAGATGAGCCGCGGTAGGGAATAAAGTATGTCAACAAAACGCATCATGAGCGTATCGATACGACCGCCGCAGTAGCCGCTGACTAGTCCATAGCAGACGCCCACGGCTAGGCTTACAGTGGCTCCGATGATGCCGACAAGTAAAGAGATGCGTGCTCCGTATAGAGTTCGGGTTAAGACATCACGCCCGTTAATGTCAGTGCCGAACCAATGGTCTAGGCTAGGGGAGAGGAGGGAGGCGTGGGAGGTATCGTCATAACGATAGGGGCTTAGCCATGGACCAGCGATGGCGAGTAAGGCAATCAACAGGAGCAGGCTACTGCTAAAAAGGATGATTCGTTTATTCGTAAAAAACGTGTTCATACCTGTTTGATCCTTTTATCCAGATAGGTGTAAAGAACATCTACCAAGATATTCATGAGCAAGAGCAGGGTGGAATAAACAATAACCGTGCCGCAGGTTAGGAAGTAGTCACGGTTTAAGACGCTGTTAACAAAGAAGGGGCCGAGCCCAGGTATTTTAAAAATCTCTTCAATAATAAGGCTGCCGGTTAGAATGCTTGCCGTAAGAGGTCCAGCGAAACTGATGAGCGGGAGGATGGCGATTTTTAAAGCGTGACCATATAGGATGAATTGCTCCCTCTGACCTTTAGCTCGCGCGGTGCGAATAAAATCTTGTTGCAGCACTTCTAGCATACTGGTTCGCATCAGACGACTGCAGTAGGCCGCAAACGGTGCAGCTAAACAAAGTGCTGGTAAGACAAGGTGGCCTAAGGTGCCGTAGCCAGCTACTGGGAAAAGAGGGATGGTGATGGAAAAAAGCAGGATGGCTAGCGGGGCAAGCAGAAATCCAGGTAAGCAGATGCCTAACAAGGCTAGAAGCATCACGCTGCGATCTACGGGTTGATTATGATAGGTGGCGGCAATGGAGCCGATGAGGATGCCCAGAGTCAGTGAGATGGTCAGGGCTATGAGACCAAGGGTGAGAGATTTTGGTAAGGTTTCTTTAATGATTTCGGCAACACTCCGGTTCTTGAAATGGGTGGATTCGCCTAGATAACCTTGGGTGAGGATATTCCACCAGTAACGACCTAGCTGTTCGGGTAAGGTGCCATGGAGGTTATATTTTTCCTGTAGGCGTTGTTCAACTTGGGGGTCTAGCTTACGATCTCCCACGGCGAAAGCACTGCCTGGAGCTAAGCGGATTAGGCAAAATGTGGCCGATACCACAAGGACGATGACCAGAATCGCTTGGGTTAATCGGTTGATGAGAAAAGGAAGCATAAAAGAACGGCTTACGTTTAGGGTTGCGCTGGTTGTTTAGTTTTTAAGTACCAGTCACGAATTGGGTGTTCGTCTGGCAGATTACCTTCGATTCCGCCTATCTTCGTCGCATCAAAACATAACATACCGATGTAGAAATAGAGCGGTGCAATGGGAGCCTCAGCATTGAGGACATGTTCAGCCTGATTCATTAAGTTCATGCGCTTGGCTACATCAGATTCGAGGTTAGCGGAGTTCATAAGTTGGTCGTAATGAGGGTTACTCCAGCCGGTTCGGTTATTTCCGCGATTGGTTAAGAAGAGATCTAAAAAGGTGTTAGGATCAAGATAATCGCCGACCCAGCTGGAGCGAGCAACGTCATAGTCGAGATTATCCAAGGCCTTCAGATAAGTGGCCCATTCTTGAGCGCGGAGTTCGATACTAATTCCTAATTCACGTTTCCACATGGCTTGGACCTCTACGGCAATGGAGGCGTGGGCTTGAGAGGAATTATAAAGAATAGAGATGGGGGGGAAGCCTTTGCCGTCAGGGTAGCCGGCTTCAGCCAGCCAGCGGCGGGCTTGTGTAGGGTTGTAAGTAATACCGCTCGCTTGGGTATAACCTGGGATACCTGGAGGGGTGATCGAGGTAGCGATAGGCTCACCGCCACGTGTGCATTTTTCAACAATAACACGTCGATCGATAGCGGCGGAGAGAGCTTTACGCACAAGCGGATTATTCAGAGGTGGGCGAGTGGTGTTGAAACGGTAGAAGTACGTTCCTAAAAACGTGAAGGTATGGAAGTCTGGGCGTTGTTTAAGTTCGCTGAGAATTTGCGGGGGGATCAATCCTTTGTCTAAGAGAACATCGGCTTGGCCCGTGAGGTAGAGATTCACGGCAGTGGTGCCTTGAGAGGTTGCTAGGGCATCGACACGTTTGAGCTGGACGCGGTCTCGATCCCAGTACTTTTCGTTACGCAAGAGCATGACCCGATCATTTATCTTCCAGTCAAGTAGTTGGTACGCTCCATTAGTGACGATGTTTTTAGGTTTGATCCATGAGTCTCCATAGCGATCAACAAGATTCATGGGGACAGGCAAGTAAGTAACGAAAGCTACGACTTCCGGGAAGAAGGGGGTAGGAGATTTGAGTTTTACGTAAAGGGTTTTTGAGTCGAGAACTTTAATTCCAACTTGCGAAAAATCTTTAAGTTTACCTGTCTGATAGGCTTCGGCATTTTCGATGAAAAAAAGAATTTCAGCATAAACAGAAGCCGTTTCTGGTTCAAGCACACGCTTCCACGAGCGGAAAAAATCTTCGGCGGTGACGGGTGATCCATTATTCCACTGCGCATTCTGGCGGAGATGAAAGGTGTAACTTTTGCCATCGGCGGAGATTTCCCAAGATTCGGCCACACCAGGAACGACTTGTCCTTGAGCATTACGGCGTGTGAGCCCTTCAAAAAGACTGGAGGCAAGGCGACCTTCTAATTGACCACTGATTCTAGCGGGATCAAGGGTTTGGGGCTCGGAGCCATTAACGAAGATGATGTCGGCATCACTAGAGCGAGAGTTACAGCCAGCTAGAAAAAGCAAGACGGCTAGGCTAACGGGCGCAAGGCGAGACGACACGTTAGCCAAATCGGTTACCCCTAAAATTAGGGTTTCTTGGCCGGTTCCGGAGCTGCAGGGGCAGCGGGTGCGGCTGGAGCACTTTGTTCAACGGCAACGGGAGCTTTCTTTAATTCGTCACTAAAGGCTTTGGCTGGTGCGCGGTGCGCATACAACATGGCTAAACCCAGAGTACAAATAAAGAAAATGCAAGCCAGCCAAATGGTCACTTTCGTTAAGGCGTCCGTGGTGCCTGCTCCGAAGAGGGATTCGGTCATACCGCCACCGAAAGCTGAACCTAAACCTTCAGAACGCGGCTTTTGGACTAAGACAACGAGCGTAAGGAGGATGCTTCCAATAATGAAAACGGTAGTAGCTATATAAATGAGAATGTTCATGACAAGTTAAGAAACCTATGCGGATTAGTCTTTTTTACAAGCGTTTTTGATGATGTCCACAAAGGACTCTGCATCAAGGCTGGCACCACCTACGAGTGCCCCGTCTATATCAGGCTGATTAAGGAGGAGTTCAGCGTTATCTGGTTTAACGCTGCCACCGTATTGGATGCGTAGTTTATCAGAGATGGCCTTACCTGCCATTTTCTCGATGGTAGCACGAATAAGGGCATGAACTTCTTGCGCTTGGTCGGGTGAGGCGGTCTTGCCTGTGCCGATGGCCCAAACGGGCTCGTAAGCGAGAACGGTAAGTGCCCAGTCATCCTCCGTGAAGCCGGCGCAGGAGTCTTGGACTTGTTTGGTTATCACGGCGGACATTTTTCCTGCTTCGCGCTCTTTGAGGGTCTCTCCGACACAGATGATAGGACGCAGTCGAGCGGTGAAGGCGGCTTTAGCTTTTTTGTTAACGGCGGCATCTGTTTCACCAAAGTATTGGCGACGCTCGGAGTGGCCGAGGATGACGAAGCGGACGAAGAGGCTCTTGAGCATGGCGGCGGAGATTTCTCCAGTATAAGCACCAGAGATTTCATGGTGCATGTTCTGGGCACCGAGGTCGATCTCGGTGCGGTTGCCGAGAGCTTCTTGGCAAGCTACTAGAGATGTGAACGGGGGGCAGATTACAACCTCAGCTTCATCAAACCTGCCTAATTTTTCTAAGATTTCAGCCACGAGGATCCTAGCCTCGGGGCTTGTTTTATTCATCTTCCAGTTTCCAGCAATAATTTTGCGACGTGTGATCATAAGGTTACGAGTAAATTTCTAAGCTTCGTTCAGTGCGGCAACACCAGGTAAAGATTTACCCTCTAACAATTCCAGAGAGGCTCCGCCACCAGTGGAGCAGTGCGTGACTTTATCCGCAATGCCGAATTTTTTAGCCGCCGTAGCGGTATCTCCTCCGCCTACGATGGTGATGGCACCATTAGCCGTAGCTTGAGCGATGGCTTCTGCCATGGCCTTAGTGGCTCCAGCGAATTTTTCGAATTCAAAGACACCTGCAGGCCCGTTCCAAATAATGGTTTTGGCTTTGAGGATGGACTCACAATAAAGGGCGATGGATTTCGGGCCTGCGTCGAGGCCTTCCCAGTCTGCTGGAATACCCGTGCTATCATCTGCAGCTTGGGTGTTGGCGTTAGGGTCGAATTTATCAGCACAAATGTAATCAACAGGGAAGATCAGTTTCACCCCGCGAGCCTTAGCTTTATCTACGAGTTCTTGGACAATCTTAGCTCCCTCGCTATCGAAAAGGCTCTTACCAATTTCCATGCCGAGAAGCACTTTCTTAAAGGTATAAGCCATACCTCCGCCGATGATGACCTCATTAGCATTATCGAGCAGGTTTTTGATCAAGGGAATTTTGTCGGCTATTTTAGCTCCTCCGAGAATGGCGAGTAAGGGGCGCTTAGGATTTTCTAGGACAGCGGCAAAAGCGTCTAATTCTTTTTGCATGAGGAAGCCAGCGACTTTTTCTGGTAGGTCGATTCCGACAACGGAGGAGTGAGCACGGTGAGCGGTTCCGAAAGCGTCGTTCACATAGATGTCACCCAGCTTGGTAAGGCTTTGGCGAAAGGCCGCAACGTCAGCTGGATCTGCTTTGGTTGAGGTGCCGTCTTCATTTTTGACTTTACCTTCTTCTTCCAAATGGAAGCGGAGATTTTCTAGGAGAATGACATCGCCAGGCTTAGCGGCAGCGCAGGCTTGTTCGACTTCAGGGCCGACGCAATCTTTTAGGAAGGTGACAGGTTTATTAAGTAATTCTTGAAGTTTGTCGGCTACAGGTTTGAGCGAAAACTTGGCAGTGGCTTTTCCGTCAGGACGCCCTAAATGGCTCATGAGAATGACGGAGGCACCTTGTTCTAAAGCGTATTGGATGGTGGGTAATGCCGCTACGATGCGCTGAGGATTCGTGATGGCTCCGGTGTTTTTATCTTGGGGAACGTTAAAGTCTACCCGAATTAGAACGCGTTTACCTTTGAGGGCGACTGCTTTGATCGATTTTTTAGCCATAAGAAGAGGACGTTAAGCGCAAAGTCGGAATGAGTTTAAGGCGCAAGTTTTTTAGAGTACTTGCGCCTTAGCCTCAGAAACGGCTTTTAGTTAGATTTTATTAGCTTTTAGCAATCTGCTTGAGAAGATCCACGCAACGATTGGAATAGCCCCACTCGTTATCATACCAGCTGATGAGCTTGAAGAAACGGCTGTTTAGTTCGATGCCCGAGCTGGCGTCGAAGATACTAGAGTGGGAGTCGTGGATAAAGTCACTCGAGCAAACGTCGTCTGTGGTGTAGGCGAGGATTCCTTTTAGGTAGGTTTCGCTAGCTTTTTTCATTGCAGCAGAAATTTCTTTATAACTTGTTTCCTTCGTGGTCTTGACGGTTAAATCAACCACACTGACCGTGGGTGTGGGAACACGGAAGGACATGCCGGTGAGCTTCCCTGCAACTTCAGGAATGGCTAGACCCACGGCGCGAGCAGCACCTGTGGTGGAAGGGATGATATTGATTGCGGCACTACGGCCACCTTTCCAATCTTTCTTAGAAGGGCCGTCAACGGTTTTTTGAGTAGCCGTGTAGCTGTGGACGGTAGTCATGAGACCTTCTTCGATTCCGAAACCTTCTTTTAAAAGAACGTGGACAATGGGAGCTAAGCAGTTTGTGGTGCAACTAGCATTGGAAATAATGTGATGTTTTGCTCCGTCATACTTTTGGTTATTAACGCCCATGACGATAGTGATGTCTTCACCTTTAGCAGGGGCGGAGATGATGACTTTTTTACAGCCAGCCGTAATGTGGCCTCGAGCCTTATCTGCATCCGTAAAGAGACCGGTGGATTCGATCACGTAATCCACGCCGAGTTCTTTCCATGGTAAAGCGGTAGGACCTTCTTTAACGGCGAGACACTTGATTTTGTATCCATTAACAACGAGTGTGTCGTCTTCTGCTAAATCGGGAGAAGACTTTTCGCTGGTCACCGTACCATCAAAGCGGCCTTGAGTGGAGTCGTATTTAACGAGATAGGCTAGGTTATCTGCCGGAACCAAGTCGTTGACCGCTACGACTTCGATTTCTTTACCGAGTAAGCCTTGAGCGCAAATAGCGCGGAAAACGAGGCGTCCAATTCTTCCAAAACCGTTAATACCGACTTTAATCATAATACTCCGAGTGATAGGTTAATGTTGCTTTAAGTTTCTGGTCTAGCTTCAGGAGTTAGGCTCAAGAAATAAACAAGAAGAGCCGATCCTAGAAGGGGCGGCGCAAGCGTCAACGGCAAAAAAAAGTTAATGCTCATTAACGCCCCATAAGTGTTTATTCTAAGCATCCACCTACCATCTACTACGTCTCCATGCGCTGATTGCTAGCCCGAGAAGCCAGGTAATTAGAACCCACACTAAAAACCACGTAGCCACCACCATGAGCCAGCCAAAAGAAGACGGAGTAGCAAATCCGCCTAAGGGCGTAGTTTTGTAAACAGGTAGGCCGACCTCTTTGATGAAATCGAGTGGATAATAAATCGTGTAAGTCAACAGAGGTGCCAACCGTTCAACTTTAGCGAAAGCTGCTAACGCTGCTAAAATGAGGTGCGTTCCTATCAGGCTTAGAAAGATTATTGATCTGTAGCGCATGAGGTAAGTTCCTAAATTTAAGCCCTGATCCTAACCAATTGCTAGGGAAAGAGAAACGTAAAAAATCGACTTCTTGTCAGAGTCGCTTTTTGTAGTCGCTGTGGACATTGTGTTAGATAAATTCGTTGATGAGATTTTCTAACATCTCCTGACGACCGCTACCGTTGGCTGTCGGCTCACCTTTTTTAAGGGTATAAGCTTCGAGGTCGGTTAGGCTGACCTTACCTTGTTCGATATCGGCTCCGATCCCGCTGTCCCACGAGCTGTAGCGGTCTTTAACGAACTGATCTAAGCGGCCATCAGCACGGATGGCAGCGGCAATTTTTAGACCACGGGCAAAGGCGTCCATACCGCCGATGTGGGCGTGGAAAAGGTCGATGGGCTCAAAGCTTTCACGACGCACTTTGGCGTCGAAGTTTAAGCCTCCCGTGCTGAAGCCGCCCGCTTTTAGAAGGGAATACATGATTTGGCTTGTCAGGTAGATATTGGTGGGGAATTGATCCGTGTCCCAACCGATAAGTTCGTCGCCCGTATTCGCATCAATTGAGCCCAGAGCACCTGCGGCGGCAGCTACTTCCATCTCGTGCTGCATGGTATGGCCAGCAAGGGTGGCGTGATTAGTTTCGAGGTTGAGCTTAAAGTGTTCAAGTAAGCCGTATTCCCTGAGGAAGTTTAGACACGCTGCGGCATCAGAGTCGTATTGGTGGCGGGTGGGTTCCTTGGGTTTAGGTTCAATATAGAAGGGCCCTGTAAAGCCGATTTTCTTTTTATGATCCACCGCTAAGTGTAGAAGTTTGGCCAAGTGATCCACTTCGCGTTTAAGATTGGTGTTAAGCAGTGTGCTGTAACCTTCACGGCCACCCCAGAAAACATAACCGGCACCTTGGAGACCGTGAGTCACTTCCAGAGCCTTTTTGACTTGAGCCCCAGCGTAGGCGAAGACATCAGCACTACAACTAGTTGCGGCGCCGTGGCAATAGCGGGGATGAATGAAGAGACATGCTGTGCCCCAGAGAAGTTTGATTCCGGTGCGAGCTTGTTCTTCTTTGAGCACCTTTGCGACTTCGTCTAGATTCTTATTGGATTCGATTAGCGTTGCTCCTTCTGGAGCTACATCACGGTCATGGAAGCAATAAAAGGGTGCTCCGAGTTTTTCCATAAACTCAAAGGCCACATGAACCCGTTTTTGAGCATTAGCGATGGATGAGCTGCCATCGTCCCAAGGGCGGATAGCCGTGCCCATACCGAAAGGGTCAGAGCCTGTTCCGCGAAATGTGTGCCAGTAGGAAACAGCAAAGCGCAGTTGATCCTTCATTGTTTTGCCTTCGACTATTTCGGAAGGGTTGTAGTGCTTGAAGGAGAGGGGGTTTTTGGATGTAGATCCTTCGTATTGGATTTTGGGTATTTCAGGAAAGTAGGTATTGCTCATAATGGAAATTGAAGCCTCTCAGAACGGGATATAGATCGTCAAGTGAATAGGAACGCGTTAGATCATTAAGGGTTTTAGCGTGAGTACTAAGAGGCAATTATCCAACGGTGTCTGTCTTTAAACCTAAAGCAAAAAAGCGCATTTTGCGATTAGGCAAAATGCGCTTGATGAGAAGGGTGGTTTTAACCCTTCTTAAGTAAGGGCAGCCCAGTGCGGGTATTTTCAGAAACAATATAACCTTGAGGAAGAGCTTCTAGGACGGTAGGTCCCACTGCTCCAGCAAAATAATATAAAGTGACCGTAGCTCCGCCCTTTAGTTCTTGGTGCCTATTATGAAGGAAATAGGTTTTTCCGCTTTTTTTACTAACAACGCTAAAAGCCATAGTGATTCTCCTTGGGAATGTTGACCAAGCTGATTCTTTGAGGGAATCCGCCTAGGTAGATTTGTCTGACCTTACTCAATGAAGCAGCGTAAGGACTTTAAAACCTACTTTTACTTAGACCAGACCAGCAGTCTTCATCGTAGCGTAAACACCATTTTTGTCCATGGTCTTTAAAGCACGAGCAGAAAGTTTGAGGGTAACGAATTTCTTCAATTCAGGAACCCAAAGACGTTTGGCACGTAGGTTAGGAACAAACTCTCTAGGAGTGTTGCTCGTGACGTGAGTACCGATACCGCCCTTTTTCTTGGCTTTACCGCTACGATTGATGGTGTGTCCGCGAACGGGCTTTTTATCTGTGATGATGCAACGACGTGACATAATTATTTAACGAGTAAAAGGTTGCGAGCGCGTTTGATTTCGCGAGTGAGTTGGCGGTGAAGCTTAGTCGTCATGCCTGTAATACGACGGGGGAGGATCTTACCCTTTTCCGTGACGAATTTTTTAAGCAATTCGGGGTTTTTATAATCGAGTGCATCGGTGCTGACATCGATGCGTTTACGATTGGTGATGCGGCCAGAGCGACGGCGGCGACGTTGGTTTTTTTTGATCGTGGATCCCATAATTTATTCTTTCAATTTCGGCTTTTCTTCCTCGTCACCTTCTTCTTCTTCTTCAAAGAAGTTATCGGTCGAGTCCATAAACTGCGCCGCTGTTTCCCAGCGGTGCTTTCCTTTTTGTTCTTTCTCGGCTTGTTCCTGACAATCACGAGTGAAACGTGCGAAGGGAATGGCTTCCAAGCGGTTAAGGGGAATGGTTTTACCGGACATTTCACAAATGCCGTAGCCACCTAACTCCACCCGCTTGAGAGCTTCTTCGATTTCGTATAATGCATCCTGTTCCTGCGATAACAAGCTCAGGGCAAAATCTTTTTCATAGGTATCACTACCCGCGTCAGCTTGGTGCATACCAAAGGCTGAGGCTTCACTGCCTTCCGCACGAGAACGGAGGTTATCTTTGGCCACACCCTGCATTTGATCTAGGAGGATGTCGCGTAAGTCGAGAAGCTTTTGCTTTTGCTGACCAAGGAATTTTTTATTTAGAACCTGTTTTTTTCCATGAGGCGTGACAATGGAATCGGGGATGAGAGAAATCTTAGGGCCTTTGATTGGGAAAAGAGGCTTAGGAAATTTACGGGCAGGTGCGTTGATGGCTACTGCGGGCGGTGTAACGATCTGTTTAGCACTTTTTTTAGTGGCTTTAGTTTTAACCTTTAATGCAGGTTTAACCACTTTAGCTGGCTTTTCTGGTTTAAAAGGTTTTGTAGGCTTAACCACTTTTTTTGTAGGCTTAACCACTTTAACTGGCTTAACTTTCTTGACTGATTTAATCGGTTTAGAAAATTTAATTACTTTGGGTGCCTTCTTAACAGGTTTTACTTGCTTGATTTTCTTAGAAGCCTTGACGGGAACAGCTTTCTTAAGAGGCAAGGGTCGCTTGATGCTTTTATTTTTTTTAGGAGTAAATGCAACTTTAGCCTTAGTCTTTGGTTTAGAAACCTTGACGGACTTGACTACTTTTTTGATCTTCTTTTTAACTATTTTGGCCATAGCGAGCAAAGAGTTCTAGCTTAGGGGGTAAGGCTTGCCAACAAGAAAAGTGACAAAACTTAAAGATTTAGTTCGTCTATTAACCAAGTCACGCTGCGCGCACACGATGGCTGCGCGTAATAAAGTCATTACGATAGAGGAAAGATAAGCTGCTAGGATCAACGCAGGGCGACGGGCGGCTGGAGGATTTCGTTGAGGATGATGGCTTTTTTGAGGCTGCTGTTATTGTGCAAGACATCTCTCCATCGGTTGGTCTTCACCTCATTCTGGGTTGCAACTGTTTTCTGAGCAAAGGGGCTTGAATCTTGCACGGAGTCTTCAATATCAAACGAGGAGAAATTAGCAAAGCGTTTATCTTGGGCGTCACTGCGGGATTGTAGGACTTCAGCGGAGTTTTGTTTCGGGACAATGTACTCAGGTGGTTCAGGAATGAAGCGGCGAGCAGCTACGGGCGCGGGGGTGGGCAGGGAAGGTGGGATGTAGGTTTCGGAGTAGCCTTCCTCCATCTGGGTCTCTACGTGTTCCCGTTGCTTAGGCTTTTGGCCTAAGGCTTCCATCAATTCCTCAAAACTAGTTTCCGCAGGGTCGAGCGTGCGTTTGCGTTCCTCGGGTTGAAATGGTTCGTTCGGAAAGGGATCCTCCATAGGAGGAGGATTTTGATTTTCCTTTTTACGACTGTTCATCCACTGCACGACAGCTCCGCCGACGAGAATAAGTGGTATGATGAAGTCGCCTAGGTCCATGTGCTTAGGAGTTCGTAGTTAAAGCTTAGCTCTTGGTTGTCTTGTCATCTTTAGCGATGGAGCTGCGCATGTCGGTGTCGGCACTGATGTTTTTGATTTTCATGTAATCAAGGACACCGAGGTTTCCATTGCGGAAGGCTTCTGCCATAGCCAAGGGAACTTGGGCTTCTGCTTCGACAACTTTAGCGCGCATTTCGGCCACGCGGGCGATCATTTCTTGCTCGGTAGCGACGGCCGCGGCACGGCGAACTTCGGCTTTAGCTTGGGCGACGCGTTTGTCGGCTTCGGCTTGGTCGGCTTGCAGGCGTGCTCCGATGTTTTCGCCGACATCAACGTCGGCAATGTCGATAGAAAGAATCTCAAAGGCGGTGCCAGAATCGAGGCCACGGGCGAGAACATTTTTAGATATTTTATCAGGATTTTCTAAAACTTCTTTGTAGGTGTTAGCGGAACCGATGGTCGTGACGATACCTTCACCGACCCGGGCGATGATAGTTTCTTCGGTAGCACCGCCCACGAAGCGGTCGAGGTTGGTGCGGACGGTGACGCGGGCTTTAGCGCGGAGGCCGATACCGTCTTTTGCTACGGCGTCGATAGTGGATTTACCGGAGGAAGGGTTAGGGCAGTCGATAACGCGAGGATTAACAGAGGTGCGAACGGCTTCAAAGACGGATTTACCAGAGCCAGATGTTGCGAGATCGATGGCGCAGGCGCGGTTGTAGTCGAGGCTGATGCCAGCTTTATCAGAGGCGATGAGCGCACGGATGACTTCGTTGACATTACCGCTGGAGAGGTAATGGGTTTCGAGTTGGTCGGTGGTAATGTTGATGCCAGCGCGCACGGCGGTGATGCGGGCGTTAACGATGAGAGGGGTGGGGATGCCGCGGAGGCGCATGGCGATGAGGTTAACAAAGCTAACGGGAGCCCCGGAAGTCCAAGCACGAATCCAAATCATGAGAAAGTTAAGGGACATGAGGCCGACCACGAGGATAATGATGGCTGCGACGATACCGAAGAAGATGAGGAATCCGGACATAGGTTTTTAGGGTGTTGGGTTTTTCGACTGGTTATTTTTAGGTTAGTTAAAAGTTGGGTTGTTTAAACGTTGCGCACTAATATACGGGATCCTTCGACTTTTACAACTTTGATTTTTGTATGTGCTTCGATATGAGAGCCTTCGGTAATGACATCTTGTCTTTTGTGATTAAATACTGCGGTGCCAGAGGGTCGCAAGGCGGTAACGGTCTCCCCTATTTGGCCAAGGAGATTTTCCTGAGCGGTGGAGTCAGGAGCTGAGCCTGAGATGCTTTGGAGGCTGAGACGTTGGCCGAAACGGGAGCTTGGGAAAAACTTCATCCAGAAGAGAAAGCCGATGAAGCCGATGAGGCAGAGTCCCCCGAAAAGGCCGAGGGCAGCGGGTGCTCCATAAACAACACCTGTCATGGCTACGGCGGCGAGAAGGCAGACAACACCGATGATGCCGGCGACAAGACCAGGGAGAAATATTTCAGCAAATAAAAGGAGGAAACCAGCAGCGATGAGGGAGAGGATAGCGGTCATAAGGCTTCTACGGTTATTTTGGTGCCTTCAATTTGAAGGATGCGGAGGGGTTGGTGGGCTTGAATGTAAATTCCTTCAGTCAAGACGTCAATGGGGCCGTCACCGAAATCGGCGGTTCCGCAGGGGCGGAGGTAGGTGAGTGAGATTCCTTCGGCACCGATTTTCAGGTTGTGAGCGAGAGGCGGTAATTTCCCGGAGGCCATGGCGGGTGAGGGGGTGAGAACCATTTTAGAATAGAGGGGTGTTTTCGGGAAAAGTCGAGCGAGCAGGAGGATGCCAGCCACGCCTAGGGTTAAAGAAAGCATGAGATTGGTGAGCGGAAGCTCAAGCTGGGCGGCGCTAGGTAGGAAGGGATCGGTGGGGTAGCGGTCAACCATGGCCTTCAATAAAGAGAGTCCAACGAGTGCTAAGCCAACGAGACCAGGGATAAGGGTGCCAGGGAAGACAAAGAGTTCTACGGCTATTAAAGCTAGGCCGAGGATGAATAAGAGGGCGAATTCGTAGCCAGAGAGACCTGCGACGTAATGGCCGAAGAAAAAGATGAGGGCACAGATAACGGCGATGCTCCCTAAGATGCCGAAGCCAGGGGTTTTAAACTCAATGTAGCCACAGAGAACAGCTGCGCCTAATAAAATGGGTGAGAGCATGACAATGAAGCGCCCCACGGCTTCGAAGCCAGTGGGTTCAACTTTTGTGATGATGGCACCGGGGCCTGCAATGTGGGAAATGAAGGCATCGAGATTCTCGAAGGTACCTTTGCTTAAAAGGGGTTTACCTCCGAATTGTTGGAGAGATTCTTGGGCGGTTAGGGTGACGATTTTACCCTTGGGGACAATTTCTTTACCGTCGATGGTGAGGCCTTGATCTTTATCGACCATGGCGTTAAAGACTTCAGGGCGATGACCATTACGTTCCGCTAAGGCACGGATTTGGGCGCGCAAGGCGGAGTTCATTTTTTCCTCCATGGTAGAAGGCATTTGTTGGGGGCCGCCCGTCCCACCAGGGCTGGACATGACGGGGGCAGCGGCGCCGATGATGGCGGTGGGGGACATATATATATTACGTGTGCCAGAAGAGATGAGGGCTCCCGCAGAAATAGCCCAAGGGTCGATGAAGGTGTAGGTCTGGCTTTGATTCGGGAACTTTTCAAGAATCTTTAGAATGTCTAAAGTGGAGCTGACCTTACCTCCAGGAGTGTCCATGTGGAGGACGAGGATATCCGCCTTATCGCGGATGGCTTCTTTAACGCCGCGACGTATTAAAAAAGTGAGGGCATCTTCAATCTCATTTTTAACGGGGATGACATACACTTTTTTAGGAGTTAGGTTTAAAATCTCTGCGGGCGTGGATTTAGTCTCTTGGGCTAAAGAGTAGGAGGACAATGTTAAGAGAAGGCCGAGGGCAATGGGAAAAAACTTCATACAAGAAAAAATATAGCACAGGAAATTGAATAACGAGCAGGAAGATTTGCGCGCTGAGGGTTTCGAACCCCCGACCGCCTCGGTGTAAACGAGATGCTCTACCACTGAGCTAAGCGCGCGAATGAATAATTAAAGTAAAGTCTGATCAGCGTTTTGGCAATGGGGAAAAATCGTAAAAACATTTCTGGTTCAAAGTTTCAGATTAAGGATAACAGGCGAGCCTTATGCAAAATGGCTTGATCGCGTAGGGATAAGCTCTCTTTACCGTGCTGTTGGAGTTTACGCATGATGCTAGGGATTTCTAGGGCTACGTCTTTTTCTGAGAGTGTATCTACTTGGGCGATCTCGCTTATTAAATCTTCATCCGTGACGAGGGGAATAGAGGAGGGATCTACTTTAGGCTGGCTCTGCCATCCTATTAAACGCATGTAGATGAAGCCCCAAACGGCTCCGCCGAGGTGGGCGGAGTGGGCGATAAAATTAAAGTAAGGTATAAAAATGAATAATAAACTAACGGCACAAAATAAATAGATGGCTGTGATAGCTCGTATGGGGAAAGGCCAAGGCATGATCATGATAAGCCGGTTGGGGTGCATGGTGGCAAAGGCCACGGCCAGCCCTATAACGCAACCACTAGCACCGACGAGACTGCTTTGTAAGGATTGAGCTTGATTAAAAAAATGGGCGCGAATGTATATTTCGACCAGGTAAAAAAGAACGGCGACCAAACCAGCTGGAAAATAGATTAAGCAGAAATGTTTGCGTCCGAGGGTGTCCTCGACAATTTTACCTAGCATGGCGAGGGACAGCATATTAAAAATAAGATGGAGCGTGCTAAAACCTATGAGATCAGCATGAACCCAGCTGCAAGTGAACACTTGCCACCATTTGCCAGCGAGTAATTCTGGCAAGTTAAGGGGGAGCCAAAGTTTGATCCAATTCGTGGGATCTGTTGGCCCAAGGTAAAGAGACCATAGGGCGATGAGGCAATTAATGAGGATGATGGTTTTTGTCAGCGTCCACCGCGCAAAAAGGTTCATTTTGTATGTGCGGCGATGCGACGAGTGCGCTTGAGTCGGAAGACATTATTCCACGTTTTCCTAAAAGCGTCTTTTGGGGACAAATAACTCTGTTTCAGGTCAGAACCTTTTTTTATTCCATTTAAGATAGCTTGGACACTGAGCTCGTCAGCCTCAATAATGGTGTAGGCCACGCCGAGAGCATCTTCGTGATGGGCGTCGCTCCCTGCAGTCATGGGGAGTTGCTTTTTTTGCGCGTAGTCGAAAGCTTGGCGGTTGTAGCGTTTAAGAGTTGTGGCGGCATTAAAAACTTCCAGCCCGTCAAGAGGTAGTGTGTCGAGAATATGTTCACGTATGCCAGCTCGGAACATGTCGTAAGGATGAGGAGGAATGGCCAGCCCGCCACTGGCGTGTATTAATTCAACCGCTTCAGCAGGTGGGATGCCTTTTAAATCTGGCAGGCGCACGCCTAGAGCTAAGAGGTGGCCGGCGGAGGTGGTAATTTCTTGACCAGGTATGATAAGCAAACCGTCCACCGGCAGGCCGTCTTCACGCATAAAGCCGTGTTGAAGAAAGTAGTCAACGCAGGCGCAGGTATTATGATCGGTAATGGCAAATCCGTGCAAACCCTTAGCCCTGGCGGTGGCCACCATGTTTTCGGGTTCAGCCACGCCATCGGCAGAAAACCGAGAGTGACTATGGAGATCAATATTAAATTTCACGCAAACTCATTAAAACGCACAACATCCCAGAAGGCCAAGGAAAAAGAATGCGGAGTAGGAGGGTAGAGAGAAAAAGGAGTCGCAGTGGCTGGAGGGGAAGATTTTATCGAGAAGGTGGGAGACTTACTTAAAGGCAATAAGCGTGAGATGGGTCAGAGTGAAGCTGGACGTTTGGTAAGGAAAAGTCGTTCTGTCCCAGTGGAGAAAGTTCTAGCATAAAAAAAGGATAAGCGACTGCCACTTGGCTGCGATTTCGACTTACAGGAGAGAAGCATGTAGCCTTAGTGTGAGAACTAGGCTATAAAAGCAGTGCGGGAATTAATCAAACGGTACGAAGACTCGATGAACAACGCCACAAGAATAAAGCACTTAACCGAAAACTTAGCGAATGGAGCAAACTGTGCAATGTAGTAGACTGATTCCATTTAATTACTTAAAAACATTGGGAGTTTATCGGAAAAAACTGGCCTAAAAGGCGGCAGCTCATGAGTGATAAATATTTTATCGAACTGCGTCAAAGCCTTAAAAAAAGGGCATGGCAACAGGCCTTGTTGATTACGGAGAAACTGCTGCTTAAAAATCAGCTAGCTTCTAATTTACACCTCTTAAAAGGAAATTTGCTTCAACTTCAAGAAGACGAAGACATAGAATTGAAGCAAGTGGAAAAGGCGTATAAGTGGGCTCTAAAATTGGATCCTCAGTATTTGGAAGCTTGGCTAGAGTTGTATCATTTTTACGACGTGGTCATCGAGAATAAGGCTCAAAAACTTAAATGTAAGAAAACAATCAAGGCTTTGATTAAAAAAATCCTCACTGAACTTGATTACGTGTCCCCCAAGGGGGAATAGTCGCTTCGCTGACGCCCCCCTGTCGCCGCTTTGGGGACTGGCCTCAGCCGCCAAACGGGGTCAGTCTACTACATTATCAACGGAGTCAGTCCTGAATGGCACTAAGATAAGGGGGTTTTAGGATGTTTTTGATTACCGCGGTTGCGACGAGGCATCAATGGGATCAGTCTACTACATTGCACATATTTCTCGTGTTCTTTATTTTTACTAAGGACTGTATTTTGTGAATCTTCATTGCTGTAATCCTGATTTTCTCTTAATCTAACATCCGTGAGATTTGTATCCTCAACCTACGATCAAGAAAACCGCTTGATCCGTGTCACCACGGCCAACGGCAACAGGAGCGAGTTCAGCTATGACGGCATGAGTCGGAGAGTAGAAACCAGAGAGTATCAAGCAAACAGCCTCATGTTAACCACACGCTATGTCTATGACGGAGTGCTTCCCCTAGCAGAACTCAACGGTGGCGACTGCACCCATCAAGAAGAAGCCGCAAAGGCTTGGGAAAAACTTGGCGAATGTGGGCGGATTATTCTAACCAATTGCCAAAAATAGAATTGTCAACATGGAACCTGAGGATTTAACGAGGTGCTTTCCGATTGAGCCAATTCCCCCGTGTAATACGGAAGCACTCTCGGATTCGTTTGGAGCAGACGTCGAAGATGATTTAGCAATTTTAAGAGGTAGAAAATGGAATGAAATCGTGCCCGAAGAGTTTCGATTTCATTTTGAAGTTATGTTTCGCCTAAGACCTGAGGCATTTCGATATTATTTACCTGCGGTGATCCAGTGCTCACTCAAGGAATTAACGGATCAAGGAAGTCTTAAAAATACTGAATTAGTTGTTGATTATACCCTGTCTCTATTAGTGGATAGCGACAATGCTCAACTTGCTAAGAGGAGATCGAACTTATGGAAATGCTTTTCGAATGATCAATTGAATATTATTAGCCAGTGGGTAGTTAAATTGGATGAGTATCCGGACAGTTTACCATACGACCAAAGTGTTATTTTAAAGGCGATCGAAAACAGGAGGCAGAAAGGGGCGCGCAACAATTCGAGGGGCAATTAGGGGCGGTATTATCTGGGGACATAGGTAACAGATAGTCCGGGGACATAGGTAACACTAATATGGCAAACTATGCCATGGAAAGAAGTGTTTGCTGATCAGTGAAGAGCAAATGGATAAGTTGCTCGATGCAGCATTCAACGAGCCTGTGTTTACAGACTCGTTTTCAAGCAGCGATTTTTATCAGGAGTGGAAGGACGTTCAGTCGGAGATCAAGAAAACACTTCTTAAGATCGGTCTTACCTCTTGGAATGATGGCGGTAAAGACTATGGGATGTCAGATGATCGGGGTTACTCGCGCCATCATGGAATTTGCATTCATCGAGAACAGATGATCAAACCAAATCTAATTCCTGCCGTTTTGACTCTGCTAGAAACGATGAATGAGAAATATCAGATAGATATTCATCACGATCTTTTTCTACGGCACGAAATTAAGCCCTTCGATGTAGTTGTCCGCAGAGACACAATCCTTACATATTCGGAAGACTTGCAATTACTCAAGCGGCTTGGCCTCGAAGTTTGATCGCAAGCTCCAGCACTGTAATGTGCCGCCACGCCTCACCGCTGCCGCGAGTAGCGATCCCGCAGGGGCAGGACCAACCCGCATCAACCGCCGATGCCCCGCTTTGACTCGCTCGCTCCCGCTCGTCTCGCCCTTCGGGCTGCCTGCTGCAGTCTCCCCGAGCCGCGCCCTTGTGCCTCCGTGGTCTTGGGCGTGCCGGCGACCAGCCAACGGCTGCTCCGCATTTACAGAGAGGGGAGGCTAATGCCTATTTGACAGTAAACTTGCAAGATGGTAGTATTTTCTATCATGAAGACGGCCAACATCGCTGATTTAAGAAACAATTTCCGCACCATTGCCTCATGGATTTCCGATGGTGAGTCCGTTGAGATCAAAAAAAGGGGACAGCATTTTGCAACACTTATCCCTGCAGCACGGGCAAAACCCGTAACAATGCCTAAGATTGATTTTGCGGGACGGCTCAAGAAGATATGGGGAGACCGGGTGTTCTCCGATCAAGAGATCGCCGAAATGCGGATGGCTGAACTTGAAGGTGAAGAAGGATGATGAGCTACCTGGACACCTCATTTCTCTGCGCACTTTATGTTCCCCAAAGCACCTCAGGTCGTGCCATTGCTATAATCGAAAGTATGAGCGTTTCACTGGAAACCACCTCACTCCTTTTCTTCGAGTTCCGTCAGTCCGTGCACTTTCAAGCGTTTCGGCATGTTAAAGACCGCAGCCAAGGCTACCCTTTGGGCGTTGCCCAAGCGGCTTTGGCGGCCCTGCAAGCTGATGTGAAGGTGGGGCTGTATTGTCATGCAGCAGTGGATTGGGCTGATGTGCATCAGATTGCGGAACGCCTCGCATTCCAGCATACCTTGCAAGGTGGCCACCGCAGCTTTGACATTCTTCACGTCGCAACAGCCCTGCATCTTGGGGCTTCCGAATTTTTGACCTTTGATGTCAGTCAGAAAAAACTGGCTCAGGCCGAAGGTCTGGCGGTGCCGTTATGACGACGATTTTCCACAGGCTACGATTGGTCTGGCTGGCTCTGCTGGGACTGGGTTAGATTACGACGCTGAGTTTTGGAGCGGGATTCAATGGGGTCAGTCTACTACATTGCACATATTTCTTGTATTATGTGGGTTTGTAGGCAGAGTTGAGTAATGGCTCGTAAAAGTCGAATAGCATTTCCCGGGGCAATCTATCATGTCATGGCGCGTGGTAATGAACGGGCCCGTATTTTCCATGAAGCGCAGGACTATGAGTTGTTTCTAACGACCTTAGGCCAAGCACTGGAAAATTTTGCCGTTGATCTTCACGCCTACTGCCTCATGCCGAACCATTTCCACCTAGCCCTCCAAACTCCTGAAGGCAACCTCTCCCGCTTCATGGCATGGCTACAAACAACCTTTAGTGCCCGTTACAACCGCAAGTATCGTCGCAGCGGCCATCTCTTCCAAGGACGTTATCGAGCTGAACTAGTGGAAAATGCCCGCTACGGTAAATGGCTGATTCTCTACATCCATCTTAACCCCGTTCGACGCCGTAAGAGGGGAGTGGTTACTTATGTGGGTAGCATGGAAGAGTTAAAGCGTTTTCCTTGGAGTAGTCACCGAGCTTGGGCAAACCAAGCTAAGCCTGCCGTGGAAAGACTCACGACAAAGTGGCTGGGCGAATGGTCGAAAAGCCCTGCCAGTGCCAGAAAGGGTTATTTACGGCAGATGAGTGAGGAGCTAGCCAAGCGGCAGGGGTTGGACTGGAAGGACATGGTTGAGCTGGGTTTAGTGGTTGGAGGGGAAGATTTTATCGAAAAGGTGGGAGACTTACTTCAAGGCAAGAAGCGTGAGATGGGTCAGAGTAAAGCTGGACGTTTGGCGAGGAAGAGTCGCACGGTGCTAGTGGAGAAAGTTCTAGTCGGAGAAAAGGATAAGCGACTACGCATTTGGCTACGAGTTCGACTATTAGGAGAGAAGCAAGTAGCCTTAGCCAAAGAACTAGGCTATCAAAGCAGTGCGGGGATTTATCAAACTGTACGAAGGCTCGAAGAACAACGCTCCAAGGATAAAGCACTTAACAAAAAACTTAACCAATGGAGCAAACTGTGCAATGTAGTAGACTGACCCCATTCACGGAGTGCAAAACCTGGTTCGGCTGGCAATGTTGAAGGGGGCACAGGAATCGAATTGATGACGGACAGATCGTTACCGTCGAAAAATATCCAACCTCTCGATGACTATTCAATAGGGTCAGTCTACCACATTGCACACTTTAATCGAGTCAGTTCTTGAAAATTGAGTGACCGGCCAGCAATTACCTAAAAAACCTGTGTTGTCCCAAGTCTATTTCCTTTTAATCTGAATCATTGTGTACAAACTTAAATGGCTGTGGCAGGGGAGCTTCCTATTCCATCTTGGTTCGAGGAGTTGCTGAACCCATTGGCGAATATCTATGCCTTTGAGTTGATGAATCGATTAAATTCATTTCCAAAGACGCAGGCTACGCTTTGTTTGATTTCATGAGCATTCACAGGCCATCCAGAATGAGAAAGGTCGATAAATTTTTTAGACATAACCTCTCCTATAATCTGCCTTGAGTGTTCCCATTTATAGACTAGTTGCTCAAGCACTCGTGCGTCGGAGTGTTGCAGCGTGACGCTCAGCCCCAACAGCTCAATGCGCATCTGGGTCATCTCTTCGATCATTGAGGGAATATTGGTAAACCACCAGCATCCAAACACATGAAGGTTCCTTAGCTTTCGTGCCAACACACAAAGCTCGTGTTGATTCTCACGAGAGAGGACTGTTAGCAGAAACTTAATCTTGGGGTGCTCTGCCATCAGAGTTGCATAGCCCGTTAAATCGACACGCCCCACGCCGTCGCCTGCTAAACGCAGTGTGGGATTTATTTGTCGAATGACTCCAGGCATCATCGCAAATGGCAGATCATTCTCCAAACAATGCGGCAGAATGCAGCGGTCGATGATTTGTTTTGCCATGCTGCTTTTGGTATAATGAAAAGTCGGCGGCAGCGAAATCATCAAGTATCTCGGTGACATCAACTTTGTCCAATCTGCTAAGAACTTCCGGATACCAGAGATAGTTCCTGGCGTGAGGGTTTTACTAACTCGATAGCCCTGCGCCTGCAAAAGGGCTGCCGTGTTAGGCCAATCCAAAACAAGGGGATCAATCCTTAAGGCAGCAGGGAATCGTTCGTCGCAATGCCACCCGCTGCGCCATACGGCTACTTCTTCTAAGTCAAAGGGGGAGTTAGCCATATAAACGGTTTTTACTCGTGCCAGTTTGAGCACTCGTTCCACCATCGCTTCTGGTTTTTGTTGGGCAAACCAGCGGCGAATTTTATTCAGGTTTCCTGGGGCAGGATCGAGTCCGAGCCGGTGAAGCACTGTTACCACTCCTCGAGCAGCCTCAGAAATAGGGGCGCGTTGGACAAAGAGCGTTTCCCAAACGAGGTCGGCTTGTTGCTCCTTCGTTAGTCGCCAAAAGGTGTCGTAGGGCATTTCCCAGTAACGGAACCCTTCTGCGATGAGGTAATGATAGACCAGTAGCTCATCTATTCCACTAAGCATCAGTTTACCAAACTGAGCCGGAAACAAATGTGTGTGGACGTCATCCACTTCGACGCTTTGTACCTCGCGAAGCACAGACTGTTTAATCTGCTCTGGGCTAAGTGGTCTGGCACCAAGTTGCTTCGTGCCCTTCATAAATTAGGCTCTAACGTTACGGCTTTTGCCTGTGCAAGGAGGCAGAGTTCTGCGGCTTTAAATACATGAGCCTGACTCATCGCCCGTTCGGTGCGCTCGAGACAATCGAGGATGAGTTGCCCGAAGAAAGGAAATCCGACCTTACCCTGTAACGAGTGGTGTTCTTCCACCTTATCGTTCACTAAATAAAGTTGCTCGCCTAGCTCAGCGCGCCCGACTTCCACATACTTGCGGAGCTCAATGTATCCCTTGGTTCCGAGAATGATGGTTCTTCCATCGCCCCAGGTGCGTGATGCTTCAGGGGTTAACCAATCAACCCGCACGAAGTTCGTTGCCCCGTTGTCGCCCACGAGGTGAGCTTCGCCAAACAACTCTAACTCACCATGCGCAGCGAGGCTTGAACGACGCACCGTGGCGTTCGTGACGTGCGCAGCGGTATTTCCGGTGTAGAAAAGAAATTGCTCGAACTGATGACTTCCAATGTCGCAGAGAATGCCGCCGTATTTTTCTTTCTGAAAAAACCACGCTGGACGTGATGCGGCGTTAAGTCGGTGCGGTCCCAAACCAATCACCTGAACCACTTGGCCAATGGCACCGTCAATAATGAGTTGTCCTGCAAACACCGCGCACTCCACATGCACACGCTCGCTGAAGTAAACCATATAACGGCGCCCTGTTCGACGGGTCACCTCGCGTGCTTGTTTAAGTTGCTCTAACGTGGTGAACGGCGTTTTGTCCGTAAAGTAGTCTTTCCCCGCCTCTAAAACACGACATCCCAACGGACCGCGCTCGCTTGGTACGGCCGCCGCAGCAATCATGTGCAACGAGTCATCCTCCAACAGTTCTTCCAATGTTGCGGCCACTCGCGTGCCAGGAAAGGACTTAACAAAAGCGGCAACACGATCTGGTTGAGAATCGTAAACCGCAGTAAGCGTTCCTCCTGCTTCGGTTAATCCGTTGCATTGGCCGTAAATATGTCCGTGGTCGAGATGCGTTGCAGCAAATCGGAACTCGCCCGGAGAAACGACGGCGGAAGGTTTTCCGCATGGTGCATAATTCATTCCATCCTTCACTGTGCAAGTCCTGTTGGATAAGTGAAGCTGGTTTGGCTCGCATCAAACGTATGGCTCATGCAGGTCTTTTGCTCAAGAATAGCCCACTTACAGCCAGCCGCGGATTTACCAGGATCGTGCGGGGAATAGAGAGGAGCAGCTAGTTGCTTCGTTTTCATGGGATAAGATGCGCTATCTTAGGCTTTACCGAAGGAGTTTGACATGTCGCGAGATGAAGGAGTGTTTTTGACAACTTTTTTTCTGCGCGGTTTTGAAGCAGCGATGCGAGCCTTAAGCACTCGCTCGTAACGTGCCGCGTCCAACGGGAAATCAACAGAGCGCTTTTCAAAAGCCGAGAGCAGCATGGCATTAGCTAATTCAACCGAGTGAATGCCCTCTGATGCGGGGGCGATTAAGGGAGTTCCATCCAACACGGCGTCGGCAAAGTTTTTAAGAATACCGATATGTTGTTCTCCGCTACCCTCGACAGGAATTTGGACATCCCAGAATTCTGGCCCGGACCACTTTTCTTTGGTGCTGGCACAAAATCCTGAGATCGATTCTATGGCACGATTGAAGCTAATTTTTCCCTGTTCGAGAACAACGCGCCCTCGATCGCAAGCTACCTCGAGGCGATTGGTGCCTGGAGCCTCGCCCGTTGAAGCGATGAAGGTGGCGGTTAAGCCGTTTTTGTATTCCATGTAAGCGGTCACGTCGTCCTCCACTTCAATGTTGTGGTAGCGACCAAAACTACAAAAGGCCTGTACCCGCTGCGGCATGCCAAACATCCATTGAAAAAGATCGAGGTTATGTGGGCATTGGTTCAGCAACACGCCACCACCCTCTCCACCCCAAGTAGCCCGCCAGCCGCCCGAGGAGTAGTAAGCTTCGGTGCGAAACCAGTTAGTAATGGTCCATTGGACGCGGCGTAGTTCTCCGAGTTCTCCAGACTGAATCAAGTTCCGAAGTTTTATGTAATGTGGGTCAGTGCGTTGATTAAACATCGCACCAAATACTTGTTTCTTGTTTTTGTGCGCTTTAATTAAACGTTGGCAATCGGCTTTATGAACGGAGATGGGTTTTTCAACGAGTAAATGCAGGCCCGCTTCGAGTGCTTCGATCCCTAAGGTGGTATGCGAATAATGTGGGGTCGCAATGAGAACAGCGTCCACTAAGCCCGAGCGAATCAATGCTTCGCCGCGGGAGAACTGTCGGATCTGAGGAAAGCGCTGAAGCGTTGTGGGATCGCCATCGGCAATAGCGACAAGATCTATTCGGGGGACTTTACCATCCAACAGATACTGAGCATGAACTGCGCCCATGGAGCCAAGACCGACAATACCGAGACGAACTTTTTTCATATAAAAATTTAATTTAGTTTGAACCTAACACGTGTTAGTATTATAGTCAACACGAGTCAATGAAAAAAAAACGTAATGCCATTAACTCCACTGCGGATCTTGCCCGTCAGCTTGGGCTTTCGCGCTGGACTGTTTCCCGCGCCTTAAACGGGCACAGCGGCGTTAAGGCAACTACGGTGCGTCGCGTGCGCAAGGCGATGGAGACCGCAAACTTTACCCCGAGCTTGCTTGCGCAGGGTTTGCGTAAGGGTCGCACGAACGTTATTGGCGTCTGCTTACCAGAGATTGAAGGTTTCTACCTAGGACCTAAAGTGGAGTCACTGAGGGAATGCCTAGCAAGAGCTGGTTACCAAATCATCATAGGCATGACCAATGGAGAAAAATCAGATGAGACCCGCCTACTGGAACATTTCGCAGCATTGCGGCCATCCGCTATTGTTTCGATAGCTTCGCAACTTTCCCGATCGCAGGTGAACTCTTTTCTCCCTGACGACATTCCTACTTTACGCATCGACCCTCTTGTCGATGTGGAGCAAGCAGATATCGGCTTAGATCGCACGGCGGCGCTATGTGCTGCGACTCATCACCTCCTTTCTTTGGGACATCGTCGGATCGCCTTGGTCGGAATGGAAGGTGGATCGCACTACACCTTTTGTCGGCTTGCGGGTGTACGAAAAGCCATGAAAGAGCAGCAACTCTCTTACGCGCGCTGCATTATTCCTATTAGCGTTACGGCCTACGCCACCACTCATGAGCGACGTGGGTGGCTGGCAGCGGAGATTATTGCGCAAGCTAGACCGAGTATTACCGCTGCCCTTGCCGTCAACGACCGTACGGCGCTGGGGTTGATAGATGGGCTGCGCTCGCATGGATTGCGCGTACCCGATTCCATATCCGTCGTGGGCTACGACAACATCTCTATTGCGGAATACGTTTATCCAAAACTGACGACTATTGATGCGAGGGAGAATGAACTCATGCAATTAGCAGCAACAGCTTTGTTACAAACCATGGCTGGCTCTACCGTTCGAGCTGCGCTGGGATTAATCGCACCTAAGCTGATCGTCAGAGACTCCACTGATTTCGTAGCAAAATTACAGAATAAACAAGGAACACCCCAATGAATACACTCTTTCGTCTCGATAATGAAGTTGCCGTGGTGATAGGCGCAACCGGAACCCTAGGAGCTAGCATGGCTCAGTCGCTTGCTTTAGCTGGCGCGCAAGTCGCTGTCATCGGACGCAATGCTGAACGAGGCTTAGCATGCGTCTCCGCCATAAGATCAGCTCAGGGCAACGCCGAGTTTTTCGCTGCGGATGCAACGCAACGCGATAGCCTGGAAGCGGCGTGCGCTGCGATTGAATCGTCCTTCGGCGCACCAACGGTTCTAGTCAATGCCGCAGGAGGGAACGATCCTAAGGTGACCGTGACGGCTGAGCAAAAATTTGAGGATATACCACTTGCCGCATGGCGTGAAAACTTTGACCTGAACCTTGTGGGCGGCGTTCTGTTGCCTTGTCAGGTTTTCGGGCGCGGCATGTGTGCGCGTAAAAAAGGTAGCGTGATCAATATTGCAAGCGTGTCAGCTCATATCCCTCTTTCCCGCGTTGTCGCTTACTCAGCAAGCAAGGCGGCAGTGCTAAGTCTGACCCAATTCTTAGCGCGGGAGTGGGCACCACACGGTGTGCGCGTTAACTCTCTGACGCCGGGCTTTTTCCCCGCAGAGCAAAATCGAACGTTGCTCTTCCACACAGACGGAACGCCTACTCCGCGGGCTCAGGCGATCCTCAACCACACCCCGATGCGGCGCTTTGGCGAGCCGGGAGAACTCAATGGTGCTTTGTTGTTTTTGGCCAGTGCTGCCGCAAGTGGATTTGTCACCGGAACGGATGTGCGGGTGGACGGTGGATTTTTATCCCAAACAATTTGAAATAATGCGACCTTTATGAAAGTGCAAGATGTGATGAAAATCGGTGGAGTGGGAGGTGCCGTAATAAGTGATGCTGCGTTGTCGCAGTTTCTTTTAGATGTGGCGGACAAGCTTGATGCCGATGGCAAAAGGATCTTATTAATCGTTCCAGATGCCACGCGCACGGCACCTATTGGCACGGCTTTCAAGACCCTGCACGCCGCCCTATCTGCTCGTGCCAAAGAGATCAATGTTATCTTTGCTTTGGGTACACACCCGCCAATGAGCGAGGAAGCCATGTGCCAAAGGCTGGAGATTACGCAAGAGGAGAGGCAGAGATCCTACCATGCGGTACAAATGTTTAATCACGCTTGGGACGATCCGAATGAGCTTCATACTCTCGGCGCAATTCCCCGTAGTGAGATCAGTGATCTATCGGACGCACTGTTCTCAATGGATGTGCCTGTTCAAATTAATCGCCGCGTTTTTGACCACGACCTTTTACTCATCATCGGCCCGGTTTTCCCACACGAGGTGGTGGGATTTTCTGGAGGTAATAAGTACTTGTTCCCGGGAATTGGTGGGCCGGAAATTCTTAATTTCTTTCATTGGCTAGGTGCCGTTGTCACGAACGCACGCATCATCGGAAGCAAGTGGACTCCAGTGCGCCGTGTGGTAGATCGGGCTGCGGCAATGGTTCCTGTGGAAAGAAAGTGTCTTTGTCTTCTCGTTGATAGTGAAGGAACGCACGGTGCATTTTTTGGCACGCCGGAGATGGCTTGGGACATGGCGAGCGATGCCTCGGCGCAGCTTCACGTCGTCCGTAAGCCTAGAGCCTTTCACTCCATTCTTTCCTGTGCGCCGTTGATGTATGATGAGCTGTGGGTAGGCGGCAAGTGTATGTATAAGCTTGAGCCGGTGCTGGACGATGGAGGGGAGCTCATTATTTATGCCCCACACATTCACGAGGTTTCGGTTACACATGGAAAGCTCATATCTCAGATTGGCTACCACTGTCGCGATTACTTCTTAAAACAATGGGATAAGTTTAAGGATTTCCCTTGGGGGATACTTGCGCACTCCACGCACGTGTATGGTCAAGGCACGTATGAGAATGGAGTTGAGAGGCCACGTGCGAAGGTGACGCTAGCAACAGGAATTGATGAGGCTACGTGCCGTCAGATTAATCTCGGCTACCGCAATTGGCGTACGATACGCAAAGAGGACTTTATGGATCGCGAGGACTCTGGCGTCCTTTTTGTGCCTAAAGCGGGAGAGCAGTTATACCGCTTGGAGTCGCCGCCTGCGTGGGCGCGGGAGCGATGATATCAATCACTTAGATTCTTCGGTCAGAAGGGACAGGTTGGCAATGCCAGCTTCTTTGGAGGCGTCGAGGACTTTAACAAAAAATCCGAGAGGGATCTCGGTATCGGCCTTCAGGCTAAAGAGAGGGTTACTTTGTCCGTTTTGTTTAGACTTAAGGACGGAGACAAGTTTTTCGAGAGGTATTTCTTCATCACCGATGAAGATTTTTTTGTCTTTGGTTGCGAGAATAAGGACTGGTTCCGTGGGTTTATCTTCTTTAGTGGCTTGGGTGGATTCAGGGAGTTTTATTTCGACTTGATATTGGTCTTTTTTAAATTCCGTTGTGACGATAAAGAAGATGAGGAGGATGCAAAGAATATCAATCAACGAGACAATGTTGATAATGGGAGGACGCCGAGCTTTGGAATAAAATCGCATGAATGTCTAAGGCGCAGTTAATCGTTCTGTGAGTTATCGAGATAAATCTTAGCCATGAGATCCATGCAGATGGTTTCCATTTCTACGGACAGGGATTCGATTTTTTTCGTGTAGTAACTATGGGCAATGACGGAGGGAATGGCGACGACGAGACCTGCCACCGTGGTGTAGAGCGCTTCTGAGATGCCTTTAGCGATTAGCAGTTGCTGCTCACCGCCTGTGTTACTGATTCCTGAGAAAATACCAATTAAACCTGAAACCGTGCCAAGTAGTCCGAGGAGAGGTCCGATGCCAATGGTGATTTCTAACACGAGTAAACCTCTTTCTAGCTGATTGATTTCTCGACGGGCTTGGGTTTGAACAGCTTCGACATTTTCGACTTTGGACCAAGGGCGGTGTTCTAGGCAGACGCGCACGAGGCGGGCTAAAGTGGTGCGACCAGCTTCTGCTAGGCTAGCAATGGTGGAAGTAGATTGGCCAATTTTGAGAGTTGAGATGGAACGGTAAAGGTTTTCAGGAATGATAACGCTACGACGCAAGGCTAAGCCGCGTTCGATAATGAAGCTGACGGATATCAGAGAAATGAGGATGAGCGGTAGCATGAAAATGCCGCCGCCCGTAAAAAAGTGAAGGATGTGTTCGAACATAAGTAAGGGAGTAGATAGTTACGGATATTTTTAAGCAAATCCAGTGATAATTATGAGGTTGAAAAGGAAGTGGGGAGTTTAGCCGTCGTGGCGCCGAACAGCGAGGCAGGCTCCTAGAATAAGTACCCACGCAGTGGCATGAGCCCAAACGAGCATAGCGACTAATCCACCTAAGGCACCATGTAAGATGCTGGCTGACCATAAGGCTGGAAGAATATTTGAAAAGGCAAAGCTCAGTAGGAGCCAACTTACGGCGGTGAGAAGGGAGGATTGAAGGCGTAGGCTTACGGGATGTCGATTCGCATCCGTCAGTTGATAGGTAAAATGAATTGCAACCCAGATAAAAAGGAAGGTTACGGCATAACGCACCAGATTCCATAAAAGCAGGGCAGTATGAGAAAGCGCATGGAGCTTGGAAAGATGGATTTCTATAATGGGCGTGAGGAGGAGGAATAACGAGAATAAGCTAAAAACAAGGCTCCACAAGATTAAGAGGGCTAGGGAGGTAATAGTGCTTTGAAAATTAGTTTTCGGTAATTGTTGTTCGGTGGAGAAGATATAGCGCAAGGCGCGGACAAGGGAGTGCATGAAGCTATGCGTGGTAAGGAAAGCGAAGATGAAGGTGAGAGTTAATACACCGCCACTCACGGCGGAGGAAACGGTCGAGACGATGGCGGCGGCATTTACTTTACTCTCAGGTGGGAGCACATGTTGCAAGATGTCGATGGTGGGTAGTGTTAAGTCAACTTGAAAAAAATGAGTACTCAAGCCAATGACAACTGCAAGGAAAGGCGCAATGGAGAGAATTAAATAAAAGCCGATTGATGCTGCAAATCCCCCAAAGAGGCATGATTTTTGTTCGAGAGTCCGCCCCCATATCCAACGACTTAGCATTTTAAGAATTTAATAAGAATTGCGGGCTAAGGCAATGATGTAAGTTAGGGCAAGGGTGGGCTTAAAAAATAAAAGGCACGGACTGTTGCTTAAAAGCATCTTTTTGTTCTTTTAAATAAAGGTCACCCAGTCGAGTAAATCCCCCGTTTTTACGGTAGTCTTGAATGAAAGCGTTCACTTGGAATTTTAAGTCCTTATCTTTTGTGCGTAGTCCGATGGCCCATGATTCGAGCTGAAAGGGTTGGAGTTGAGCGCGGAGAAGATCGGGTGACTTTTGGGCATTTTTGAAGACTGACATTTGGTCGTAGATAAAGGCGTCTGCTTTATTTTGGATCACTTCTAGGACGGCCGAGGATTCTTTGTCGAGAACTAGGAGGCGAGCTTTAGGGAGGGTACTTAGGGCGTAGAGGTGGCCGGTGGTTCCTTTTTTAACGGCCACGGTTTTGGTGGTGTTATTTAATTCAGTAATATCGTTAAGGGTGGATTTTTTAGGCAGGAGAAGGCATAGCCCAGTGGTTAAGTAAGGATCAGAAAAGGCGATGGCTTGTGCTCGCTCTGGGGTGGCCGTCATGGAAGAAAGGATGAGATCGATTTTCCCTGTTTTTAAGGAGGGAATAAGTCCGTCAAAGGAGATATTTTCAATCCGCACCTCTCGTTGCAAAAATTTTCCGAGGTCACGGGCTATTTCTACGCTAATGCCAGAAGGGTTTCCCTTGGTGTCAGTCATTTCAAAGGGTGGGTAGGAAAGTTCCATCCCGATAACAAGGGGAGCGTGATCATTGGCCTGTGCTGAGGCACCCAGTAGGAATAAGAATAAATAGAGGTACTTCATAGGTCAAAGATAAGGGGGGGTTTTTAATAAGCAAGATCCAGACTTTGCTTAGTGAGTGACTTAGTAAAGAAGCTTACTTAAGAAATCACCTTGCCAATGGGTTAAGGAGCTTCATGGTAGTAGGGATGTTTAAACCCGAATGGATTAAGTTTACGTGGAAGTTAGCAAAGTTACCCGTAACAGATAAAAAATTAGGCTCTAATATGGAAATCCGCGCAGGATTACCTTCAGAGAAGGAGCAGATTTGGACGGCTATTGAAAGGTCTTACCAAGCTGAGCAAGGCTGGGGCATTACCCTGCCAGGGCGTTTAAAGGAACTAAAAGAAGTCGTTTACAAAGGGCTAGATGAAGGTTACCTCGATGTCCTCGTCCTTGAGGACGGCAAGAGAATTGTCGGTGCCAGCGGTTTAATCGCAGACCCAGCCCAAGTTCGTCAACTCGCTACGGGAGTTTGCGTTTTAGAGGAATACCGTTGCCGCAGTTTCGGTGCTGCTTTGCTATTGGGCTCTTTACAATTCTTAGCAGATAAAAAAATGGACACAGCGGCTGTGGTGACGCGCAGCAATGTTTTAGCTCATAAATATCTTTACGCAAAATTCGGAAGTGAGCGTGATAAGATGGAATCTCTTCCTCCCATCTCGCCTATTAAATCTGCCTAAGGCAATTCGCTTAAAGTAAAAACTTCTGCCTGATAACTTCATGAGTGGCTATGATTTAGCAGTAATCGGCGGTGGTAGCGCAGGCTATGCCGCTGCGCGAACGGCGGCTGCGGCGGGTGCTAAGGTAGCCGTGATTGAGGGCGGGGAAGAAGTTGGAGGGCTTTGTATTTTAAGAGGCTGTATGCCAACAAAGGCACTGCTAGAATCTGCCCACCGTTTACACGACATCGAGAGGGCAGGGGAGTTTGGTCTTAAGGTAGGGAAGCCACTTGCTCTATGGCCTAAAATCATCGAACGAAAAGACGCCTTGATTGAGGACTTTGCTTCTTATCGACGGCATCAATTAATCAAAGGTAAGTTTGACTTTATCCGAGGGCGCGCCGCCTTCCTAGATCCCCATACCCTTACCATCAGCACGCAAAACAAGGGCAAGGAAGGGTCCTCGCAAAAGTTGCTGGCTCGCTCCTATATTATCGCCACGGGATCGAGAGTGGATCGGTTGGACTTACCAGGTCTGGAGGAGACTGGCTATTTAACAAGTGATGAAGCTATTCATATTAAGAAGCCATTTAAAAGTTTAATCATTTTGGGTGGTGGAGCCATAGCGGTAGAGTTTGCTCAATACTTCCTGCACTTAGGCGTGCGTGTGACTTTAATTCAACGTAGTTCGCAGCTTTTGAAAAATCATGATGCTGACGTAGCGGGGGTGTTAGAAAAAGTGTTCACCCGCGATGGCATGAGAATCTATACATCCACGCAGCTGCTCGAGGTTAAAAAACTTGGACATAATAAGAGCGTCATTTTTGAGCAGCATGGCAAAAAGGTAACGGTTGCAGCGGAGGAAATTCTTTACGCCTTGGGTCGATGTCCAACCACCGATGGGTTAGGCTTAGAGCTAGCCGCCGTGGGATTAAAAGGAAAGGCCGTGGGGATTAATGCTAGGCTTCAGACCTCACAGCCCCATATTTTTGCCGTGGGTGATGTGGCCGGACCTTATGAAGTTGTGCATACGGCTATTACTCAGGGTGAAATGGCGGCGCGCAATGCACTCAAAGTGATTCATGGTGCTAAGGATTTAGAGACGATGGACTATCGCCTGAATATGGAAGCCATCTTTACGGAACCACAGATCGCTCGTGTGGGTCTCAACGAAAAAGAGGCTAAAGCTCAAAAAATCCCTTTTAAATCAGCTAGCTATTCTTTTTCTGATCATGGGAAATCCATGGTCATGGGAGACTTAGATGGCTTTGTAAAAGTTTTAGCTAACCCTGTCTCTGGCGAAATTTTAGGAGCTCAAATTGCGGGGCCGCAAGCTTCGGATTTGATCCATGAATTTGTGGTAGCTATGCATTTCCGTTGCACCGTGCAGGAGTTTTTAAAGATTCCTCATTATCATCCTACGTTAGCAGAAATTGTTACCTATCCAGTGGAAGAGTTAGCGGAGTCCTTTCTTTGATGATCTAGTCGGTAGTGAGCAGCAATTTCATTTACTCTTGCAACTTTAATTGCGTGATGCTCAGACGTAGTTTATATTATAAGTGCTGTTGGGGAGGGGCTGAGAGGTTATGAGGCGACCTATTAAAGAAAAAAAACCAATACTATTTAAAGTAAACTCCGAAGGCGGCATTTCGTCTTTACAGTTGGTGACCGACAGTGCCTCTAAGCCTCAATTAGTTCCCGATCTCATCTCACCTAGGTTAGATGATGCGTTGCCTTTAGAAGAGCAGGCATTAGTTTTAGAAGAGGTGGTAGAAGACACTGAACTGCCCCAAGGTATTTATTTAAATTGTGGTGGTGAGATGACGGGACCTTTTGAGGAAAAAGAATTAAGACGTCGTTGGGGTTATGGTGTGTTAGGATCTGACGACCAAGTGTGGTGCCAAGGAATGGACGACTGGATGCCACTCTCGGCCTTTTTCGGAGTGCCTAGTGTGATGGATGATTCTCAAGCACCTTCAAGCAGCATTCGCTTTATTGATTCAGAATCGGGAAGGCCTCTGTTAATGGGGAATATGAACTGGGGCGTGGTACTGCCCACTACTTTATCAATTTTTAGTATGATAGCTGCGCTCATTGCACTTTTTACGGCGCGGGACCAAGAACTGACTTTTATGGTTTTCTGCGCACTCACGTTGTTCTTTGGTGTTTGGTCTTATTTAGTAAGCCGCAAGATATCTCTAATAGTGTTGGCGTTATTGACTACTTTTTGCCCCATCGCATTGTGGCTGAGTTTACCTAAAAAAAGTGTGGATAAGGCTCCTGTAACTCAAGAGCAAGAGGAAATATTTAATATAACAATTGGTCCAGAGCAAACAAAATAACTCCCGCATGAATGTTAAGTTTTTCTTACTTGTCGGAGCTGCTCTGGCTCTCATTCTTTTCCTTGTTTCAGGCAGGCAGAGAAGTCATGAACCAGTAGCTTCCACAGAGCCGAAGTTAAAAAAAATAGAGTTAAATACTAAAAAGGTTGCTCTTCAGACTATGCCAACAAAAGAGCCTGTCGTTGCTTACTCCACGCTTAAAGAAAATGCTGAGTCCTTACCTGCACAACGCACGCTTCGATTTAATAGTGTCGAGGAGATGAACCGTTTCCTAGCAGCTTTAAAAAGAAAAGGTATCAGCCCAAAAGGCGTTATTCCTGCCCTACGTACGCTCAGGATGACAGGGCTATCAGATGAACAATTAGGACAGTTACTCGAAGGTTTTAGTCTCGAAGAAATAGGCCTAAACTATCGAGTTCGCCTACCCGATTCCTCTGACTCTTTGACCAAGAATGAACAAGTGCCACTGCTTCCCTTTGATCAGGAATGGTTTAAAGCTCTAGGGATCTCAAGTATAGGAGCTGACTGGGGCAAGGGCGTCGTGGTTGCGATAGTGGACAGCGGAGTGGAAGCGCATGACACCTTAAAAACCGTCTCAATTCAGCGAATCAATGTTGGCGACTCCGCTCCTCTCTCTGCCTCAGAAAAGGTAAACGGGCACGGCACGGCTGTAGCCTCTCTCATTGCTGGACAAGACCCGCGCTTAGCCGGATTGGCACCGAAAAGTAGGTTGTTAAGTTTAAATGTTTTCAACGAACAAGGTGAAAGTGACGCCTTTCTTGTGGCAGAAGCGATTGTGCAAGCCGTTGATGCTGGAGCTAATATTATTAATTTAAGCCTCGGCTCCGCTGGCGACAGCCCGGTCTTGCGGGACGCCGTTACATATGCTTTACAAAGAGGCGTGGCTCTCGTGGCCGCTTCTGGAAATGAGGGTGTGGGGCAGATAGCTTATCCCGCCCGCTATCCTGGTGTTCTGGCGGTGGGATCGACTGATGCGACCACTAGGCCGACCTATTTTTCTAATTACGGGCCTGAGCTTGGAATAGTGGCACCAGGCGTAAGTTTACCCGCTGGTTGGAGCGGTAATCAGGCTAAAAACTTTTCTGGAACCTCCGCTTCTACGGCCGTTGCAAGTAGTGCTCTTGCGATGCTCATTTCCCAGAATCCTGGAGTAACACCTTTGCAGGCTCTTAGTTTAATGCAGAAGTATGCGGATGATTGGGGAGCACCTGGTCGAGATACTCAGGCTGGATTTGGTATGCCTAACATCAACAGGATAATGGAGAGAAACACGCCGGGCATTTTCGATGGAGCGATTACTTCTCAATGGGTGGCTAGCACGGACGAGCGAGACGGGTCTGTCTCCATTGCTGTGGCCGTGCAGAATCGTGGCACAGAAACTTTATGGAATCCTGTTCTTAATATTCAAGCGAATTCATACCAGCAGAATTTTGTTATTCCAACACTCGCTCAAGGTCAGTCCTATCTGCAACGTATCACCATCTATCCTTCCCAATTGAACAGTGGAAAAGCTCTTATCTCCTCTAAGTTGCAATTATCTGGGATAACAGACCGAGCAATGGGGAATAATGTGATGCAGAGTCAGTTACGTGTAGGAAGGTAGTAAGTATTTTTCTGAGATGATCCGCTTAACTAGTTCATCTTAATGTAACAATTTCCAGCTTGTCGTATGCTCTCAAGTTATGGGACTTTATATTATGAAACACTTTCTCTGTTTGGTCATCATAGCATTCTGGGCTCTGTCCCTGCAAGCCTCTACGCCGAAGGAGATCGTGGTTTGTAGTTGGAATGTGCAGAACTTCGGGGTGACGGATCGCATGGTGGATGGTAAGCGAGTGCCGAAGGCTATGAAGCCGGAGAGCGAAATTGAATCCATGTTAGCTATTCTGAAACGAATTAATCCGGACATCCTCGGGGTGAGTGAGATTTTACAAGAGCCTAGTAGCGATTTATATCTGAAACTTTTTAGAACAAAGCTCAAGGAGGCAGGTCTCGATTATCCCTACATGACGACGGTTAAGGGCAGCGATGCTCGCATCCAAAATGCTTTATTTTCCCGCTTCCCGTTTGCATCAGAAGAGCATCTTAATACAGAGAGTTTTGAGGTAAGTATGACGGATAAAAAAACGAAAGAAGTCACCAAGAGGCAGTTTAAGGTGGGTCGAGGTTTTATTAATGTCGTCGTGCAGGTCACACCGACATTACAAATACGCACGATGGTAGCGCATTTAAAATCGAAGAGACCTTACCCTGAACTAAATGATGCTGCTACGGGTGAGCCTGGCGAATCCTTTGTCCGTCGTAACGAAGCCCTGATTTTGAAAAATGCGATGAATCGTTATTTAACGGCTAACCCTGAAATTCCTTTGCTAGCCATGGGCGATTTTAATGATGATGGTCGTAGTAAGGCTATTCAAACCATCATAGGACCTAAGGATGCGACAGTTCGAATTTTTGATCTTTGGCTAACAGACTACTTTGGGGACTGGTGGACACACTTTTACTTTCCCGAGAAGAGCTATTCCCGCATTGACTACATATTCGTGAGCCAGCCTTTATTTTCACGTTTTGTTAAGGAAAAGTCATTTGTCTATCGACCTAATCAAACGGATCACGCTAAGTATAATTCAGCCAGCTCTAGCGATCATCGGCCTTTAGTTGCAGTTTTTTCAGTGGAGGATCAGGCGAGCTCTGAAATAAATGTCACGCCCTAATTAGATAGGAGAATGGAGACAAAATTTTGTGCAATGATTACTCATGACACACGCTTCGTCTGTTGATCAGAAGGATATGGCACATACATTGAAAACCGAGAGGGTGCATGTGAAATGGCCAAAGGACCTTTTTTACCATCTTATAGCCTGCATCAGCGGAAAGAAGAAGATCATTTTCCTATCAAGTCTTAAACTGTTCTTACTGGGATAAGACGGTGAGGGTGCCGCTGGTAACGCCTAGTTGATTTTTGACGTGCAGGGTATTGATCAACTCATCGGCACTGAGGGAGTGTTCCATCAAGCCTTGATAGGTGGTAACGATATTCTTAGCTTGCTCTGCACTTTCATTAAGTAGTTCAACTCGGAACCGTGAGAGACCCGTTTGAAGGAAGGTACCGAAATAACCAGCCCCACTTTGGGCTTTTTGGTTAAAGACGGTGTTGCGGCAGCCGACGTCGGCTTTAACGGGATGCTCCGCCCCCACCCGATCCCGTAGTTTGATCTGATGCCGATCGCAGGGGCGCCCGCAATTCGTGTGATCTGTGCCCGTTGATAAAAAAGCGGCGAAAACGCAATGCTCCATGTGAAACATGGGCATGTGTTGGTGGATGGTTAGGTCGAACCAGTGTGCTGGTGCGCCCTGCACGAGAGAGATAACTTGATCTACATTCAAGTCATAGGAAAGGGTGAGCCGTTCTAAGCCCTCATTCATGAGTACCTGAGCACTTAGTGGGTTCGCTACGTTAAGGGAGAAATCTCCGATCTTACGTAGCGGACTAGTTTGAAAATAACTAAGAGCACCGAGGTTGCGGATGAGCACTCCGTCAGGTAGAGCCTTTTCGATCAGTTTGAAAAAACCTTGTTCTCCCACCTTTTGGATTCGTGGAGTGGCTAAAATGATTTGGGCGGCAGGATAGTGGCGCACGAGTTCTACCGCCTCGCGGTAGCGGCGGATGTCTTCAAAATCCACATAGAGCTCGGTCACTGCGCAATCTAAAGCAGTTTGTAATTGAAGCAGAGAGCGGCAGAGGACACTTAAGACAGGTTTTTCGTTTGTTGTTTTTTGTTTTGAGCAATGGGGAATCTCGGCGAGGAGTTCAGGCAACTTACTGTGGATTTCTTGGGTGACGATAGGCTGAGATGTGGCCGCGCTAATTAGTTGGCTAACCAGTTCGCGGCGTATTCGATTCAGCTCGCTTAAGGGAATAATCAGCTGAGGTGGAAGGTTGTTAAGCAGTTTGTCTAAATGAAAGGGAGTTCCGCCTAGGCGAGAAAATTGTTCATGCAAAGTGGAGTCCGTGAGCGGGCGGTTTTCAGCGGTGGCGAGGAGATGGGTCGAGCAGCAGGTGGCTTGAGCCTGCGTGGTGGTCGCTGTAACTTGTAGCGGCTGACCTAGACAGCCGTCGATCGTGAATGAAACAGGATAGGTGAGTGGAGCGGCGTCGGTCTTGAAACTTTTTTGAAGTTCTTTTTCTAGGCGAGGATCGTCTGTTTTCCAAATGCGATCCCCCCTTTTGAGTTGGTGAAAGTTAATTTTTTGATGCTCAAAAAAAAGTTTCTTTCCATTGATCTGGTAGATGCGGCCACCTTGTTCGTGGTTGGTATCCCCTCCGGTATCAAAGACGATGCCATCACCCAACGAGAGGGGAGTTTGACTAGAAACCTCCACGTAATCTTTGCCTAACGACTCGATTCGTCCGACGAAGGGGCCGCGTTTTTTACCGTAACGAGCGTGTACAAGTTCTTGGTGGTTAACGCCATGAAACCAACCAGAATATAGGCCGCGGGAAAAGGTCATTTCTAACTTATAGTGATCTTCTTTAGTTATGGGTCGAGCTGAGGAGGATGCGCTCTGGGTCGTTAACGTGCGTGCGTCCCAAGCATGATCGATGGCTTTGCGGTAAACTTGGCAGACAGCAGCGACATATTCGGGAGCTTTTAGACGACCTTCAATTTTAAAGCACTCGATACCAAGTTCGATTAAGCGCGGAATTTCTTCTACCGCAGCTAAGTCTTGGGGTGAAAGTAGGTAGCTTCGATCACCTAAATCTTTCAACACATCATCCACCAAAAGTTGATAGGGCATACGACAGGCTTGGGCGCATTCGCCACGGTTAGCGCTGCGCTGGCCGAGAGCTTCGCTCGTGAGGCATTGCCCAGAATAGGCCACGCATAGGGCACCATGGACGAAGACTTCAAGGGGAAGAATATTTTCGGCCTTAAATTTTTCTAACTCACGTAGGCTCAGTTCGCGAGCTAGCACCGCACGGGTTAGACCAAGTTTACGCGCAAAGCGGAGACCTTCTGGGGACGTAAGCGTCATCTGAGTGGAGGCATGGATAGGGAAGTCTGGGACGAGGCGGCGTGCGAGTTCGCAAAGTCCGATGTCTTGGACGATGGCGGCATCGACATGGTTTTGGTGGAGGAGGGTGAGAAAGCGTTCGGCTTCAGGCAGTTCGTCGGTGAAGACGAGGGTGTTGAGTGTCACGTAAGCTTTCACGCCACGGTCATGAACGTAACGCATGAGCTCGGGTAAATCTTCCTCAGAAAAGTTATCCGCCCGGATACGGGCATTGAGCTTAGGTAGACCGAAGAAGATGGCGTCGGCACCGTTGGAGACAGCAGCGCGCACGCAATCCCAAGAGCCAGCGGGGGCGAGTAGTTCAGGTTTAATCACAGATGTAATTTAACGGATGCAGATGGAATGCACAAACAGAGTTATAGTAATCTTTTTTAATTTTTAGAATGAGATGCTTGGATAAACGAAAGGGCAGAATTTTTTATTTCTAACAAAAGGATATTTCCCGCTGCCATTCGCTCAATGCCTTTGATATAGGTCATGCTAGGAGATAGGACTACGTCAGACCGATAAATTAACGTGCCGTTCTTACCATTGATCTTTGTGGGGTAAAGCTCGTAGAGAATCAGGCCGCCATAATAGTTGCCAGTCACGTAATACGTAATTTCCGCCACACGATAGCCCTGTTTAGTGGGTTGAGAAAAAATGGCGGAGAGGGAGATGGTGGGAGCACCTTGGATGATGGATTTTTCCCAGTAGTAGGTCGGAGCCAGAGCATTAGGGACAGGACGACCGGCCATGACGGGATCAAGCACGGCAGAAAAATTTTGAAGAAGTTTAGGTCGGCTTTTTAAAGCGCGCACGAATTCTTTCCCTAATTCAAATGTCCCGTCTGAGCCCTCGTAAGGTGCGGATCCCATGAGTCCTCCTTTTTGAAAGTTAAGAGCGCGTTGCTGTAAAAGGTCTCTCCAGGTTTGGGCAATTTTCTCACTTTGATCCTTAGTGAATGGGGAATCAGGAAATAGCTTGTTCGTTTTATATGTTTTAGAAAGCTCACGAGTTTCATTTTTACTGAGATTAAAGCATGTAAAGCCATTGATGCTTTTAGCTGATTCTTCTAGGAACCATGTGTAACCTTGAGCTGAGGGATCGAGATTGAATTGTGAAAAATGATTCGAATGCGCTGGACTACCATGAGTTACGTGGAGTTTTACATCCAAGGACTGATTTGCTTCTGAGTCAGTCAAAGAAAAGGTATTTATTTTCTTGAGGACTTCTGCGGGTGGAATCTCTACGGCGTAGAAAGATTCGACACCAAGGCTGAGTTCAGAGCCGTCAAGTTCAATCCTAACGCCGATGACTTCACCTTTTTCAAGTTTTTCTAGCGAGACGGATTTAAGTTCAGAAAAAGTGAAGACGTCCCGCCATGGGGGGTTAGCGACTAATGGTGCGTGGAGACTTAAGACAAGAAGCAGAATGTTTAAAATCTTCATAAGCAGAGAAGTGTTTAAAGTATCTAGCTAAAATACACAATAACTAACAATTACGGATAAGATAATAGCCGCCGCTGGCCTTAACTATTTTCCTTAATAAAGGGAAAAAATATTTAGAACCTCTAGTGCTTTGGTATGTACCTCAATCGGGCATCAATTATTCTCAAACTGTGATCTTGGAACAATAGTGGTAAAATAGTTGAGGGCGGCCAGAAGAGATAACAAACCAGCTGGCATTTTCACATTTATCTGCAACCATTCCCATAACGTATTAGCCGACAGATCCCGATCATAGCCTCCATGAAAGAAGCCGTCGCTAGAATTAAAATCAACAAGCTGCTTGAAGCGGCTGGCTGGCGTTTCTTTGCGGATGCAAATAGCCCGGCAAACATTCAGCTTGAGCCCAGCGTAAAGCTCACTGTGCAGTCACTTGATGAATTTAGTGAAAACTTCGAGAAGGCGGTCAAGGGCTTCATCGACGCTTGCGCTTTATCGAAATCATCATACTGCGCTTCCTCTGGCCGTGTAAAAGAAAGCGATTAGCCTGAACCAATTAACCGCTTGACCTTCTGCGCCCATGAACATCGCCCAAGTCATCACCACGATTAACCAAATGCAGGCCGCTGGCGTGATCGAACATTATGCCATCGGCGGTGCAGTGTGAGCCACCTTCCATCTCAAACCAGTCTCCACCCTCGACGTGGACATCTTCGTGACCTTCCGCCACGAGCCCGACTCCTTGCTGTCCAGTCCCCAGCCGATATTTGACTGCCTCGTTGCGCAAGGCTTCCGAATGGAAGGTGAATACGTCGTCATCGCCGACTTGCCCGTGCAGTTTCTTCCTCCGACCAGCCCGCTGGTCGAAGAAGCCTTGGCTGAGGCCATCACGGTACAGGTTGGGGATACGCCCTCTCGCGTTTTCACTGCGGAACACCTTGCGGCCATCGCCCTACCAGTTGGGCTTGCGAAGGATAAGGCGCGACTCCTTCAGTTCATTGAGTCGGGCGTCCTCGATACCAATCGCTTTCAAGTCATCCTTGCTCGCCATCATCTCGTCGAAGCTTGGCAGCGTTTCGTACAACAATTCCTCACCGACACGCCATGACCTTCGACTAGCATCAGATTCTCGCTAGCAAGCGCGCCTTCCGCAATGCGCTCGCCGTCCGCGACATCGTGGAGAAGTTGGCTCTGCTCGACGAACTGCGCGCCCGCGCCCTCATTCTACGCGCCGCCCGCGGGGCTGCCCACGATTCTTCAATGCTCCGCGAGGAACCCTCGACGTATCGCGTGGACACGAAACCCAACCCTTCATAATTCATCCTTCTTACCTTTACTATGCTCGACACCGCCACTGTTGAAGAATTTGCCCAGCAGGCAAAACAACTTATCCCCCAATAATGGCAAAGCGAAAGTCTTCGTGACCAATTTGCAGAAAAGGTTGCTCCACGCTTCGGAGTTAATTCACAGGTGATTGCAGTCAGGTTGGATAAGGACGGAATTTGGCCGGCCAGCTGAAGTGAACAAGTAACATGAGGCTTGTTCTTCTGGAATTTTCTTCTTGCACAATGAATCTTGACGTATTTTTCTTGATTAACTTTCTGACTCTACTAGACTAAAAGTATGAAAATAACTGTTGAGGTGTCGGACAAAGACCTAAAAGATATCATACGGTTTACAGGAGAGAAAAAAAAAGGTCCAGCCATTGCGAAGCTTGTTGCTAGTAGTCTTATGCTGGAGCGTCGGAGGGAACTTTCTGAAGAGGTATTGTCGGGTAAGTTTCGAGTCGAATTTCCTCACTGGGAGAAGATACAAGCACTTGATCTGGAACAGCCATGGTTGAAGTGATCGATACGTGTCTTTGGATAGATTTTCTCAGAGTAAAAACTGTGCCCGAAGTCAGGGCTCTTGCTGCCCGTAGGATCAATGAGCCATCAGCGGCTTTATGCGAACCGATCCAATTTGAGTTGTTGCGAGGTTGCGAGTCAAAAATGAGACGTGGCGTCCAGCAACGTATGAATACCATGCCTCTTCTGCACACTCCAACCGATCTCTGGCGCGCTGGACTCAAACTAGGGGAGATATGTTACGACCGTCGTTTGACGATCAACTCGATAGACCTGCTAATTGCTTCGGTCTGCATCTATCACGGTGCAATCTTAGTAACTTTTGACAAACAATTTCAAAGCCTTGCGGAGTTTTCGGCCTTGAAGGTTGACGTCATAAAGCGCCCTATTTAGTTTGGTGCCAGTGTTTAGGAAATTCCGAATTTTAGGCTGAGGTTTCGGGCGATTTCTTTTCCAGTGTTAATGCATTGGGGTGCGGCGATGCCACCGCGGAAATTTCCAGCGAAAAAAAAGCCAGCATGAGACGATTCTAAGGAGTCTAAGGAGTTAAGAAATTTTTCATATCCTAGCTCATATTGAGGTATGGCATGCGGCCACTGGATGCGTTTTTTCCAATAAGGTAATCCTTTTATTCCGAGTAAAAGGTTGAGGTCATTTAGGACGAGAGTTAAAGATTCTGCTTCATTTAAAAAGGCGAGATGGGGTTGTCTGCTGCCTCCTACGAAGATGGTTAGGAGCACGGCATCTTTGGGAGCTCTGTTGGGAAAGAGGGTGGAGGGGAAGAGGCAGCCGAGAATATTCAGATTCTCTACAGCAGGAACCAGCATTCCGAAGCCATCCAAGGGGTGGGTGATTTGGTCTCGCTTAAAACCTAAGTGCCAAACGCTAACTGGCGGGTGAGGAAGATTTTCTAGGTGCAGCGTGTCAGGTTTGCTAGGAATTTTATTGAAGGCGTACGTGGGTAGGGTGGAGATCACGGCAGCGAAGGATTCGCCATTGATGCACCATGGGGCTCCTTCTTGTTGAATGGTTTCTACGGGAGTGTTTAGATGTATTTCTTCCTTGAGGTTCTTTGCTAGGGCATGGCAAAGAGTTTGAATCCCGTGTTGAAAGGAGATGAGGCGTCGGCGGGATTTCGGCGATTTTTGACTGATTCTTTTTTTGAGTAAGCCGACGAGGAGTGAGCCATGGGTTTGTTCAAGTTCCCAAATTAGGGGGAAGGCATATTTCGTGGAGAGATTTTCGGGGGAGCCAGCATAGACGCCGGCGACGAAAGGATTGAGTAAGTAGTTTAAAACTTCCAGACCGAGACGGCGTTGTGCAAACGCCGCTAAGCTTTCATCTGGTAGATGGGAGCGAGGGCGGAAGGGTTCGGTCAGGAGGCTCAGCTTGGCTCGTGTACTTAGAATGGGGCTTGTGAGAAAACTTCTGAGGCTCATGGGCAGAGGAACTGGCTGGGCGTATTGGACGACGAAGCGTTTTTTAGCTTTAGGGTTGGCTTCCACGACTTGGTCACTTAGCCCTAGTTCTGCAAAAAGATTTTCTAAATGGGAGTCTTGGCTCAGAAGCGTGTTGGGGCCATATTCATATTGGAAGTTTTCTTCAGTCCCAGTTTGCAACGGACCGCCGTAGTGGGGAGCGGCTTCGAATAACTTACATTCTAGACCGTGTTTTTTTAAAAAATAACCGGCACTAAGCCCTGTCAGTCCTGCTCCGAGTATGGCAACGCGTTTCATACGTGAAGGTTTATGCGGGAACGGATAATGATTTGCCGTTGTCTTTTAATCCAAGGCGGAGAATATAAGGGGCAGCTATTTTTGCCCACGCTTCGGCTTGGGCATAGGAGCTGGCTTCAGAGCCTAAGCAGGAGCGCAGCATGTCGGTATCAATGACTCCAGGATTCAGAGGAATAGCAGACATGCCCGTCGGTAGTTCTTCCGCAAGGGCTAGAGTGAGTCCTTCAATGGCGTATTTACTAGCGCAGTAGGGGGCGACGCCGGGTGAAACGCTGCGTCCCCAGCCAGAGCTGAGGTTGACGATGATTCCTTTTTTACGGGCAATCATGGCTGGAACAAAATGGCGAATGACGTTGACGACGCCTTTGATATTCACATCAATCACGGCATCAAACTCCTCTGCGCTGAGATTCCAGAGTTTTTCGCTACGGTTGATAAGGGCGGCGTTGTTAAGAAGGAGGTCGGGAGGGCCGTAATTTTCTAGAGTATGTCTGGCCCAAAGCTGGACAGTGGGGTCATCGCGCACATCGAGTTTTTGAAAGTGATGGGGATCACCGTAGGTCTGGGTCAGGCTTTGGAGTCGAGCGGCGTCTCGTGCGCAGCCGATAACGGTATGACCGGCGGTGATAAACTCATGAATCAGAGCGCGACCAAGACCTCGGGTGCAACCGGTGATGACGATAAGTTTAGGCATAAAGGGAGTTTAGGAGCGGATACATTGTTTGATCGTGAGGAGGAGGGTTTGGAGGTCGCAGGGTTTGCGTAAGAAACCGTTCATACCTAGTTCAGGCCATTTTTCGGCTAGGGTTACTTCGGAGTATCCACTGGTCATAACGATAGGGATAGTGGGATCAATTTGACGCATGAGGGTAAAGGCTTCGAGTCCGTTGACGCGTGGCATGGTCATATCCATGAAGACGAGGTGGATGTCTTCATGGGATTTCTTGAACAGTTCTAGGGCTTGATCTCCATCGTTGGCAAGGAGCACCTGATAGCCGTAGTGCTTCAGTACGCCGTTGATCATGCTGCGCATGTTTTCTTCATCATCAACGAAGAGGATGGTGCCTTTTCCATGCCAGTCTCGGTCATGTGGGGAGGTGGAGGTGGGAGTGGTGGAGTGGGCGTTAAGTTTTTGGATATTTTCGTAGAGTTGATCTACGATGATGAGAGCTTTTTGCACGGCCTTACAAATCTCCTCTACATTGACGAGAGCTTTGGAATTGGCGGAGATATTTAGCAAAGCCATATGAGCTTGGCCTTGGGCTACAGCGAGGGTGCCGTTGAGATCGTGAATGGTCTTACTGCTGATGGTGGCGGGGCTGGAACGAGCTTGCTCTAACTGTATTTCTAGAAGCTTGATGCGATTTTGTAATTTATTACGGAGATCGGTGTCTGGCATAAGATGGTCTCCCCTTAGGTAATCTTTTTTAATCGCAGAACATTCCAAGAGAGGGGAGCTAGGTGGCCCTTTATCTGATTTTTATCGGCTTGTGCGTCACCCTGATTGTGAGGTTTGACTTGTTCAGGATGTTCGGGACTATTCGTGGCGTTGGGGTCAGAGTGCTCTAAGACTAGGTGCTCGTAAACGGTGTAGCTCGTGCCTCCTTCTAGCTGGATAAGAAAGGGAAGGCTCGTTTCTAAATGGCGATTGATGGCGAAGATGCTGATGTCTCCACTAAGCGGATCACGGGTAGCGACGGCGTCGAGGTAAGGCACGTTGCCAAATTCCTTCGTCTCATAGCTTGGGCTGTTGAAGTGGAGGTGGACGACTTCTCCACGGCCGAATTTCGAGCCATGATAGAGTGGGTAGAAAATGGGCTGTTTCCAGGCTTTACCGCCAGTTTCGGTCATAATGGGTCCGATGACATTCACTAGTTGGGCAACGCAGGCGATACGGACACGGGAGGAGTGTTTGAGTAAGGTGATGAGCATGCCACCGAAAACGATGGCGTCTAACATGCGGTAGGATTGTTCGACTTGAGAGGGAGCTTCTTGCCACACTTTAAAATCCTTCGGGTGCATGTAATTCCAATCCCAGACGTTCCATTCATCAAAGCAGAGCATCATGGTTTTTTTGGAACGTAGCTTGGTTTTAACAAAATCACAGGCAGCTAGGGTGGTGCGGAGTTGATCCTCCATGATGCGAGTGGAGGCAAGATACTCTGGGACGCTGCGGTTGATGTCATTGAGGTAAAGATGGACGGAGAGGAAGTCAGCTTGCTCATAGGTATGTTCTAGTACGACGCGGTCCCACTCGGGGTAGGTGGGTTGGTAAGGGCCGCAGCTACCGCAGACGACGAGTTCAAGTTTATCGTCCATCTGTTTCATGACGCGCCCCGTTTCAGCAGCTAGTCGTCCATATTCATCAGCCGTTTTATGACCTGTTTGCCAAGGCCCATCCATTTCGTTGCCGAGGCACCACGTTTTAATGCGGTGCGGTTCAGGATAACCATGGGATGCTCGCAGGTCGCTTAAGGCAGTGCCGCTGGGATGGTTGCAGTATTCGAGCAGACGTCGGGCGTCGTCGATCCCACGGGTTCCGAGATTGACCGCCATGAGTGGTTCCGTACCGATTTTACGGCACCAGTCGATAAATTCGTTTGTGCCAAGTTGGTTCGTTTCCGTTACTTTCCAGCCGGGATCTAGGCGGCGCGGGCGCAAGTGGCGGGGGCCGACGCCGTCCTCCCAATTGTAAGAGGAGACGAAGTTTCCTCCAGGGTAACGAACAATGGGAATTTGTAATTCCTTGGTCATCTCAATGACATCGCCACGAAAGCCCTCGGCATCTGCGGTGGGATGACTAGGTTCATAGATACCGCCGTAAACACAGCGTCCAAGGTGCTCCACAAAATTACCGTAAAGGCGAGGGTCTATGTCGCTCAGGATGATCTCAGGGTTTAAATAAATAGTGGAGATTTGCACGAGTATGGGGGGTTAGCTATTATTAGGATTATCAGAAGAATTAGGCTTTTCAGATAAATCAGAAAGCTCGTCTGAAACTACGGGCTCTTCGGCCAGGGGTTCTGAGAAGGGATCTGAGAAGGGATCTGAGGGGGGATCTGGGCTGGGAATAGGACTCGTATTTAAGGGGAAGTTTGCTTGGAGGATTGAGCGAGCGTCCCAAAACCAGCCGACTTTATTTGCAAAGAGCCAGAGTCCTGCGCTACCGAAGAAGATAATGGTGGACCAAGCAGCGAAGGCGGGGCTAAGGCGTTTACTGTTGCCTAGGGCTACGGAGATATTTACGAATACGAGGAGACCAAATAATACGAGTAAGCAGGCCATAAGTGAGCTGTTACGTGCGCTGTGATTAAAGGAGATGGCGAAGGCGAAGGCAAAGAGGCAGAGCACGGGACAGATGAGGGGGTAGGCCATGCGGTAATGATATTCCATATGATAGGGTGCCATGCGATTAGGAGAAGGGCGGAACTTAGCATGAGTGAAGTGATAGAGTTCGAGCCAAGGATATTGCTCGGGAGGGCGCAGAGTGGCGATCATATCCTCAGGACTTTCATTGAGGTAAAGGGCATCAAGTTGAGTCATGTCCACGGGTTTCTTTGCTAACCCTTGGGGATCAAAGACGACTTTACGTATATTAAATAAATCCCAGTAGTCACCTTTAAATTTACCGCTGGCCACGAAAAGTTTTTCCTTATCCCGCCCGAGTTCATCAATGCTGAGAATTTCCGCTTGTTGGAAAGTGCGTTCGGTAATATTTATTTCTGAGACATACCACATGGTGCCATTGACAGGATTTTTAAAGACAACACCGCTGTAAATTTCAGCCGTGCCTTCTTTGTTACTAAGCTGTTTTTCTAAAGCATCCACCCGTTTCTTGGCGTTAGGAGTTAGGTCAAAGTAAAGTGCGTATTGCACGCAAGCTACGACGAGAGACATGATGAAGAAGGGAACGGCGATCCGAGCTAGGCTAACCCCTGCGGCCATGGTGGCTACAAGTTCACGCCGCGCTGACATGTAGGCCAGCACATAGACACAACTAAAAAAGAAGGAAGGTGGCAGGATAATTTGGGCGATTTTTGGCATCTGCACTCCGTAGTATTGGAGGATGAACCATAAGGAGGCTTTTTGTTTAACTAGGTCGCCGACAATGTCAAAAAGATCGAAGATAATCCAGAGACAGAAAAAGGCACCTAGGCAAAAAAGCAAAGGCGTGAGGAGGGAGAGAAGGAGATAGCGGTCGAGAATTTTCATGAACTAATCAAACATTATGACAAAGGACTAGGCGAGGGGGAGAAGATTCGATACATTCTATGACCATGCCTGACCTTAAAGAGCAATTAAAGGAGTTACAAGAGCTTGCTGCACAAATGGAAAAAAAACTTCCCGAGGTGCAGGCTCTTTTTTTACCCATCCTAGACTGCTTGCAAAAGGGACGAACTTTATTCAGTTGTGGTAATGGAGGTTCCGCCACGGATGCCTTACACATCGCCGAGGAGTTAGTGGGTCGCTATCGAGGTGATCGCGTTGCACTACCAGCTGTTTGTTTAAATGCTGACGTATCCGCCATGACCTGTATTGCCAATGATTGGAGTTTTGAGCGTATCTACAGCAGGCAATTAGAAGCGTTAGGTCGGCCTGGGGATGTGTTAGTAGCTTTTAGTACGAGCGGTAACTCTGCTAATATTATAGAAGCACTTAAAATGGCTCGGGAACGCGGCATGATAAGTATTCTGCTGACGGGCAAGGACGGTGGGCTGGGACTAGCTCTAGCCGATCACACGGTTATTGTTCCGAGTGCGAATACAGCGCGAATTCAGGAAATACATACATGGATCCTGCATGTGATTCTAGAGGAAGTCGAAGCGGCTTTTATTTAAGTTAAGAGCATTATGAGTTTATTAGGCGATAAAGTGCAGAGCGTTTTTAAGACCTTACGTGGGTTCGGAAAACTCTCGGAGAGCAATGTTTCGGAGGCACTGCGTGAAGTGCGCTTGGCTTTATTAGCGGCTGATGTGAACTATAAAGTGGCTAAGGATTTCTGTGACAGGGTGAAGGAGCAAGCTCTAGGGGCTGAGGTGCAGGGGAGCATACGACCAGGAGATCTTTTTGTTAAAATCGTGCATGACGAGTTAATCCATATTTTAACCTCAGGGGCTCCTGAATTAGCGGAGAAGCGGCCTCTTAAGATAGTTCTATGCGGCTTGAACGGAGCAGGTAAAACGACCACGGCGGGAAAGCTGGCTAGTTACTTAAAAAAGGATGGAGAAAAAGTTTTACTAGTAGCGGCAGATTTAACCAGACCCGCAGCGGTGAAGCAGTTAGAAACTCTAGGCGCACAAGTCGGCGTGGAGGTGGTGGTTCCCATGGCTGGCGATAAACTACAGGATCACCTTAGCGCAGCGGCGCTGCGTTCAAGTGAGGGTAACTACACGGTTACTATTTATGACATGGCTGGGCGCACGGATGTTAACGAGGAGCTTTTAGCGGAATTAAAGCGAGCCGCGGAGTTGATTCAACCAGATGAGGCACTGATGGTGGCAGACGCTGCTATGGGTCAAGCGGCAGTGGAGATAGCAGAAGCCTTTAAAAAGGCCATGCCTTTGAGTGGACTCGTTTTATCTAAGTTTGACGGTGATGCTCGGGGTGGAGCGGCCTTTTCCCTGCAAGCTATTAGTGGTGCACCGATTAAATTTTTAGGGACAGGGGAGAGGTTGGAGCAGTTTGAACCATTTATGCCAGAGCGGCTTGTAAAAAGATTGCTCGGGATGGGGGATTTATACGGACTGGCGCAAAAAGTGACCGAAGAGATTAATTTAGAAGATGCGGCTGGGCTGGAACAAAAGCTGCGCTCCCAGTCTTTTGACCTCCAAGACTTCTTAGATCAGATGAAGCAATTAAAAAAATTAGGTCCATTGCAAAATCTGCTTGGCATGTTGCCTGGTGTTAGTAGTATGCAAAATTTCACTTTAGACGATAATGTGTTAAAAAGGACTGAAGCCATCATCTGCTCGATGACTAAACAAGAGCGGAGAAGGCCAGAAGTCCTCAACGCCCGCCGCCGTCAGCGCATAGCTGGTGGCAGCGGAACAAGTGTAACAGAGGTTAATCAACTGTTGCAGCGTTTTCAGGGAATGAAAAAAATGATGAGTAAACTGACCCGTGGTGGGAATCAGGAAAACAAGCTGAAAAAGCTTCTTGGAAACGGGAACTTTTTTTGATAGTGAAAAGGATGAGGAAATAAGTATGTCAACAGTAATTAGACTCCGTAGAGAAGGGACCCGTAATCGTCCTTTCTATCGTATTGTGGTAGCCGACAAGGCTCGGGCGCGTGATGGTAAATTCATCGAGCTGCTCGGCTCTTACGACCCCGTCGGTAAGAATCAAGAATCCCCGCTTAAATTGGATCGCGTTGAGTATTGGATCAGCAAAGGTGCCAGAGCTACCGATACCGTTAAAACCTTGATCAAAAAAGCAAAGAAAAAAGCTCCTGCTGTTGCAGTGGCCTAAATCATCGTTGCTACGAGTTAAGGCCAGCTAGGTAAGGATCAAATAAACTACAAAGCTCTATGAGATATTTCGTAGAATTTGTCGTGTCTTCCTTGGTGCAATATGCCGAGGAAGTGCAGGTACAGGAAGAGGAGACACCAAGTTCCGTCACTTACACCATCTATCTAAACCAAGCTGATGTCGGCAGAGTAATCGGTAAGAAAGGACGCACTATCGGTGCTATCCGTAATTTACTCAACTCCGTCGGCTCTAACACTGGAAAACGTGTTATCATTGAAGTCATGGATGAACTAAGTGCGTAAAGCAGGAAAGACTCGATGAAAATCGATGTGCTGACCTTATTTCCAGAGATGTTAGAGAGCCCCTTGCGGGTTAGCATTCTCGATCGGGCGCAGAAACAGGGGTTCGTGTCGGTACGACAGATTAATGTCCGAGATTTTTCTAAGGACAAACATCGCAGTGTCGATGACAGTCCTTATGGAGGCGGTCCTGGAATGGTGATGAAGTGTGAGCCTTTGGTGGATGCGATCGAGCATACACGGGGCTTAGAGCCAGAAGCTGGAAGAGTCATATATTTGACGCCAGAAGGCAGAAGGTTCGATCAAGCGACGGCCCGGAGATTAGCTTTGGAGCCACGATTGATTTTGGTGAGCGGACATTATGAAGGAATCGATGAACGAGTGCGTGAGGAGTGGATCGACGAGGAAATTTCCATCGGCGACTATGTCTTAACCAACGGAACCATCGCCGCTCTCATAGTTATGGATGCGGTGATTCGGTTGCTTCCTGGAGTACTGGGAAATGACGAATCATCACAAACCGAATCCTTTACCGAGGAGAATGAACTGGAGGGACCGCACTACACGCGGCCACTGGAATTTCGAGGTAAAAAGGTTCCGGAGATTTTATTGCAAGGTAACCATGCGGCAATTGCTGCATGGAGAAAAGAGCAGGCGAGAAAGCGGACGCTGGAACGTCGGATAAGTTAGTGGACGAAGCTGAAAGAAAACGATAAGGTAAGGAAATACTATTTATGAAACTGATTGATAAGATTGAACAAGAGCAGATGAAAAAGGAAGTGACGAACTTCAATATCGGGGACACCGTAAGCATCAACACCCGTGTTAAGGAGGGTGACAAGGAACGTATTCAAAAGTTCCAAGGTATCGTCATTAGCCGTAAGGGCCGCGGCATGAACGAACTCTTTACCGTGCGTCGCATTAGCTACGGTGAAGGTGTGGAGCGTGTTTTCCCCTTACACTCCCCCTATATCGAAAGCATTTCGGTAGAGAACCAAGGCAAAGTGCGTCGTTCCCGTTTGTTCTATCTACGTGGCCGTAAGGGCGCAATGGAAGTGAAACAAGACAAGAACGCTGCCGCTGCAAACAAAGCCGCTGCTAAAGCTAAGAAGGAAGCCGCTGCTGCCGCTAAAGCTTAAGTGTCAACAATACGCTAAACTTAAAAACCCTTGCGTTTTCTAATGCAGGGGTTTTTCGTGTAGAAAAATTGTTTCTAGTCGCGCAAGGCAACTTAAATCGAGTAGCCAAAAGGACTCTTTGAAGTTATCCTCAAAGCATGGTTGAAAGCATACGTAAAGAACGTTGTTACATCGCCTCGAAAGAAAGGCTACGCCGTCGCTATGCGTCACGCCAGAACCTGCGAAATAAAACCGGCAAAAAGCATCTCAGCATAGCTGACAACAGTGTCCCTTGGGCTCCTGCTCCTACATCCCTTGAGGAGATATTAGCTATTTCAGACCAAATTACAAAACATTGCGCTGACCTGAGAGAGAACTTTTTTAAATGACAGACTCTCTAGAAGTTGCTTACGCACTAGCACAAAAAAGTAGGGTCCTTATTTTGGGAGGAGCTGCTGTTATATTTCACGGCTTAAATAGATCTACAAGAGATATAGATTTTTGGATTGATCCGCAAAGGTGGGTGTTGGCGATAGAAGAGTTGCTACAAACTTATCCTGTAATAACTGCCACTTATTTAGATGATACAACGGGACAATGGGAATCTATTTCTAAGGGAAATATTAGCTATGTCCCTACGAAAGGCCGCCTTCTACGTCTTAATGGTTGCAACAAGCCCATCGATATATTTTATCAACCCAATGAATTAACTATTGAGGAATTTGATGTGATATGGAATCGTGCCGTGCCACTTAAGAACGGAGTCCGTGCCCTAGATATAATCGACTTAATCACAACTAAACAGCTCACCCAGCGACCCCATGATGAGACTGATATTGCTTTTCTCGAATCCAAACTTGAGGAGGAATTATGTTCTAAACTTCCTGTGGAATCTTATGATTACGCCGCTGCACAGTTCCAACGTTTCAGATCGGCCACCACGGCTTTTAGTGCCACGAAAAATAAATGCGAAGAAGTGAGAGAGCTAGGACTGAGCATTCTCAATGAGTTGGCAAGCAATGGAGATCCTTTTGCCCAAGAGTATCTTGATGACGTGTCTCTACTTTTTAAGAAGGGCTGAATACTAGGTTTGAGTTGAGGAGGCGGCCAGTTTGGTCGAAGTGTACGCCTTCTTTTTTTAGGAGACTACGCTTGCGGGCCGTCTCAGGGCCTTGAGTGGCACCTTGGTAGCCGCCGAGAGTAAGGTCGCTGCGGATGACCCGGTGACAAGGAACTTTGGGCGCTTTAGGATTACGTTTAAGGGCTTGGCCGATGGCTTGCATGGAGGCGCATTGGATCGCTTGCCCTATGATTTTGTAGGTAGTGACTTTACCTTCAGGGATTTTCATGAGGACGGCATACACTTTTTTTTCAAAAGGCGTGGAAGGTCGTGGTAGTGCCATAGGAGTAGTTTGTCGGTTTGATTAATTCGAATCAAGGGATAACATTTGTAGTAATGAAGTTCATGAAAGATGTTTCGCAAGCAGCTCTAATCTTAGCGGGGCATGGTTCAACGACGAATGGGGAATCTAGTCTTCCCACTCGGCAACATGCGGAAGAGATCATACGACGTGGATTGTTTGCGGAAGTGAAAGTGGCGTTCTGGTTAGAAGAGCCGTATTTTAAGGATGTGGTTGCGGGGGTAAAGTCTTCAGAAATTTATCTGGTGCCTAATTTTATTTGCGAAGGGTTTTATACGCGGGAGATTTTACCGCGGGAATTTAAATTGGACGGGGCTGTAACAAAAGTGGGGGAGCATACGATTTATTATTGTGAGCCGGTGGGGCTGCATCCCATCATGACGGATTTATTAGTGCAACGGGCGCAAAAGGTTTTACAAGCTGAGCAGGTGGAGGCGGCGAAGACTTGTTTATTAATAGCAGGTCACGGCACACCGAAAAATAAAAATTCTACTCGGGAAGTTTACAAGCAGGTAGAGCTCATTCGTGCTTTAGGATTATTTGCCCAAGTGGAGGTTGTGCTGATGGAGGAAGCTCCCTTTATTAAGGATTGGCCCAAGTTGACAGAATGCGCCAACGTCATTTGTGTGCCTTTTTTTATTGCCGATGGCTTGCACCCAGCGGAGGACATTCCCGTCATGTTAGGGATAACGGAAAATGCCAAGCTCTTGGGGTATAAAAATCCTACAGAAATTCATGGGCGTAGACTTTGGTATACCAGTTCAATTGGGACAGAATTAGGTATGGTGGATATTATCTTAGCGCAAGTAGGGAAATCTCAAAAGAGCTTCTGCTCATAAGATGTGCTGCGGTTTGTAAACACATCGATCAAACCAAAGTCAAAGCCCAGAACCTGATTCTGCTTTGCGAATTTCAATGAAAGTGCGGGAACTGGATAGATCACGACCCGGGATGATACTAGCAATGACCATTTCTTTAATAGTGTAGAAATTTCCCACTTTCATCACCCCATTGACTTCGACTCGTTTGATGACTTGACCTTTTTCATTAAAAGCATCAACCCGCAGCACGGCTAAATAGGCCGAACTAATCCAATAACGGGTCTTAGCGTAATTACTTTGAACAGGAGGCTTGGCCTCATAAGCCCAAGCTCCGAGGGTTTTAATACTGTCTGCTCCTAGAATTTTTACATCGCTCCAGCGCAGGAAATCCAAGCCTATATCCTCATAGTACGCGTCAGAATCTAGAATTTTTTCTAAGCGTTGCTTACCAGTGACTGGAATCCAGGGTTCTTTGGAGGAGCTGCGGCGTTGGATGATGCTGCCAGATTCGGTCATGATGACACGGATTTGCAGGGGTTGTTTTTGAAATTCAAAAATCATCTCACGATCGCGGGTGCGCATGATGATGGGATGGAGATTTTTAGCGGTGCGGAGAAAACCCTCTAGTTTAAAATCCTGAAGCCTCGAGGATTCCCAAAGCTTAGCTTGCAGATACTCAGGAGATGGGACATCTTTTGCGGGATCTGGTTCGGCACGAAGGACAGAGAGAGCGCTAAGGGTGAAAATAATGAGGGGTAGGGTATATTTTTTCATAGCAGAATAACAGTTAATCCGCAAAATACACGACAGTCAGGTAAAAGCAAAGGATATGAAATTGATCATTTTTAATTTAGCAGTGGAGTCCGTATGATGGAGGAAATCTTGCGGCTGGATCTTACGCTCTTCCGCCTCATTAATGGGACATGGACGAGCAGCTGGCTCGATGGCGGACTTTCTTTGATTGCAGATTTCAGCCTGATGAAATGGCCGCTTCTGGCTTTAGGACTATCGGCTTTAATCTGGGGCGGATTCCGCGCTAGGCTTTTTTTAGTCCTAACCGCTTTGATGCTGATATTAGGTGATGGAGGAGTGAACTGGGCTATCAAAAAAAGCGTCAATCGGCCACGCCCTTACCAAGCGGAGGAAGATGTGCGGCGTGTTAAGCGGGAAGGGCTAGGCTACCGAGTTGAAACGGTAAGTAAGCAGCCTTGGGAGAGGGGGCGTAGCATGACGTCTGGTCATGCGTGTAATAATTTTGCCTTAGCTTTTCTGGCCACGCTTCTCTTTTCGCCCTGGGGTCGTATCATGTGGCTCTGGGCCTTCCTGATTGCATACTCAAGAGTTTACACGGGCGACCATTATCCGAGCGACGTGATCGCCTCTTTTTTTGTAGCCATCACGTATTCAGCCGTAATTTGTTGCGTCGTGCAATTCCTCTGGCAACACTATGGGTTACGCTTTACTCCTAAACTTTATGTCCGCTACCCAAAACTCTACGCCCGTTCCTATTAAAACTCAGGAATTTCCCTTTCCGTATGCGAAGGCTGCTTTTGCCCTGATCGGGTTACTCACGCTCTTTCGGCTTTGGTATTGTCAGACTTTTGAGCTCGTGGCCGATGAGGCTTATTACCGTTTATGGTCACAGCATCTGGATTGGAGTTATTTTAGTAAAGGACCTGGCGTAGCTACTATTATGGCGGCGGGTCGTTTTTTACTGGGAGACGGTGAGTTCGGTATCCGTTTCTTTGCGGTGATGTTTTCAGGCGGTATTGGAATTTTATTCTTCCAGCTAGGGAAGATGCTCTTTTCGGAACGAGTCGGATTTTGGGCCGTGGTGACCGCTGCCTGTGTGCCCATGTTTTCTGTCGGTAGTGTTTTGATGACGATTGATCCGATCAGCGTTTTTTTCTGGATGGCGGCTTCCTGCACCTTCTGGAAAGCGCAAAAAAGTCCACATCTGACTTGGTGGATTTTAACGGGTTTTCTCGTGGGGCTTGGCATGTTAGGCAAATACACTAATGGTGTGCAACTACTCTGCTTTGCGTTCTTTTGTTTGTTCAGCCGTACGCATCGCAGTCTTTTAATGACCTCTCGCTTTTGGTTAATGGTGGTAGTGACGGGATTATGTTTGACCCCAGTCGTATTTTGGAACATGAAGAATGATTGGATTACGGTCGAGCATCTGATGCACCGCGGCGGGCTAGATAAGGGCACTTGGGCATTTAATCCTGGCGAGCTTTTTCAATTCATCACCATGCAGGCGGTTGTGCTTTCACCTTTTATATTTGTAGGATTGATTATGGCCATCGTGGCGGTTTTTCGTGATAGCAGACAGGTGGCCATGCCTGCTTCATTTTGTTATTTACTAGCGCTATTCATTCCCTTGGTAGCACTTTACCTAGCTCTCAGTACGAAGGAGGCTGGGGAAGCAAACTGGACGGTGTTGTCCCATACAAGTGGACTTGTTTTAATGGTGGCGGTTTGGTTGAAGTGGATAGATGGCTCTGTTCTGATGAAGCGTTGCGCCATCGGCGGACTCATTATTAGTTTCTGTATGGTAGCCTTTCTCCATGTGGCTTCTACTCGCACGGTGGGATTTAAGCCTATTGATAAATTATTCGACCGCACTCGCGGAGCTAAAGATCTGTCCTACCAAGTTGCACAGATGCAGAAGGAATATGGTGCCTCCTTTATTATTGCGAACAAATATGGCTACGCCAGCTTGCTGTCGTATTACCATCCAGAACAGCCACAGACGTATTTACCAAATGCACAAGGTATTCAGAATCAATTCTCTTTCTGGCAAGATTATAGTGACGGGTTTTGGGCGGAGTCCGCTTTGTTTGTTTCGGACAGCGATGAATTACCTGAGCAATTAAAAAGAGAATTCCGTGAAGTCCGTTTTATTAAAGAAGCATGGTCTCATTTCGGAGATCGTAAAATTCGTAAGTTTAATATTTATTTATGTTCGGATTTCGGAGGTAGGGAAGAGAAGCTCCTTATGCCAGAACCTCGAATAAAGCTTAAAGGTAAAAAGAAATAGTCATGTCCTTTCCTTATTGTATCTCAGTTGTTATTCCTTTTTTTAATGAAGAAGAAAATGTCACGCATTTGCTCGATGAAGTGCAAAAGGTTTTGCCTGAAGCTGAAATCATTGCAGTGGACGATGGCAGCACAGACGGCACTCTCCAACGCTTAGAAGCCCATGCCGGCGTAAAAGTGGTACATTCTTCTAAAAATCTCGGACAAAGCGCCGCTTTATTTCAAGGCCTCTATGCCGCCACTGGAGAAGTCTGCGTCATGCTGGACGGCGACGGACAAAACGATCCTGCTGATATCCCTCTTTTATTAAAAGAACTTGAGCGTTACGACTTTGTTTGCGGTGTGAGACGTAAACGGCAGGATACGTGGAGCCGCCGTATCGGTTCGAAGTGGGCTAATGCCATACGTCGTAGCGTGCTGGGTGATCACGCAACCGATACCGGTTGTACGCTTAAAGCAATGCGGCGTGAGCATGTAAAGCACCTTATGCCTTTTAACGGCATGCACCGCTATATCCCAGCCTTACTTGGTGGAGCAGATTTAACGATGGGTGAAGTTTTGGTTAACCACCGTTCCCGCCAGTTTGGAATCTCTAAATACACTCTAGGTGGGCGTGCCTTAAGAGGGGTTTGGGATCTGGTTGGCGTGCGTTGGTATCTAGGCCGTCAGATTCATTGGTTAAGCACTCGCTTGCCATAATGCTTTCTTGCTGTTAGCAGAGAGTCTTCATGAATGAGATTCTTTACACCTTACCGATACCCTTTTTTAACGCCACGCTAACTATTACCGCTTGGAAACTTGTGGGGTGGGTCGGGGTTCTCATGTTTGGCGGGCGTTGGTTCGTGCAAGTTATAGCCTCCCATTTTGCTAAACGCCCTGTCATCCCCAGTGCCTTTTGGTATATCAGCATCTTAGGCAGTGCCTTTATGGTCTCCTATTTTATTTGGGGTAAAAATGATTCCGTTGGCATCATGAATAACCTTTTCCCCATGGGCTTTGCCTTCTACAATCTCTACCTCCACTATGTTCATAAAAAAAATGACGAAGGTGCTGAGGTTTAAGTTTTAGTCCTTCTTTTAAACCAGCTGAATCTTTAAGGTGCGCTTTTCAAAACAGTAGCTACAGTCTGATTATGAACCTAAAACTCTGCCTAGTCTCTGCCTTGCTCCTTGCCACCATTCCCTTACCATCCAGCTATGCGGATAGCGTGCGTGACGTCACGGAAAACGTAACGAATATTCTCGAAAGCAAGCAGGGCTCGGTCGATCCCATCCCTACCAGTGAATTAAAGGCCGCAAAGGGCATCGCCATCCTTGACATTACAAAGGCAGGCTTAGTCATCGGTGGCACTGGTGGAGACGGCATTGTTATTCTCAAACAAAAAAGTGCTTTATCATGGGGTTCAAAATGGTCAGCACCCATTCCCGTTGGTTTCGGTGGTGGAAGCTTCGGTGCTCAAATCGGTTTCACGAAGACTCGTATGATCGTTCTGCTTAATTCTGAGCAAGCCGTCCGTGCCTTTACGAACCCTGGCAAATTAGCGTGGAACGCTGGTGCTTCTGGCACAGCGGGTACAGATACTCAAACAGAACAAGTAGGGGGAATGCTCTCAGATCTGGACGTTAAAATTTATAAAGATTCGGGTGGTCTTTACGGTGGTGCAACGTTTGGTGGAGCCACCCTACGCATTCAAGACGACCGTATTAAAAGAGCTTACGGCCAAGAGATGTTTATTCGCGACATCGTCAACGGTAAGGTCGCAGCTCCCGACTACGCTAAACGTCTTTACGCCTTAGCTGATGGTAAGCGGCAATAAGTTTCGGCCTTTCAGCCTCTCAGTCTAGGGCAAGAGAATTAGATCCATCCGTTCAGGGGAACCAGTTCCTAGCCCTGCGCGTGCGGCTTGGCGGATGTGATTAGCGTTGTCTCCTATTGGCACGACGCTACGTTCCTTACGCCAAGCTTCAAGTCGTTCTAAGGCCAGCGCATCAATCGCTACAGGGTCACGACTTAAAATCAGGATGCCAGGTGACGCCGTGTAGTTCGCCATGAACTCGGGACCGCCAGCAAACTGGGCTACTAGACCGTCCATGATATGCAATACGGTTTTATTACGGATGACTGGGTCGTTCAAAATTTCAACAATAGCTAGGCCGCTGTGCTCAGCCGGAGTTTGGAAGCGGCGTTGATTATCTACCGAAGCCATGGCCAAGGATACGAGCGCTCCATTGAGTCCTAAGCGTTGATGATCGCTCATGACGGGCACGTTAATCAGCTTTGTGATTTTTTTAGTCAAAAGTTTTGTGTAATAAGAACGATTGCTGATCTGCTTAGGCTGTTCACTTTTTTTAGGATCCTTAACGGATTTGGCAGAATCCTCCTTCAGCAATTGTTCCAGCGGCGGTAAGGGGGGAGCGGCTCGACCGACAAAATCTAAATCACCCCAAATCAATTGGCCTACCACCTCATTAAAATATGTTTTTTTCGGATCAAAACCCACGTCAGGCTGCACAGACAAGGTTTGCCAAGGAGTATCTAGGCCCTTTAAAGCATAACCAGCACTAATCATTTGGTCATCATAACGATCCCAGATAATGATATTAGACGGATTGACCCCAGCAGCTTGGAGTCCAGCTACTATCGTCATCACCAGACTGCGATGTGAACTTAAGGCCGGCCCTCCTGCCGTGCTGATTTTAATGCCAACTACATCATCGGAATTAACGAATTGCTTCCACGCATCGGCTACGGTGGCCTTCTGAGTGAGTGCTAAAAGTGAACGATTAAAAAAATCTGGAATTAAGTCGTCTCGCACCTGAAAGCGCTGCACGAGCTGAGGGTTTTCAGCCATTACGACCCGCGAGTTAGCTTTAGGAGTGGGAGTAGGAGAGGGTGGGGTTTTAGTCAAATCTGGGCGCACATCAGCACCGTGGGCTGTAAAGAGCAGGACTATGGTAGCTAGACCGCAAAGCAGAGAGTGGTGAAGAAACCTTTTAGCGTGAGTTTTAAGTAAGTGCCTTTGATGAAAACGTGGAAACATGAAGATAGTATAAGGTGCCCACTTTTTTACTAAGCGCAAGACAGACTGGTGCCATTTGACTTTTACCTAGACTTTGACTGCGCGTAATTTTTCTGAAAACCCTGCTTAAAATCCTGATTGGAATTCATGAAAGGAGCTCTAACTTGTAATCCACTCATGGCAATTTCCCCAGAAATGGTAGATCGGATCAGGCAGGCGGTGGATATCGTGGATATCATCGGCAGCTACGTTCCGCTTAAACGCGCCGGTGCTAGCTACAAGGCTCTCAGTCCTTTTAATAAGGAGAAATCGCCTTCATTCTATGTTAATCCGCAACGCCAAATTTTTAAGTGTTTCAGTAGCGGTCATGGTGGTGATGTTTTTAAATTCCTCATGCTTTATGAAAGTTTAGATTTTCCTACTGCGGTTAGACGTTTAGCCGAGAAGGCTGGTATTCCACTCGAAGAGGAGCGGACGGGGGATTATCAGAAAGCGGCTGCACGTAAGCAGAAGCTCTTGGCTTTGCATCAAGATATTGCGCTGTATTGGCGGGATTTATTACTGCATGACGAACGAGCTAAGGTGGCGCGGGATTATATGCATCATCGGGAAATTCCTTTGTCTTGGGTGAAGGACTTCGGCTTAGGCTTTGCCCCAGAGTCTTGGGACGACACGATCCAGTGGGCCAAGAAGAAAGATTATTCCGAGGCGATGTTGCTGGAGGCAGGGTTAGCAAAGAGACAGGAGGATTCTGGACGGGCGTATGATTTTTTTAGGGGACGCTTGGTTTTTAATATTGAAGATGAACAAGGTCAAGTAATCGCATTCAGTGCGCGCTTGATGGATAAGGAGGCTAAGGCGGCTAAATATATTAACTCGCCCGATAGTCCGCTTTTTTCTAAAAGTAAGGTGTTGTTCGGTTTCCACCGAGCTAAGAGAGCTATTTTAGATGCGGGTGCGGTGGTGGTCTGTGAGGGGCAGATCGACGTGCTGCGCTGTCATGCCTCGGGGATTTTACATGCGGTGGCACCATTGGGCACGGCCTTTACGGAGGAACATGCCAAGCAGATCAAGCGGTTTACGCAGAGGGTGATTTTATGCTTGGATGCGGACAGGGCGGGGCAGCAGGCGGCAGATCGAGTGACTAAGATTTTTTTGGAAGGGATGGAGGGGATGGAGCGGATGGTGCAGTCGGACTTAGGGGTGGAGGTCGTGCGATTGCCAGCGGGGCATGATCCGGACTCGATAATTATGCAGGAAGGGGTGGAGGCCTTTAAAAGTTATTTGGCTAAGCCCATGCAATATGTCGATTTCTTATTAGATCGGTTGATGGAGAAGGAGGATGCTGGAACGGCCTCGGGTAAGCGTAAGGTCATTGAGGCGGCGGCGGCCTTCTTGACACAAATCCCGAATCAATCGTATCGGGCACAGATTTTACAGCAGGCAGCGGCTCGGTTACAGATAAGTCAGGAGGTGTTGGAGTCGGAGGTGACGAGGAATTTTAAGCCCGCAAAGTTTAAATCAAACTCGGCCGCTTCTTTTCGCAATCGAGATAATGAGGAGCCTAAGGCGGAAAAGTTAAAAGTTTTAGAAGTGCATCCTTTAGTAGCAGATCTGATTCAAGTTTGCCTTTCTCATAATGGGGGAATACCCGAGATCCAAAAGGTTCTTAGCCCCGAATGGGTGATGAATCTGGCGGGTGCGGGACTTCTACAGCGTATGATGGAACTTTATAATGACGAAGTCTGGTCGGATCAAAGCTCGATTTACCGCTACTTAGAGCCAGAGGAACAAAACTACCTCACGGGTTTAGATACCGCAGGGCTACAAGACATGGAATTGGCTAAGGTCATGCCCATTGCTAAGAGAGCCTGTGTGCGGCTCCATCTGGATTGGATCCGGAATCGGCTCCTCGTCCTGAGTCAGCTCCGCAACCAGCCTGAGCTGAATTCGGCACAAAAAGCAGAAATTTTAGCGGAGGAGCGCCAACTTTATAAATTGAAAAATTCTTTGACAGCAAGCACTTAGGAAACTAGGTTAATTGGCTTTTCCTATTTCAAGATGGTTCTTGCGGTAGCTGAAAAATAACCGAGGTTAGATGTGTTGAAGTCAAAGCTGTCTGTCAAAAAATCCAAAGTGTCATCGGTCAAACAAGCCGTCACAACAAAATCTGTTAAAGCTTCTAAGAGTAAAACACCTTTAGAGCCGGTCGCACAAGCCCCCACGAAAAAGGGAAAGAGTGTCAGCACAAAGAAGGGTGCAGCTAAGGCTGAGGAACCTAAAGCGGGAGAAATTTTTAAAGACGCCTCTGGTAAGGAAATTGACGCTAGCAAGTTTTCCGAAAAAGACATGATGGCCGCCGTTTGGAGCGGTAATGCCGAATGGCAAGCTCGCCTGCGCGAGGTGATTAAACTCGCTCGTGAGCAAGGCTACCTTACCTTCGACGATTTACACGAGGCTCTCCCTGGCAGCATCAACAACCCTGATCAAGTGGAAGGTATCTTAGGCTTCCTTCGCACCATGGAAATCGACGTCATCGATTCTTCCGAAGTTGATCGTTATAAGCAGACCATCGGCGGCGCAGATGAGCCGGATGAAGAAGAAAAAGCTGAGGCTAAGCTCGACATCCTGGACGATCCTGTCCGCATGTACCTTAAGCAAATGGGCCAAGTCCCCTTACTCACACGTGAGCAAGAGGTGGAAATTTCTAAGCGTATCGAAGACGCTGAAATGATGGTGCAGAAGTTCCTGCACCGCTTCGGCTTCATCGCAGACGAATATGTTAATTTAGCAGAAAAACTTGAACAAGGCCGCGAACGCTTTGACCGGGTGATTCAGGATAAAAAAATCGATAGCCGCGAAAAGTATATGAAGGCCTTGAAGAAACTTGTGCGTGAAGTTCAAAACGCCAACAAGAAAGTTCAGGACTGTTACGAAAAACAACTCAAAGCTAAAGGTGAGGCAAACAAGGTCAAAGCAGGTAAACTTTTTGATAAGGCTGACCAAGCATTACAAAAGCTTTACGTTAAATTTTTCTTTAAACAAAAAGTTACCGAGGAATTCGTGGCTATCTGCGATAACCACCACCGCAACCTGACGGAACTGCGCCGCGAGAAAGAGATTATCGAACGCTCTAAATCCCGCAAAAAAGCAGACAAGGATCGCCTAGATTTTGTCGAGCAACAGATTGAAGAGCAGATCGTTAAATTCCGTGTCCCGATGGAACAATTTCAGAACGACCATAAACAATTGAAAGAATGGTTGCGCAAGGCCTTACGGGCTAAGACCGAAATGGTTGAAGCTAACTTGCGTCTCGTTATTTCTATCGCCAAGAAATACACTAATCGTGGCCTTTCCTTCCTTGATTTAATTCAAGAGGGGAACATGGGATTGATGAAGGCCGTGGAGAAATTTGAATACCGTCGCGGTTATAAATTTTCCACCTACGCAACTTGGTGGATTCGCCAAGCGATCACCCGCAGCATCGCCGACCAAGCACGCACTATCCGCATTCCCGTTCACATGATCGAGACGATCAACAAACTCATGCGCGTGCAAAAGCAGCTCGTGCAAGAGTTCGGGCGTGAACCTACTCCTGAAGAAGTGGCGGAAGAAACGGCCATGCCTGTGGAACGTGTCCGTGCGGTTCTTAAGATGGCTCAGCAACCCATCTCCCTACAAGCGCAGGTCGGAGATAGTGACGATACAACTTTCGGGGATTTCATTGAAGATAAGAGCGCAGAAAACCCAGCCGACATGACGGCTCACGCGCTCTTGAAAGAAAAAATCAAAGACGTCTTAGATTCCTTAACGGAACGCGAACGCGCCGTTTTAGAACAACGCTTCGGTTTGGTTGATGGCTATTCTCGCACCTTAGAAGAAGTCGGTCGTCAATTTAAGGTGACTCGTGAACGTATTCGGCAAATTGAAGCTAAAGCCCTACGTAAAATGCGTCACCCGACCCGTATCCGGCACCTCCAAGGTTTCCTAGAGACGGAAGCTTGAAGATAGATGCTGAAACGCTGAAAATTAGACCTTCACGTTTTCCCTAGAACTTAGGAATGATAAGAACCAGACTTATATGGTGATCTATAACTATTTGCCATTGACCTAAAGGATCACTGTTTTTACAGTTATTTCATGTCAGACGGCTCAGTAGATCTTATTCCAGTTGGTATTCTCGGTTATATCTCACCAGGAGATTTACAAACCCTCAAGTTTTACGGCACATTCGGAGAGTTCGGACCTGGGGAAATAGTTGTCGATCAAGGGGCCGCTCAAACTTGTCTTTACGTCGTCATTTCTGGGATTTTAGAAGTTATCATCGTCGGCAGCGGTAAGGAAGTCCGCCTCGGAGAAATTGGGGCAGGGGATTGCATTGGTGAAGTCAGTGTTTTTGAGCCAGGCGTTGCTTCGGCTTCCGTGCGAGTGGTGGAGACAGCAGTTCTTTGGAGCTTAGATGTGCAGTCGCTGCAAACGTATTTTGAGCAACTCCCCGTGGCTGGTGGTCAACTTATTCTAGGAATTGCGCAATTATTGAGTAAGCGTCTGCGTCAGGCGAACCAAACAATTTTATCTAATCAAATATCCCCTGTTCATTTAAGCGTTCGCTCGGGCAGCATGCGGGAGCCGATTAAGGCTAGTAATACGGAATCTAAGGAAAACACAAAAGGCGGACTTTTTGGAGGATTCCTCGGTTCTAAAAAAGACACAGCTCCAAAAATCTCAACACAGATTAAAAAGTAAGTCGAATCGCGCTATACCAAGGAGTTCCTTGTTGTAGTATGAGAGTTGAGCTATTTCTTCGCATAGTCTCAATCCCCCCGACTAAAGCAGGCCTTGAACATCCAGAGATCCTCGATTTAAGTGAACCTGCTTAAATCCATGAAATTGAGATTCTGTATCATTTATATTGATTTTATTCCTTATTAGGGTTAGATGTAACTCCAATGTTAATTCTTCTAAGTCCTAGTCTCAACAAAATGAAGTGGCTTAGTTTATCCATCTTCCTGCTTTCCCTTTTAGTCTCCGCACCGGCTCACGCGGAAACTACGGCTGACGTTACTGGTGTTAAGACGTACCTCGTCAAAACGGTTGAAAAAATGAAGGCTGCTTCAAGTAGCTTCGTTATAAACGCTGAAGCTTATAACACGGCATTAGCCAAGGGCGAAGATGTTCAGCCCCTCATAAAGAAACTTCAAGAAGACTATAAGGCTATGGACAGCTTTGGTTATGAGACGGTGGAAGGTATCGTAGCAGGGATTGATTCCCTAGCACCGTACGATACGTACCTTGATTCTGGAACACCCAAAACGGCAGATTCAGACAATATAGCTCCCGTCACCCTTGATCTCGGTAAAGGCCAGAAAATCGATCAAGAAGGTGCGCTCTTCACCTACATCATCGAACCCGCTTTATGGGGCAGTAATGCGAAATGGATGACTGATTCTAAAAAGGGCAAAGTCCCGCGTCCTGAAGTACTTTTAGCCGCAGGCAAGGACGTTGATCGTAAAATTGGTGAACTTCTCGCATCTTCCCAAAAGCTCGACCCTGTAACTAAGGATCTCGTGAGTGCTATGATCACCATGACACCGACCCTTTCCGAGTATTTTGAGGAATGGAAAGAGTCCCGCTATGGAGATCAAAAAGGGAAGTTTCAAGCTGTGAGTCGAGTCTCAGACATGCGAGGAATTCTTGGCAGTTGTTCGCTGATGTATGACGCAGTCCATGCGGAATTAGTCCCCAAGGACAAGGCATTAGCCACTTCAATTCAAAACGGTTTCAAGGACATCATTGCCTTTATAGAAAACATCGATGCGCGCGAGAAAAAAGGTAGCATCACGACAGCTCAAATTGATGAGCTTGCTGAACAAGCTAAAGCCCGCACGGATAAGCTCGTCCCTCAAATAGAACAAGCACAAGCACTCGTAGCTAAAAAATAGTAGCACCCTTATGCCAAACCGGTTGCCTAGCAGACCCTCCAAGCAAGCTGAGAAATTTCTCGGGCTAAGCGCAAAGTCTGGAAGTGTGTTCGGATCCGAAGAGCAGACAAGACCTAAATCTTCAGCTTGGAGAAAAATCTGTGCTGAAGGATTTAGTTTAAAAGTCATCTTTTTTATTTATTTGCTTCTTGCTCCTCATCTTACTGCCGCCAGCCCGTCAGAGCTCGGCCATCTACGTTCCAAAATCGACGCAGAGATGTTATCGCTACTCACGAAAAATCCTTCGGAACCCTTTTTAACCCAAGCCGCACAGGTTGGACAGCAACGTGCGCAGATCAATCATCAAGCCGCCTCCGCCATGTTACTAAGCCTTGAAAAAGGGGACGTTCTATTGACTCAAAGCTGGCGTGCTGAAATTGATTTACCTAAATACGCTAGTGCGGTCGAGGGTGCCATTGCCTTAACCCGTTTAGGTAGCAACCGCAGCCAGATCCCTCAGATCAAGCAGCTTCTGGCTCGCGAATACCTCGTCTGGCAGAGCTCCCGAATTCGTCAGAAAACGGATGACATGTTACGCTACATTACGCGCAGTGATTTTTCGCCCCTCATTCTCAGCTCCCGAAGCCACGAGATTCAGGAGCTTGCCAGTTTTCCACAGGACATCATACGAGCCTCAGCCTTATTACCTGAGCAACGCGGGCAGCCTTTAGAACTTAAGTCACTAAATGAGTTCACTCAAAACCCTTCTGAGCAGACAGCGCAAGCTTTCCGCAACGCCATCCTTAATGCCTTACCCAATCTCCTAACTGCAGATGACCTAACCCGCCGCCAGAGCCTCATGGGTAAACTCGTTAAACTTGTTCCTAAAGAATACAAGGGCGGAGTGAGGGCAGGGGAGATCGTTGTTCCTCTAGAATATCGTGAAGCCGTTTCTTTTACCCAACAAGCCACGCTGATTTTTGCCGAGCTCGCGGCGGCTTGGCGCATCGAAAAGGCTGATGCCCTCAAGCTACACGGTGCAGAGGTGGAAGAGCTGCTAGCCTCGCTTGATAAAAGTATTAGAAAAAAAGAAGACAGCAGTATTATCACGTCTCAATCAGAAAAGTTATTAGGCATTTTACAAAAAGAGTTTGGTATAGGTATCCGTAAGGCCGGCAAGTCTGGTGATGTCGTTGCTGAAAGTGCCTTAGAAGTTCGATCCCTTTTGGGACAATCCATGTTAGCTGCCTTAGACGATCATTGGAGGGAGGCTAATGCCCTTAGACTTGAGGCCTACACCACCTTTGATTTAGAGATTGAACGTCGCGTTCTCCCCCGCGCCCCTGATCTCGGACGGCAAGTGGAGAAAAGTTTCCTCGAAGGTTACGACGGACATAAAGGTATTAAAGCTGTTCTCGACGGCAGGGGCACGAGTGAAGAAATCCAAGCAGCGTATCAACGCACCCTCGACGGCCTCGACGAGTGCGTAGCGATGCTGCGCGTGGGTCTCTCTCCCCAAACCGTGAGCTTCAACGCCTTTACCATTGTTACCCGCGAAGGCATGGAGGCCGTGGTGGTCTTAGCGGCTCTTCTGGCTGGCTTCCGCGGTCCACAACATCAACGCCCCAGACGGGGTATTTTTATGGGAGTGATCTTAGCCTTAGTGGCGAGCATCATTACGTTCATTATCGGGAATACGATCATCCGCGGGCTCAGTCGATATGGGGAAGTGCTGGAGGCGGTGGTCTCTGTCTTTGCAGTGGTTCTCTTACTTATGGTTACGAACTGGGTTTTCCATAAAGTTTATTGGGTGGAATGGAATGCCAAGATTCGCGTTCTGGGTAATAAAGCTAAAGCAACGGAGCAGGGAGGATTCTGGGAGCTGTTTTCCATGGTTGGCGTAGGCTTTCTAACTATTTACCGCGAAGGTTTTGAAACGACACTTTTCTTGCAAACCCTCATTCTCGAAGGCGGCTGGGATGCTTCACTTAAAGGTCTGGCTGCGGGGCTGCTCCTCATAACCATCTTAGGTTACATCGTCTTTAGCTTCGGAGCCAAACTACCTTACCGCAAGTTACTCGTCATTACAGGCGTCCTTGTTGTCTCCATCATGATGACCTTTATCGGCTCTACCGTGAGGCTTTTTCAAATTGTGGGTTGGTTGCCCGTTCACCCCATTGAAGGCCTGCAGATACCAACCTGGGCTGGACTCTGGTTAGGGCTCTATCCTACCTATGAAGGCCTCTTAATCCCCTTAGCGGGCATCGCTTACGTTGGCGGGACGTGGATATATAATAAGTGGAACGTCCAACGTCAACGGGTGGAACAGATGCGCGTTCAAGAAGCGCCATCGGTGACAGAAGTGTCGCATTTGTGAATTATTGCTATCTCGGCACGACCTTCCCTCGCTAGTGGCTAACGCTGATCTAGGTTACAACCTTGGGGGATCAAGACTTCAGCAGCTTTTAATGGCTGGAGGAGAAACTTCTACCGAGAAGGTGGGAAACTTATTCAAAGGCAAGAAACGTGAGATGGGTCAGAGAAAGGCTGGACGTTTGGTAAGGAATAGTCGTTCTGTCCCAGTGGAGAAAGTTCTAGCATAAAAAAAGGACAATCGACTGCCACTTGGCTACTAGTTCGACTATCAGGAGAGAAGCTAGTAGCCTTAGTGTAAGAACTAGGCTATCAAAGCAGTGTGGGACTATATCATACGGTAAAAAGATTCGGTGAACAACGCCACAAGAATAAAGCACTCAACCAAAAACTTAACCAATGGAACAAACTGTGCAATGTAGTAGACTGACCCCATTCGAGGACGTGCGCGGCTTCAAGGAGGAAGGCACGACGACCACGCCGTTCGACATGGTGGTGCTGAACGACCTCGACAGGTTTCATCTGTTTGGCGACGTGCTGGACCGGTTGCCGCAACTGGGATCTTCGGCCGCCTACGCCAAGCAGTACATCCGCGACAAGCTCCTCGAACACAAACACTACATCGCCGAACACGGCGAGGACATGCCGGAAATTCGGAACTGGAAATGGGAGGGAATTCAGTGAAAGCAAAACCAAACCCGACACCCCCGCCTTCCGTCCAGGAAAAGCGCGCGCTGGAACGGTGGGAAATCGAAGGTGGCGCGATTCCCGATGTCCAGAGCCCTGAGCTCGCGGTAGGTTTTGACGCTCATGCACGTCGACGGCCATCTGGCGTTCCTCAAGTCGTGACCATGCCAAGCGATTCAGCATCCACAACAAGGCCATAATTTACCGAATCATGAAACCAACCTCAAACACCCCTTTTCAACTGGAGAACCCCCATGCATTGCCGGCCAGCGAGGTCCTGCAAAAGCTGGACTGCCAAGCGGACGGCCTCAGTGCCGACGAAGCAGCGAAGCGCTTGGAAAGCGTCGGGCCGAATCTGCTGCCGGTCGCGGCCAAGGAAGGGCTGTTAAAACGCTTCTTCAAACATTTCCACGAACTGTTGATTTACATCCTTATCGGGGCTGCGGTCGTCACCGCGCTGATGGGCCATTGGATAGACACTGGCGTCATCATGGCCGTGGTCGTGATCAACGCGATCATCGGATTCGTGCAGGAGGGCAAGGCGGAGCAGGCGCTGGAAGGCATCCGGAAAATGCTCTCCGCTCATGCCCATGCCCTGCGCAACGGCAACTATGCGGAAATCGTGGCTGACGATCTCGTGCCCGGTGACATCGTGCGCCTGCGCTCGGGTGATCGCGTGCCGGCGGACCTGCGATTGATCAAAGCGATCAACCTGCGCATCGAGGAATCCGCGCTCACCGGCGAATCCGAGGCCAGCGAAAAGAATACCGAACCGGCCCCGGAAACCGCTGGCGTGGGCGACCGCCACGGCATGGCCTTCTCAGGCACGATGGTCGCCGCCGGTCGCGGCGTGGGCGTGGTGACCGCCACGGGTGCGGCCACCGAAATCGGTCGCATCAATAAAATGATTTCCGAGGTGGAAACCCTCGCCACGCCGCTGACCCGGCAGATGAACCGCTTCGGCAAAATCCTTTCGGTGGTCATCGTCGGCATGGCCGGGTTGTTGTTTCTCACCGGCTGGCTCCTTCATGACTATTCCACCAGCGAATTATTCTTGGCCGCCATCGGCTTTGCCGTCGCCGCCATCCCCGAGGGCCTGCCGGCCATCCTGACCATCACGTTGGCGCTGGGCGTGCAACGCATGGCGCGACACAAGGCCATCACCCGCAAGCTCAACGCCGTGGAGACGCTCGGCTCGGTCACGGTGATTTGTTCGGATAAAACCGGCACGCTCACCCGCAACGAGATGACCGCGCGGCATGTCGTGACCCCGGCCGGTCGCTACGACGCCGCTGGCACCGGCTACCAGCCGGAGGGAAAACTCACCCGCGATGACCAGGAAGCCGCGCTCGATCAACACGCGGACTTGCGGGCGCTCATCGAAGTCGTGGCGGTCTGCAACGACACCGAAATCGCCGAGAAAGACGGGCAATGGAAGGTCACCG
>ENA-ORBV01000624-ORBV01000624.1-microbial-mat-metagenome-genome-assembly--contig:-NODE-624-length-80778-cov-10.572694_pt1 | contig 80778 bp, 66 predicted proteins | sample MGYA00237777_ERZ505514 | MGnify/ENA primary metagenome ERZ505514 (study PRJEB26160, sample SAMN06269048) | microbial mat metagenome | isolation source: Oligotrophic lake microbial mat | place...
GGGCGTAGTCGCGCGGATTTGAGTGTCTCCAGGTTTATGTTGCATACGGGCACGCTGGCAGCAACCCTCGCGCTCCGACGCTGAGGAGACGGTCCAGCATACCAGCTGGCCCTGAACGCCGGAGCATGTGCCGAGGTCCAGAGCGCAGCACGGGGCGCGCACCCATGCATCCTCCTCACTAAAGCGCCCCAGTATGCACAGGGCTCGAACGCGAGCAGCTTGGATCAGCTGGGATTTACGCCAAGCACAGCCGTCGCTTCGATCTCGACGAGCGCACCCGGCTCGAGCAGGCCGGCGACTTCGACGAGCGCCATCGCGGGAAAATGTTTGCCGAGGATCGTGCGCCAGTGCGCGCCGATGTCACGAGTCGCGGCGAGGTACAGCTTCTTGTCGGTGACGTAACACGTCATGCGCACGATGTGCGCCGATTCGCCGCCGGCAGCGCGCACGATGGCGACGATGTTCTTCAACACTTGCTCGAACTGCGCAGCCATGTCGCCGACACCCACGAGCTTCTGCTGCTCGTCCCACGCGATCTGGCCAGCGATGAAGAGCAGTTTCGAGGCGCCGCTGGCGACGACGCCGTTCGCGTAACCTTTGGGCGCTTTCCAACCGGCAGGTTCGACGTTCTCGATCTTCATCGTGTCATGCGTCGAAGACGCGCAAGGTGTCTTCGTCCTTCAAGCGACCGCGGCCCCCGAGCAACTCGGCAATCTTGCCGTTCTCGTTTCCGGTGACGAAGCGCACGACGATCGCAGCGACTTCCTCGGACGAGATCAACGTGCCGCCCGGATTTTGCGAGGCGAGGAACTCACGCGTTTCCTCGACTGTTTTCTTGGTTTTTTCGACGATCCGCGCGATGGTTTCGTCGGTCATCGGCGACTCGACGTAGTGCGGACACACGAGGTTGAGCGTGACACCTGAGCGCGCGAGTTCACGCGAAGCGCAGCGCGAATACCCGACGAGAGCATGTTTCGACGCGACGTAGGCGGCTGCGTAGGCGTAGCCGATCAAGCCCGCCGACGAAGCGATGTTCACGATGCGACCGCGCTTCGCTTCGATCATCTGCGGAGCGAACTTCTCGATCAACCGTCGCGCTCCGTGGAAGTTCACGTTCATGTGCTTCGCGTAGATGTCCTCGCCACTCGCGCGTCCGTGCCGCAAGAACGCCGCCGTTTCCGCGATGCCGGCGTTGTTGACCAGACACAGGATCGGTCCGTGCTCACGCGCGTCGTGCAAAGCGTCGACGAGGCCAGTCTCGAACGTGTCGGGATCAGCGACGTTCACGTGCGCTGGGTAGGCGATTCCGCCGTCGGCTTGGATCGCGTTGGCGACCTCCGTGCAGGATTCGAGGCTGCGCGCAGCACAGATCACGGGAGCTCCCGCACGCGCGAGCGCGAGCGCGATCGTCGCGCCGATCCCACGACCAGCGCCGGTGACGAGCGTGAGCGGAAGTTTCGCCATACGCGCGGCAGTGTGCCCCGCTCGCGCGCTAGTTTTCAATCGTGTGTGTACCGAGCCAGAGCAATTTTTCCCCGATGCGCTGCGAGCAACTCGATGGATGCCAGTTGCTCGCCCGCGCATCGGGGAAAAATTGCTCTGGCTCGGTACACACACGATTGGACGCGGACTCCACCGATCGGACGAAGCGGACGCTAGAGTTTCGGCCTCGATGCGCCACTCACGCTTCCTCGCCCTGCTTGCGCTCGCGAGCCTAGCTTCGTGCAAGATCGCGAAACCGCCGGAGCTTCCGGCTTCGGCTCCGACCGCTTTCGGCACCGTGCGCGGCACGTCGGAAGAGCGCGTGAAGTACGTCGCGCGCGTGCTCGACGAACTGGCGCCGCAGATTCCGCTCGTCGTGCCCGGCTGCGAAAAGCGCTCGATCGACGTGCGCCTCGTGTCCGAAATGGCGCATCAGAGTTGGAGCGGCGCGACGTTCACCGTGCAGTCGCGACGTTGGATGGAGTTGCCGGAAGCGGACAGCAATCAACGGCTGACGGCGACGATGGCGCACGAGCTCGTGCACTACTTGCTCGGCGCCGAATGGTCGACATTGCCCGGCGTTCTCGAAGAAGGATTGTGCGACAAAGTGGCGCACATGCTCGTGCCTGCGGCCGGCGCGCTCGAGCGCGCGGAGTACGCCGTCATCCTCGGCACCGCGCTCGAAGGTAGCTACCGCTTCGATGCACAGCGCATCGTCGGCAAAGGCAAAGCCGCCCATTTCACACCTGAAATGATGACTTACACCGTGCGCGCGCCGATCGAGCGCGACTCGATACCGTCGTTCGAAGACGCGCTGCGCATGGACAGCGGCGATCTCGAACCTATTCACACGCAAGGCATTCGCGGCGTGCTCGACGCGCTCGGCTACTTGATCGTGTCGCGCATAGGCGTGCACGACTTGCACCGCTTGTGTCAGCGCGCGCAGATCCAGAATCTGACGCGCGTTCCGCCGCTGTGGTTGCTCGAAGCAGCCGGATTGCAACGCGCGGACAGTGCGGGTTGGCGCATCGCGATCGACGGGATGTTCGGTGAGGACGAACGTCGCGCGCTGCTCTTGCACGAAGGACTGCACTTCCAAGACGGGCGATGAGCGCGGCCGACAAGTTGCCGCCCGTGCGCTGGCCGTCGCTCTCGGAGGCGCGCGCAAGCACGCTGTTTTCGGCCGCAATTGTCGGCTCCTTCACATCGCGCACGCGCACGTGGGTGCCAGCGATGGTGCCGTGGCGAGCCGACGAAAACGGCTTCGTCACGAAGGACGTCCTCGATTGGTACGGACGATTCGCAGACGGTCGACCCGGTGTACTCGTCGTCGAAGCGACCGGAGTTCGCGACGTGCCGAGCGGCCCGTTGTTGCGCATCGGCGACGATCGCTTCGTCGCTGGATTGCGCGAACTGACGGCTCTCGTTCGAGAGCGCTCGGCGGGCGAGACGAAGCTCGTCGTGCAGATCATCGACTTCCTTTCGATCCGGCGACGGCCGACCAGAGAGAACTTCCTCGGACGATTCCTCGTCGTCACCGACGCACATCGAGCTGCCTTGGGAATGTGCGGCACATCGGTCGACGATGTGCGAACCGCTTTGCTCGCACTTCCCCTCGGTGAACTCGCGAACGTGCTCTCACCGCGCGAGATCGACGACATGGAACGTGGATATCGCGAGCGCGTCACCGACACGCACCTTCCGCACATCGCCGACTTGCCGCGCGTCCTGCCGCAGATCTTCGCCGACGCGGCGGAACGAGCACGTGACGCGGGTTTCGACGGCGTCGAACTGCACTACGCGCACGCGTACACGATGGCGTCGTTCCTTTCGAAGCTAAACACGCGCAGCGACGGCTACGGTGGTTCGCGCGAAGAGCGCGTGCGCCTGCCGATCGAAGTGCTGCGCGCCGTCCGCGATCGCGTCGGCGCGGATTTCACCGTCGGTTGTCGCTTGCTCGGCGACGAAGTGATCGACGGCGGATCGCGCATCGACGATGCGTGTTTCTTCTCAGCGGAACTCGCGCGCGCCGGCATCGACTTCGTGTCCGTGTCGAAAGGCGGCAAGTTCGAGGACGCGAAACAGCCCAAGGTCGGCGAAGCGATCTATCCCTACACGGGGCCGAGTGGGCACGAGTGCATGCCGACCTTGAAGCGCGCTCCGGAGGGCCTTTTCGGCCGCAATTTGCACCTCTCGCGCGCGATCCGCGACGCAGTGCGTGCCGCCGGTTGTTCGACGCCGATCGTGGGCTCGGGTGCGATCAACTCGTTCGACACGGCCGAGAACGCGTTGAAAAACGGCGACTGCGATCTCGTCGCGGCCGCTCGTCAGTCGCTCGCTGATCCCGATTGGTGGCGCAAGATGGAAGAGGGTCGGGGTGCGGACGTGCGTCGCTGCATCTACACGAACTATTGCGAAGCGCTCGACCAACGCCACCAGCAGGTTACGTGTCAGCTCTGGGATCGCGACTTCGCGCGTGAAGACGAGAGCGGCGGGATCGCCCGCTCGCACGATGGCAAGCGCAGGCTGATCCCGCCGCCCTGATTCGAAGACGCGCGTCGACTACTTGTCGGACTTGGCCGCTTTGTCCGTCTTCGGTTTCTCTTCGCTGACTTCGATGGCGATCTCGATCTTGCCGTCGGACTTCGTGTGCATCTTCATCGAGAACTCCTCGTTCGAGAATTCGGTCTTCGTATCGGTATGCAGCGTGCCCTCGAGTGCGAGCTGCACCGGGCGCTGCTCCTTCGTCGAGAATGCGAACGTGCCTTCGAGACGCGCGTCGTACGACATCGTGTTCTCGAACGCCGGCTCGATCGCGAACATCCCGCCACGCGGAGCACGCGTCGGCATCTCGCGCTCGCCCGAAGCTTCGAGTTTGAGCTGAATCACCGAGCAAATGACGCCATCGATGTCTTTGTCGATCGAGATCAGCTTGGCCGTGCCCTTCCATTCCGCATCGTCGAGCATGCCCGACGTACCACCGCCGCGCATGCCGCCGCGGCGACCACCGCCACCGCCGCCGTTCGGTCCGCCGCCGCCGGAAGGCCGCGGGAAGAGCACTTTGCGTTGATCGATGCGCAGCGCGCGCGAGATCGCCGTTTTCTCGAGATCCCAACTCGCGTCGACTTCGACGGCCTCAGTCGGCAAGAATCCGTCGAGGAACGAGTCGAGGCGATGACCTTTGAGCGCGCCTTCGCCCTCCGGCTCCGTGCCGTCGACGACTTCGGCTTCGACGCCGTCCTTCGTCTCCGTGAGCTCGAGCGTGATGCCGTTGAACGGGCTTTCGATCTGCGAGTCGTTCGAATTCTCGCCCATCGTCATGCCCATCGTGCCCGCGATCTTCTCGAAGTGGCGCCGCACCTTCGTCGGCTTGCCGTCGGCCGCATCGATGACGTGATCGATGTGCACTTCGACCGTCTCCATCTCGCTCTTCATTCCGTGACCGGGCGCGTCGATCGGCTCGCCGTTGCGCTCGCCCTCCATCGACGTGACTTCCATCGTCATGGACGAAGTGATCTCGTACTTGAGATCGCGCTCGCTCGAGTACTTCGTGGCGAGCTTCTCACCGCCCGCGAATGCGAGACCGGCGACCAGGGATGCGACTAGAACCTTCATGGGAAACTCCTCGGCGCCGTGTTGGGCGCGCTATCTGCGGGTAGAGGATAGCTGGAACACCTGAAGAGCGTCATCGTTTCGCCCATCGATGGAAGTCTTGGGGGCGGTGAAGAGGCCTGATTTCAGCGTGATTTCGCGCACTTCTGCGAGTGCCAGACACCTGATCTCGCTTCGTGACGCGATCGAGCTCGGAACCGAGTAAGCTCCGCCATCATGTTCGACTCTCAGATGGCGTTGCTCTCCAAGTTCCTCACGCAGTGCCTTCTCGATGCCGAACGCGATCCCACGAGCGCCGAACCGTGGGCTAAGGCGCGCCAAGCGATCGGCCAAGCCGTCGCTAAAGAGCCCGACGTCGTCGCCGCGATCGAAACGAAGGACGCGCCTGCTTTGCGCGCCATCATCCTTCAATGGGAATCCGGCAAGCGGCTCTTGCCCGAGCAAGACCGCGAAACGTTGAAACGTGCGATCAAAGCTTTTCGCAAGAGCATGAAGGTCACGCGCCTCGACGCCGAATCCTCGATCAACGCCAACGCAATGACGAGCGGTCGCGCCTCGAGCATCGTCGGCATCGTTCCCCCGCCGCGCTACCCGCGCGAAGTCTGGGACGAACTCGTCCGCCAAGGCCGCTTGCGCGGCGGCCGCCAAGGCATCTACGAGTTGCCGCCCGACGCCGAGTGAGCGGCGCTATCTCCCCAATCGAGTTTGCGACGGGCGACTCGGTTGAAGAGGTCGCGGGGTCTTCGAGACGTGAAGAGGCTCGGCGAGCGCCCCCAAGCCGGCCCGCGCATGGCATCATCTGGCGCGACATGACTTGGATTCGATCGCTCGCGTTCTTCGGCATTCTCGGCTCGAGTGCGTCGGCAGCGTCTCCGGGTGATCCGTTCGCCGACACGATCGCGCCGTTCCTCACCCAGCATTGCAGCGAGTGTCACGCGGGTGACGCGGCCAAGGGCGGACTCGATTTGTCCGTGTTTTCGAGCGCGAAATCGACCGACGGACGCGTCGACACGTGGCTCGACATGCGTGAGCGCATCGTTTCCGGCGAAATGCCTCCGGCGAAGAAGTCGCGGCCGAGTGACGCGGACAAAACGGCGGTCTTGCACTGGATCGATGCGCGTTTCGCAGCGGCCACGGCGCCCGATCCAGGTCGACCGACGTTGCGGCGGCTGAACCGCGCGGAATACGTCAACACCATCCGCGACTTGCTCGGTATCGACTACGACGCCCTCGCGGAGTTTCCGAACGACGACGTCGGATACGGATTCGACAACATCGGCGACGTGCTCTCGATGCCGGACATGCTGCTCGAAAAGTACATGACCGCGGCCGAGCGCATCGCGGCGCGGGCGGTGACCTCGGACGATCCGGCGAAACCGCCGCAGCGACGCGTCAAGGGCAGCGAACTCTCCGGCAAGAACAGCAACGCGCGCGGCACGGTGCGAGGTCTGTATTCGAACGGCGATGTCGGATTCGACATGGTGTTTCCGCGCGACGGCGAATATCTGCTGCGCACGCGCACGTTCGGCGACCAAGCGGGAACGGATCCGGCGCGTGCGGCCTTTCGAATCGCGCGCGAGGAGAAGCTGCGCTTCGACGTGCCCGCGACCAAGGACAAGCCGCAAGAAAGCGAATTGCGTTGCCAAGTGAAAGCCGGCCGACGGCGCGTCGCCGTTTCGTTCTTGAACGACTTCTGGAAGCCCGACGATCCGGATCCGACGCAGCGCGACCGCAACTTGACCGTCGAGTGGTTGGAAGTCGTCGGACCGCTGGATGCGCCTGTTTTCTCGGCGTTTCAGCGCGGTTGGCTCGATCCGAAGACGCGCGGAAGTCAGCGCGACGTCGTCGCGAACTTGGCGCGGCGTGCTTGGCGCAGGCCGGTCGCGTCCGGCGAACTCGATCGACTGATGACGCTCGCGAAGGGTGAAAAGTCCTTCGAAGACGGCGTGCGCACCGCGTTGGCGGCCGTGCTGGTATCGCCACACTTCTTGTTCCTCGTCGAGCGCGACGCCGACGGCAAGCTGCGCGAATTGAACGCGTTCGAACTTGCTGCGCGCTTGTCGTACGCGCTGTGGAGCAGCATGCCCGACGACGAACTCGCGCGGGCAGCGGATGACGGTTCGCTCTCGAAACCAGATGTGTTGCGAGAACAAGTCCGGCGCATGTTGCGCGATCCGCGTGCGAGTGCTCTCTCGCGCAACTTCGGCGGCCAGTGGCTGCAGACGCGCAACCTCGATTCCGTCACGCCCGATGCGCTGCGCTTCCCGGGCTTCGATGCCGAGCTCGCCACGGCGATGCGCTCCGAAGCCGAACTCTTCTTCGACGCGATCGTGCGCGAAGGCCGCAGTGTGCGTGAATTCCTCGACGCCGACTTCACGTTCGTGAACGAGCGCTTGGCGAAACACTACGGAATGGCGGGCGTGCGCGGCGACGAAATGCGGCGCGTCCCGGTCGATCGTCGCGTGCGCGGCGGCGTGCTCGGCATGGCTGGCGTGTTGACGGTCACGAGCAACCCGACGCGCACGAGTCCGGTCAAACGCGGCAAATGGATCCTCGACAATCTGCTCGCCGCTCCGACCCCGCCACCACCGCCTGGAGTCGGCGTCATCGACGAGACTTCGACGGCATCCGGCGCAGCGTCTCTGCGCGAAAGGCTCGAAGAACACCGCAAGAATCCCGATTGCGGTGCCTGTCACTCGCGTCTCGATCCGCTCGGGTTCGGACTCGAAAACTTCGATGCGACGGGTGCATGGCGCGGCTCGGACGAAGGGCACGTCGTCGACGCGAGCGGTGTGCTGCCCGACGGTCGACGTTTCGAAGGTCTCACCGGATTGAAAGGCGTGCTCGGGCGAGACGACGCGTTCGTGCGCTGCATGGTCGAGAAGCTCATGACATACTCGCTCGGGCGCGGATTGCGCCGTCGCGATCGCCCAGTCGTCGACGGCATCGCTCAGTCGCTCGAGTTCGATCCGACGTTCGAAGACGTGATCCAAGCGATCGTTCAGAGCGAGCCGTTCCGCCGCCGTGGAACCGAGGAGGACATTCGATGAGCACGTTCTCGCCTTTGGCTCGACGCACTTTCTTGCGCGGAACTGGCGCGATGATCGCGTTGCCGTTGCTCGAAGCGATGGCCGCGCCACGCGCCTTTGCTCTACAAAACAAGCCCGAAACGCCGCGCCGCATGGTGTTCGTGTACGTGCCCAACGGCGTGCACATGCCGACGTGGAAACCGACGGCGACGGGCGTCGACTACGTATTGCCAACGACGTTGGAGCCGCTTGCACCGTTCCGGGATTCGCTGCTCGTGCTGTCGGGCCTCGTGCACGACAAAGCGCGCGCCAACGGCGACGGTCCCGGTGATCACGCGCGAGCTTCTGCCGCGTTCTTGACCGGATGCCAGCCCTTCAAAACCGACGGCAGTTCGATCCGCGTCGGCACGAGCGTCGACCAGATCGCTGCTGCGCGCATCGGCGAGGCGACGCGCTTGCGCTCGCTCGAAATCGGGCTCGAAGGCGGCTCGCAATCGGGTCAATGCGACTCGGGATATGCCTGCGCGTACTCGAGCAACTTGTCGTGGTCGACGCCGCACACGCCGTGTCCGAAGGAAACGGATCCGCGCCACGTTTTCGATCGGCTGTTCCGCGACGGCGACGAGAACGAGACGAAGGAAGTGCGTGCGCAGCGCTTGAAGCGACGCGCGAGCATCCTCGATTGGGTGCGCGACGACGCGAAGTCGCTCGACAAACGTCTGGGCGCAAACGATCGACGCAAGCTCGACGAGTACTTGTCGTCGGTGCGCGAACTCGAACGTCGCATCGAAGCGTCTGCGTCCGGTCGCGCGAACGGGGTGCCCGATTCCGCACGCCCGACGTCCGCGCCGGCCAACGTGACCGAGCATCTGCATCTCTTGAGCGACTTGCTCGCACTCGCACTCGTCAACGACACGACGCGCATAGCGACGTTCTCGTTCGCGAACGAAGGCTCGAATCGATCGTACGCGTTCCTCGGCGTGCCCGAGGGTCATCACGACATCAGCCACCACGGCAACGAACCCGACAAGCTCGCGAAGATCCAGCTCGTCAATCGCTTCCACGTCGAGCAGTTCGCGTACTTGCTCGCGAAGTTGCGCGCCGCGCAGGAAGGCGACGGCGACGTGCTCGCGAACTCGATGATCGTCTTCGGTTCCGGCATCGGTGACGGCAATCGACACAACCACGACGACCTGCCGATCCTGCTCGCCGGCGATGGCGGTGGTCGCGTCGCGAGCGGTCGTCACATGCAAGTTGCGAAGGACACGCCTGTCGCGAACCTGTTCGTCACGCTGCTCGAGAAGATGGATGTGCCGGTCGCGCGACACGGCGATTCGACCGGGAAACTCGACGGAGTGTGACGTCACGCACGTGGCCTACGTCGGGACTCGCGCTCCTGACGAAGTTGGTCTTGCAGTTCTCGATTGGCCCATCTGCGCGAAAACGCGACAGGCTGCTGGAGAGTCGTCAACGGAGGCACAGGTCGCCTGAAATCACTTCAAAAGCCTGCCAGCCCACGAATTCTTCAGATATTCGTCCAGCGGGACGCGCTCTCGCACATGACGAAGCAGGGGCCCGCGTCTGCGCGCCCCAGTCCATCGCCCCGACCCGCAGAACCTGTCTTCACGCTCAGGATCATTCCATGTTCTCCAGAACCGCTTCCACGCACCGTCTCGTTCCGCGACTCGCAACCGGATTTCTCTTCGCACTCGCTGCGCTCACCGAGAGCGCGCGCGCGGGCGACACCACCGTCTTTTCCGATGGGAGTTTCGGCGCAGGCTGGTCGAGCTCCAAGATCGTCGACACGACACCGAGTGCTCTCGCGACGTTCGTGAGCACGACGCAACTCGGCGGGATTCCGGGCAGCTACCGCAACACGTCGCAAACCTTCAACGCGGGAACGATCCGCGTGGCGCACTTCGATCCGCAGTACACGCATCTGCCGTCGACGACGCCGATCTGTTCGATCGATTTCGCGGCGAGCCTGACTCACATCACAGGCTCGAGCGTCGGCGGGGCGGTCGAGTATCGACTCGGCCTGCGTCAGAGCGGCGTGATCTACGGTGGGCCGTCGATCGACGTGTTCGATACGTTTTGGGCGTCGTACGTCCAAAACGCCTTGCACAGCGAGGACTTCATCCTCTTCGCCGGCACGGGCCCCTTACACCCTGATTTCACGTGCACGGGCGGCGCGATCGAGTTCGGCTTCCTCACAGGCAACTCGGCGGGCGGCGGCCCGGTCACGAAGGTGAGCGGGATCGACAACTGGCTCGTCACCGTGCACTTGGACTCGGCGACATTCAGCGACGGCACGCTGCTCAACGGACTCTGGATCCCGGTCAAAGTCTTCGACAGCACGCCCAGCGCGCTCGCGACGTTTTCCAATGTCTCGTTCACGAGCGGCGGCAATCCGACCGACTACCGTCAGACGACGCACACGTACACGAACGGCGCGATCATCGTCGCTCACCTGTGGTCCCTCGCGTTCCACGATCCGGCCGTCGAGCCCGTCTACACCGTCGACTTCTCGGCCGACGCACAACATCAGACATCGATCTCGATCGGTGGAGCGGTGGGATTGCGCCCGGCCATCTGGCAAGGCTCGGGTTACTACGCAGGTCCGACGATCAACGTCTTCTCCGGAACGTGGAATCCGTACGCGCTGAACGGTTTGACGTCGAGCGACTTCGCCCTCATCTCGGGCGGCGGTCCGGTGCATCCGAACTTCACGAATTCAGGCACTTTGATGCAGTTCGGCTACATGACGTCGAACTCGGCGAGCGGTGGCCCGACGACGAAAGTGCTCGGCCTCGACAACTGGTTCGTGAAAGCGAATCTGGCGCCGCGGTGCCCGGGAACTCTGGGGATTCCGTCGTGCTTCGGCGATGACATCACCAATCCCTGCCCGTGCTTCCCGAGTGTTCCGCTCGGCGGTGTCGGCCGCGGTTGCCCGAACTCGATCGAGCCGCGCGGCGCGCTCTTGATCGGCACGGGAACGGCCTCGATCGCGAACGACACGGTCATCCTGCAGGGCACGAGCATGCCGAACTCGTTCTGCATGTACTTCCAAGGCACGACGTTCACGGGCGTGCCGTTCGGTGACGGCAGATTGTGCGCCAGCGGGTCGATCGTGCGCCTCGCGGTGAAGCTCAACATCTGCAACTCGTCGCAGTATCCGGCGAGCAACGAGCCGACGATTTCAGTACAGGGCGGGATCGTCACTCCGAGTCAGCGCCTCTACCAGATCTGGTACCGCGACGCGGCGCTCTTCTGCACGGGGGCGACGTACAACCTGACGAACTCGCTCGCGATCAATTGGACTTTGTGATGACTGCAAGGCCTGCGTGACCTCCGTCGGGAGGCACGCAGGCTTTTTCGTTTCCACTCAAGCGCGAGCGTCGTGCGCGATCTCGACCAGATTGCCGCGCGGATCGAAGTAGAACGTGACGAGGTCGGTCGCGTGAGCGCCTTCCGCACGCTCGAACTGCACGAAACAGCCTGTTTCCATGCGTTCTGTGTGCAGCAGCTCGAACTCGTTCGCTGCGCGACCGAAGAGCGCGGCGTTCACTGCGAGAACTCCGCGGGCGAACGCGATGATCGCAGCGCCGTCAGGATTGCTCGGAGCGCCTGCGCGCTGCGCGGAAAGGCCGGCAATGTCGGAGAAGACGCGGTGCAACTCGCCCGCTGAATTCATTTCGTCGGTGCGATCGAACGCGACGAGAGTGTGCGCTACCAGGAACGAAGCGCTCGATTGGTAGCAGACCGATGTCTTGCAGCGGCACTGCTGAAAACACGGATCGCAGTCCTCGTCGCAGTAACTGACTTGGCACGAGCCTGCGCTCAACCATCCGACAGAAGCGGCGACGACGAGCGTGGTGAAGATGCGTTTCGCGTTCATGGATTCCGACAACGAAACTACGCCTGATCGCCCAAGCGCGCAACTTGCTCGGTCGAAGCACGGGGCGTGTCAGCTACAATCAGCGCATGTCGAAGGTTTCACTCACGATCGAACACACGCTCGGAACCGTCGAAGCCATGAGGCGCATTCGCACAGCGGCCGAAGCTCAGCGTGCGAAGGCTGCCGGATTCGTGTCGAATGTGACCTGGACGGAAGATGTCGCACGGGTCGAAGGGACCGGTTTTTCAGGCGAAATTCGCGTGAGTGAGCGAGAGGTCAAGATCGACGCCGAACTGGGATTCCCGGCCAGCTTGATGCCGATGAAAATCAAAAAAGAAGCCGAAGCGTGGCTGCGTGGCGTGCTCGACAGCTGACCGCTCGCGATTGAAGCCGACGTGAGCGAGGTACAGTCTGGCGTCGTCGAAGATGCCTCGCCACGATTCTGAAAACTCCGCAGAAGGCCACGTCTTCTCGCGCATCGGCTGTGCACTGCGCGTCTCCCTCGCGAGCGGTTACGGCGCACGCCAGCTGCGCACGGACATTCTTGCCGGACTCGTCGTCGGTGTCGTGGCACTTCCGCTCGCGATGGCGTTGGCGATCGCATCCGGCGTCCCTCCTCAGCACGGGCTGTACACGTCGATCGTCGCCGGCGCGCTGATCGCGTTGTGCGGCGGCTCGCGCGTGTGTGTCTCGGGTGCGACTGCTGCATTCGTCGTACTGCTCGTGCCGATCTCGGCGCACTATGGGATCGGCGGACTTCTGCTCGCTTCGATGATGTCGGGACTGATCTTGTGCGGACTCGGGATTGCCCGACTCGGGCGTCTGATCCAGTTCATTCCGCATCCGGTCACGACGGGTTTCACGGCCGGGATCGGCGTCGTGATCGCTGGCATGCAGTTGAAGGACTTCCTCGGGCTCAGGCCTGAATCGGATCCGGCACACTTCACCGAGCGCATCGTCGCGTACGCGCAAGCACTTCCGACTGTTCACGGTTCCGAGGTCGCGATCGGGACTTTCACGTTGATCGTGTTGGTGCTGTGGCCGCGCTTCGTGCGTTCCATCCCGGCTCCGCTCGTCGGGCTGGCGGCTGCGAGCGTCGCTGCGTTCGTCCTCGCGCACACAGTCGCCGGATTCGAAGTCGCGACGATCGGTTCACGTTTCGGAGGCATTCCGCACGCTCTGCCCGCGTTCGATTGGCCGTGGAATCTGCCCGGTGCCGATGGAACTCCGATCGGCTGTTCGATGTCCACCCTGCGTGCGTTGCTCCCTCCGGCGATCGCGATGGCGATGCTCGGCGCAATCGTTTCGCTTATGTGCGCGGTGGTCGCCGACGGAATCGCGGGCACGCGTCACGATCCGGATGCGGAGCTCTTCGCACAAGGATTGGGCAACGTCGTGGCTCCGCTCTTCGGCGGAATCGCAGCCGCGGGAGCGATCGCGCGCACGACCACGGGTATTCGAGCAGGAGCGCGCTCGCCGATCTCCGCGTTCTCGCACGCCGCATTCGTGCTTCTCGCCGTGTTGGCTGTCGCGCCGATCCTCGCGCACCTACCGATGGCAGCAATGGCTGCATTGCTGCTGCTCGTGGCGTGGAACATGGCCGACATGCCGCATTTCTTCCACATCGTGAGAGTCGCACCGAAGGGAGACGTCGCGGTGTTGCTGACGTGTTTCGTGCTCACGGTCGCAGTCGACATGACGGTCGCCGTGAGCGCCGGCGTCGTGCTCGCATCACTGCTTTTCATGAAGCGCATGTCGGAAATGTTCCATGCCGCGCCGGAGGAAACACGACACGCGGGCACGCTCGATCCAATGCTCGACGACGTCATCGTCTACGTCATCCGCGGTCCGCTTTTCTTCGGTGCGGCGGACAAGGCCGTCGGCGCGCTGACGCGAGTGAAGTCGAAGACACGTGCGGTCATCTTGAAGATGGACGACGTGCCGGTGATGGACGTCACGGGTCTCGTTGCGCTCGAATCGGCGATCCAGCGCTTGCGCAAAGCGGGCATCTTCGTAGCTATCGCGGGCGTGCAGGCACAACCCCGATCCGTGATGGAGCGCGGAGGAATTCGGACGGACGCGAATTGGATCGTCGTGTGCGACTCCGACGAGCAAGCGCTCGCGCTCGTCACCGCCAAGCTCAATCCGAAGCCGCCACGGGCCTGATTTCAGCCGACTTCCTTCGGCGCCACACCTCCGAAGCGCCGTTCGCGTCGATGGAATTCGCGCACGGCGGACTCGAGGTCGTGCGCCGTGAAGTCGGGCCACATCCTCGGACTGAAGAGCAGCTCGGCATAGGCGCATTCCCACAAGAGGAAGTCGGACAAGCGCTGTTCTCCGCCGGTCCGCACGAGCAAGTCGACGTCGCGTGGCGCGTCTCCGGCGTGGTTCTCGATGGCCAACACGCGATCGAAACCGTCGCGCGCCCCGCCGAGCGCAGCGTGCACGTTGAAGTGCCTCGCGGCGCGAACGATTGCATCGCGCGAGCTGTAGTCGACCGCGAGACGAACGCACAACTTCGATCCGACATCGGTGGCGCACTCGGCGTGTTCCATCGCCAGCAACAGGCTCGTCGGCAAGCGATCGCGGCGGCCGATGAACGACAGAGAGACTCCACTCGTCACGCACAATCTCGTGCGCACCTCGATCCACACGCGCATCAGCTCGAAGATCGCGTCGACCTGTTCCGCGGGCCGATTCAGGTTGTCGGACGACAGCGCGAACAACGTCAACCGCTCGATTTCCAGGTCCAGAGCGACTTCGACGATGCGCTGGACGACCGTCGCGCCGGCCGCGTGTCCAGCCGAACGCGGCAGCGAGCGCGCCTCGGCCCAGCGTCCGTTGCCGTCCATGATGATCGCAACGTGCAGCCGCCGCATTTTACTTTGCGCCGCAAAGTCGACAGTCACGACGGTCCCCTCGTTCTCCATTGCATCACTCCCGTTCGCGCACGACGCGAATCAACGCTTCCATGTGCTCGAGATAACGCTCGAGCGTGCGTCGACCGAGCGCGGTCAACCGGTACTCCGTCAGCGGCATGCGTCCGTTGAAGGACTTCTCGCACGCGACGAGACCGGCCTCTTCCAGCTTGCGCGAGTGCACCGACAAGTTGCCGTCCGTCGCTTCGAGCAACGTCTTCAATTCGTTGAACGTCAGCTTGTCGTGTACGGCCAACGCACTGACGATCGCGAGCCGCACGCGCTCGTGGATCAGCCGGTCTGCATCCGGACTTCCGCCCGGCGCCGACAATCCACGCAACGCTTGAAGCGGGCCTTTTTTCGCCTTCGGTTGCTTCTTCTCAGCCACGACGTTCTCCCGCGATCTTCAGTCCGAACACGACGTGCATCACGCCGAAGCCGGCGGCCATGCACAAATCTCCAAGCCAACGCTCCTCGCGCGCGAACACCAGTCCGAGCAGTGCGACAGCGCCGACGAGCATGATCGACAAACCCATCGTGCGCACCGTGCGCAACGAATGCGCTCCCGCGGCGACGACGGCGGCGCCGTAGCAGAGCAACCATACCCCCGGCAGCAATTCCGTCGGACCTGTCGCGTGAATCGCGAGCGTCAACAGCGCTCCGGCGATGAGCGCAGGTGCGAGCGCCTTCGCGAATCTCGAACCGGGTCCGCTGACGAGCGACACGCCTTCCGACCGCGCTTTGCGCCACATTTCGAGCGCGCCGACCGACGTGCCGATGACCGCCGCGATCATCCACACGCCGAACCATGGGCCACTCGACTGCGACGTCAGCGCGAACGGAGTCGCGACGAGCGCGGTCAATCCCATCGTCACTCCGCCCCAACCCGGAATCGCCGTGTGCAGCGCGGAACTCTCCATGGTCGCGCGAATGAACACGAGATCGTCGAGGGCACGGCGGCTCATCGACGGTCCATCGCTACCATCGGACACCGAGCGCAAGGGGGTCGGCCGGGGGGACATGGGCTCGATACTCGCAGGATCTCCCAATTCGGTCAAGTACTTTGTGCCATGAAGTGAATCGAGCTCGACCGCCTTGCACCATGCGGTATCCTCCCTGCTCTTGATCCAGCGCGGCCCCTACGCCCCCATCGTCGTTCCGAACGTTCCGCTCGCGGATTTCGTGCTGCGTCGTCCGCGCGCTTTGGGCTCGAAGCCAGCTCTCGTCGAGGCGCACGGGGGTCGTACGTTCACGCACTCGGCTCTCGTCGAAGCGATCGAGCGCGCCGCATCGGGCCTCGTGCGCGTCGGGCTGCAGAAGGGCGACGTCGTCGCATTGATGTCGCCCAACTCGATCGATTGCCCGATCGTATTCCACGCGGTCGTCCGCGCTGGCGGGATCCTGACTCCGATTCCCCCGCTCGCGACCGTCGACGACGCCATGAAGCAGCTCGCGGACAGTCGTGCGCGCTTCCTCGTCACGACCGACGAGTTGGGGACGAAGCTCTCGACCGTTGCACGGGCGTGTGGCGTCGAGGACATCTTCACACTCGGTTTGAGCCCTGATTTCAGGCCTTTTTCAAGCCTACTCGCCGATGCGGGCACCGCTCGCTTGCCGACGATCGACGCCCAGGTCGACGTCGCGGCGCTCCCCTATTCGAGCGGCACGACTGGGCTGTCGAAGGGCGTCATGCTCACGCACGCAAACCTCGTCGCCAACGTGTTGCAGGTCGACGTCGGCCACATGCGCGAGGACGACGTGCTCGTGTGTTGTCTTCCGCTCTCGCACATCTACGGCATCACGGCGATCCAGAATTGGGCGCTTGCCATCGGCGCGACGACAGTCGTGATGGGTCGCTTCGACATCGCCGGTCTCGTCGACGTCATCGAGCGACACGGCGTCACGTATGCGCCACTCGTTCCTCCGATCTTGTTGGAGCTGGCCAAGAACTCGCGCTTCGAGAGCGCCGATCTGAGCCGTGTGCGCGTCCTTTTCTCCGGTGCGGCGCCGCTGTCGGCGGAACTCTCGCGCGCCGTCGCAACTCGCACTGGCGCAGATGTCGTGCAAGGTTACGGCATGACCGAAGCCAGCCCGGCGACGCACATGACTCCGCCGAAACCCCACGAAAACAGGCTCGGATCGGTGGGTTGGCCGCTCGCGAGCACCGCAGTGCGTCTCGTCGACACGACATCCGATCGTGATGTGGCGCGCGGATCCGAAGGTGAGATCCGCGTGCGCGGCCCACAGGTCATGAAGGGCTACTTGAACAATCCCGAAGCCACGCGCGCGACGGTCGACGACGAGGGTTGGCTGCACACGGGCGACATCGGTCGTGTCGACGTCGACGGACATCTGTTCGTCGTCGATCGCGTCAAGGAGCTCATCAAATACAAGGCGTGGCAGGTCGCGCCGGCCGAGCTCGAAGCGCTGTTGTTGACGCATCCCGCGATCGCCGATGCAGCGGTCGTCGGCCTGCGCGACGAGGAGTGCGGCGAAGTGCCGAAGGCCTTCATCGTGCGCAAGAGTGAGATCAGCGCCGAAGACATCATCGCTTTCGTGGCCGAGCGAGTTGCGCCGTACAAGAGGGTGCGCGTCGTCGAGTTCGTCGAGCGCATTCCGAAGTCGCCGTCGGGCAAGATTCTGCGGAGAATCCTGCGCGATCAGGCGCGGTGAGCTCTTTGTCGGTCAGGTCCGCGCCCGTAGAGTGACTCGCACGACATGCACGCGCTCCCCATTCTGATCGGCGCCCTGTGCGTCATCGCGATTGCGTACCGCTACTACTCGGCGTTCCTCGCGGCCAAGGTCCTGACGCTGTCCGATCTCGCTGCGTGTCCGTCAGTGACGCAGTACGACGGACACAATTTCTATCCGACGAACAAGTACGTCCTCTTCGGACATCACTTCGCGGCGATCTCGGGCGCAGGGCCGCTGATCGGACCCGTGCTCGCTGCGCAGTTCGGATTCTTGCCGGGACTGTTGTGGCTGTTGATCGGCGTCACGATCGGCGGCGCGGTGCAGGATTTCATGATCCTCGTCGGCAGCGTGAGGCGCGGCGGGAAATCGTTGGCTGAGATCGCTTTCACCGAGATTTCGCCTGTTTCAGGCCTCGTCGCGGGCATTGCGATCCTGTTCATCGTCGTCATCGCGATCGCGGGACTCGGACTCGTCGTCGTCAACGCGCTCGCCGAATCTCCGTGGGGCACGTTCACCGTCGCCGTGACGATTCCGCTCGCGCTGTTCATGGGCTTCTACATGTACCGCTTCCGCAAGGGCCGGATCGGCGAAGCCAGTGCAATCGGCGTCGTCGTGTTGCTCGCGGCGGTGTGGGCTGGAGGACGTCTCGCGGAATCTCCGTGGGCGGAACACTTCACACTGAGCAAGCACGCGCTCATCGTGTGGATGGCGATCTACGGTTTCGTCGCGAGCGTCTTGCCGGTGTGGATGCTCCTGTGCCCGCGCGACTACCTGTCGAGCTACCTCAAGATCGGCACGATCGGATTCCTCGTCATCGGCGTCTTGATCGTCAATCCGAACCTCGAGATGCCCGCGCTCACCCCGTTCGTCGACGGCGGTGGACCGATCTTGAAGGGCAAGGTGTTCCCGTTCGTGTTCATCACGATCGCCTGCGGCGCGATCTCGGGATTCCATGCGTTGATCGCTTCGGGCACGACGCCGAAGATGATCAAAAAGGAGAGCGATTGCCGCATGATCGGCTACGGCGCGATGTTGATGGAGGGCGTCGTCGGAGTGACCGCACTCGTCGCTGCGACGTCGCTGTTTCCCGGCGATTACTTCGCGATCAATACGGCGCAAGCCACGCCCGAGCAGCGCGTGAAGTACGAAGCGATGGTCGCGTCGCACGAGCACACCAGCTTCGACCTCAGCCCGGTGGAGATCGATCGGCTCGAAGCCGAATCGGGTGAGAAGAACTTGCGCGGCCGCACTGGCGGCGCGGTCACGCTCGCGATCGGCATCGCGAAGATCTTCGACGCGATCCCGGGCTTCTCGGGGCTGATGAAGTACTGGTACCACTTCGCGATCATGTTCGAGGCGCTGTTCATCTTGACGACGATCGACACGGGCACGCGAGTCGGGCGATTCTTGCTCGGTGAGTTCCTCGGTCGCCGCGTGCATCCGAAGTTCGCGAAGCACGATTGGTTGCCGGGCTCACTCGTGACGACGGCGCTCATCTGTTTGGGTTGGGGCGCACTGATCTGGGAAGGGTCGATCTCCACGATCTGGCCGATGTTCGGCATCGCGAATCAATTGCTCGCCGCGGTCGCGCTGTGCGTCGCGACGACGATCCTCGTCAACACGGGGAAAGGTCGCTACGCGTGGACGACAGTGGTGCCGCTCGCGTTCGTAGCGACGACGACGCTGACTGCCGGCTACATGTCGATCCGTGACAATTTCCTCGCGATGACGCGCGTGGAATCGACGGCGACGCAGGGTTGGATCAACACGATCCTGACGATCCTCTTGATGAGCGCAGCCGTCGTGGTCCTCGTCGATTCTGCGAGAAAATGGGCCAAACACGGCCGCGATTCGCGGCGAGCGTCGGTCGCTGGAAATTGAACACGGGCCGAACACGTGCGCTGGGAACCCAATGCGCATCTTCTTCGAGCGAGCCCGAGTCGACAAAGGAGAACACCCCAGGTGAAGAGCGGCTAGACTGCCGATACTCCCCCGGCAGGGTTCGGTTTCGGCAGAGGGCATGCAGATGAAGTTGTTGAAGCACGCCGCGCACGCGGCACTGTGCGCGAGTCTCTTGTGGTCCGGTTCGTGTTCGCAGGAGGACCCTTTCAACTCGACCACGACGACAGGGCCAGTGTCGGTCGCGATCACGGATGCGGCGTCGAACGACATCGTGGTGTTCGAAGTCGACGTCACCGGCATCCAACTGAAGCGCGTGAGCGGCGCGACGGTGTCGGTTCTCTCCACAACTGCGCGCGTCGATCTCGCCTCGCTCGTCGACACTTCGAACCTGCTCGCTTCGTCGCGCGTTCCCATTGGCGCGTACACCAGCGCGACGATCACGCTCGATCTCTCCAACGCTCGTTGCCTCCTCGTCGGCAAGACGACGACGGCGACACTGCGCGACGCGAACGGTGTCGCGCTCACCGGGACGATCACGGTGCCGTTGCAACTGGGCTCGCCGTTCACGGTCGCGTCGACAGCGCATCGCTTGTTGGAGCTCGATTTCGACATCGATCAGTCGTTCGTCGTCGACATGGTCGGCAATTCGGTCGCGCTCGAGCCGGCGTTCGTGCTGCGTGTCGACCCGACGCTTCCGCGCCAGATCGTGGCCGTCGGCACGCTGACTTCGGTCGACACCGTCGGTTCGACGTTCCTCGGGAACGTGCGCGCGCTCGGCGGATCGGTGATCTCGACGGTTCTCTTCCAGGCTTCAGGTGCGACGGTCTTCCAGATCGACGGTGTCCCATCGACCGGATCCGCAGGATTGACGGCGCTTTCCGGCCTACCCGTCGACGCGCCGATCCAGTGCTTCGGTTCAGTCGCGCCGACCACGGCACGATTCAACGTGCTCTACGTCGAAGCTGGCGTCGGCACGTACAACGGCGGAACGGACGTGATCGAAGGCCATATCGTCGGCCGCACAGGCGGCGCCGGCAGCGATGCGGTGTTCGAAGTGCTCGGTTTCAGCAGCAATCCCGCGCATACGACCTTCCTCTACGCGACGACGTTTCTCGTGAACACGAGCTTCACGGATACCCACGTGGTGCGCCGCGGATCGGCGAGCGCGTTCGACGTCGACGACTTGAGCGTCGGTCAGTTGGTGCGCGTCTTCGGCACGTTGTCGGGCACGACGATGAGCGCGAACACGACGACGAGCGTGATCCGCATGCAACCCACACGCGTCTTCGGTCCAGCCGCCGGAGCGCCGGCCGGCACGACGTTGACGCTGGATCTCGCGCGCGTCGATCTCCTCGCCGACACGGTGTTCGACTGGGCGGACGGCGGGTTCACGCCGGTCGATCCGAATGCACTGGTCGCGAACGTCGGTGCGCTCGGGGTCGGCCTCGGAATCAACTCGACTTCGAGTGTGACTGCGATCGGCTACTTCAGCGGGATCAGCGACTCAGGCCCCGACTTCACGGCCACGGCGCTCGTGAATCAGAGCACCGCGGCGTCGCTGCTCTTCGTGCGCAATCGTCCGGGACTGGGCTTGAACGTGCTCACGACGGCGAACGCATCTCAGATCCAGCTGAACGTGAGCGGCGTGGCCGCGACCGGCGAGGTCGCGATCGTCGACCGCGGATTCCTCGGCTCGATCCCGCTGCCGACCGCGCCGACGCCGACGGTCACTCACCCGGCCGTCAACGGCTTCTATTCGCTGCGCGATCGCACGAACCAAACCGTGCGCATCTTCACGCGCTTCTCCGATTTCTCGAGCGCGCTGCAGAGCGACATCGTGCAAGGCGCGACGCTCGTGCAACTCGGCGCGGTCGGTGCCTACACGCAAGGCATCAACACGCTCGATGCGACGGTCGCGGCGGCCGTCGTCGAGTGACGCCGACGTGAACCCGAATCGACGTCGTCGCGCGTCGATTCCGGATCAGGGCTTCGGCTCGTTCGGGTCCAACTTCGCGCGCACGAGCGAGGCGGTCACGGCGATGCCGAGAATGCCCACGACCGTTCCGAGCGCCCAGGTGATCGGGATCTTGTGCTCCTCGGGCAAGAGCATCTTGATGCCGATGAAGATCAGCACGACCGACAGACCGTGCTTCAAGTAGTGCAAGTAGCGGATCAGCCCGCCGACAGCGAAGAACAGCGAGCGCAGCCCGAGGATCGCGAAGATGTTCGACGTGTAGACGACGAACATGTTCTGCGAGATGCCCAGCGAGGCCGGCACCGAATCGACGGCGAACAAGACGTCGGTGGTCTCGACGACGAGTAGCGCGAGGAACAGAGGCGTGGCGAGCCGCTTACCGTTCTCGACCACGAAGAAGTGCGAGCCGACGAATCCCGGAGTCACGGGCAGATGTTTGCGCGCCAGGCGCAGGACGAAGTTCTTGTTCGGATCGACGTCGTCGTCATCACCTTGGAAAAACAGCTTGATGCCCGTGTAGATCAAGAGCGCGCCGAGAACCCACAGCACCCAGTGAAAGCGCTCGATCGCTTCGATGCCGATGTAGAGGAAGAGCCCGCGCATGAGCATCGCGCCGAGTACGCCCCACAACAGCACGCGGTGTTGGCTCTCCGGCGGGATCGCGAAGAAGCGAAAGATGACGATGAAGACGAAGATGTTGTCGACGGAGAGCGCGTACTCCGTGATGTAACACGTCAAGAATTCGACCGACGGACGCGTCGTGTCGTTCGCATGATTCGGATCGATGTAGAAGTAGATCGCCGCGTTGAACGCGAGCGCGACCGTGATCCAGAGCCCGGTGAAGACCAGGGCTTCCTTGACCGAGACGATCTTGTCCTTCTTGTGGAAGACACCGAGGTCGAGCGCCATGCCTCCGAGCACGATCGCCCCGAAAATCGCCCAGAAAATCCAGCCTTCCATGCGTGCCTACTGGGCCCTTCTTCAACCGTAGATGAGGAGTCGAATGCCGGGTGGCAAGCGCTTCGTGAGTCCCGCGAGCACGTGCCCGCGCAGCAAGTGATAGATGGAACTGCGCTGACTGACACCGATCATGATCGCAGTGACGCCGAGTGCTTCGGCCGCGCGCAAAATGCCTTCGACGGCGTTGTACGAAATCGTCCACACGGGGATGAGCGTCATGCCTTCGCTCTCGGCGGCTTGGACGGCAGCGCGCAACACTTCGACGCCTTCGGGCTTCGGAGTCCACTCCGATGCGCGCACGAAGAGCCCGGTCCGCTCCTCGACGTACAACGCGTAGAGGGTCTTGCCGCCGCGGCCCTTCTCGCGCGCGATGGCCTCGGAGATCAGGCCAGGGTTTCCGTAGCGCAGCGCAATCATGGTGCTCGAGGGATAGAGCTGCGCGATCGATTCGGCCTGGGCGAGACTCAATATCTCGAGCTTCTCTTGGTGCTCGAGTTGCTCTTCCGTCTCGGAGATGCGTTTCGGCATCAACTCGCGCACGAAACCGATCTGATAGAACCAGTCCGCGAACCACTTGCGCCGAGTTCCGAGCGCCATCACCAAGCCCACGAGGACGATCAGTGAACCGAAGAGGGTGGCGATACCCTCGACCTTGATCGTGACCGCCCAAGCGACCGCGACGAGGATCGTCGTGAAAATCCCGAGCCAGAACACGATGCCGCGCCTGCCGTCGCGCCACCGTAAGACGTCGAGGCCGGCAGAACTAAGCAGGAATGCGCCGAGCAATCCGAAGGCGTACATGCCGGCCAGGATCTGCATCTCGCCGCCGCTCAACCAAATGACGAGGATCGGGATGACCGTGGCCACCATGATCGCGATCTGCGGCGTGCCGAAGAGCGAATTCCGACGCGCGAGCTGAGACGGCATGAATCCGTTTTCCGTCAGCGAAAGGAAAACGTGGTAGCTGCCGATGATCGCGGTGTTCGACGCCAAGAGCAGCAAGGATGATCCGCTGATGACGACCGCGAGCTTCAACGCTCCGCTTCCGAACCCACCGGCGAGCTCGGAGATGAAGTGTTCCGAGTTCGCGTCCTTGACCGCCGTCGGCAAGAGCGCGACGGCGAGCAGCGTCAAGAAGGGTGACGTCAAGAGCATCGTCGCGATCACGTAGCGCATGCCGCGCTTGGCCGTGAGTTGAAGCGGCAGCTTCATCGCGGGACTGAGCTGACTGATGCTCTCGAGGCCGGAGAAAGCCAACCAAGCGGCCGAGAAACCGACGAGGAACGTCGTGCGATCCATGTCCTGGGCCAGGGTCAGCGTCGACTTCACTGCCTGCAGAGACTCGGTCGGGTAGAAGGCGATCACGACCGCCACGACCACGATGTTCACGACCAACGAAGCCACGGCCATCACCATCGACAACCAAGCGCTCTCGCGGATGCCGATGATGTTGACGAGAGCGAGCAACAGCAGAGTCGCAATCGCCATCGACGTGACGTTGTGCTCGAAGAAGGGCACGACCGTGCCCAGGTAATGCATTCCCGACACGGACGAGATGGCCGACGTCAGGAAGTAGCCGACCGAAATGAGCAATCCACCGAGTGCGCCGGCGCTCGGCATGAATGCCTTGCTGGCGATGGTGACGACGCCTCCGCCTTCGGGCTGGCGCCAACAGATCTCGACGTACTTCGAGCCGAGCAGGATGAAACCGAACAGTCCGATCCAGACGAAGATCGGCGCAACGTTGCCGACCCGATCGTAGAGGATGCCCGGGACGTAGTAGACGGACGTACCGATGTCGCAGAACACGACGGCCCACACGAGAAGTGGCGAGAGGTGGCGCACACTGGCGTCACCGCCGGGGCCGACCCCGTCCTTCGACTTCGCGGCGGACATCAGGAGCCGTCGCTCAGCACGTGGTGTGCGTCACGACCCGTGCGTAGAGAACCGGGGGGCATGGTTCGAAGCGAGAACGATAGCATCCGCAGTGGCGCGCGTGAAATTCAGCGAGGTGTGGTGGGCCCCGCTGGACTCGAACCAGCGACCGAGCGATTATGAGTCGCCTGCTCTAACCGACTGAGCTAGGGGCCCCCGGGCGAGAAGGCTAACCGCGACCGCGCGCGTTTCCCATCCATGTACACTGCGGGCCGCTCGCGCGCTCCGGCGGTTCGGAAGCAGGCGCGAGCCCACACTCCCCCGGCTGGTCGCATTCATGAGCCTCCCCTACCGCGCGATCGTGATCGCGTTCGTTCTCTCGTTCGGTTCGATGGGTTGTCACACGGGCGAGCGTGAGCGCGCGCCGACTGCGCGACATGCAGACGCGGCGAACATCGTCGTGAAGCCGCTCGCGGCGGACGCGAACGCACCGATCGTCACAGCACCGATCCAGAAACCGGCGGGCACGATTCGCTTCGGCGATTCCGTCCACGAGCGCGAAAACGTGCCGTTTTTCCCAGGCACGACGTACGACGCGAAAGTGCCGCATCCCGACACGCTTTTGCGCCAACCGCTCGGCACGTTCACCGCGCACCACGCCGAAATCATGTCCGCGATGCGCGCGATGGCGGCGAAGTCGGATCGCATGCGCGTCGTGCCGATCGGTCGCTCGCACGAGGGGCGCGAGCTCTTGTCCGTCGTCATCGCCTCGTCCGACAACATGAAACGCATCGACGCGATCCGCGCCGACATCGCGCGTCTCGCTGATCCGCGTGGCGCGAACGACGCCGACGTCGAGCGCATCGTCAAAGAATCTCCCGCGATCGCGTGGCTCGGCTACAGCATCCACGGAGACGAAATGTCGGGCGCCGATGCGTCGCTCGCCGTCGCCTACTACTTCGCGGCCGGCACGAGCGCAGACGTCACCGACATCTTGAAGAACGTCGTCGTCGTCATCGACCCGGTGCAGAACCCCGACGGGCGCGAGCGCGTGCTCTCGCAGATCGAACAGAGCGCGGGCTACGTCGCGAACCTCGACTACGCGTCGATGCAACGCGGCCGTTGGCCGTACGGCCGCGAGAACCACTACTACTTCGACATGAACCGCGACTGGTTGTGGGGCACGCAACCGGAGACGCGCGCGCGTTGGAGCGCGATCAACTCGTGGCATCCGCAACTGCTCGTCGACGCGCACGAGATGGGGTCGATGGACACGTTCCTCTTCTATCCGGCGACCGATCCGCTGACGCCGCACTTCCCCGAGTACACGAAGCGTTGGTGGCCAGTGTACGGCAACGATCAAGCGGCTGCATTCGATCGCTACGGTTGGAGTTACTACACGCGCGAGTGGGCCGACTCGTGGTATCCGGGCTACACCGACTCGTGGGGCACGTTCATCGGCGCGTGCGGGATCTTGTACGAGCAAGCACGCTACCGCGGTCAATCGGTGCGGCGTGCTTCGGGCGAAATCGCGACGTACCACGACGCCGTGCATCGCCAGAGCGTCGGCAGCGTCGCGAACGTGCGCACGTTGGCGCAGAACCGCGAGGCCGCTTTGCGCGAGTACGTCGAGGCCAAACGTGCGAATTGCGCGGCAGAAACAGCCGGAAACGAGCGCATGTTCGTCCTCGTCACGGGCCGCCACCCGGACCGTGAACGGAAGATGGTCGCCAACCTCGTCGAGCAGGGCATCGAAGTTTGGCGCGCGGACGAGGACTTCCGCGGCGCGAGCGTCAAGACCGTCGCTGCGGGCGCGAAGGACGATTTCGATTTCAAAGCGGGAGCGTTGATCGTGCGCGCGCGTCAACCGCTCGCACCGCTCGTCAAAGCGATGCTCGAATTCGATCCGCGCTACGACAAGGCGTCGCTCGAGCGCGAGCGCAAGGAATTGGAGCGCAAGCAGCGCTCGAAGGCCTACGACGTCACGGCTTGGTCGCCGGCGCACGCGTACGACCTCGACGCGTACTGGTGCAACGACTCGGCCGTACAGTCGACGCGATTGACTGCGTTGCTCGTCGAACCGAGCGGCGTCGTCGCCCTCGCAAACCCGAACGACCCCGTGTACGGATGGATCGTCGACGGAACCGACGACGGCGCGGTTCGATTTGCGGCCGCTGCGATGGAACTCGGCTGCCAACTCAACTTGTCCGACGAGGGTTTCCGCGCAGCAGGGCGCTCGTTCGCACGCGGAAGCTTGCTCGTGCGGCGCACGGAAAACACCGCGAACGTCGCCGAACTCGTCGCGCGCGCGGCGTCCAGAGCAGGCGTTTCGGCGTACGCGACATCGACCGCGCGCAGCCGCGACGAATCAGCCGACTTGGGCGGACGACATTTCGACCTGCTCGCGCGCCCGCGCATCGCGATCTTGTCGAACACGCCGATTTCGAGCGATTCGTTCGGACACGCATGGCACTTGATCGACACGCACCTGCAACTGCCGTCGTCGCACCTGGACGCGCAGAATTTCGGGGGCAGCGATCTGCGCCGCTACAACGTACTCGTCGTGCCCGAAGGCGGTGGCTCCGTCATCAGCGAAAACGCCGAGAAAGTCCGCACTTGGGTTCGTTCGGGCGGCACGTTGATCGCGCTCGGCGGCGCCGCGGCCGACTTGTGCGACAAAGAATCGAAGTTCACCGCGGTGCGTGAACGTTCCGAGGTGCTCGACGATCTCGACAAGTACGCGATCTCGGTCAAGCGTGAACGCGAAGCCGGCACGTCGAAGATCGACGAGGCCGCGCTGTACGACGAGCCGAAGGCTGCAGCCAAGGAAGAGCCGGCTGCGGAGCCCACCGATTCAGCGGCGGATCCGAAGAAGGACAGCGACGAGAAGAGCCCAGACAAGTCCGACAAAAAGGATCCGGAGAAAAAGGACGGCTCCAAGTCGGACAAAAAAGACGACGCCAAGAGCGAGGACAAGAAGCGCCGCGATCGCTACCTCGCGACCTTCTCGCCGCAAGGCGTCATCTTGCGCGGCGAAGTCAATGAAGACGTCTGGATCACCGCCGGCTGTTCGAGCGAATTGCCCGTGTTTTTCGAGGGTTCGAGCGCGCTCTTGTCCGAGCTTCCCGTGCGCACGGCCGTGCGCATCGCCTCGATCGACCGGATGCGCTTGTCGGGACTGCTGTGGCCGGAAGCGCGCGAGCGGATCGCCGATTCCGCGTACTGCACGGTCGAACGCATGGGTTCCGGGCAAGTGATCTTGTTCGCCTCGAGCCCGGTATTCCGCGACTGGTTCCGCGGCACGGCGCGCTTGCTCGCGAACGCCATCGTCTACGGACCCGGAGCCGGCGCGAGCCAGCCGACGCAGTGGTGAGTTTCGACGCGCGCCACACAGCCTTTGCTTGACGGAGTGAGTTCGACGCCCGACGCTGGTTCGCGCTCGACGGCGGTGACCCGGCTCGTCGACAACGAAAGGTATCGATGAAGACGATTTGGCTCGCGCTCGCGCTGATGATGTTTGCACCGTTCCTGGAGAAGAACGACGACGAACTTCCGCTCGGTGATTTCGGCACTACGTTCCTGAAGTCGCGCTTCAAAGTAGAGGCAGTGGCCGACATGCCGCTCGACAAACTGCGCGCAGATCACTGCGTGCGCGGAACGTTCGGCACGTTCGAGATCGCCTATCCGATCTGGCAACTCGACGACAAGCATCACATCGAGGACCTGCGTTCGATCGCGGTGACGCTCGTGCAACTACAAGTCCATTGGATGGATTGGCTGGCCAAGGGCGACGAGCGCTTGAATGCTCCGAAAGCGGACGCCGAGACGTTGATCGCCTGGATCAAGTCGTGGAAGGCTCCGAATTTCGCGCGCGCGGAATCGGCTCCGGACAAAGATCTTTTCGTGTTCCTCGGTGCCACCGATGCACAGAAAGCCGCGTCGAAGAACTTGGGCGCCTTCATCGGCAAGCCCGACGTGCTGGGCGCGGCGCCGCGCGACGGCAAGATCACGCGCATCCTGTTCGCACCGAAGCGCCTCGACTTCGTGCAGATGCTCGGTTACGCGGGGCTGTTGGATCCGACTCAGCAAGCAGTGCTGTGGACGAAGACGACGACGACGTGGACGAACTTCTGGATCGATTGGACGCAGATCCTCGCGCTCGAATATCCGCCGTGGTCGGAGGACAAGGAGTTCAAGCAGGGCCTGTCGATGAACAAGTTCGAGCCGACGGGAATGCTGCAGCACACGGTGCAGCAGGCGATGCTCACCTTCTTGTGGATGGTGTACGGCGACAGTGACGCGATTCACTTGAATCAAGCTCAAGCGCTGGCGATGGCAGTCGAATTGTGCGGCGAAGTGAACGCACTCGAAGGCGACGGCGGCCGCGGCACGACGGGCGCGAAGACGAACGCGTACGAAAAGTTCGTGCCCGGTGGGAATTCAGCGGGCGGAATTCTGCCGCCGATCTCCGCGTTGCCCGGCGACGGCATGAAGGTGAATCCGTGGCACGAGAATCTCGGCCGCGACTACTTCACGCTCCCGCTGCGCAAGGGCCAAAAGCTCGGTGCGAAAGGCGTCACCAAGGACGGTCCGCCGGGGCTCGATCCAATCGTCGTGAAGGACAAGGCCGCTCACTTCTCGATCACGTCGCTCGACGGCAACAAGCGCTACGTCGTCAGCGCGCCGTTCATGGGGGTGAACGCGAAGATCCGCACGTATCCGCCGCCCGAATTCGTCACCGATTTCCGCGAGTTCTTCCGCGCGTACAAGTGCGGATTCCTGCACTGGCTGCAGACGATGGGCGACAAGAGCGGCCCCGCCGAGTCCGAGGTGAAGTATCAGAAGTTGATGAAAGCGCTGGCGAATCGCGACGGGACGAAGGCGCTCGACGCGCAAGTGGCTGAGATCTATGCGCTGCCGTTGAGCGGCAAGAGCGGCGAGACGGACAGCCTAGAGTGGCGCTTCCTCGATTGGATCGCGAAGGGCAAGTGAGCGCGCTGGGCCCCGCTCTCACGAAGTCGAACGAAGTTCGCGGCGACGTGCAGAGTCCGGTTCCGCACCTCGCCGCGAATGCATGATCAGCGCGCAGACATCGCCGGCGCTGTGTTGCGCGTGACGTGCTCGCTGACGACTTGCGCGACGCACGCCGTCAGCTTGCGAGCCGTCGGAATGTCGAGGAACTCATTCGGCCCGTGCGCATTGCTGTGCGGACCTAGCACGCCCGTGATGAGGAACTGCGCCTGCGGGAACTTCTTGCCGAGCATCCCCATGAACGGGATCGATCCGCCCTCGCCCATGTAGACGGCTTCCTTGCCGAAGAACGATTTCGACGCGCGATCGACCGAGGCTTCGAGCCACGGCGCGAGTTCGGGAGCGTTCCAACCGCCGCTCGATTTCTCGCCGTCGAAGGTCACTTTCGCTCCGTGGGGCGCGTCTTTTTCGAGCAGCGCCTTCAGCTTCTTCGTCGCGACTTGCGTGTCGCACGTCGGCGGAACGCGCAGACTGATTTTCACTGCGGTGAGCGGGCGCAGCACGTTGCCCGCGCTCTCCAAGTCGGGGAGGCCTTTGGCGCCGGTGATCGAGAGCGCCGGACGCCACGTGCGATTCAGCATCAACTCGGTGTTGTCCGTGTGCATCGGCTTCACGCCGTCGTGCCACGGGTACTTGTTCCACACCTCGTTCCCGAGGACTTTCGCCGCCACCTTGGCCTGCTCGATGCGTTGTTTCGGGATGTCGACGTGAAAATCCTGCGACAGGATCTTGCCCGTGCTCTCGTCTTCGAGGCGTGAGAGCACTTGGCGCAGAACGCGGAACGAGCTCGGAACGATGCCCGACGCGTCGCCGGAGTGAACGCCTTCCTTGATGGTCTCGACCACGAGGTTGCCGCCGATCAGGCCGCGCAAGCTGGTCGTGCTCCACAGCTGATCGTAGTTGCCGCAGCCCGAATCCAAACAGATGACGAGGCTCACGTCGCCGATGCGCTTTTCGAGGTGATCGATGTAGAACGGCAAGTCGTAGCTGCCGCTCTCTTCGCACGCTTCGATCAAGACGACGCACCGCGCGTGAGGAACCTTCTGCCGCTTCAGAGCTTCGATCGCGGTCAAGGAAGCGAACGCCGCGTAGCCGTCGTCGGCACCGCCGCGTCCGTACAAGCGCTCACCGCGCATCACCGGTTCCCACGGTGAAAGGCCCGGATTCCAGCCGGAAAACTCGGGTTGCTTGTCGAGGTGGCCGTAGAGGAGAACCGTGTCTCCGCCGAGTCCGGCAGTGCCTGGAATGTCCATGAAGATGACGGGCGTGCGCTCTTCACCCTTCTCGTTCTTCAGTCGCACGACTTCGATCTGCATGCCCTCGATGTCGCGCGATCGACACCACGTCTCGATCAATTTGACGGCGCGGTCCATGTGACCGTGCTTCTTCCACTCGGGGTCGAACGAAGGCGACTTGTTCGGGATCCTGATGTATTCGGTGATCGCCGGAACGATCGATTTAGACCAGGTTTCGTCGACGAAACTCTTGCTGCTCGCTGTGTTCATGCGCCCGAGTCTATCTAGCGATCGGGCGACGTGGAATTCAGCTTCGCGAGCCCCAACCGGCGGCACTCTCGTCGACGCGCTGCGCACGGGGTTGCTTGCGGCGCGACCACATCCAAACGACCAGCACGAGGACCAGGAGGAGCGCCAGGACCGGCAGGATCGCCGCCAGAATCGCTATCGTCGTCGCGCCCGCGAGCTCGCCGGCTGCCACGACAGGATTGCCGAGTCCGAATGTCAGCAAGCCCGAGGCTGCGCGCGTCACGACGGTCGTCGCTTGCACCGTGCCTGCGATGCCGCCACCGGCGACGACGGCGAGCGACCAACGGAACCACGGTTGCATGTCGGTGATGAAGCTCGCCGTGAGCAGCGTGCCGGCGACGATCGCGGCCGGAGTCGCGATCACGTCCAGGAAGTGGTCGACGCCAGGGAGGAAGTAGCCAGCGATTTCGCACGAAGTCGCCACCGAGAAACACACGATCGCGGGCACCGATCCGATCCATGCGAAGTCGTCGGCGACGTGAATGGCACCCGAACGGACAGCGATCGACGCGACGAGCAGTGGGACGAAGACGCGGAATCCGCACGCTGCCGAGAGTCCGAGTCCAGTGAGGATGCCGAGCAGAGCAGTGTAGTTTTCGTTCATGGCGTGCGGGTCGACGTTACTCGATTCGGACGCAGCTATTCTCGCGCAGCTCCCGCGAATCTGCTACGCCGCGCCTTTTTCGGCGATCGCCGCATCGCACAGTCGCTCGAGGGCGGCGATATCGCGCTCGAGGTCGTCCTTCGAAGCTCCGTTCTTCGCGTCCTTCTCCAGGATCGCTGCGTGCGTCGTGAGCGACGGGAATCCGTAGCTGCCAGCGGCACCTTTCAGGCGGTGCGCGATGATCGAGAGCTCGGCGAGGTCGCCTGAGCCGAGCGCCTTGCGCATGTCGCTGACGTCCGTGCCCAGATCCGCGACGAACATGCGCACGAGTTCCATGAGCTCCTCGTCTTGTTGCGCTTCTTCGGCGACCGTGAGCACGCGCGGTGCAGCGAGCGGGACTCCACCGGTCGCCTTCTCGAACCACTTGGCGATCGTGGAGAGGAACGTGTGGCGCACGATCGGCTTCGTGCAAAAATCGTCGCATCCGGCTTCGAGACATTTGTCGCGATCCGTCGACATCGCGTGAGCGGTCAGCGCGATGATCGAGCTCTGGCAACCCTCTGAACGCAGGCGCCGCGAGGCTTCGTAACCGTCGACGACGGGCATCTGCATGTCCATCACGATCAAGTGGAACGGCTGACCCGCTGCCTCCGCGGCACGCACTTTCGTCAAAGCTTCACCGCCGTCGACTGCGATCTCGACGCACGCTTCGGCCGCCGCGAGGATGAACCCGATGAGGCGCCGATTGTCCTCGCCGTCTTCGACGAGCAGGATGCGCGCACCGGACAAGCGTGGCGTCGTGAAGGGAACGTCCGAGTCCGTGAATTCAGCGAGAAACGAGAGGTTTTGACCGCGGCGCATCTTCACGTCGGTCAGCGATCCGGTGTCGATCGAAAACGTGAATACGCTCCCCGCGCCGACTTCACTCGTCACTTCGATCGAACCGCCGAGTCGCTCGACGAGGTGCTTGCAGATCGAGAGGCCGAGCCCCGTTCCACCGAAGCGCCGCGTCGTCGACGAGTCGGCCTGCATGAACGGTCGGAAGAGGCGCGTCACCGTCTCGGTCTCCATGCCGATGCCGGTGTCCATGACGGCGAAGCGCAAGCGCGGAACGGCGCCGCTTTCGAGAGTGACGAGCAAGCGCACCCAACCGCGCTGGGTGAACTTGATCGCGTTGCCGACGAGGTTGAGGAGGATCTGTTTCAGTCGCACCGGATCGGTCAGGATCGTCTCCGGAATGCCGCCGATCGATTCGACTTTGAGCTCGATGCCTGCGATCGCAGCCCGCACGTCCATCGCACCGTGCACTTCGGCGACGATGTCGTGCGGCGAGCACGCAATGCGATCGACCGCGAGCATCCCCGCTTCGATCTTGGAGATGTCGAGGATGTCGTTGATGATCTGCAGCAAGTGCTCGCCGTTGCGACGGATGCGACTGAGCGCTTCCACCTTGTCTGCATCGGTCAGGCCTGGATCGAGCAGGCGCTCCGAGAAGCCGAGAATCGACGTCATCGGCGTGCGGATTTCATGGCTCGTGTTGGCCAGGAACTCGCTCTTCGTGCGACTCGCTGCTTCAGCTTGGGCCAGTGCGTTCTGGGATTCGATTTCGGCGCGCTCGCGCTCGACGATCTCGACTTTGAGCGCGAGGTTCGCGGCCGAGAGTTTGAGCGTGCGCTCGTCGACACGGGCTTCGAGCGTGCGATTGGCCTCGTCGAATTCGCGCGTCCGCTTCTTCAACTCGAGCATGATCTGCAACAGTCGGCCGAGTAGCGCGACGGAGAACACGTAGAGCGCGATGCGAAAGTGCTCGGCGTTTTCGAGTTGATCGTCGAATGCCGATTCGAACGCGACGTGCATCTCTCCGATGCTGCGACCGATCGCCGCGTCGTCGATCGTCGCGAGCTCGAATTCGATCGTGTGCTTTTCCGCCAGCACTGAATCGACCGCTCGCACGAACCCGTCGAGTGCAGGAGCGAGCTTCGGATTGAGCTTGGATTTTTCGCGCAACTTGCCCAGCGCCGTCGAGAGGCTCGTGCTCGGCTCGGCCACGGCAGAGACTTGCAGCAACGCCACCTGCGTCAACGCATGGTCGACTGCAGCGGCCGTGTCGGAGTCGAGCTTGGAGAGTTGGTTGACAGCCGCGGTTTTTTCAGGGATAGCCTGCAACGCCGTCGTGTAGCGCGAGCACGCAGCGCCCAGGGTGTCCGCGTGTCCCTTCAACGGCTCGATCGTGCGCTGTTGACGCTCCAAGAGTTTCGCGAACTCCTCGTCGGCGACACTTTGCGTCCTCAGCTCGACATCGGCGAGTGCTCGACTCATGCGCTCGAACGATTCGGCAAGTCGGTCGCTGGCCCGGCTCGATTCATTGCGCGCCCTCAGGACTTGGCGCTCGAAATCGCTCGCCGCGCTTCGCATCTTCGCCAACGACAAGTCGCCGTTCGTGTGCTCCGTCCGCTCCATTCCGCGCGACTCGACGAAGAAGTAGACGAGGATTCCAACCGCCAGCAGGCCCAGGAGAATCGGCTGAAAGCGCCTCACGAACGACGGCCTCAGGCGCTCTCGGGGAAGCGATTCCGGCGACTGCGAATCGTATTGCGACCGCCCGACTTCGCTTCGTACACGGACTCATCGGCAGACTTCAAGAGGTCGTCGATGTCCTTCGTGTCGATCATCTTCTCGGCGCAACCGAGACTGACTGTGACCGCCCCTTCGAAGCCCTCGCAACGGATCACGTTCGCCGCAACCGAACTGCGCAGACGCTCGGCGCACAAGATCGCTTGATCGAGCGTGCTGTTCACGTTGATGACGAGGAACTCTTCACCGCCGAGACGACACACCACGTCGCCGCGTCGAGTCCGCGCCCGCAGCACGGCCGCAGTCTGTTTCAGAACGACATCGCCCACGTCGTGACCGTACGTGTCGTTGATGCGCTTGAAGTGATCGATGTCGACCATCACCACCGACAGCGGACGATTCATGCGTACCGACTCGGCCCATTCCTGCTCGAGCCGCATGATCGCGTAGCGTCGATTGGGAAGTTCCGTGAGCACGTCCGTCAGCGCCGCAGCTCGCAGTTTCCGCGTCAAGAGCCCCATTTCGGCCACTTGGTTCATGCGCAGCGTCTTGTCGGCCTCGACTTGACGCTGCAGTTCGATCATGCGTTGTCCGGCTTGAACACGAGCGACCAGGATCCGCGCATTGAACGGCTTCGTGACGTAGTCGTCGGCGCCCGCGGCGAACGCGTCGACGACTTGTTGCTCGTCTTCTCGTGCTGTGAGGATCAGCACGTACGTCTTGCGACCAGCATCGATCTTGCGCAGCGCCCGGCACACTTCGATGCCCGTCATCTCGGGCATGATCCAGTCGGTTACGACGATGTGCGGCGATTGATCGAGCACGATGCGCAAGCCGTCTTCACCGTTGTTCGCGGTGACGACTTGATAGCCGGCTTGACGCAAATGGTGCGACAAAAGACGCACGATGCGTGGATCGTCGTCGATGACGAGGACCTTGATTTCGCCGGGCGCGAGCGGGTCCAACTCGGTCCGCTCGTCACGGTCCTGCGCATGCTTGAAAACTTGGCGCGGTTCGGCGGACACGAGCTTCGTCAGCGCTGTAGGTGTCGTTTCGACGAACGTGGACGTCTGCCCTGCAGTCGTCGGAATCCGAAACAGGGCGCCCCACTCTTCCCACAAGAGTCGCGTGCGCTCGAGCACGGGACGCAGAGTTTCGAGAGAGACTTCAGGCTCGGCTGTCGGCGCCAGGAGCGTCAACCAATCCGCTCCTAGCGGCCAGTCGTGCTCCTGGATCGACGACACGAGCGCGTCCGCGATCACGGAGCTCTCCAGCAAGATCGTCGACATCGCGATCTGCAACGGGTCGTCGGCGTTCGCGTCCTTCGTCGTCGAACCTTGCGCGAGGATCGCTCCGGTGAACACGTCGGAGAAACCCCAGTCTTCGAGGATCGAGGCCGCGACTTCCCAGTGCTGGATCTCGAAAGCACAGGTCTCCGCCGCGATCATTTCGCTCTTCGGTTTGCGACGCGCACCATCGAGCACTTTCGAGAACGGCTCGGGGTAAACGGTCGCCAGAGCGAGCATGCCTAGACGCGACATCAAAGCGCACGTGAAGGCTTCGACCGGATCGATGACGCCGCGTTCTTCGGCGAGAATGCGAGCTGCAGCAGCCGCTGCGAGTGAGTACGACCAATAGCGATCGTAGTCGAATCTCGCGCAGGCTCCGGTTCCATTCGACGGCACCAGCGTGAAGCCCAGCGCGACGCCGCGCACGGCGCGGATGCCGAGTTGTCGAGTTGCGTGCTGGACGGTCGTGACCGGCGGTGCTCCGGCGAGCGCTGTCGCATTGGCCAGCTTGATGACGCGTCCGCTCAGTGCCGGATCGACCTGGATGCACTGCGACAACTCTTCGAGGGAGCAATTCTCGCTCTGCGTGCGACGCAAGATCACCAGTCCCACTCCGGACGGTGTCGGCAGTGCACCTGACTGCTTCAGTTCCTCGAATCGCTTGTAGATCAACGCGTTTCCTGTTCGAAATCAGCGCTCAGGCCGACTTCGCCTTCCTCGTACACGTGCTCGAAATCGAAACGCGATTGCGACCCGCCGCTTTCGATGCGTACACGGCTTCGTCGGAGGCTTTGATGAGAGTGTCGAAGTTGGCCATCTCCGGCGTGCGCTGGGCAACGCCCATGCTGATGGTGACGTTGCCGTCGAAACCGCCGCTCTTGATCAGATTGCGCTCCACCGCGCTGCGCAGCCGCTCTGCGCAGACGGCGGCCTGTGACTCGGTCGAACTGGGACAGACGACGAAGAACTCTTCGCCACCCAAGCGCGAAGTTTCCTCGCCTTGCCGCGTCGTCGACCGCAGCACGCGCGCAGTTTCCTTCAGCACGATGTCGCCGATGTCGTGGCCGTGCGTGTCGTTCACTCGTTTGAAGTGATCGATGTCGATCATGATGACGGAGAGCGGACTTCCGGTGCGCGTTGCCGTGTCCCAATCTGTTTCGAGACGCTTCATCGCGTAACGACGATTCGGCAGCTCAGTGAGCACGTCCGTGAGGGCGGCGCTGCGCAATTTGCGGGTCATCAATCCGAGTTCGGCGACCTGACGCATGATCATCTTGCGGTCGCTCGCAACTCGTTCCTGCAACTCGACGACGCGCTGCCCGCCTTTGATGCGCGCCAAGAGAACGCGCGGATTGAACGGCTTCACCACGTAGTCGTCGACGCCGGCGTCGAACGCTTCGACGATGCGATCCTCTTCGGCTTGCCCCGTGAGCAAGAGGAAGAACACGTTGCGGCCGTAGTCGATGCGACGCAGTGATTTGCACAGCTCGAGTCCGTCGATCTCCGGCATCATCCAGTCGGCAATGACGACTTGCGGACTGTTTTCGAGCGCCAATTTCAGCGCTTCTTCACCGTTCTTCGCCGTCATGACTTCGTGACCCGATTTGCGCAGTGTCACGGCGAGCAGCTTGAGGGAGATTTGATCGTCGTCGACGGCGAGAATGCGCAGCGGCTTCTTCGCTTCGGCAACGGGCTCTACTGTCGTGACGATTCCGACGGGCAACGGCGCAACGACGATTTCGGGAGCCATCGCGCGAATTTGGATTTCGTCGGGCGTGAGCATCTTGCTCGTCGGCACGTCGAGGGTCTTGCCCCACTCCGTCCACTCGCGTTCGATGCTCGAACACAACTCGGTGAATGCCTTGGGCTCGAGCTCGAGCATCGTGCGAACGCTCTCGAGTCGAGCCGCTACGACCTTCGGATCGACACCGCTTTGCCCACGATCGTCCAAGCATGCAGCTGTCATGGTGTGCGCGCAGTAAAGTGCGCGCGCCATCGCGGCCGACTCGCGGTTCTCGGTCGGCTGAAGCGTATCTGCGCGCTCGAAGATCTGCAGTGCTCGCGAGAAGCTCGCCGGTAGGCCCCAATCCTCGATCATGCACGCAGCGACTTCCGTGTGATCGATCGCGAACTGATCCTGCTCGAGCCGCGCCAAACCAGAATTGATTCGGCTCTCGTCACTTTTCAGAACTTGCGTGTACTCCTCCGGATAGACGCTCGCGAGCGCAAGCTTGCCGATCTCGCTCAAGAGGCCCATCACATAGCCTTCGGCCGGAGACATGCCGCGGATCTGGCGCGCGATGTTCTGGGCGGCGACGGCGCGAGCGAGCGCTGCCGACCAGTACGCGTCGTAGTCGAAAGCCTCGCATTTTCCTGTGCGATTAGACGAGACCAGGCTCAGTCCCAGTGCGACGTTCATGACTGCACGAACGCCGAGTCGCATCGTCGCTTCGGAGATCGTCGTCGCTGGTTGCATGCCGGCGGAACCGGCTGCGTTGGCGAGCTTCAACAGGCGGCCGGTGAGCACCGAGTCCGTCATGATCGTCGCGCTGATCTCCTCGGCCGAGTGAGTGTCCGACTGCGACAATTTCAGGATGCGCATGACGACGCCGGGCGGCGAGGGCAAGCTGCCTGTGACCTTCAGTTCCTCGAACGTCTTGTTGAGCATGGGGCGGCGGGTGTGTATCGGAGTGGGGATGCGTCAGGTCTTCAAGGCGCGCAGTGCAGATTCGGCTTCCGTGAACGAACGCGACGTTTCTGCGAGCAGGGGCGTGATCGAGGCTCGATCCTGATTGCGCGCGAATTCTTCGATTCGCTTGGCGAGCTCGGACAAGTTCATCGCGCCGATGTTCGCGCTGCTCGACTTCAGCGTATGCGATGCACGCTCGACCAATTTGATGTCGCCGGACGCCAGACCGGCTTCGACGTCGTGCAGGCGCGCGGGTGCGTCGACCAGGTACATCTCGATCAACTCGGTGAGCAAGCCGGGTTCGTCGTCGCCGCCGAGCTCGCGCAGATCGGCGATCACGCGCATGTCGATCACGCTGTTCGAGTGGTCGTCGTTGTTGTCGATCACGGTCGTATTCCTTCGAATGTGGAGCTCGCGACCACGGTGACGAACGTCCATGACTTCGAACGACCGATCCGTGCACGGATCGAATCGCCCTGGGGCCGAGGACTTCACCAATGGGTAAATAGGAATCGGAAGCTTCGGCACTCGGACTTGCGAAGATTGCGACACGAAGCACTCCAGGACTCGCAGGACCGTCTGGTGCGGAAAGCTTTTCCGCCGGGGGACAAAGCAGCGTGGGCGACTGGAGGTTTGCTCCAATCGCCCACGCAGGGCCCGAAGAGGACCTGTTTTCAGGCTGTTTTCAGCGTGCTCCGGCGTCGACGGCCGCGTGTCCCGCGGCGGTGATCTCGTCGGCGAGGGCGCCGGCGTCGTAGACCTTGCGCATCGATTCGATCATCGCGCGGGAATCGACGGAGACGGCGCGATTGAGGCCTTCCTCGTACCAGAGGTCGCCCACCAAACTCTGGATGTTGCCGTCGAAGATGAGTCCGACGATCTCACCCTGCTTGTTCACGACCGGCGATCCGGAGTTGCCTCCGATGATGTCGCACGTCGACACGAAGTTGAACGGCGTGTTCGGGTTCAACTTTTCGCGCGCGGCCGTCCACTTCTCCGGGATGTCGAACGGATCCACTCCGCCGCGCTCCTCGGCACGTTTGAACAGTCCACCGAAGTTGGTGAAGGGCGCGATGTCCACGCCGTTCTGTGTGTAACCCTTCACGGTTCCGTACGAGAGGCGCAGTGTGAACGTCGCGTCGGGATACTGATCCTCGCCCTTCAGTTGGAAATTGGCAGCCGCAACCTTGGCGTAGCCTTCCTTCTCGGGCGCTTCGATTTCGTCATCGGCGCGTTTGCGCATCGAGCGGCTCTCGGCGTCGAGCGCCTTCACGAGCTGGATCATCGAATCGTTCGACGCATCGATGGCAGCTTTGCCGCCCGCATGGAGTCGCTTGCGTTCTGCGACGTCGCCGAGCTTGGTTCCACGCACCAACTCTTCGGCGCGCGCTTGAGGCGACTTGCCGGCCAGCGCTTTCACGAAGGTCGGATCCTCGCACCCGAGCAATTCGCCCATGAGCTGCAGACCCGCGGCCAAGTTCTCGATCTCGAACTCGGTGGAGATCGGCGCGGGCGAGAAGAGTCCGAGTTCGAAGGTCGCCTTGGCCGAGTCGCGATACTCGCGCAGTCTTTCCCCGCTCGGCTTGGCGGCCTCGTCGGCGTTGCGCACCAGGTCCTTCGCCTTCGCGAACAGCTGACCGCCGAGGCCGAGCCCCGGGCCGCCGAGCGCGGTGAAGCGCTGCAACATCTCGGCGTGAACCTTCTTCGCGCCGGCGATCTGCTTCCAAGCATCGCCCCACTTCGCTTTCCACTCGGGGTTCGAATCGACGAGCGTCGTCAGCGCCTTCTCCGCAGCCACTTTGGCTGCAATGAAGGCCGGATTCTGCAAGCCGGCGAAGATGCCGGTGCGTGCCTTGCGTGAATTCGTGACGCTCGCGTACATGCTCTCGGCGACGCGGCGCTGCTCGTTGCCCCGGCCCATGAAACCGGCGAGTTGCACTTCACGGCGCCAGACATTGCGCATCGACATCGGATACTGAGTGTCACGGATGAACTTGACGTGATCGACGGTGTTCAGTCGCTGCGTCGAGCCCGGATTCCCGACGACGAAAACCAGGTCGGCATCCGCGGCTCCGTTGCGACTCCACTTCAAGAAGTGCTCGGACTTGAGCGGCGCGCCGTTGTCCCAGATGCGGAAGAAACACATGTCGAGGTTGAAGCGCGGGAACTCGAAGTTGTCCGGATCACCACCGAAGGACGCGATGCCTTTCTCGGGCGCCATCACCAAACGCACGTCGGCGAAGCGCTTGTAGCGGTAGAGGTGGTAGCGAGCGCCCTGCCAGAGAGTGACGATGTCGCTCTTCAACTTCGTCTTCTCGAGCGAATCCTTCTCGAGCGCCTCGAGTTGCTTCTTGCGCGCCGCGTTCGCGTCAGCGGCATTCATGTCGGGCGTGACGACGGAGTTCACCAGTTCGGTGACGTCTTGGATCTCCCACAAGATCACGACTTCGAGATCGGGACACTGCAACTCTTCCGCACCGGACTTCGCGTAGAAACCGTCCTGGATGAAGTTCTTTTCCGCCGTACTCAGCTTCTGAATCATGTCACGTCCGACGTGGTGATTCGTCATCACGAGACCGTTCGCCGAGACGAGCGAACCCGAACCACCCGTCGAGAGCCGCACCGCCGATTTCTGAACGTGCTCGAGCCATTCCGGCGTGAGATCGAAGCCGTAGCGTTGTTTGATCTCTTTCGTCGGCGGGCGGTTGAAGAGCCACATGCCTTCGTCGGCTCTGACGAACGACGATGACAAGCACAGCAGCGCGAAGGCCGCGGACGTGGTGCGAAGGATGGATTTCATGAGTTTCGACGCGTGGATTCTGGGGGGATTCGGTCGCAACGGAAAACTGCGTGGAGAGGATACCGGAACCCAGTCGGGCGAGCGATCGGAGCGCGCTCGATCCACTGCGTTTGCAGAGAAAGAACCCCGTGAGCACTCGCCGCTTCTCTATTCGGTGTGCGCTCCCTAACTTCGGCACGTCACGATGAGCACGCACAGCGTCCACACGAGTGAACTCGAGCAGCTCTCGTGGACTTGGCGCGTTTTTTTCGCGCTGACGCTGCTCGTCGCCGTGTTCCTCGCGTTCGCGCCGAGCTTGTCCGCCGAGTTCGTCAGCTGGGACGACGACGTGAACTTCACGCAGAACCGCGCGTACCGCGGACTCGGGCTCGACAACCTCGCGTGGATGTTCACGACGTTCCACATGGGCCACTACCAGCCGCTGTCGTGGTTGACGCTCGGCGTCGATCACGCGTTGCACGGCATGAATGCGAGCGGCTACCACGCGACGAACGTTTTCCTGCACGCGTGCACGTCGATCGCGGTGTTGTTTCTGGCGCGTCGATTGCTGTCGCTCGCGCGAGAATCGAACGCACTCGACGTCGGCCTCGCGAGCTTCGCCGTCGCAATCGTGTTCGGACTACATCCATTGCGCGTCGAATCCGTCGCGTGGGTGACCGAGCGGCGCGACGTGCTCGCCGGATTCTTCTTCGTACTCACGATCAGCGCGTGGACGAGGTACGCCACGTCGAATTCGCGTCGCGCGTACATTTGTGCGATCGCGTTCGTGGTGCTGTCGCTGCTCTCGAAAGCGGCGGCGATCGTGATGCCCGCGCTCCTCGTCGTTCTCGACGTGTGGCCGCTGCGACGTGTGACGCTCGGATGGAAGCGACTCGTCGTCGAAAAGGTCCCCTTCCTCGCCGCGAGCGTCGTCTTCGGATGGCTCGCGATTCAAGCCCAAGCAGCGCAAGGAGCGACGCTCAAGTCGCTCGCGACGCACGGACCGATCGAGCGCGTGATGCAAGCCGCGTTCGGAACCGCGTTCTATCCGTGGCGCACGCTGGTCCCGCAGAATCTCATCCCCATCCACGAGATCCCCGAGCCGTTCGAGCCGTTTTCAGCCCGTTTTATAGTGCCTTTCGCCCTCGTCGTCGTCGTGACAATCGTGCTGTGGATCGCGCGACGTCGTGCGCCGGCACTGCTCGCAGCTTGGGTCGCGTACGCGATCACGCTCGCTCCCGTCGCCGGTTTCACGCAGGCCGGACCGCAGCTCGTCGCCGATCGCTACAGCTACTTCGCCGGACTTCCGTTCGCGTTGCTCGCGGGCCTAGCGGTCGTGATCGCCTTGCGTGCGAGCGCAGCGCGACGCGTCCCGATCGCGACACTCGTATTGATCGTCGGCACGACACTCGTGTGGCTGACCTACCGACAGACCGGCTACTGGCGCGACTCCGAAACGCTGTGGCGCCGCAACGTCGCGATCGCGCCGAACAATTCGACGGGACATTTGAACCTCGGATCGGTGCTGATGCGTCGCGGCGCGGTGGAAGACGACGCCGTGAAACGCGAGCGACTGCTCGTCGAGGCGGAGGAACACCTCACGACGAGCTTGGCCTTGCGCGAGCATCCTCAAACGCACGTGAACTTCGGCCTGATCGCGATGTTTCGCGCCCAGCGGGATCCCACTCGTGCGCCGGCGTTCGCCGCCGAGGCCGTCGAACACATCCGCGCCGGCCTGCGCGTCGGAGAACGCGTGGGCATCCTGAAGCCCGACTGGCAACTCGCGCTCGGATCTGCGCTCCTGACCGCGGGCCGCTGTGACGAAGCTGCAGCCGTGTTGCAAGCCGTGCTGCCGGCGATGCCCGCGACCGAAGCCGCGTTACGCTCGACGAGTCTGGCGTTGAACTGCGTCGGCCGCACCGCAGAAGCGCTCGCAGTCCTCGAGCGCGCGCTCGCGCTCGAACCGAATGACGCGACGCTGTGGATGCGTGCCGGTGATTGGAACGCGAAGCTCGGCCGCGTCGAGGAAGCGCGCGTCAGCTACGAGAACGTGGTGGCGTTGCGTGCGGCAGCTCGTGGCGAGCAAACGCGCGACGACGAGCAGTGGAGGTCGGCGAAGCGTGCTCTCACGGACCTGAATTGAAAACGCTACGCTCTCCAGCGACATACGGAGTCGCACGATGAAAACGATCGCGTTCATGCTCGCCGCTGCTGCGGCAATCGGTTGCAAGTCAGCGGACTCGGCCGGCGCTGACGTCGCCTTTCGGTCGCTCGCTCGCGGCTACCAAAGCGGTCTCAGCGAGCCCGGTGTGCGCGTTGCCCGCAACGAGACCGAATGGCATGCGTTGTGGGCGCGGCACGCCTCGCTCGTGATGCCGCGGCCCGATGCACCGACGGTCGATTTCGCGCACGACATGGTCATCTACGTTTCGATCGGGACGCGACCGACGTACGGATACGCCGTCGGGATCGACCGCGTCACCGCCGTCGACGCCGCGCACCTGCGCATCGAAATCACCGAGAAAAAGCCTGCTTCCGACGCGATCACGAGCCAGATCGTGACGCAGCCTTACCACATGATCGTGACGTCGAATCGCACGGGCGACGTCGAGCTCGTCACGCTGCGCAACTGATCAGTTGCGCAACGCGTAGACGCGATGTGAACCTGCAGACGCCGGCCCACTTTCGGTCGGCCCGACGACGAAGTCGAGACCCGCGATGTCGCCACCGGCGAACGGAATGATCTCGGGCCGATTCACCGTCGGATACACGCCGCAGTACACGTCGTTCGGTCCGCAGATCCCGTCCGTCAAGTCCTCGTCCGAGCCGCACACGAGGATGTAATTGCCCGCGGGTAGATCGACGAAACTGTAGGAGAGACCGCTCGCCGGATTCACCACGATCTGGGCGACCGTTTCGAACGTATCCGCGTTCACGGCGAGCACGTACAAGTCCACGTTCACGATGACCGGTGCCGGCACGACGGTCATCGACACGCCGACGATTGCGCTCGCGACCGTGCCGTTGTTCGCATTGACGGTCACCGTCACCGAGTACGTGCCGGCCGCGAGGCCCGTGCGATCGACCAGGCAGCGCACGGAACCGATGTCGGTCAATCCGCCGCTCGAAGGCACCTCGACGAGAGTCAACCAAGGCGCACTGAAATTGATGGCGCCGACGTCCAGAGTTCCACCACCGACGTTGTTGATCTGGAAGCTCAGCTCGGTCGTCGTTGCTCCGAACGACAGCGTGCTCGGCGAAACCGACAAGGCTGGCGTCCCGCCGATCGTGCCCGCACCGGAAGCGACGAGCGCTTGGTACGAGTCGATCAATCCCGTGCCGTAGATCGGATCCTGACCGATCGCACCCAAGTCGACGGACGTGCTCTTCATGAGCGATTCGACTTGAGCCGGCGTGAGCGCGGTGTTTTGCGATCGCATCAGTGCCGCGAGGCCCGCCGCGTGCGGACAGGCCATCGAAGTGCCTTGATAGAAGGCGAAAACGGGTGCCGACGTCTGTTCGTTCACGAGCGTCGAGAGCACACCGTCCGCGTACGTGTCGTTGTTCAAATCGATCGACGTGTCCCCGCCCGGCGCACACACGTCGACGGTCGCGTTGAAGTTCGAGTAAGGCGCCTTCTCGGAATTGATGTCGACCGCCGACACGGAGATCACGTTGTTGTAGGAGGCCGGGAAAAAGGCTGTCCCTGAATTGTTGTTGCCCGACGCCGCAAAGATCACGACGCCTGCACCGACTGCCGAATTGATCGCGCTCTGCACGCTCGACGTCGAGCCGGGCCCGCCGAGACTCATGTTGATCACGTCTGCGCGCTGTGCCGGCAACGTGCCCGACGCGTTCGTCAATCGTGCCGCGTAGAGGATCGCTTGCGCGATGTCTGCGTCGGTGCCGCCGCCTTGACCGAGCGCTCGCAAATGCATGACGCGCGTGCGGTTCTGCGGGCCGCAAACACCGGAAACGCCGACAGAATTGCCCGTCACGGCCGCGATCGTGCCCGCGACGTGCGTGCCGTGGAAGCTCGACGGTGTCGGACCCGTGCCATCGCCTTCGTCGAACGGATCCGCGTCACGACCGTCGCCGTCGCCCGCGATAGTGGCGCTCGAGATGAAATCGAAACCGGTGATCGTGTTCGCGTCGAGGTCGGGGTGCGGACGCTCACCGGTGTCGATGACGGCGACGATCGTGTTCGTCGTGCCCGTGAACACGCCCCACGCTTGCGGCAACTTGATGAGCGGGTAGTGCCACTGCAATCCGTAGTACGTGTCGTTCGGAGTGACCGGCCCGCCCTGCGCGCGACGGATCAAGTTGAGTTCGGCGTACTCGACGCGCGGACTGATAGCGAAGCTGCGCGCGAGAGCGACGGTCGCACGCGCACGATCCAGCGTGGACAAATGTTCCGGCAGTTCGACGTGCACGAGGTCGGCGATACCCGGCAACACGTCCTTCACGACGCACGAGCGACTCGCATAATCGCTGCTCAATTCTGCACCGTCTTTCGCGCGCACGAGCACTTCGCCGGCTGCGCTTTCGAGCATCGGTTCGCCGTACGCACGGGCACCGGCGTCGACGTTCCAAGCCGTGCGTTCGTCGACGATCGCAGCTTGGCGAGTGAACCCGCGACGAGCCGACGTCCTCGCCGGAGCTTCGACGCGCACGGCAACGAGGGCCGCGTTCTCGCCCGAAAATTCCAGCGTTTCGAAGAGGCCGACCGCGATGTGCGATTCGGCGCTCGAGCAAGTGATCTCCTCGCCGGTCGTGACGTTCTTCACGCGCACCGAACCGGCAGTTACCCCTGCGACGACGACTACCGCGGACTCCGCAGACGTCGCTGACCAGCGCGACGTACCGCCGAGCGTGAACGAATCGGCGATCGACAGGGCGCCGATGAATCCACCGACGAGCGCGCGCTCAGCCGTCGGCTGATTTTTCACGACGAGCGTGTACGGCCCATTGCCGACATCAGCGCGCACGACGAGATCGAAGGCTCCGCGCGCGTCGAAACGCAGACCATTCGTGTCGGCACGACCTGCAACACGCATCGCGAGCGGATCGAACACGACTAGCTGTACGACGCGCCCCGGCGCCGTATCGAACACGAGCTCGGCCGTGATGCTCGTGCGCTCGCGAGCCGTGAACGCGAACGCGTCCAGTTCGTCGCCTTCCCCGACCGTGCCGCGGATGCGCAACTCGCGCCCGATTTGGACGTCGCCGATCGGCTGCGGTCGATCGACCGAATCGTTGGGCTCGATGTCGCCGGCCATCATCGGACTCGCAGCGACGAACAAGATCGCGCCAGACGCATTCGTCGAGTCGTCGCCGCTCCCTCCGCCTCCGCACGATGCGAACGTAGTGACGAAGAAAGGGACCGAGAACAGCGCGGCGCGTTGAGTGAAATGCATGGTTGAGCTCGGCAGGTTCGTCTGGGATCGAATCGCGAAACGTGAAGATAATCGCGAGGCCGTCGGATGGGAACGCACGCGACCGTGAACTCGAGCCAGAATCAGCGCTCGATGACTTCGCGGTATCCGAAACGTTCGGCAAACCGCATCAAGAGCCGCATCTCGACGGCTTCCATCTCGACTTCGCCGTCGACGTGGTCGGCAAGGCGAGTCATCACCTGCGGATCGAGCCCGCAGGGCTGAAACGTCGAAAACGCGGCCAAATCCGTGTGCACGTTGAGCGCGAATCCGTGCCACGTCACCCAGCGACGCACCGCGACGCCGAGCGAACACACCTTGCGGTCGCCGATCCACACGCCGGTCAAACCGTCGACGCGACGACCTTCGACTCCGAAATCACCGATCGTCTGAATCACGACCCCTTCGAGGTCGCGCAACCAGCGGTGCATGTCGCGACGTTCTTCCGAGAGGAGCACGATCGGATAGCCGACGATCTGACCCGGACCGTGAAACGTCGCTTCGCCGCCGCGCTCGACTTGGATCACGGGCACCGTCGCGCCGCTCGCGTCACCGATCGGCGACTTGCGACCGAGCGTCACGACGGGATCGTGCTCGGTCAGCAAGAGTTGATCGCCGATCCGGCCTTCGACGCGCGCGACGAGCAGCTCTTGTTGAAGCGCGTGAGCCGCCTCGTACTGCGTGCGTCCGAGTCGCCGAACTTCGAGCGACCCGTTCACTTCTTCTGGTAGATGTGCACGGCCATCCCGTGCACGGACTCCGCCGCTTCCATCAGCGCTTCCGGCAATGTCGGATGCGCGTGGATGGTGCGCGCGACGTCTTCGGCGGTTGCGCCCATCTCGATCGCGAGCGCGGCTTCGGCGATCAACTCGGTGACCTCGGGGCCGACCATGTGCACGCCCAAGATCTCGTCGGTCTGCGCATCGACGATCATCTTGACCATGCCGTCGGTCTCCATCAGCGACATCGCGCGACCAGAGGCGGCGAACGGGAAAGAGCCTGTTTTGTAGGCAATTCCTTTCTCCTTGCATTGATCTTCGGTCAAGCCGACGGACGCCATCTCAGGCGCAGTGAAGATCACGGCCGGCACGCAGCGAGCGTCGTACTCTTCCTTGAGCCCTGCGATGACCGCTGCGGCGACGAGGCCTTCTTTGCTGCCCTTGTGCGCCAACATCGGCTGTCCCGCGATGTCGCCGACGGCGTAGATGTTCGCCACTTGCGTGCGCATCTGTTTGTCGACGGCGAGAAAGCCTTTTGCATCCACGGCGAGTCCGGCCTTGTCGAGCGCGAGCCCGGCGCTGTACGGACGACGACCTACGGTCGACAGGATCTGATCGCACACGATCGTGTCGTCGCCCTTCTTGGTCTTGATGCGCACGTAGCTCTTGCCGGCTTTGTGCTCGTAGCCTTGCGCTAGCGTCTCGGTCAGGAGTTCGACGCCCATCTTCTTCATCGAACGCTCGATCACTTTGACGCAGTCGCGTTCTTGACCGGGCAGCGCACCGCTCGTCGCTTCGAGAACGGTCACTTTGCTGCCGAGCTTGCGATACATGATGCCGAGCTCGAGCCCGATGTAGCCGCCGCCGATCACGACCAAGTGCTCGGGCACTTTCTGCGGACGCAGCGCACCTGTCGACGACCACACCTTGTCCTCGTCGAAGGCGAAGCCCGGGATCTCGATCGGGATCGAGCCCGTCGCGATCACGATGTCGTCGCACTTCAGCGTCTGTTCGCCGTCCTTGGTCTTGACCACGACGGTGTTCTTGTCCTTCAAGCTCGCCGCTCCCATCACGAGCGGCACTTTGTGGTTCTTCAAGAGCACGCCGATGCCGCCGGTGAGCTTGCCGACGACGCCCGACTTCCACTCGACGAGCTTCGCGACGTCGAGCTTCATGTCCTTGAACGTGATGCCCATCGCCGACGCCTCGTGCGCGCGATGCATCAGCATTCCGGCTGCGATCATCGCTTTCGACGGGATGCAGCCGACGTTCAGGCACGTGCCGCCGACGTACTCCTTCTCGATGACGGTGACTTCTTGTCCGAGTTGCGCGAGACGGATGGCGCACACGTAGCCGGCGGGACCGGCACCGATGACGACGACTTTGCGGGGCATGCGAACGACCTGTTTTCTCGCTGGATTCGGGCGTGAGAGCGCGGGTCGTCCGATCGGCGAGCCCGGCGATTCGAGGGCGAGGAGGATACGAGATTCTGCGTTCGAGCGCTCACGCTAGGTGCACGTCGATCGGCGTGCGGGTACCCTTTCCCGGCCGATTTTCGCCCATGAGCGCCCTAGCCCCTGCCAAAACGCATTGCCCGAACTGCGGCGCCAAGCTGCACCGGCCGGATCTGTCGTTGTGCGCGTACTGCGCGATGCCGCTCGACATCGGCGCGACGACCAAAGTCGACGACGAGACGATCCAACGTTTGAAGCGGATGCGCGAGCACGCGAACTTCGCTGCAGCGATGTCGTTCACGCCGCGTGATCCGCGCGTCGAGCGCAAAGCTGCGCGACTCTTGACGTACGGATCGTTCGCGATGGCGCTCGCGATCCTGTCGATCATCGTGTCGCTGATCGTGTGGTGGCGCGGCTCGAATCCGATGATCCTCGCGATCGTCGGCATCACCGCTAGCTTCGCAGCAGCCGCCTTCTTCGTCACCGCACCGACCTTGAGACGTTCGAGCGACGCCCGCTCGCTCATGAAGCGTCCGGCGCTCGTCGTGTTGCGTCGCAGCGAGATCGCCGAAGACGGGATCACGCACTACTACTTCACGCTGCGTTTCGACGACGGATCCGAAGGCGAATTCAGTCGGCCCGGACTCGGCACGATGTACGAGCCGATGGCGAACGGCTACTCGGGCATTGCGTACACGCGCGGCGCGGAGCTCGTCGATTTCAGGCGCTTGACCTGATGCGCGGGGGCTGCACCCCGCGTATCGCTCACGTTCGGATTGGTTTGTGTGAGCAACTCGCCCCGCCAGCGCTGCTAGGTTGAAGACCCTGGCTAAGAAGTCTTCGAGGATCCACATGAAAACCACGCTCTGCTTCGCACTGTTCACGACACTCTCATCGACGCTGTTCGCGCAAGGCGGCACGTCGCCCTTTTGTTCTACGGGACTGAACGCTTCGCGCATCAGCGCCACCGGCAGCTCGCTACTCGCAGCCAATGGCGGCGCGGGTGACTTGGTCCTGCACGCATCGAACATTCCTGCCGGCGCTCCGGGCGTGTTCATCATGAGCCAAGCCGTCTCGCAGGGATTTCCCTTCGGCCAAGGCACGCTCTGCTTGAACGGTTCGATCGTTCGTCTGCCCGTCGTCACGAACGCGACGTTCGCGATCGACTACACCGCTCCGGCGCTCGCGGGACTTTTCACGCCCGCGTCGAGCTGGAACTTCCAGTTCTGGTTCCGCTCCGGCTCATCGTTCGACGTGAGCGACGGCATCGAGGTCACGTTCGACACGCAAGAGCTCGTCACGAACATCGTGAACATCGAGCAGAGCTTTTGGTCGGGGCACCCGCTCGCCTGGACGGGCGGCATCGAGCTGATCCAAGATCAAGCAACGTGGGACGCTTTCTGGGTCCAACACGCGGCCAATCAATTCCCTTTGCCGCCGACGCCCTTCGTCGACTTCAATCAATCTGCGGTGGTTGCCGTGTTCACGGGCACCATCTCGCACGGCGGGGTGTCGATCACGGTGCGTTCGTGCGGTCTGTCGGTCACGACCCTCGAAGTGCGCACCATCACGCAGGGCCCGGGGATGGGATGCGCGGTCACCGCGGCGATCACGCAACCGTGTCACATCGTGAGCGTGCCGAGGGTGCCGAACATGACGCTCGGAAACTGGGTCGGTAGCGGGCTGTTCATCGACTGCCCGTAATCGCCGCGCGCCGAATCAGACTTTCATCTGGGAGTTTCGTCGCGCAGTAGGATGTTGCGCGATGAAACTCTCACCCAAGTCTCTGTTCGTCGGGCTGGCTTTGGCCGCGCTCGTTTCTGCCCCGCTCGCTTACTCCGCGATGCAGGGTCCGCCGCCGCGCCCGGAAGGCAAAGGCGAAGAGCATCACGAGGAGGGCGGGCTCGAAGGCGCGATGCAGGCGCTCAACGGTGCTTCCAAGCGCATGAACAAGGCGCTCGAGAAACCTGATCTAGCGCTGGTCGCGAAGACGGCCGTCGACATGCAAAAGGCCGTGCTTGCAGCGAAGACCGAGATGCCGCAGAAGGCCGGCGAAATCTCCGACGCGAAGGAAAAGGCTGCTTTCGTGCTCGCGTTCAGGAAGCAGATGATCGCGATGCAGCGGTCGCTGCTCGATCTGGAGACGCTCGCGCTCGACGGAAAAGCCGACGAAGCGAAGAAGCTCTACGGTGAAGCGATCGCCCCTCTGAAGAAGGAAGGGCACGCGAAGTTCAAGGACTGACGTCGAGCTGATTCGGCTTCGAATCGAGGGCTCGCTGTCACCCGTGCTCAGATCGAACGCGCCAAGTAGTAAGCATCGGTTCCGCGCTGCAGTCCGACCATCTTCGGGCGCACGTCCAATCCATCGGCGGCCCTTTGCAGGGCGAATCCGGCTCTTTTCAGGGCCCGGCGGATCTCCGCGTCGGTCCATGCGACGTGATGGATCGTCTCGCGTTCGTGACGCAGCAGCTTGCCCTTCGGCACGAACCACTCGAGCGCTAGGCGCGTTCTCTTCCCGTCTTTCGAACTCGTTCCGTGCATCACGAGCTTGAAGCCGGGCGTGTCCATCCAATGCGTGCCGACTTGGGTTTGAAAAGCGAGCGGTGTATTCACGTCGAAGAGGAACAGGCCTCCAGGTCGTAACGCACGCTTCACGGCCGCAAACGTGGCGTCGATTCCGCTGTGTTCTTCGAGACTGTTCAGCGCCGCGAACTCACATGCGACGAGATCGACTTTCGCGGGCAATGGAAATCGGCGCATGTCGGATTCGATGACCGTGATGTCGAGCTGCGCGAGCTTCGCTTTGCGGCGCACGATGCGACAGAACTCGGGAGACAAATCGACCGCGACCACGCGCTTGCCGGCCTTTGCGAACGCAAGCGCAGTCTCGCCGCTGCCGCAAGCGAGGTCACAGACGTCGTGCACTTCGCGTTCGAAGCCACGTAACATCATGCGCCTCGCATGCGCATTCATCGGCGGCCCGTAGCTCGCGACGACGTCGTAGTGCCGCGCGAGCAAGCCGTACGGCTTGTTTCTTCACAGCGGAAACGCGCCGTCACCCGGCGTCGCGTGGCCGAGCCGTTCGGCGACCGCGATGAAGTTGTTGTACTGGCGGCGCAGGTGCATGGGCACGTCGGCGTAGACGTCGTCGACCAGCGTGCGCAAGGCCATCTTGGGAGCGGCTTCTTGCGTGTGGATTTCGGTGTCGATGATCGAAAACAGCTCGTTTTCCAGCTTCGAACGCGTGTCCTTGGCGATGAGACCGCGCTCGATCAACAGCTTCTCGAAGCGGTCGATCGGATCTTTCGCCGCCCAGGCTGCGACCTCTTTCTCGTCGCGGTACTTCGACGGATCGTCCGAACTCGAGTGCCCCATCATGCGGTACGTCTCGAGCACGACGAGCGACGGACCTCGGCCCGAACGCGCGCGATCGAGCGCTTTCTTCACGGCTGCGTGACACGCGAGCACGTCGTTGCCGTCGACTTTTTCGCCCGGCATTCCGTACGCAACAGCCTTGTCGGCGAAGCTCTCGGCTGCCGTTTGTTTCGCAGAGCACACCGAGATCGCCCAGCCGTTGTCGACGCACACGAACACGCACGGCGCTTTCCACACTGCGGCGAAATTCATCCCGCTGTGGAAGCCATTCGAGCTCGTCGCGCCATCGCCGAAGTAGAGCGCGTGCACTTCGTCGAGGCCCTTTTGCTTCGCAGCGAATGCAGCGCCGACGCCATGCACGATCTGCGTGCCGATGACCGACGACCAGCTCGGGTAGTGCGAACCCTTGTGCTGGAAGTGATTGCACATCTGCCGACCCTTGGCCGTGTCGTTGCTGTTGCAGTACATCTGCGCGATGTACTCCGACAACGGGAGTCCGCGCATCACCGCCGCGCCGCCCTCGCGCAATCCAGACCACAACCAATCTTGCGGTCGCAATGCGAACGCCGAACCGATGATCGCGCCCTCGATGCCTTTCGCCGTGCCGACGAATCCGATGCGGCCGGAACGTTGCAGCTTGAGCATGCGGTCATCGGTGCAACGCACGCTGAGCATGTGGCGCAGGAGCGCGCGCTGATCGTCCGCGTTCAATTCGCCGTCGGGGCGGGTCGCGGACTCGGGTCTAGTGTTGGATCGGGCGGTCACGATTTGAATGGAGCATGATAACGCGCGCTCCGGCCCTGTGCCCGTCTGTTCATGTCGATGACTCGACGCCTGAAACTCTGTCGGAAGAACACACACCGTTGTGACTGAAAGCCCCTCGCTTCGTACGCTCTGTGAGTCATGTCCATCTTGAATCCGACCCCTCCCGACCGCCTCGTGGATGCGCAGGGTCGACCCTATTTCTTGTGGGACGTCGACATGACGCTCGATCGTTTTCGCGAAGTGCTCGCGGGCGAGGATCCCGAGGTTCGCGCGTATTTCGTCGGCAAGCTCATGCGACAGGCGAAACCCGACGACGTGCTGCAGTTCGTCACGGTGAACGAAATGCGAGAGTTGTGGCCGAGTGTGGACCGCTACCTCGGCCGCACGCGCGAGTTTTGGCGGTGGATTTTGACCGTATGGCCAAGTGAGCCGCGTGATGCTGCCTAGTCGACTCAGCGCGGTTCAGGCGCGCGTGCTCACAGTGTTATCGACTGGCCGCGGAGAGTGGGTACTCACCGGTGGCGCGGCGCTCGTTGGCTTTCACACACGCCACCGCGTGACGCGCGACCTCGATCTATCCTGGCGTTCGCGAGTCGAGATCGGAGATGCGCGCGATCACGTCATCGACCTGCTCACGGGCGCCGGTATGCAACTCGAGGTGTTGCAGACAAGTCCGGCATTCTTGCGATTGCCTGTAACCGACGACAACGAGACCGTTGTCGTCGATCTCGTCGCTGAGCCTGTCGCCGCTATCGAACCGCCGATGCAGGTGGCCTTTGGCGCGGTGACGATTCGTCTGGATAGTCCGCACGAAATCCTCGTGAACAAGCTGTGCACGCTGGTGCAGCGCTCTGAACTCCGTGATTTGATCGATGTCGCGGCGCTCTTGGAGCACGGTGGGGATCTGAATCGTGCTCTGCGGGATGCGCCGCGCAAGGATGCGGGTTTCTCACCGCTCACGCTCATCTGGCTCCTGCGCGAGATGCCCGTCCTGGCGCTGTCTCTTGCATCCGGGGAATCGAATGCGCTCAGCCGCGATCGTGTCGAGTTTCGTGATCGGCTGATTGCACTCGTTGCGGCGGCGGCGCACAACGGGTGACGACTCGGTGGCGGGGATCATCCGCGCGTGGGGCAAACCTCACCCGCCGCAGCGCTCACATCTCCGTCAGACTGCGGTCGTGCGCCACATCCCGCAGTGTCGAATAGTGAACAACCCAATAGAAGGCGACCGTGACGAGGCGCAGCGTCAATGCGGCAAAGGCCCAGCCGACTGAACCCAAAAAACGGGGCTTGCGGCCACGTTCGTGCAGTCGATCGACGTCGTTCGCGAGCGCCTGTGCCAGCAGCACATGCAAGACGACCATCAGCACCAAGCCGACGACGGCAACCATGCTGGTGATGATGCTGAGGAATTGGGTGAGGTCGCGCATCACAGCGCCAGCAAGCCCGGACTCTCGAGCAGACGCTTCAAGTACGTGAGGAAGCGCGCTCCATCCGCTCCGTCCGCGAGTCGGTGATCGACCGAGCAACTGAAGTTCATGTACTGACGCACTTCGATCTTGTCGCCTTGGGGCGTTTCGACGACGCCCGGCTTCTTCATCAGGCGATGCACGCCGAGGATCGCGACGTCGGGGAAATTGATGATCGGCGTCGCCAGAATGCCGCCGATGTTGCCTGCGTTCGTGATCGAGAACGTGCTGCCCTTCAATTCATCTGGCTTCACTTTGCCGGCGCGCGTGCGCTCGGCGAGGTCGGTCAATTCGGCCGCGAGCTGCATCAAGCCCTTCGCTTGAACGTCCTTGATCACTGGCACGATGAGGCCGTTGTCGGTGTCCATCGCGATGCCGAGATTGACGTAGCCGTAGCGCACGAGTTCTTGCGCAGCCTCGTCGAGATGCGCGTTCAACATCGGATGCTTCGCGAGCGCGAGCGCCGTCGCCTTCATGATGAAGGCCATGTACGTGATCTTGACGCCCGACTCTTGGCCGATCGTCTTGGCCTTTTCGCGCAGCGCGACGAGGTCGGTGACGTCGACTTCTTCGACGACGGTGAAGTGGGGCGCGGTGAACTTCGAGCGCACCATCGCCTCGGCGATCTTGCGACGCACGCCACGGAACGGGATGCGCGTCTCGCGCTCACCGGGAGCGAAACTGAGCGGCGTTGCGGCTTGTTTTTGTGCTGCGGGAGCGACATTCGCCGCAACCGGCGACGCCGTCTTGTTCTTCGCGAACGCTTCGACGTCTGCGCGACGCACGACACCGTTGCGGCCGGAACCGGCGACGCTGCCGAGCTCGACGCCCATGTCACGCGCCAGTCGACGCGCGCTGGGCACGGCGAGCACTTTGCTGTCGGCGGACGAAACGGAGGCCGCGCGAGTCGGCGCAGTGCTCACAGCGGCGGCGACGGGTTGGCGCGCTGCAGCCGTCGCGTGTTGAGCAGCCGGCGCATGTTGAGCCGGAGCTGCGACCGCTCCACCGCTCGTCGCGAGCGAGAAGATCACGGTTCCGACCGGCACCGTCGTGCCGTCTTTGGCGTGGATCGCCGTGATCTTGCCGCTGGCGGGCGCGGGAATTTCGACCGTCGCTTTGTCCGTCATGACTTCGACGATCGCTTGGTGTTCCTTCACCACGTCGCCGACCTTGACGAGCCACTTCACGATCTCGCCCTCGGCGATGCCTTCGCCGATGTCGGGCAGTTTGAACTCGAGCATCTTGCCGCCGGTCGCGGCCGCTGCCGGTTGAGCTTGGTTCGTCGCAGTCGGTTGAGCCCGGCCCGCGGCCGCCTGAACGGGAGCTGCCGCCGGTTTCGGCGCAGGCGCTGTCGCTTTCGCCGCCGGCTGAATCGTGCCGTGACCGCCGCTCGCCGCCGGAACTTTCCCAGCCGCCGCCGTTTCTAGCGTGAAGATGACACTGCCCACCGGGACCGTCTGACCTTCCTGCGCTCGGATCGCACTGATCTGGCCCGCTGCAGGCGACGGAATTTCGACGGTCGCTTTGTCCGTCATGACTTCGACGATCGCTTGGTGCTCTTTCACCGTGTCGCCGACCTTGACGAGCCACTTGACGATCTCGCCTTCCGCAATGCCTTCACCGATGTCCGGGAGTTTGAATTCGAGTGTCATGTTCGGATTCCTTGCGAGCGTGATCAGTAGTTGTAGACGTGTTCGATGGCGTCGAGCACGCGCCGATCGTCGGGCATGTAATGGTGTTCGAGCGTGTTCGGGAACGGCGTGTCGAAACCGGTGACGCGCGCGATCGGCGCTTCCATGTACTCGATCGCGTTCTCGGCGATCAACGCGCTGATCTCGGCGCCGAATCCGCAGAAGCGCGGAGCTTCGTGCACGACGACGACGCGACCGGTCATCTTCGCGGCGTCGAGCACACCTTCTTCGTCGAGCGGCAGCAACGTGCGCAGGTCGACGATCAGCGTCTCGATGCCTTTTTCAGCCGCTTGATCGGCCGCCTTCTGCACGATCGGCACCATCGCGCCGTAGCAGAACACCGTGACCGACTTGCCTTCGCGCACGGTGCGCAGCGTCGACAAATCGACCTTGTACTTGCCCTCGGGAACCTCGCCCTTCACCGAGCGATACAACGCTTTCGGCTCGAGGAAAAGCACCGGATCCGGATCGTCGATCGACGCGAGCAACAGTCCTTTCGCGTCGTACGGCGTGCTCGGAATCACGACCTTCAAACCCGGCGTGTGACAGAAGTACGCCTCGCCCGATTGCGAGTGGTACAGGCCGCCGCGGATGCCGCCGCCGTACGGAGTGCGGATCACCATCGGTGCCGTGTACTGGCCGCCCGAGCGATAGCGCAGCTTGGCCGCTTCGCTGACGATTTGGTCGAACGCGGGGAAGATGAAGTCTTGGAATTGGATCTCGCACACGGGCCGCAGTCCGTTGACCGCCATGCCGATCGCGGCACCCACGATGCCGTCTTCGCTGAGCGGCGTGTCGAAGCAACGCTCCTCGCCGAACTCCTTCGTGAGTCCTTCGGTCGCGAGGAACACGCCCCCCTTCGGTCCGACGTCTTCGCCGAACACGACGACGTTCGGGTCGGTGCGCATCGCCGTCTTGAGTGCGTCGTTGACGGCTTGAACGAGTGTGAGGTTGGCCATGGAGTGAATCTCTGCCGAATCAAGTTTCAGAGCGGGAACGCGCCACCGCCGGCCGCAGCGTCACCCTTGCGACGCGCGAGATCGAACGAGGCTTGACCTTGCTTGCGGATGTGCGCCGGAACGTCGGCGTACACGTCGCTGAAAATCGTCTCGAGCGCCGGACGCGGCGTCGCTTCGGCCACCTTCGCGGCCTTGTCGACTTCGTCCATCGCGGCGTCGTAGATCTTGGCGCGCGTCTCCTCCGTCCAGAGCTTCTTCTTCTTGAGGAAGCGCTCGAAACGCGGCACCGGGTCCTTCTTCTCCCACTCCGCGACCTGTTCCTTCGGCACGTAGCGCGTCGGATCGTCGGACGTCGAGTGGCCGCCCATGCGGAAGGTCTTGGCCTCGATCAACGTCGGCCCGCCGCCCTTGCGCGCGCGTTCGACCGCTTCGAGCGTCGCCCTGCGCACCGCGAGCAAATCGTTGCCGTCGACGAGCACGCCCGGCATTCCGTACGCCTTCGCTTTGATCGCGTAGGACTCGCTCGCCGTCTGTTTTTCGCTCGGGCAACTGATCGCCCATTGATTGTTCTGGCACAGGAAAACGACCGGCGCTTTCCACACCGCCGCGAAGTTCAGGCCCGAGTGGAAGCCGGTGCTCGAAGTGCCGCCGTCACCGAAGCTCGCGAGCACGACGTGCGGCTCGCGACGCACTTTCATCGCGTACGCCGTGCCGACCGCTTGGATGATGTGCGTTCCGATCGGCGAACTGATCGAGAAGAACTTGATCGGCTTCTCGAAGCTGAAGTGCACCGGCATCTGCCGCCCCTTCGCCGCGTCGAGCGCGTCACCGAACATGTTGTGCATCATCTCGACGGGCGTGACGCCGTGGTACAGCGCCATTCCGAAGTCGCGATAGCTCGGGAAGATCCAATCCGTCTTCTCGAGCGCCGCCGCCGCGCCGACCTGTGTCGCTTCGACGCCGCGGTTCGGGATCGAAAACCCGATGCGACCCGAGCGCTGCAGTTTCATGCACGTGTCGTCGAACGCGCGCACGCGCAACATCGTCGTGTAGCAGTGGATGAGCTCCGCGTCGCTCATCTGCGGGTCGTACCCGTTGATGGCGCCGTCGGGCTCGATGACGGAGAGCAGGGTCTGGGCGGTCATGGCGTCCTTCATGGGGTGGGCCGAAGGTGGGGATTGTAGCGTCGAATGGCAGGCGGATCGCCCGTGTTCCGGCATGGATTGGCTGCGATGGCTAGCCGCCGCGTGTCGATGGGGGCCGCACGCGTATGTCCATCGGCCGTGTCGCCGAATTCGACGTCAGCACATCAGATCCATGGGTAGTCGATCACACTTCCAAGGACCCTCGCGGCCTCGAGTTCGAGCGCCTTGTATTCGCTCGAATCGAGATCCTCGCGATCACCCTTCTAGTAGAGCGCGAGCAGCACGGAGTGCTGGCATTCGTCGACGAGCGCGGTGGCATAGATCAAGCGGTATCCCCCGCTCTTGCCGACGGTCAGTCCGGGTGCCGCGACGCGCATCTTTCGAAGCGGCGCGTGCCCCTTCACGACGATCCCGTACTCCGGCGTCAGCCCGAGTACGCCACACACCGTCGAGCACGCATCCCCGACACGGTGTTTCGACTTTCTCGCCGCTCGCTCGACTGCCGCGGTGCAGTTGACGCGCGAAACGCCCAATCAAAGTCCCTCGACGTCCTCCGACGTCCCGTAGTGCATCAACTGCGAATCCAGCTTCTGCATGTCGGCCGCGAGCGCCCAGGCCGGCTCGTCGTGGCTGATGTCGGACAAGGCCTTGGCCGTCAGTCCGCCTAGTTCGCGACACACTCTGTCGATGATCGCGCTCTCATTCTCGGCGAACACGCCCTTGTCAGGTTTCGTGAGCGCAGTGATGAACGTCTGCGCGTATCCCGCACTCGGTCCCTGCTTGGTTTCGATGCGATCGGAACGTTTCAGTTCCTTGAGGATCTTCTCCCCCGACTCGGAACTGGACCGTGGGGATACTTCACGAAATCTGACCCGGTAATCGTCGCGCCGTGCTCACGGAGTGCGGTCACGTCGGCAAAGGAGATCAGCTTCCAGAGCTTCGTCAGACCGAGGCTGGTCACCTTCGGATGCTCGGCGATCACGATGATCAGATTCCGCAGTTTCTCGGCATGCACCACGGTGTCAATCCTACCCGGTGTGGCGCCGCGAATCGCAACCGTGCCCGTCTCCGCAGCGGCGCACAGGGGCGTCGACACTTGCGCGTTTCGGGGAGGTGCATTCCCCCTGATGTGCACGTGGTGTGCTGTTCGCCGACGGACTCAGTCCGCTGCCGCAGCTGCACCGCCGTCGCGTCGCGCGCAAGCCTCATCGCAGCGCGGCGCAGCGCCTGACGGAACCGTCGACCGCCCCTGGCTCGGCGAAGTCCGCCGAGACCAACGTGGAGCGGTCCCCGTCGGCTCCCCTATGCTCGGACACATCGATCTGCTCGTCCGATCGTGCATGGCAGTGCCCGACGATCGTACGTCCGCGTCCGACGCGCTCTACGCGTGCTCTAGACGCCGCCTTTCGGCTCCGGAATGGCAGGTTTGAGAGTTTCTTGGCGGTGCTTACCCAGAGGGCGACCGCCTCTTCCGCCGCTTCGAGCGCCTTCCGAGCAGTCTCGCCTTGCGTTGAACACCTCGTCCGTTTCGCCACCTCAACGATGAGCGCGGAGTCCTCGTCACTCCAATAGATGCGTGCTCACCCTTTCGTGATCGAGAGCGCACGGCGGGACTCATCCTCGTGGTCGATCCAGGGACGTGCCTCAGGTCTCGCAGCACCCGATCGTCGACATCACGAGATCACACCTGAGTGTGCGACGCCTCATGACAACGGTTTGAGCTCACTCTTCAGTCGAGCCAGCGGAACAGCGCGAATTTTCTCGTGCAGCGAAAAGGCGTGCTCGCCGCGATGAACGACGATCATCTCGTTCAGGCGCAGCACCTCGAGGGCCGAGAGCATCGAGCGCGACAATTCAGGGGCCGACGTATGCTTGAACTCGAATCCGATGCGACGTTTGCCATGCGGAACGAACAGATCGAGTTCCGCACCGGTGTGCGCGCGCCAGAAGTAGCACTGCTCCCAGCGCACGCCCAGCCGACGAACTACGGCGTCCATCGCGAAGCCCTCCCAAGAAGCGCCGACTTTCGGGTGCGCAGCGAGGTCGTCGCCCGTGGTCACGTTCAAGAGCAGGTGCAAGAGTCCGCTGTCCGCGATGTAGACCTTCGGCGCCTTGACTTGTCGCTTGCCGACGTTTTCGAACCACGGAGAGAGGCGTCGAACGACGAGCAACCCGCACAGAGTATCCAAGTATCGACGAACCGTGTTGTCGGCCACACCGAAGGCTCGGCCGAACTCCGACGCGTTCCACACCTGGCCGTGGTAGTGCGCGAGCATTCGCCAGAATCGCTGAAGCGCGGCCGGCTCGATCTCGATCCCGAACGAACGCACGTCGCGCTCGAGGAAGGTTCGCGAATAGTCCCGGCGCCAGTCCGTGCTACTGGCCTCGCTCCGCGCCAGGAACGACCGCGGAAAGCCTCCACGCAACCACAGCTTGCGCCACTGCTCGACCCCCACCTCGTCGAGCCCGAACCCGGCGAGATCGAAGTAGGCGATGCGGCCAGCGAGCGACTCGGAACTCTGCTTCAGCAGATCGATCGATGCGCTACCGAGCACCAGAAAGCGCGTGCGAACCGGACGGCGATCGGCGAGCACCCGCAAGACCTGGAAGAGGTCTGGCCGCCGGTGGACTTCGTCGATCACGACGAGCCCCTCGAGATCGCGCAGCGCATCCATCGGCCGCGCGAGCCGTGCGAGATCGTCCGGATCCTCGAGGTCGAAGACATGCGTCTTCAGTCGGGAGGCGCGCGCCACCTGCAACGCGAGCGTCGTCTTCCCGACTTGGCGTGCTCCGAGCAAACCGACGATGGGATTCAGGCGCAGGCGCTCGCGGATGGCAGCGATGAGCGACATACGCCGAATCACGAGGGAAGTATGCCATGAAATCTCGACAGCAACAGTCGAGATTTCATGGCCTGTCGAAACCTACCACCGGACTGTGCTGCTCGGCATCGTTCTTCTTCACTCGTCAGTCACCCGACCAACCGATCCGGCAGGTGCACGTCGATGAGAAACTTCACGCAGCCGCCGGGATGATCAGGGTGCCCTTCTCACGTTCGTTGGCGAACGCAAGGCAGGCGCGAAAGTCCTCTGCCAGTGCCGACACCCCAAGCAACCGCGCGCGACCCGTGGTCGTGAGACCGCGGATCGCGCGCGCTGCGAACCGGATGAGATCGCTCTCGGCGGTTTTCAGGGCATCCAAACCACTTGGAGCCCGTTCGTCAGATTGAACATGCTCGCCGTGCAGAAGGTCGCCGCGTCTCGGTACCAGACTTGGTAGTAGCGATTCCCGCCGATCGCGCCGATCCCGCCCGCCACAGAGATGCTGGGACTGCCGCTCGGGTAGTTCGCTGCTCCGCCCGTCGCGAACTTGACGCCCATGCGCACGAGCGTTCCGCCGACGCACAGCTCACCGTCGCCGAACGGGATCGCGGCGGGTGCTGTGCCTTGGAAGTACAGGCAGGGAGCGGTCGAGGGCATACCCGTCGCACCGAGCACGGCCGTGTCGTCGCTCACATGACGAGAACCGCTGATGCCCAACGCGGCACCGCTCGAGTTGAGTGAGTGGGCGCAACCTCGGCCGCTGGTCCCGTTGTTTCCACACGGGCAGGTGAAGCTCGATCCGTCACCCGAGCAGTAAGCCTTCTCGGGAACGTCGTACGGCGAGAACATGATCGCTCCGTAGACCTCGTAGTTGTTGGCCGTCGGCCGATTCCACGTCGCACCGAACGTGATGTAAGGCGCTCCACCCGAGTGGGCCGCGCAGATCTTCGGAGCGAGCGAGTCCGAGAACGAGAGGTCGAGGAACATGTGCCCCTCGGAGACCGACAGCACGTTGTCCGCGTACCAGAAAGACGACGCGTAGATGTCATAGTCGGTCAAGCTCAGCCCGTACGACTCGCGGAACGCGACCATGAATTGAGAACCGTCCGAGTCGACGTCGGGGTTGATTTGATCTTCGCCGGCGCCGGTGACTTCGTTCTGAGACAAGTTCGCCCCAGCCACCAAGCTGGACCCTTCGTACACACGGCCCATCAGGTCGCGGCTGCCGATGGCCCCGCGCTCGAACACGACCATCCAAGGACGGAATCCGGAGACCCGGTCGAGCGGCGAGGACGCAGCCGGGTTGCGATCGTCGTCGCCACCGAGCGTGATGGGGAACGACGGCGTCGAGACGTTGCCGTCCCAGTGAATTTGCGCGCCCCAGATGTCGCCGGTCGACGTGAACGGATCGAGACGCGTCCACACGATGTTCCACTCTTGATTCGACGAGTACGGAGCACCGTCCGACTTGGAGACGCGCGGGATGATGTCCTGCGTTCCGCCGCTGTCCTCGAGCAGGATCGCTCCCCCTCCGAGCGGCGTGCCGCTCGACGAAACCAGGCGGGCATGGATGTCCGTGTCACCGGCGCCGAAGTTGCGCTGCCAAACGACCATGTAGTACGTCGGCCCGGTCGTGTGCGGATCACCTCCGACGTCAGCCCAGAATTTGTCTCCGGACTCGGCGCCGTTGATGACGACTTGAGAACCGACGGTCGTGGACGCGGCGGCCCGCGTGATGCCCTTGACGATCGTCTGACCGAGCGCGGCCGGGAACACGCTGCTCACGACGAAGAAGTTGTCCGCGATGTTGTTGTTCGCGATCCGCGGCTGAGCCCAGAAATCGGTCGTGTAGTCGGCGTAGGCGCCCTGCCCGGCGATGACCACACCATTGCCATTGACCATCAAGGTGTAGGCATCGTGGTCGGTGGAGCTGTAAGCCTCCTCGTACACGACGCACCAGCGATTGTTCGTGTAGTCGTAGGCGATGTCGGAGTAGTACTCGTCGATCGAGGTGTTCGCGACCGTGAACGTCGTGAACAGCGGATCGACGCGCAGCGGCAGCCGCGCCGCTTGCACGAACGCGGCCGGCACGTCGATCCTGATCTTGCCGTCGACGAGGCGCGAAGCGGTTTCGAAGCGCGCTCCGTCGGCGTCGAGCACGATCGCTTTCCCGTAGCGCATGCCGCCGCGCTCGTTCGTGAACTCGAGTGAGTCACCCGTTTCACGCGCGGTGAGCTCGGTTTCGACGGCGACTTCGACGCTCAACGCGCCCCGCGTCGTGAGTGAATCGATCACGAAAGTTTGTTCCACGCTGTTCGGGGTGAGGTCGTACACCTCGTCGACGACGCCGCGGTCGATCACGATCCGTTCGCCGTCACGAAGCACGGTGCCGACTTCCGCGAACGCGATCTCCTGGCCCGCGACGCGCGCCGAGGAGAGCGTGAACCGCACCGGGTAGTTCTGCGCCGCGTCCGATCCCAGGAAGGGGATGAACGTCGCGCCCTCGGGTCCGAAGCTGGCCTTGTAGTCGGCGCCGCGCACCCACACCCGACCGTCGCCGGGCTCTTGGACGTGCACACGATCACGCTCGATCGAGAGCTTCGCGGGGTCCGGTGCGTTCGCCGGGATCGGCTTCGACGGAGCGCGCTCGAAACCCGGACGCGGCGGAGCGACGGGCAGCGGACTCGTGGTGACTGGAGCGGGACCTTTGGCCTCGATCATGACGGGCAGAGGGCGCGGGATCTTGATCTCGGCCTGGGCGGCGGCCGCGTTGGCGAGGGCCAGGCCGACGCAGGCGAACAGCGGGAGGTGGGAGGAGGCGTTCATGGATGAGTGCTCGGTAGTGGTTCGAGGGGCCGGAGATCGGCCGACAGAAACCACGGCGACGGATGGGGACGACTCACGCCAGGGATTCGGGGATTCTTCGCAAGGCGAGAATGAGATCCGAGGACAGGGCCGATCGGGGGCCTTTGCGGAGCGGACGCCGAGTGAAACGGGCACGGGAGCGAGACCGACACGGAACCGTCTACGGGAGCGCGCGAAACAGCGTGTCGGGCGCGCGCGTGATCGAGGGTCCATCGCCTGCGTCCGCAACTCTTCACTCCGCTCGCGCTGCCTCCGCATGCGGGCCGGCCGGATCGAGCGCCGTCGCCTGAAGAGTGCGGCCTACGCGCACCTCGCGCAGGCGCTGGGGTCGCGGTCCGGTTCGGGCCACTGCGCGGCGAAGTTCCTACTGCCGAGCACGGCTAGGCCGCAGAATGCGCGGATCATGAGTCGGCCGTTGCCCCTGGAGTTCATCGCCTCGATCATCGCTGTCGAGCAGCTGCCGGCCAGCCGGGCCGAGATCGCTTTCATCGGGCGCTCGAACGTCGGCAAGTCCTCGCTGCTGAATGCGCTCGCGGGACAGAAGAAGCTTGCGCGCGTTTCGAATACGCCCGGTCGCACACAAGTCCTCAACAGCTACCGGCTCGGCGCTACCGACACGACCGTGATCGACTGTCCCGGCTACGGTTACGCCGACGCGCCGAAGGCGATCCGCGCCCGATTCGAGCCCATGGTCGAGCAGTATTTGCTCGAGCGCGAAGTCTTGCAGATGGTGATGCTGCTCGTCGACGGCGAAATCGGGCCGACCAAATCCGATCTCGAGATGCTCGATTGGTTGCGTGAGCATGCACTGCCGCACGTCGTCATCGCCACCAAACTGGACAAAGTAAAACAGTCACGCCGCGGCGCGCGGCAGCACGATTTCGCCCTGAAGTGCGCGACGGATCCGGCCAACGTCCTGTGGGTCAGTGCCGACAAGAACGTCGGCATCACCGAACTACGCGAACGTGTCGGAGTGTGGTTGGCGTGAGCGCGCAGCGTTCAAACTTTGGGTCGCACGCCGGACGGGCCGACTGCCAGCCCTGACGGATTGCCGTTTCGAGAGTCCACTCGCTCACGCCACTCAACCGCAGTGAGAGCGCTTCGTTTGCAGTCGAACGGATAGCGAGCCGACTTCGCGGCGGAGGAGAGGTACGATCGAACACCATGACCGTCGTCGGCGGCCTCGGAACCACTGCCAAGACGTTCCTCCTGTCCACGTTCACGGAGTTGTCGTTTTGGAGACGCTGGCTCGTGCGCATCGCTGTGGTCGCGCTGATCGTCGGAATCGCGTCGTACGTGATCGCGCTCACGAACGGCGGAGATGCGAGCCCGTGGTCGAGCTCAGGACTGCGATCGGGCGGTGGTTTCCTCCTCGGCTTCGCAGCCGGCGCCCTCGTCCGCGTTTTCTTGAAGGTCGGCTTTTTCATCGCGATCGTCGCTGGCGGCGCAGCGTGGGGAATGAGTCAGTGGGGTTGGATCGCTCTCCCCTACGAGTCGCTCGCCGACGTCCAAGCTGCGTTCGGCGTGAAGGCGCAAGAGTCGGCGTCGTGGCTCGATTCGTTCTTCAAGAGTCACCTGCCGCAGTCGGCCGCGACCGCGGTCGGTGGGTTTTCGGGCGTCACGCAGAAGCCGCGATTCACGCCGGCTTCGAAAAACGACTGAGCGCGCTCAACCGTTCGATTCGCGCGCCGCTCGACGTTCGCGCACCAACCGCGCAGCGAAGAACTCGCCGGCCTTGTAGCTGGAGCGCACGAGCGGACCCGACGCGACGTATTGGAATCCCATCGAACGACCGAGGCGTTCGTACTCGTCGAAACGTTCGGGCGTGACGTACTCGCGCACAGGAGCGTGCTTTTTCGTCGGGCGCAAGTATTGGCCGAGCGTCAAGAACTCGACGCCCGCGTCGCGCAACATCTGCATCGACTCGACGATCTCCTCGTGGGTTTCGCCGAGGCCCAGCATGATCGAACTCTTCGTGAAAACGCTGGAATCGTGCTGTTTTGCTCCGCGCAAGGTCTGCAGCGAACGCTCGAACGAGCAGCGCGGATCGCGAATCTTGCGCTGCAGACGCGAGACGACTTCGACGTTGTGCGCGAGCACGTCGGGGCGCGCACTCATCAGCGTCGCCAAGTCGGAACCTTGGTAGTCGGGGATCAACGTTTCGACGACCGTGCGTTTCGAGCGCGCGCGGATCTCCTCGATGCAGCGCGCGTAGTGCGCCGAACCACCGTCGGGCAGATCATCGCGGTCGACGCTCGTGATCACGACGTACGACAGATTCATCGCTGCAACGGCAGTACCGACGTGCGCCGGTTCGTCGACGTCGGGCGGAGGCGCTTGGAGCACGGTTTTCACCGCACAAAACCGGCAGCGGCGCGTGCACTCGTCGCCGAGCACCATCAGCGTCATCGTCGCGTGATCGCCCTTCCAGCACTCGCCGATATTGGGGCAGCGCGCCTCCTCGCACACCGTGTGCAACTTCAGCTCACGCGCGAGCGACTTCAACTTCGTGTAGCCCTCGCCGCCGGGCAGCGGCACCTTCAGCCACGACGGCTTCTTGACGTGCTCGCGCGCCAAACGCCCCGAAATGGGCGCGTTTTCGCCGCTCGCAGGGCTGTCGGGTGTCGGTGCGGAGGCGTTCGGATCCATGTTCAGTGCCGGAATCGAATCGCGGCAGTTTACCAAACGCCGGCCGCGCGACCCACCGCGCGACCAGGTCCGCGCGCTCAGCGTTTGGTCGGCTGAATCCAGGCCGGGAACAGGTCCGCCAGGTCGCGCATTTCGATCTCGCCCGCCTCCTTGGAGCGCAGTTCCATAGTCGTCGAACTGAGCAACAGTCCGTCGTCGTCAAAGTCGATCGGTAGGTTCCGATCGAACAGGTTGGTGAAGCGGCACCGCGTGAGGACGAGCGTGAACCCTTTGCGCCAGAGGTCGTGGCGGAGCGCCAAGGAATCGAACGTGCAATCCTCGAAGCGTCCGAGGAACGCATCGGACCGCACGTCGAACAGCACTCCGTGCTGTGGGTGGCGCCCGTACCCTCCCTCGACGCGGCGGGACTTCAACTCCACGACTGCACCTCCCATTACGCTGAACACGCAAGAGCTGCCGGCCCCGCAGTCGAATCCGACGAAGCGCACGCGTTCGGCTCGCCGCACTCCGGCCTTGCGAAGGTCGACCTGCGAGCACGGGCACTCCAAGGTGCAGTCGCGAAGTTCCAAGCGATCGAGTTTTTCACGGGGCGCGAAGTGCGAAGCGCGCAGTAACGTGCGCTCTATTCCCTTGCCCGCGATCGTCACGCAGCGGACGTTGGCACCCAGGAGATTGGCCAGGTCTCTGAGTTCGTGCACTCCGTCGGGGAAGGAGATGCTCGAGCCAGGCAGAACTACGGGTGGCGTGGGCCCCTTGTCCTGGGTGAGCGCGACCCCGTCGACTCGTGGCCTCCGGCGCATGCGAAGAAGCGTGAGAAGGCCTTCTCATCCTGCACGAGAGCGAACCGTGGACCCATTTCTCCCTCGTTGATCGCGTCGATCACCGCGAACGGATCATCACTGGCCAGACGCTCGAGTTGCCCCTGTCTCTTCGCCAGCCGCCGGCCGATCTCGCGCGGCAGCTTGCGCACGGTTTCTTCGAACTCGCTGAAGCCGCGCGTCAGAAGCGACTCTGGCAAGGAATCCTTGCGCGTCTCGTGCCAACCGCCGTCGATCTCTTCGAGCGCGTACTTGCGCAGCGCCTCTGAAATCAGGCCTTCGGACGCGCGCGTTTCGAAAATCGTCGGCGCAACGGAAGGAGCCGCGTTGTTGCTCGTCGGCTTCTCGGCCTCGGCGAGCTTCGATTCGGTTGCGCGCTGTCCGTCGACGGGTGCTCGATCCTCGTGTCGGCTCGACTCCGGATTCTTCCCACGGAACGCACTCGACGTGAACCACCCGAGTGCGAATCCGGCGAGCAGCGCGAGCAGGATCGGGAGCACCAGCTTCATGACGCGCGCGCCCCTTCGAGTCGGAAAGTGCGCCTTGTTCGTGAAGTGATCACGTCGTGCTCAGCGCGTGGGAGAAGACCAATCCTCGGCGACCGCTCGTGTTCCGGTGAAGGCCGGCATGTCGCGCCGTGCACGCTGGATGACGTGCGTGTGTGCCCATCCTTCCCCGAAGCGCGGTCCACCGCGCATCTGGAACGCCAGCACGATCGGCGCGAGCGGCACCAGCACGATCAGATTGCGCTGAAGGGATTGAAGCAGTCCGATCGGGTGGCCGGTGCGCGTGTCGACCACTTGCAGCCCGGTGACGAGCTTGCCGAGCGAAATCCCACGGATGGAGTCCTCGAGCGTGAACGCGAAGAGCAGCGCCAACTCCACGAGGAGCATGGTGCTGCTCTCTTCCACCTCGCTGGGCGTCATTCCCTGCGACATCACGAAGCGCAATGCGTGACCCACGAGCAGGTACACCACGCTGGCGTCGATCACCCACGCCAGCTCGCGACTCAGGACGAACTTGTACTTGCACTTCTCGTGCACGACGTGACCGAACAAAGTCGGGTGTTCACTTCCACGGGCCTCGAGCCCGCAGAGGCCGCATTGCCCGCGCGTCGTCTCAGTTTCCATGGCGAGCTTGCTCGCCCGGGATCGTACCGACGGTCAGGCCGCTTTTCCGTCCTGCGCGCGGGTGTCGAACTGCGCCGTTTCCGTCGAACCTTCCATCGCCGTCGTCGAAGAACGTCCCTGGCTCACGGCCTGCGTCACCGCGTCGAAGTAGCTCGTACCGACTTCGCGTTGGTGCTTCGTGGCCGTGTAACCGTGGACCTCGCTCGCGAACTCGGCTTCTTGCAGCACCGAGTAAGCAGCCATCCCGCCGTCCTTGTACGCACGCGCCAACTCGAACATGCCGTGATTGAGCGCGTGGAAACCGGCGAGCGTCACGAACTGGAATTTGTACCCCATCGCACCGAGTTCGCGCTGGAAGCGCGCGATCGTCGCGGTGTCGAGTTTCTTCTTCCAGTTGAAGGACGGCGAGCAGTTGTACGCGAGCACTTTGCCTGGAAAACGCGCGTGAATCGCTTCGGCGAACTGACGTGCTTCGGCGAGATCGGGATGCGACGTTTCGCACCACACGAGGTCGGCGTAAGGCGCATAAGACAAACCGCGCGCGATCGCCGATTCGATCCCTGAACGCACGCGGAAGAAGCCTTCGCTCGTACGCTCACCCGTGCAGAACTCGCGATCGCGTTCGTCGACGTCGGTCGTGAGCAAGGTCGCAGCGTCGGCGTCGGTGCGCGCGACCAGCAGAGTCGGAACGTCGCACACGTCGGCGGCCAACCGCGCTGCGTTCAGCGTGCGAATGAAGCTCGACGTGGGCACTAGCACTTTGCCGCCGAGGTGACCGCACTTTTTCTCGGACGCGAGTTGATCCTCGAAGTGCACGCCCGCGGCGCCGGCTTCGATCATCGACTTCATCAGCTCGAAGGCGTTCAGCGGGCCGCCGAATCCGGCCTCGGCGTCGGCGACGATAGGTAGGAACCAATCGATCCCGTGATCACCTTCCATGTGTGCAATCTGATCCGCGCGCTGCAGCGTTTGATTGATGCGCTTGACGACCGCGGGAACGCTGTTGGACGGATAGAGGCTCTGATCGGGATACATGTGCCCCGACAAATTCGCGTCCGCAGCGACTTGCCAACCCGACAGATAGATCGCCTTCAAGCCGGCTTTGGCCATCTGCATCGCCTGATTGCCGGTCAAGGCACCCAGCGCGTGCACGTAGTCGTCCGTGTGCAGCATGCTCCACAAGCGTTCCGCACCTCGGCGCGCGAGCGTGTGTTCGATGCGGACACTGCCGCGCAGACGATCGACATCGGCCTGCGTGTAGTCGCGTTGAATGCCTTGGAAGCGGTTCGGTTGGTTCTTCATCGATGAATCAGAGTGCGTGGTCATGGTGGGAGAAGAGTGGAGGACGGCCTACAGATCGTCGTAGGCCGCAGTGGTCAGGAAGTCGGGCATTTCGGCGGCGGTAGCGAGGCTGAACATGAGCTCAGCGGCGCGCTCGTGCCGAGACGTGTGACGTTGTTTTTCGTCGAGGGCCGCGAGCGCGAGCGCGAGCTCTTCGTCGAGCACGCTGCGCACGAGTTCGGCATCGAGAGCGCGACCGTCGTCGAGTCGCGCGTGACGGTGGATCCATTGCCACACTTGCGTGCGCGAGATCTCGGCCGTCGCAGCGTCCTCCATCAAGTTGTGGATGGGAACGCAGCCGTTCCCACGCAACCACGACTCGATGTAGAGCATCCCGACTTCGAGGTTTTGGCGCAGACCGCGCTCGGTGATCGCTCCGCTCGGCGGTGCGAGCAATTCATGTGCTTCGATGTGCAGACCCGAGCGCAACGCGTCGATTTGATGCGGGCCCGCCAGCACTTTGCGGAACTCGTCGCGCGCGATACCGATCAGTCCGGGATGCGCGACCCACGTGCCGTCGTGACCGTCGTTCGCTTCGCGCTGCTTGTCGGAGCGCACTTTGGCGAGTGCCGCAAGATTGCGCGCTTCATCGTCTTTGATGGGAATCTGCGCGGCCATTCCGCCCATCGCGTGCGCGCCGCGCTTGTGACATGTCTGGATCAGGAGGCGGCTGTACGCGCGCAAGAACGGCTGTTCCATCGTGATGGTCGCGCGATCGGGCAACACGAGCGAGGTGTCGGCGCGGAACTTCTTGATGAACGAGAAGATGTAGTCCCAGCGCCCGCAATTCAGACCGCTCGAGTGCTCGCACAGCTCGAACAGGATTTCGTCCATCTCGAACGCGGCCAGAATCGTCTCGATCAAGACCGTCGCGCGAATCGTGCCGCGCGGAATGCCGAGTTCGGCCTGCGCGAACACGAACACGTCGTTCCACAAGCGTGCCTCGAGACGACTCTCCATTTTCGGCAAGTAGAAATACGGGCCGCTTCCGCGACGGATCAGCTCGACCGCGTTGTGGAAGAACGCGATCCCGAAATCGAAGAGCGATGCCGATACGGGTTCACCGTCCAACAGCACGTGCTTCTCGACGAGATGCCAACCGCGCGGGCGCAAGACGAGCGTCGCGAGACGACCTTCCTGCGGCAATTCATAGACCTTGCCGTTCTCGCCGACGTGACGCATGTCGCGGCGCACCGCGTCCATCACGTTGACCTGACCGTCGAGCACGTTGTGCCACGTCGGCGACAACGAGTCCTCGAAGTCCGCCATGAACACGTTAGCGCTGCTGGTGAGCGCGTTGATCATCATCTTGCGCTCGACCGGCCCCGTGATCTCGACTCTGCGATCGAGTAGGTCGGGCACGGGGTCGGCGACACGCCAACGACTTGCTCGGATTTCGCGCGTATCGGCCGAGAAGTCAGGACGGCGGCCGCAATCGAGTTCGGACTGCACATGGCGGCGACGCTCGAGGAGCTCAGCGCGACGTGCGCGAAACGCGCGCTCGAGCTTGGCGACGAATTGCAGCGCTGCGTGTGAGAGCACTTCCGCGCGACGCCCGTCGACAGGAGCCATGACGCGAACGGCAGCGGGAGAATTCGCTGTCTCGACGCTCGTGTAGCGGGCCGTGGAATCGAAGGGAGTCATGATCTCTTTTGCTGTGGTGCTCGAAACGTACCTCGTCGTGTCGACGATCGCGCCCGGCGCGCGAGCCCCCTGGAACGAGATCGCTCCCCTCTCCGAACCACCATTTCCCACTCGACGCGCGATCGGCGTTTCATTCGACATCGAGACAGGAAAGAAGCTCCGGATCGTGCGCGCTCGAGTGGCGGCGGCGGAAAATCATGCGCGAGCGAGCGCATACTTTTCCGGCGCTACGCGATGTCGCAACATTGCATCACGCTCCAACGAATCACTGCCGGATTGCTCGCGCTCCTCGTCTCGAGTTGTGCTGCGAACCACCCAGAGACGCGCACGTTCGTCGTGCTCTTGAACCCCGGGCAGGAATTGAAAACCGAGGTTGCAAAGCTCGCTCGCGACAATGACATGAAGGCGGCTTCGATCGTCGGCGCCGGCGGCAATCTGACCGACGTGGCGCTGCGGTTCGCGAATCAGAAAAACGCGACGCGTCTCTCCGGCCACTTCGAAGTCGCCTCGCTGTCCGGCTATCTCGCCGCGAACGAGTTCCACGTGCACATGTCCGTCAGCGACAGCGAGGGTCGAACGATCGGCGGTCACGTGATGGACGGAAACATCGTCTACACGACGCTCGTGGTCGACGTCGAAGAGCCTCTGCGCTGGAAGTACCACCGCGAATTCGATCCGACGTCCAACTACGACGAGCTCGTGATCGATCCACGCCGACCGCGACGGAATGAAAACGAGGCGCCGACCCCCCGGTCAGCGCCCCGCCGGTCCGCCATGAGCACGGACACTTCCACTCTTTCCAAACACTCTCAGTTCAGGAACGGATCGACTTGCTTGCGCAACTTCGGAGTGCGCATCTTCGTGATCGCGCGCACCTGGATTTGCCTCACACGCTCCAAGCTGACGCCGAGCTTGCCGGCGACTTCCGACAGCGTGTGTTCTTCTTCGGCTCCGAGGCCGAAGCGCATGCTGATCACGTAGCGTTCACGCTCGCTCAGTTGATCGAGAGCGGCATGGATGCCGTCCCCGAGCGACTTGTCTTCGAGCGCCGGCGTGTACGGGTCGGCATCAGGTCCGCTCAAGATGTCGCGGAGTGAACCTGCGTCCTCTTCCTCGTTCAGCCCGGCGTCCATCGAACGCGTCGAACGCGCCGAAGCGATCGCCGACTGGACCAAGTTGACGCCCAACCCCGATTCCTTGGCGATCGCTTCCGCGCTCGCGTTCGGATCGCGCAGACGCTCCTTCGCCAGGTTGATGTGCTTGATCGCCTTTTGCAGGTAGACGGGCACGCGTACCGTGCGGCCGAAATTGTACAAGTGGCTGCGGAACGCCTGATTCAGCCAGTGCACCGCGTACGTGCGGAACAAGAGGCCGCGCTTCCAATCGAAGCCGTCGACCGCGCGGTAGAGCGCCGCCGAACCTTCTTGGATCAGGTCGAGGCGGTTAGCGCTGGTATGCGAGTAGCGCTCGACGTTGATCAACACGAGGTAGAGATTGCGCTCGACCATCTCCGTGCGCAGCGCGTGAAGTTCACTCCAGCGACGGCACAGCTTGGGCGGCAGGCCGCAGTCGAAGCGCGCGCCGGACAGCAAGGCGCTCGCGTCGTAATGCACGCCGTTGTCGAGATCGCTCGGTTGCTTGCCCGCATCCGCGAGCGCCTGATTCAGGCGGATCCGCGCGAATTCGACACGGCGCGCCAGCTGCGCTTCCGTAACTTTGTCCAGATGCAGGATGTCGTCGATCTCCGAGCGCAGTTGGTGCTCGACGGAGATGCGATGCGACTCACGCGGCAAGGCTTCGTTGCGATGCCACGAGTGCGGGTTCGTGATTTCCAAGTTGACGTTGTCGCGGTCGTATTCGGCGGCCAGGGCCAGCGCCTCGGCCGCGAACGTGTCGGGGTTCTGGGCCAGACGGTCCAGAATCGTGTCGAGCTTCGCGTGTTTGATGGTTTTCGTCATGGGAGTCCACCTCGGCGAGCACCGGCTTGCGGTCCGGATGCTCTGCGGTCTGAGTTGGCTTATCGGCCTCTGGTTCGGAACGGGGAGCGGTGGGACAGCCGCGCCAGAGTTGTTTGCCCAGCGAGTGCGCCCCGGCTGCCACCGTGCCGCGAACTCCACACGGCTATACGCACGAAACTCACCTGGATGACGTAAGGGTCCGAAGAAATCGGCACCTTTTCGTTCGAGCGGTGAGCGAGAGCGCGAGCCATGCGCACCGGTATGCAAGTGCCGATCCGAAACCAAGTTGGGTGCGGAATCGGTCCGGCACTTGAACGGAAAACGTGTAGCGAACGACACTTCCACGCACGTTAGGTTTTGTTCAGGCAGGGCGTAACCCGGACGACCAGGAGCGAAAAAGGCCGTCTACCGCTCACAGAAGCGGGCTCGAGCCGCCAAACCGGCAGGCGTGGTGGAATCCTGGCCGTAATGCAACGCCCGCGAGGACTGCCACGGTCCGCGCTTGTCGGTGAGGAAGGTGCCCGCCGAGTCGAGGGGCGGGGCAAGCCGATGCCTGGGGCCGCACAGCCTGCTGTTCTACTCTCGGGAACCTGAACTCGCTGGCGCCTCGAAAACGAACGGTCCTGTTCGCTCCCCCATCGCGCCGTATCGAAAATCGGAACCACGCCATGCTCGATCGCGTTGCCTACGCCACCAAGCTCACCCTCCTCATCTGTCTGATCGTGAGCTCATTCTGCGCGACGAGTCGTGCTGGAGAGCGCTACATCGAGGCGCCGTTCAGCACGCTTCGGTTCGACGGCACCCCACCCCAGTTGCCGATCGAAGACATGGATTGGGTCACGCTGGTGCGACTCGGGTTCACGAAGAGCATGCGGACATACGCGGTTCTCGACGTGCCGGGCGAAATCTACCTCACCGCTGATCCGGATGGGCGAGACACGTGGTCGCGCGCCTACTCCAATACGTCGACGGTCCTCGTGCGCGCGGACGACTCGGCACCGATCCGCGGACGACTGTTCGTGGCAAACGGTGAGAAGAGCCTGGTCGAGGTCTTCCGCTTCGAGGTGCCGTTGCCCGCGAGCGAAGGTCGGGCGCGCACGGCGTTCATGCGTGCGAAGGCTGTGCACTACGACTCGCTACTCACGGATCGCATGCCGGGTGCTGCATGGTTCAGACACCAACGCGACCAGGCGCGAAAAGAACTCGGAACGGATGGAGGCGACACGGACCGCTTCGCAGGGCGCGAGCCCGCTGATGTCTTCGACCTCTTCACCGGTGGGCGCGCGATAGCCGAAAACCTCGACCTCGATCGCTCGCTGCGCGTTGCCAAGGCAGAGGACCAGACGATCGACGTGAACTCGATCGAGGGTGTGACGACACGCGCACTCGACTGGAAGACGCTGATCAAGGACATGAAGCCGGATCTCGATCCGCTCGCGCGATTCGTCCCAGCGGACCAGCACGCGGTTTTCTTCACGAGCTTCGAGGCCATGACGCGCGTCGTCGACGACTTGGATTCGACGGGAACGACGCTCATCGAGGCGTTCGAAGCGCGCGTCGAGGATCAGCGCACGAAGGAGCGCTACCAAAAACAACTGTGCATGCCGCTGTCGACGCTCGGACGCTTGCTGGGGCCCACAGTCGTCGAGAGTGTCGCGATGACGGGCGCGGATCCGTTCCTTCCCAGCGGCGCCGATGTCGCGATCCTGTTCGATTGCAAGCTGCCCGACGTGCTCGAGAAGTTCATCGGCATGCGGCGCGCCGAAGCGGAAAAAGCAGGTGCAGAGCGTGTCTCGGGCAGGATCGGTGAACTCGTGTACGAAGGCGCCGTGAGCCCGGACCGAGCGATCTCGTGCTACACGGCGCGAGTCGATTCGGTCGTCGTCGTCTCGAACTCGCTGCAGACGTTGGTCCGCGTCATGCAGACGGCCCGCGACTCATCGGGGTCGTTGCTCGGCGCGGACGAGTACGTATGGTTCCGCGATCGGTACAAGCGTGGAGCAGACGGCGAGAGCGCTTTCATCGTGCTCACCGACGCGACCATCCGCCGTTGGGCCGGGCCGCGTTCACGAATCGGTGACGCTCGTCGTTTGATCGCAGCGGCGGCGATGAACGAGATCACTGCGCGCAATGCCGACGCGATCGTGGCGGGCACGATCGCGGCGGGAACGAAGGCGTCGGCGCCGGACCTGGCGATCAGCGAGGACTTCGTGTGGGGTGACGACGGCGTGCGCTCCCTGCGTTTCGGAACGATGCGATTCCTCACGCCGATCGTGGAACTCGGTGTCGACAGAGTGAGCGAGGCGGAACGCGCCGCGTACTCGGTTTATCGCAATTCGTTTCAGCAGCGCTGGCGCAATTACTTCGATCCGATCGCGGTACGACTGTCCTTCGATGGCGTGCGTATGAAGGCCGACGTGACCGTGATGCCGCTCACGATCGACACGGAGTATCGGGAGTTGCAGCGTTTCACAGGTGGAGGCGCATTGCCGCAATCAGCAGGCGATCCGCACGAAGGCGCGCTCTTCCATTTCGCGTCCGCTCTCAGCAAGACGTCTGAGCTCGGCGAAATGCTGTCCGGCGTCGTGGGTTCGAACGACAATCGTTTCGGCGTCGATCCGCTCGGTTGGTTGGGCGCGAGCATCACCGTGTACGGCGAGAAGGACCCGTGGTGGGATGAGGTCATCGCCGCCGGCGGCTTGTTCGAAGGCGAAGACATCGACTACTACCGGATGCCGTTGGCCCTGCAGGTCGACGTGAAGGACCCGTTGAAGCTCGCCGCGTTCCTCACCGCGCTGCGTGCTTTCGCAGACGAGAGTGCGCCGAATCTCACGAAGTGGGAGACGAGGACGTGGCACGACGTCAGCTACGTCGCGATCGCGCCGACCGAATCGCTGGGCCTCACCGAGCCGGGGCGCGACCCGCACATCTACTACGCGCCGCTACCGGACATGCTCGTGTTGTCGCTGCGCGAAGACTTGATTCAGAAAGCGATCGATCGCCGCCAAGCGCGCAAGGAGGGCAAGAGTGTCGAGGGGTCGGAACGTGCTTGGCTCGGAAAGACAGCCGGTCTGCGCATCGAGGGCGATGCGCTCGGAAGCGTGCTCGGCGTATTCGAAAGCTGGTCGGATCGCGACACCGCAGCGGTTTGGTCGACGATCCCGATCCTGAACGAATGGAAGCTGCGCTATCCGAGCGAGGATCCTGTGCGAGTGCACGAACGCCTGTTCGGCGTCAAATTGACGACGCCGACGAAACAGGCACTCACGTGGAACGACGAATTCCAGTCGATGGAATCGCCCGAGTTCGGTCGCCCCGGTTCACCGAAACCGCGCGACACCAATCACGGAACGTTCCGCGACATTCTGCGCGCCGAGTTCGGGATCGAGTTCGAGAACGACGGCCTGCGTGCGGTCGTCGAAGTGACGAAGCGTCGCTGATTCGGTCCCCGCGTCCTTGCTTCGCCGCGTGTTGAAGTCCGCCCTACGTCAATACCGTGCCAGAGCAAACAGTGCCCGCTTCGCTTGGTCGAGCGAAGCGGGCACTGTTTGCTCTGGCACGGTATTGACGTAGGGCGGACTTCAACACGCGGCGAAGCAAGGCGATCACGCCTGCTTGACTGCGCCGTCCTTCTGATACGAGTTCTGCGTTTCGCGCGGAATGTACGCGTCGAGATGGCCGAGCTCGTTCGCGTCGCGAATCAAGCTGCGCGCGATCACGATGCGTTGAATTTGATTGGTGCCTTCGTAGATCTGCAGGATCTTCGCGTCGCGGAAGAACTTCGCGATCGGGTAATCCTCCATGTAGCCGTAGCCTCCGAAGATCTGCACGGCGTCGGTTGCGACGTCCATCGCGACATCGGTGGCAAAGCACTTCGCCATCGCGGCTTGTTGACCGACCTTCGACGATTGTGCGTCGGCAGCTGCGGCCGCCGCGTAGACGAGCCAGCGCGCGGCTTCGGTCTTCATGGCCATGTCGGCGAGCATCTTCTGCACCATCTGGTGATTGCTGATAGGCACGCCGAACTGCTGGCGACGCTGTGCGTAGACGTTCGCGAGATCGAGCGCGCCTTGAGCCGCTCCGACCGCTTGCGCCGCGACACCCGGTCGCGCCAAGTCCAGTGTCATCATCGCGTGCTTGAAACCCATTCCCGCGCGCTCGCCGATCAGGTTCGACTTGGGCACGCGCACGTGATCGAAATGTGTTTCGACGACGGGCACCGTGCGGATGCCCATCTTGTCCTCGATCTTCTTGACGGTGAATCCAGGCGTGCCTTTCTCGACGACGATCGCACTGATGCGGCGCGACTTCGAGGTTGCGTCAGTCACGCAGAACACGGAGTAGATGTCGGCTACGCCACCGTTCGTCGTCCACTTCTTCTCGCCGCAGATGACGTAGTGATCGCCGTCTTCGACCGCGGTCACGGACAATCCGCCCGCGTCGGAGCCAGCGAATTTCTCGGACAAACAGAAGGCGACGAACTTTTCGCCCGCTGCGATCTGCGGCAACCACTTCTGTTTCTGCGCTTCGGTGCCGCCGACGAGGATCGGAAAACTGCCCAGCGCGTTCACAGCAAATGCGACGCCGAAACCGGAATCGGCTTTCGCGAGTTCTTCGGTCACGCGCGCGAGCGCGAGGATTCCGGCGCCGTGTCCGCCGTACTCCTTCGGGATGAACGTGCGGAACAGTCCGGCCTTCGCGACGGCCCGCGCGGCGTCCCAGTTGTACTCCTGCGCCTTGTCGTACTTCGCGGATTGCGGGCGAACGTACTTGTCGGCGATCTCGCGCGCGAGCGCGGCCAATTCGTCGGAAAGCGGGCTGAAAACGATGTTTTGCGGCATGGCTGTCGTGTGGTTGTGGCTGGTGTCGTCAGAGCGGTTTCGACGGATGATAGCGAGTCCTGCGCGCGCGGACGATCTGCCGGGGTGCCCCGGGGCCGCGATTCTCGCCCGCGAAGCCGCCGTCGACGTGAGTGACATTCAGCCCGCGTTCCCGCAACAATTCGGCGAGTTCGTCGACCTCGTACATGCGCACGGATTCGAGCCACGATCGAGTTCGGCCGTCGGGATGCACGATCTTCACGGTCTTCTCGACGCGCCGTCCGCCGTCGGCGAGAGAGCGCTCCTCGTCGAGCACGAGCGCACCGCGTTTCGAGTTCGAATGAGGCACCAAATTCGCGCGGATGCGCGCCGGATTCATCGTGTCCATGACGAGCAAACCGTCGTTCGCCAAGACGCGCACGATCTCGTCGAGCATGCGCCGATCGCCTTCGTCTCCGAAGTAACCGAACGACGAGAACAGGTTCACGACGGTGCCGAACCCGGCGTCGCGATATGGCAGTCGTTGCGCATCGCCGCGCGTCAAGCGACCGTCGAGCCGTTCACCGTTCGGTAGCTCACGCGCACGAACGAGCAGCTCCCACGACAAGTCCATGCCGTACACGTCGATGCCGCGTTCGACGAGCGCGAGCGTGTGACGGCCGAATCCGCAGCAGAGATCGAGCGTGCGCCCCCCGACGCCGTGCTCGACTAGCCAAGCGACTTCGACGCGCGCCGAGGCCAGATCACGATGCGGATAAACGTCGACGTACTCGTCGCGAAAAGCCGCGACCCACCACGCTTCGCCCGACGAACTCACTTGGATCCGACACGCGCCGATCGCGAAGCGACCGTTTCGCTGCGGTGCAACAGCACAGCGATGTCGCTCGCGCCGGTCTTGACCGTCGTCGTCACTTCGACGTCGAGCGGATCGTTCGTGGCCGGATTGCCGTCCACGTCGAAACGCACGACGAGCGACATGTAGCGCGCGAATGTCGGCAGCGTGTCGAGGACGTGATCCTGCGCGGACAATCCGAACTGCAGCGTGTCCCCTGTGCGCCACGGATCGCCGAGCTCGTAAAAGCGCTGCAGGAGCGCACGCTGCTCGCCGACGTAGCCCACTGAAATCACGATCGAACCTTGTCTTTCGTCCTTCAGGGCGGCGTCGAGCAGCACTTGGCCCGAGAAGACGATGCGCGTGCCGGCGTCGACCGGGTCCGCCTGCGTTTCGGGCGCGTGTTCCGAATGCGAACCGCCGTCACAACCCGACAGTGCGAGGATCGAGAGAAGGAGGAGACCGCGATTCGAGGGCATGAGACGATGAGTAGAGACGTGGAACTCGCCGAGCATCATAGTAAGAAGCGCGGCCGATTCGACACACCTTGACGATGAACGGAGCCAACGAGCGTTTGGGATGGATCGATCGACGCGCCAAAGAAGCGCGTGAGGAGCGCGAGCTCGCGCCGTGGGCCATGCGCAGTCGGACTTCGCGCGGGCGGCACTTTCCCGAGTCCGAAGACGAATTCCGCACGGCTTGGGAACGCGACCGCGATCGCGTCGTGCACTCGACCGCGTTTCGGCGCCTGATGTACAAGACGCAGGTCTTCATCAATCGCGCCGGCGACCACAATCGCACGCGCCTGAGTCACAGTTTGGAAGTCTGCCAAGTCGCGCGCAGCATCGGCACCGCGCTCGCGCTCAACGAGAATTTGTGCGAAGCGCTCGCGCTCGCGCACGACATCGGGCATCCGCCGTTCGGGCACCGCGGTGAGATGGCGCTCGACGAATTGATGAAAGGACACGGCGGTTTCCGCCATAACGCGCAGGTCTTGCGCGTCGTCGACATCCTCGAACGTCGCAGTCCCGAGTATCCGGGACTGAACCTGACTCGCGAGGTGCGCGAGAGCTTGTTGAAGCACGAATCACGCGAAGATTGGCCTGCGGAGTTCGGTGCGCGGCCGCGCTGGCCGTGGCTCGAAGCACAGGTCGTCGATCTCGCCGATTCGACGGCCTACGACATGCACGACATCGAGGACGGACTCCTCGCGGGCAAGTTCACCGAGGACGCGATGAGGTCGGGCGTCCAGTTGTGGCGTCGCGCAGAAGCGGAGGTCGAAGCGCGACATCCGGGATTCTTGCGCGCGACCGACGACAAGAATCTGCGCGTGAAACGTGTCGCGAATCAGATCATCGGCGCGTGTATCCGCGACTTGGTCGAAGCATCGCACGCACGCATTCTCGCAGCGAACGTGCGCGATGCCGAGGATGCGCGCAAGTCGGCGCAGATGTCGATCGCTCACGGGGTGGATCTCGCGCCGCTGGTGGCGGAATTGCAGGCGTTCTTGTACGAGAACTTCTACAAGCACCCGGATTTGATGGCGCTTTCGGAGTACGCGAAGAGAGTCCTGGCGCGACTGTTCGAGGCGTTCGTTTCGGACATGTCGGAAATGTCGCCGTGGTACCGCGACTGGGCGCGAGAGGTCGGAGTCGAGCGCGCGGTGTGTGATTATCTGGCGGGGATGACGGATCGCTACGCGCTGGAGGAACACAAGCGGATGACGGATCCGAGCGTGCCGGGGTAGGCGACGGCGGCAGGCCATCGCCCTCCGCTGCCGTTGCGCTGCCCTCAGAAGATCGTCCCCGTCAGGTCCGCCCCGGTGAAATCCGCGCCGTCCAGCGAGGCCGTGGAGAAGTCCGCATTGTCGAGGATCGCCGCCTTCATTGCGGCGCCGGCGAAGATCGTCGTCGCATCGCCGGTTGCCAGGCCGAGATTAGCGCCATCGAGGATCGCGCCGGTCATCAGCGCGCCGGCCAGGTTCTGTCGGCGATGTTGGCACCGTTCATCTTCGTCTGCTGCCCGGACTCAT
>ENA-ORBV01000625-ORBV01000625.1-microbial-mat-metagenome-genome-assembly--contig:-NODE-625-length-80709-cov-10.253857_pt1 | contig 80709 bp, 53 predicted proteins | sample MGYA00237777_ERZ505514 | MGnify/ENA primary metagenome ERZ505514 (study PRJEB26160, sample SAMN06269048) | microbial mat metagenome | isolation source: Oligotrophic lake microbial mat | place...
CCAATAATACGTTCACGGGCACCATTACGACCGGCACCGCTGGGAACACCGGCTACGGGTTCGGTATGGCCAGCATCAGTGACGTTTCGGGGGTGGGCGGGATTAACCTGGGGATTGTCACCTCGGGAGGAACATTCCGCTGGCTCGGAGCAAGCGGTGTGACGCAAACACTCGCCAACCGCCAGTTTGCCCTCTCCGGCACCACCGGCACCAGTGTCATTTCAGCCTTGGGCGCCAATGCGGTGGACAACCTCGTGATCAATCAGAACCTGTTGATCACCGGCACGGGCGCCAAAACCCTGACCTTGGCTGGCGCCAACACGGGCGCCAACACCTTTGCCGGCAACATCGCTGATGGCGCGGGCTCAGTGATCACAGTGGCGAAAACTCAGGCTGGCACCTGGGCGCTCGGTGGCACGAACACCTACACCGGCATCACGAATCTGCTCGCCAGTGGCACTACGGGACGTCTCATTTTCCAAGGGGCTCAGTCTCTCTCGTCCAGCACGACAATTGCTTTTAACCAGAATTCGTCATTCGTGCAGTCGATCAGCTTGCTTGATGACAGCGTCGACACCATCGACTTCGCTAGGCCGATCACATTCGCTGGGGCCAACACCACGCAACACATGAACATCTTCGTGGGGAACAACAATACCGCGAATGGCGGAAGTAGCTCCGGCACGACCACCGGCAGCACGATCCAAGTCGGCGACATTACCTGGAACAACGCCGCGCAAGCCGCGAACACCACGCGAACCTTCAACGTCACTGGGGCCAACGGCTACCGACTCGAGACGGGCAATTTTATTCTGCCTAACCTGTCCACCAGAACGTCTGGCCAAAACTTCACGAACGCGTTCAATCCCACCACGGCTCCACTCACGATCGGTGGCACTATCACGATGGCCAGTGGCAACAACGTCAGTGGCGGCATTCCGATTCTTAACCTGGCCGGCACCGCAGTTGGCAACGAGGTGGTGGGGGCGATTAGTGATGCCGCAGACGTTGGCACCACGCTTCGACCGGTGAATCTCACCAAGACGAGCACGAGCACGTGGACGCTCTCTGGCAACAACACCTACACGGGCACGACGACGATTAGCGGCGGCACGCTGCTCATCAATGGCGATAGCTCGGCCGCAACCGGAGCCGTGACGGTCAGTGGCAATGGCACGACGCTCGGCGGCGATGGCATCATCGGCGGAGCCGTCACGTTCACCACAGGCACATCCTTCCTTTCCCCAGGCAACAGCCCTGGCCAATTGACGATGCCTTCGCTCGCGCTTGGGGCCTCAACGACCACGACCATGGAGCTCGGTGGAACGACGCTCGGAACGCTCTACGACAACATCACGATCAACATGGACGGAACCTTGGGGTACGCAGGCTTTCTCGATGTCGTAAACTTCGGGGCCTTCGACATGGACGTGGGCTCGTTCACGTACGACTTGTTTAGTTTCAGTGGAACCACCTCGCCCACAGGCAACTTCGGCTCGGTGACGGTCAACAGCATCGGCCTGACGAACGATGGCTTTGGCGTGTGGACGGCCTCAAACGGACCGAGCGTTGACTACACGTTTACCCAGAGCACAGGGGATCTCATTGTCTCTGTCGTGCCCGAGCCAGGCACGCTCGCACTCCTCGCCGCTGGCAGCCTCCTCGGCCTCGGCATCCTCCGCCGGCGCCGCAAGGCGGCCTGATCGAACGGGCTTCTTTGGGCGATCGCGCGAGGCATGCCTCCGCCCCTAAGCGTGACAAACGCGAAACGAAAAAGGACAGGCACTTTCGCGGCATTTTCAGCGGCCCGCGAAAATCACCATCGGTGGTGCTCTGATGCCTTCATGCGAACAACGGCTTCCATCGCCGAGGATGCTTGGACGACGCATGACCGTGGATCGAAAGCTGGCTCGCTCAACCTTGCGGCGGCAGCGCTGAATCCGGGAAGAAATCCCCAAATACCGGCGGGATCTCCTTGACCACAACCCGAAGGCTGAGCCCTTCCGCCTGAAGCTCGGCATCCATGGCGTCGTCGGAGTCGGCCGGAGACCGAAGCACCCGGTCCACTACCGGTATCCACCGCTCGCGAAACCGGTGCGACCACGGGTGCCGATCGTCCAACCAGTGCCTCAGAAGCCGCTCACGCCTGGCCGGATCACGCCAGAACCGACGGCCGTATACGAGCCTCGCCTCATCCTGGTACGAAAGCCGCCGCATCGCTCATGGTGCTCCACAGGAAACCATTGACCCGCGAAGACAAGCCTCACCACTCTCTGGGCGGTCTGCACCTGGCTGCCCTCACGCGAGGCCCAGGGCCCTGGCCCACTCGGCATGAGCCCTGTCACGCGGATCGTTCCGCTTCAGCTTCGGAACGAGTAGGTCGGCTGCCGAGGGAACGACCAGGGTGAGGCGACCGTAATCTTGACGGGATGCCCGTGCCTGCCAATCGGGTGGGAATTCCCGCAGGACGGTGGCAGGCAAAAGATTCACATGCCACCCGTGTTCCCGTTCAAACTCACTTCCGATGATGGCGTCGTAGCACATCCATCCAGGGCATCGGAGTCTGTGATGGAGTCAACATCCATGCTGTTTTCTGGCAGCGGGGTGTCGAGGCCGCGGTCTGCGGCATGCCAAAGGAGCGCCGCAGACCCGATGAGCGTCATGCTCGCAGGCTCCTCGAGACGCTGGCCCCGGTCCGTGAGCCACGCGATGATCTGCTGGGGCTTGGAAAGCTCTCGGCGTGGCATAGTGAGCGAGGATACGGCGCCCCGGAGCACTTCCGCAATCGGCGACCACAGCAATGCAGGGTGCGTCAACGACTCCGCATGATTATTGACGCAGGGCAGGAAACCGCTACACTCTATTTGTTTTCCGAATGATGCCGCGCGGGATCATTCGGATTATTTATCCGGGACGAGGCGGAAACTCGGCTCCCGGACCGCTTCCAGCGGGGGTTCCATGAACCTCAAATCCCTGAAGGTTTTCTGCGACATCGTCTCCCGGCGGAGCTTTTCCCGCGCGGCCGAGGACAACGGCATTTCGCAGTCGGCCGCCAGCCAGGTGGTCGGCCAGCTCGAGAACCACCTCGACGTGCTGCTCATCGAGCGCTCAAAGCGGCCCCTCGCCCCGACGGCCGAGGGCAAGGTGTTCTTCGACGGATCCCGGAAGCTCCTTGCAGCGTATGAGGCGCTCGAAGACGAGGTTCGCACCCTTCACGAGGAGGTCGCAGGAAGAGTCCGCGTGGCCGCGATCTATTCGGTCGGCCTCCACCACATGAGCCGCTACGTCCAGGAGTTTCGCACCCAGCATCCCAAGGCGAATGTCCGCCTCGAATACCTCCATCCCGAGCGGGTGCTCGAGTCGGTCGAGCATGGTGACGCCGACCTCGGCATCGTGAGCTACCCGCGAAGCACCCGGCTCGTCGAGGCGGAGCCCTGGCGTGAAGAGCGGCTGGTGATCGTCTGCTCGCCTGAGAATCCACTTGCCGCCTCCGATGAGTCGCCGCTCTCCGCGCTCGCGGGCCGGCCGATGGTGGCCTTCGATCCCGACCTGGTCATTCGCCATGAGATCGATAGGGTTCTCCATGCCCACGACGTCACGCCGGATGTGGTCATGGAGTTTGACAACATCGAGACCATCAAGCGGGCCCTCGAAATCGATGCCGGCTTCGCGATCCTCCCCGAGCCCACCATCCTCCGCGAAGTGGCCGCAGGCACACTCGCCCGCGTGCGAGTCGCCGATGACGACGCGGCCCGCCAGCTCGTCCGCCCCCTGGGTATCATCCGCGGCCGCAACCGCACGCTCGCCCCCACCGCCCAACGGTTCCTCGACCTCCTGCGCGGCCACGCCGCCGACACCGATGTGGTGTCGCTTCAGAGCGTTGCCGGAGCAGGATCATGAAGAAGTCACATTGGCTTGCTCAACAACCCGCTGCCCCATACAACCCGCGCTGCCCCATCGCTATCGCGAAGGGCTTGTATGTCGATGTCGGCGCCAACGATGGGGACTGGTCTCGCCCCGCTGCCCCATCGCTATCGCGAAGGGCTTGTATGACTGAAGGCGCTCTCCCATGAAGAACATCATCCGTCGCAACGGCTTTCCACCCGCCCAAGGTCTCTACGACCCCGCCAACGAACATGACGCTTGTGGCGTGGGCTTCGTCGTCAACATGTTCGGCCGCCGGAGCCACCGGATCGTCGAGCAAGGTCTCGAGGTGCTCGAAAACCTTACGCACCGCGGCGCCTGCGGCTGCGACCCGCTCACCGGCGACGGCGCCGGCATCCTGTTGCAACTGCCGCATGACTTCTTTGCCGCCGCGGCCCCTGCGGCGGGCGTCAAACTGCCGGCGGCTGGCGACTGGGCCACTGGAAACATCTTCCTCCCGCCATCCGAAGGTGACCGCGAGGCGGCCGAGGCCTTCTTCGAGAAGATCTGCGGCGAGGTAGGGCTCGAGTTCCTCGGCTGGCGCACTGTGCCCACCGACAACTCATCTATCGGCGGCACCGCCCGCGACGTCGAGCCTGTCATCCGGCAGGCGTTCGTGGGCCGCGGCAAGAAGGTCGCCCGCGACCACTTCGAGTGGAAGCTCTTTGTGCTTCGCAAGCGATTTGGAATCGAGATCGGCACGCTGGGCCTCTCCGAGCAAGCGTTTATCTACGTCTGCTCGCTGTCGAGCAAGACGCTTGTCTACAAGGGGCTGTTGCTCGCCGACCAGGTCGCGAAGTATTTCCCCGACCTGCGGGATGAAAAACTCACCTCGGCGCTCGCGCTTGTCCACCAGCGGTACAGCACCAACACGTTCCCCACGTGGGATCTCGCCCATCCCTTCCGCTACATCGCCCACAACGGCGAGATCAACACTGTCCGCGGCAACATCAACTGGATGCATGCCCGCGAGAGCATGCTCGCCCATCCCGTGTTTGGGCCCGACCTCGACAAGATCACGCCGATCATCCGCGAGGGCGGCAGCGACTCCGCCTGCTTCGACAACGCCCTCGAGTTGCTCGTGCTCACTGGCCGCTCGCTCGAGGAAGCGGTCAGCATGTGCATCCCCGAGCCGTGGAGCGGCCACGAGAGCATGGCCGACGACCTCAAGGCCTACTACGAATACCAGGCCTGCCTCATGGAGCCCTGGGACGGCCCGGCGGCGGTGGCCTTTACCGACGGCGTGCGGATCGGCGCCACGCTCGACCGCAACGGCCTGCGGCCCGGCCGCTGGTGGCAATTGAAGGATGGCCTCGTGGTGATGGCGAGCGAAGCCGGTGTGCTCGACCTGCCGCCGGCAGACGTTGTCCGCAAGGGACGGCTCCAGCCAGGTCGCATGTTCCTCGTGGATACGAAGGAAGGCCGCATCGTCGAAGACGACGAGATCAAGAAAAAGCTCGCGTCGGCCAAGCCGTGGCGGGAATGGATCGCGGGCAACCAGGTGCGCCTTGATGCCCTCACCGATCCTCCGGGCCTTGCGGATGTGACCCATTCACGGGCCGTTCGCCCCGAGGAACTGCATCACCGAAACGGCGACGCCACCCCCTCGGCCACCGACCCCTGGCGGGCCGCCGGTGTCGCGGGCGAGCGGGCAAGCCTTCTCGAGCTCCAGCGGGCCTTCGGCTTCACGCTCGAGGATCTCCGCGTGATCATCGCCCCGATGGCCACCGCCGGCGCCGAGCCCATCGGTTCCATGGGCAACGACACGCCGCTGGCCGTCCTCTCCGACCGGCCACAGATGCTTGCCAACTACTTCAAGCAGCTCTTCGCGCAGGTTACCAATCCCCCGCTCGACGCGATCCGTGAGGAAATCATCACGTCGATGATCACCACGATCGGCTGCGAGGGAAACCTCCTGGCAGCCACGCCTGAGCAGGCGCAGCTCCTGCGGCTGGAATCGCCGATCCTCACGAACGCCGATTGCGCGCGGATCAAGGGCCTCGGCTCCGGCACGGTAGCCGAGCATGCCGGGCTCGTCGCGCGAACGCTCTCGATGCTCTTTCCTGCGGCTGACGGTGCCGCCGGGATGCGGAAGCGACTCGACGATCTTCGGGCCGAGGCGAGCACCGCGGTTTCCAATGGCGTGACTGTTGTCGTCCTCTCCGACCGTGGCGTCTCGGCCGACATGGCCGCCGTGCCGAGCCTCCTCGCGACAGCGAGCGTCCACCACCATCTCGTTCGCGAGGGCACTCGCACCCGCTGCGGAATCGTCGTCGAGACGGGTGAGGCCCGCGAGGTCCACCACTTCGCCACGCTCACCGGCTACGGCGCCGGCGCGGTGAACCCGTATGTCGCGTTCGCCACGATCGACCAAATGCAGGCCGAACGGATGATCGACGCCGACATTCCCCGCGACAAGCTCCATGCCTATTTCGTGAAGGCTGCAACAAAAGGCCTGCTCAAGGTGATGAGCAAGATGGGCATCTCCACGCAGCAGAGCTACCGCGGCGCCCAGATTTTTGAGGCGGTGGGTATCGAGCGGCCGTTCATCGATGAGTTCTTCACGCGGACGGCCAGCCGCATCGGCGGCATCGGCCTGGCCGAAGTGGCCGAGGAGACGCTCCGTCGTCACGAGCACGCCTGGCCCAAGACCACCGTGCCGCAGACGCTCGAGCTCGACGTGGGTGGCCGCTACTCCTGGCGCCGAAAGGGCGAGGCCCACATCTTCAATCCCGATGTGGTCGCTTCGCTTCAGCGTGCTACTCAAGTCAACAGCCGCGAGGAGTTCAAGAAGTTTCAGCGGCTCATCGACGAGCAGCAGTCGCAGCTGTTGACGCTGCGGGGCCTGCTCGAGTTCAAGCCATCGCAGGCTCCGGTGCCGCTCGAGGAAGTCGAGCCCGCCACGGCGATCGTGCGGCGGTTCGCCACCGGCGCGATGTCGTATGGCTCGATCTCGAAGGAAGCCCATGAGACGCTCGCCGTCGCCATGAACCGCCTTGGCGGCTCGAGCAACACCGGCGAAGGGGGCGAAGACCCGCTGCGCTACACCCTCGAGCCCAACGGCGACAGCAAAAACTCGAAGATCAAGCAGGTGGCCAGCGGCCGTTTTGGGGTCACAAGCCTCTACCTCGTGAACGCCAAGGAACTGCAAATCAAGATGGCCCAGGGCGCAAAGCCGGGCGAAGGGGGCCAGCTTCCGGGGCACAAGGTGGACCTCGAGATTGCTCGCATTCGTCATAGCACGCCCGGGGTAGGCCTCATTTCGCCGCCGCCCCACCACGACATCTACTCGATCGAGGATCTCGCCCAGCTCATTCACGATCTCAAGAACGCCAACCACCACGCCCGGATCTCGGTCAAGCTCGTGGCCGAGGTGGGTGTGGGCACGGTGGCCGCTGGTGTAGCGAAGGGCAAGGCCGACGTCGTGCTCATCTCGGGGCATGACGGCGGCACGGGCGCAAGCCCGCAGACCTCGATCATGCACGCTGGGCTGCCGTGGGAGCTCGGGCTTGCCGAGGCTCATCAGGTGCTCGTGATGAACGACCTCCGCAGCCGGATCGTCGTCCAGACCGACGGCCAAATTCGTACCGCGAAAGACGTCGTCGTGGCCACGCTCTTGGGTGCCGAGGAGTTTGGCATCGCCACCGCGTCGCTCGTGGTGTTGGGCTGCATCATGATGCGGAAGTGTCACCTCAACACCTGCCCCGTGGGCGTGGCCACCCAGGATCCCGAGCTCAGGAAAAAATTCACCGGCCAGCCCGAGCATGTCGTCAACTACTTCTTCATGCTCGCCGAGGAAGTGCGCGAGGTCATGGCAAAGCTCGGTTTTCGCACGATCGACGAGATGGTGGGCCGCGTCGATAAGCTCGACACGCGAGCCGCGATCAACCACTGGAAGGCCAAGGGGCTCGACTTCTCGACGATCCTCCACCGTCCCGAGGTGCCCGCGCACGTCAAGACCCACCGGGTCGAGTCGCAGGACCACGGCATCGAGCGATCGCTCGACATGACCACGCTCCTCGACCTCTGCAAGCCGGCGCTCGACGAGAAGAAGCCTGTGTCGCTCGAGCTGCCGATCCGCAACATCAACCGCACGGTCGGGACGATTCTTTCGAGCGAGGTTACGCGGCGGTACGGAGCCGGCGGCCTGCCCAACGGCACGATCAAGATTCACTTCCGCGGCACGGCCGGCCAGAGCGTGCTGGCGTTTGGCTCGCCGGGGGTCCAGGTGACCGTCGAGGGCGACGTCAACGACTACTGCGGCAAGGGGCTCTCGGGCGGGCGCGTGATCGTGAGGCCCGACCGCGAAGCCACGTTCAAGGCCGAGGATCATGTGATCGCCGGCAACGTCGTGGCCTACGGAGCGACCGCCGGCGAGATTTATCTCCGCGGCCGCTGTGGTGAGCGGTTCCTCGTGCGAAACTCCGGGGTTGAGGCGGTCGCCGAGGGCACCGGCGACCACGGCTGCGAATACATGACCGGCGGCCGCGCGGTGATCCTCGGCAAGACGGGCCGCAACTTTGCCGCCGGCATGAGTGGCGGCATCGCGTATGTCTGGGACGAGGACGGCACGTTCATTCCCAAAGTGAACAAGGAGATGGTAGACCTCGAACCGCTCGACACGCAGGACGCCGACTACGTCCGCGACATGATCGCCCGGCACGTCGAATTCACAGGCAGCACCCGCGGTCAGGAGATCCTGGCGCGATGGGAGACCGAGCAGTCACGCTTCGTGAAGGTCATGCCCACCGACTACAAACGCGCGCTCGAGGAAACAAATAGGGTCGGGAGCCATTTCTCGGTCGGCGCAGGTGCTTCACAGAAATGACTCCCGACCCTCTATTCAAGCAAGGAGCAAGGCATGGGTGACGTACGGGGCTTCATGAAGTATGAGCGGAAGGTGGCGGGCTACGCGCCCGTGCCCGAGCGACTCACGCACTACAACGAGTTCCTCACGATCCTGCCCGAGGAGGAGCTCACGAAGCAGGGCGCCCGGTGCATGGACTGCGGCGTGCCCTTCTGCCACACCGGCTGCCCGCTGGGGAACATCATTCCCGACTTCAATGACCTCGTCTTCCGAAACCAGTGGCACGAGGCGAGCCAGCGGCTCCATGCGACGAACAATTTTCCGGAGTTCACCGGCCGAGTCTGCCCAGCTCCTTGCGAAACGGCCTGTGTGCTCGGGATCAATGAAGACCCTGTCGCCATCAAGCAGATCGAGATGGCGATCGCCGACCGCGCGTTTGATGAAGGCTGGGTAGTGCCCGAGCCTCCGGCGGTGCGAACCGGCAAGCGGGTGGCCGTGGTGGGCAGCGGCCCCGCGGGCCTCGCAGCGGCCCAGCAGCTCAACCGTGCCGGCCATCTTGTGACGCTCTTTGAGCGGGCTGATCGGCCAGGCGGCCTTCTCATGTATGGCATTCCCGATTTCAAGCTCGAGAAGTGGCGGGTCTGGCGGCGGGTCACGCAGATGGAGGAGGAAGGCGTCGAGTTCCGCTGCGGTGTGAATGTCGGCAGCGATATCAGCACGCAGACGCTGGCCGACGAGTATGACGCGATTGTGCTCACGGGCGGTGCCACGCTTGGCCGCGACCTGTCGATCCCGGGCCGCGAGATTCAGGGCGTCCACTACGCGATGGAGTTTCTGCCGCAGCAGAACAAGCGAAACGCCGGCGACGAGGTGCAGGAACAGATCACGGCCACCGGCAAAGACGTGATTGTGATTGGCGGCGGCGACACCGGCAGCGACTGCACCGGCACAAGCAACCGCCAGCACTGCAAGAGCCTCACGCAGTTCGAGCTTTTGTCCCAGCCGCCGGATCTCGGAAAATACCCTCGTCGCACGGAACGTCCGTCGGGCTCGCCCTGGCCGCTCTGGCCACAAATGCTCCGCACGAGCTCATCCCACGAAGAAGGCTGCCACCGCGAATTTGGCATTCTCACCAAGGAGTTTGTGGGCGACGCGAACGGAAAATTGCAGTCGCTCAAAACGGTTCGCATCGAGTGGTATCAGGATGAGGTGACAGGCCAGCACAAGTTCCGCGAGATTGCGGGCACGGAAGAAGAATGGCCGTGCCAGCTCGCGCTCTTGGCGATGGGTTTCATGGGACCGGAGAAGTACGGGCCGATCGCCGATCTCGGCCTCGAGCTCGACCCACGGGGTAACGTGAAGGCGGGAGCCGACTACATGACGAGCAAGGAAGGTGTTTTTGCTGCTGGCGATCTGCGGCGGGGCCAGTCACTCGTCGTGTGGGCGATCCACGAGGGCCGCGAATGTGCCCGCTCGGTTGACCTCTGGCTCATGGGCCAAACGAATCTGCCGAGCACGGCCGCGGGTGAATTCCCGGTGCACGCGTGAGCGGCTTCCGCATGTCGCCGCGGCGTGTGAGCCTGCCCCATTGAAGCCCCTCGCGACAGCGAGGGGGCAGCGGGCCATTGGGCGAGCCCGTCCAATCTTCACTCATACGTGAACGTCCCTGTGGCGGCACACGCCTTGTCGGCAATGAGCCGCACCCAATGGGCTGAGAAACCCACTTGGAATGCATGCGTCACGGCCTTGCCTGGTAGCACGGCGAGCGTCGCGTACGCACACCACACGCCATCGCCAGCCGGGTCGATCTCCACGTGGATGTTCACGGGCTCGGCCGCGTCGTGCGAAACCTCGAGCCGCTTCTTGTCGTAGCCCGCCATGAGATACGGATCGCTTGGCTCGCCAGCTTTCACGCGAGTGGCGTGCCACGGTCCGCCGCGGCCGGTGGGCTTCGGGAACTTCCAGAGCTCGTCGATGTCACCGAGCCATACGGCCGGGCTGCCGGCGTCAGAGGACGCTCCAGACGCCCCAATCACCCGCGGATCGCCCACGGCAGCGTCCCGTACGCCACCCAGCACGAGAAGGCCCCGCCACGAACAAAAATCGGTGATTCGCTTGCCGTGACTGCACACCGGCTGCATCTTGGCGGCCCCTCCGCTGGTCGTCCGCGGCAACACGTAGAAGGTGCCTGCCGCATTCAGAAGCGCCCTCTCGGTGACCACCTCGCGAAGCCCACGGGGCCAGCCAGTCACGAAGGCCTCTTCGTACACAGCAGCCACGTCCAGATCGAGGGGCTTGGGCAATCGGAACACGCGATCCCCTTCGCGGAAAATCACGCTCGCGGCGTCGAACTCGACCGTCGGCGACTCAGGGATCGCCTTGTCACGCAGGAACTTTGCGTCGGCGTCGTCATTGGCAAGCGGCTCAGGATGGAAATCGCGGTCATCGACCATGCCTATCCGCCAGGCGCGCGACGGCGATCCTTCGGCGTCGGCGACATGCGTCGCCAGAACGTCGAGCGGCAAGTCCTCGCCCGCTGCGCTCCGGATGACGGTTGCCGTCCACGGCTCGTCGCTTGTCGCATCGGCAATCGCATCACGAACCGCCGGATCGTCCACCTGCCCGCCGCGCGGGCCGTAACAAAACACCGCCGTCACGCTGTCTGCATCATGATCAGCTACCACCCGAATCCAGTCGCCCTCCACATCCGCGGGCAGCACATGAAACGCATACCCCTTCGCAGGCACCGTGATTGTTGAGACCTCGTGCCACGTGCTGCCTGCACCGGCCTCGAGCGTGAACGTGACAGGCGCATCGCCGCCGTGGGTCAGGTGCACCACGCGGCTGTCGTAGCTCTTCGGGCCGCCCGCCAAAAGCAACATGTCGCTCGGCACGCCCGCCTTCACGGCCTCGTTGCGCCAGACATACGCGGTGCCGCCCGGCCGCCCGAGCTCGTCGAGGCCCTTGCGGGTCGTAAACCAGAGATTCGAGTTTGACCGGCCGTTGAGATCATTTCGCGTGTTCTGAAGAGCCGTCTTGAAGCCTGACTTCGCCGTGTCGTCGCAGCCGAAGACGAGCATGTCTTGGCCGTCGATGTGCCACGGGGTCACGTCGCCCGTGATCTTGAGGTGCGAACAGATCGGCCTGAGCCCGGCGGGGTCCTCCGCACTGAAGCTGCCTGGAAGCTCGTACCAGCCGCCGTGCATCGTGAGGATGTATCGGGCCGGCTTCCCGTCAGCCGCGGCCGCGATCGCGCGGATCCGGGGCCACTCGGTATGCCAGCCGTGGTCGCCGGTATAGCTCGCGCAGGCGATCGGCAGTCGGAACGTATGCCACGGCTCGCGGCCCGCCTTGGCATCGGCGGCGCTTCGCACCAACAGCAAGACACTCTTCTCGTCCCAGCCGATGGCCCAGAGCGGCGCATCGGGAGACGGTGGGCCGTGGATGCCGCCCGGTCCGGTCACATCGGTGAACTGCCGTCGCCGAATGAGCCGCCACGCCTTACCGTCCCACTCGGCAAGTGCGCCCGCCTCCTCATATCCCTTGCGGGTATTCGGCACCGCGTAGTGAAAAGGCTTGAACTTGTTGGCCGACCCGGCCTCGTGCTCACCGTTGTTGGCCACGACGAGCACGCCCTGCCCCGAATACGCTCCCTTGCCATGCCAGCCGGGGACCGCCCGGGCGAAGAGCCGCGTCGCCTTTCGCGTCGTGATATCGAGCTCGTAGAGGAGCCCTTCCATGTCGTACACGAAAATCTTGCGGTCAGGCTCGGTGAGGTGCCTCGCGTGCGCGGAAATGCGGCCCTCCATGTCGGCCGGCTTGATCGCGTGGACGTTCCCTGACGCATCGATCAGGTAGGGACCGATGGCAAGCGTATTTGTCTCGCGGTGAATGAGCCGCGCGGCCGGCGTGCCGCCCACGCTCTCGGGCCGTCGCACGAGCTTGAGCGCCTCGTCAACTTCATAGAGCCCGTCGTCGCTGCCGAGCGCCCGGTGGGGCGCGTAGGTAATGAACCAGAGCTTTCCGGCCCAGGGCACGACCGCCCCGATGCCGCATTCGCCCTGGGTATTTGAGACAGCGAGATGGGGATAGCGTCCGCCATACGACGGCGGCAGCGCGGGCTCGGCAGCCTGCACCGCCGCGGCGAGGAGGAACGTAAAAACAATGCCGAGGCGTACCGGTGGAATGATGAAATCACTCGAGTGAATACAGGCGCACAAATAAACTCAGGGAACCGGCTTGAATGTGACGGCAAGCGTACCCTTGCGGTCGGCGAGCCGCGCGGGCGGTCCATTGAGCTTGGCAAAGATCGGTCCATCCACCGCCGCGACAAGCTCTCCCGAGGCTCCCTCAGCAAGCATTTCAAACCGGGGGCGACCGCCGTCGGCGGGTTTGTCGATCCACTGGCCGATGAGGAGTCGGCCCGTCGGTCGGCCACGATACCACTCGAGCGTGATGCCATCGGCCTCGCCTTCAATCGGGATGACCGCGGAGGTCTTTGATGAGGAGTCGGTGACGGAGCCGAGGCCGACACGCCCCTTGGTGGTGAACGTGGAACGATTTCCAGCGGTCATCGCGAGCCCTGTATTCTGCCAGCCGCGGGCAGCATCGACGTCGAATCGCCGCGGGCCGACGAGTGGAATGCCAGGCGACCAGTCCACGGCCACTCGCTCGAGGTCGATTCCATAATCAACATCAGCCGTCAAGGAATCAAAGTCGCGGGACACGCGGGCGGGATCCCAGCCGGGCATGGCAGCGAGCTGCTTCGTGAAGTTGGGGCCGAGCGGACCTCGTTCGAGCTTGGCGAATGCCTTCGCGTAGGCAGGGTGATTGGCGAACATCGCCACAGCCGCCCAGCTTGCCGAGTAGTCGGCGATCGATCCGTGCTCGCCAACCCTGAGCGAGAGAACGTCTTCGAGTGATGGCACCTTGTGGGTGGCCCGCAGCTCCACCAGCATCTCGATGCGGCCGAGCTGTTCGACGTCTTCGGGCCGCGTGGGGATTGGTGAGGAGACGAATCGAATCTTGCCATCGACGTCTGTCTCGAGCCGGTGCGTGGCGAGGTATTCGGCGATGCCCTCGTTGTACCAAACAGGTGTGGCGAGCCCGCGGAGCGTGAGCGTGAAGGCATGCACCCCTTCGTGCAGGAAGAGATGTCGCCGGTAGCTCGGGTTCGACTGATCCATGAGCCAGAAATGGTTGCGGTCACAGAAGCCATTCTTGAACGGCGGCACGGAGTCGGGCAGGAGACCCGCGGCGCGGAACCGTTCGCGATCGACAACGAGGCATCCGAAACACCGCCAGTCGGCATGATCGGCGGGGTTCATCCCGTAGTGATGGCACCACACTTCAAAGGCCTGGTCAAAGACGGCCGGCAGGTCCGCGACGCCATCGCCCTCTCGGAGTGGCCGGTCGGTTGCTAGCACAAGGTGCTTGCTCTCGAGGAGCCGCAGGCCAGCACGTCGGGCCAGAGCCTCGCTTGGCCCAACGGCCACGATGCGGGCGCGGCCGACGGGCTCTTCGGCCTGGGCAGCCCCCACGATCAGGATCGTCGTGATGGCCCACGCGACAATCCGCGTCGCACCACGAACAGTTTTCAACTCCAAGTCGACTCGCATGCCACCTAGTTCACCCAGCTTTCCATGGTGCGACAAGGGCTGCCTGTTCGCGGCAGTCGATTCGATCGTTGTCCCCTTTGATTCCGATGTCTGTGATGGGGCGACGGAGCGGCGAGCGCATCGACGTTTGCCGAGATCGGGGTGGTTCCCTTCGGCCTCAATCATGTACACGTTGTCTTACGAAATCACGGACGGCGCCAGGAGGGCGCCTGAAGGGAGAACGCGGTGCGGCAAGGACGCCTTCAGCACGGCAGGACTGCGCAGCGATGGATCATGCTGGCCTGCGGGCTCGGCTGTGCCATCCCATCGGCGGCGCGGGCCGCAGCCCCAGCACCACCGACTGCGCCGCCAGCCGCGCAGGCCGTGCCCTACTGGCAGGCGACAGCGATGCCTTCGGCGGTGATCCAAGGCGGTGCGATTCCGTCGGGCTGGCAGCCGCAGGCGGTGGCCTACCAGGGCGTTGGTCCTGACGGCCAGCCGATCACGATGTACTTCGCGCCGACGTACGTCTTCACGTACCAGTCTGGGCCGCCGGCTCCTGCCGCGCCCGTGATCAACAGGCCAGGGCTCGCCTCGCCCGCCGTCCCCACCACCGGTGGCTGGAACTACGCGACGAGCGGCACCGTGCCTGCAACCATGGCGCTGCAGCCTGGTGCGTACACGCAGCATCGTCCCGTCTATCAGTTCCCGGCAGACTCGCGGGCCCTCTCCGGCTCACCGCTTGTGCCCCCGGGGGCCTTGCCTCAGCCAAGCACGTCAGCCTTCGCCGCCGCGCCACCGTCGATGCCTCCGCCCACACCCATGGCGGCGCCGGTCTTTGGCCCGCCACCGAATCAGTGGGTGCCCACCGACTCGACTCTTGCCGCAGCATCTCCGCCGCCATCGGCCGACCAGTGGGCTTCGGCGGCGCCCTTCGCTGCTGCTGGCACGGCGGCTGGGATCGCAGCCACGCAAGCGCCTCCCGCAGCGCCCCGTGCGGCGATCGCCTCGCCCACGAACGCGCCCGTCGTGCCACCGACGGTGCCGGTCTCTCCGGTCAGCTCATCACCGCGGCCGCCGCCATCGCGTCCCACGACCGCGCATCTGTGGCGTGTAGTCGGTGTTTACGACGGTGACACGGTCACCTGCCTCGATGAGACCAACCAGCAGCAGAAGGTGCGGCTGGCCGGGATTGACGCGCCAGAGAGTAGCCAGGACTTTGGCAAGGTATCCCGCGAAGCGCTAGCCTCGCTCGTCTTCGGCCGCACAGTGGAGGTGACCGATCAGGGCCGTGATCGGTACGGCCGCTGGATCGGCCAGGTCTCCGTGGACGGCGTCGATGTGAACCGTCAGATGGTGGCTACTGGCAACGCCTGGCACTACACCGCCTATTCCAACGATTCCTCACTCGCACAGGCGCAGCAGCAGGCACAGTCGCAGCAGCTCGGTCTCTGGGCCCAGCAAGATCCTGTGCCCCCCTGGGACTACCGCAAAGGGGGAACACGCTAGCACGCTTGAAGGCCCAAGCCTGTCGGGGCCATGGGTGGCCCGACAGGCGTATAGACAGCGGTACTAAGCCGGCTTGACGTTCTCGGCACACGGACCCTTTGGACCGTTGCCTTCCGTGAACGACACTTTTTGACCTTCTTGCAGATCGTCGAAAGTGCAGCCTTGGACGCTGTTTGAATGAAAGAAAAGGTCTTTCGCTCCCCCCGTCTTGATGAACCCGAAGCCCTTGTCGGTCAACTTCTTGATCGTGCCCTCAGCCATTACTGCATTCTCCACAGGATTTGCTTAGATCAACGCCAATCGGCTTACGATTGCCGACTAGTCGCTATCCGTCCAGCGAGTGAGTGTAGCCCCTCGTCGTATCATTCTGCAAGCGGGTAAACAGTCGCCGGGCTCGCAAATCCCGATTAGGCCCGGCTCCGGCGATTTACAGCAGGAAAGTTGCACCACCCAGCCGTGGGGCTGCGGGTTTAAGGCCATCCCGCTGCCTATCACTCGCGGACTTGCCCAACGACCCGCTGCCCCCTCGCTCCCGCGAGGGGCTTCCATGGGACAGGTGGAAATAGAAGCCCACGGCGCAAGCCGTGGGGCTGCGGGTTGAAGGCCATCCCGCTGCCTATCACTCGCGGTCTCGCCCAACGCCCCGCTGCCCCCTCGCTCCCGCGAGGGGCTTCCATGGGACAGGTGGAAATAGAAGCCCACGGCGGCAGCCGTGGGTAGTGCAACATAGCTTCTGTAAATCGCCGGTGCGCGACGCTGATTCGAGCCAGGACACAGGGTGCGCTCGGACGATGCGAAGCCGGCTGAATCCGATGAAGAAGGTAGCGGGGATGCTGAGGCGTCATCGGCACCTCATCCTCAACTGGTTCCGCGCGAAAGGCTTGATATCGTCAGGAACTGTCGAGGGGCTCAACGGCAAAGCGAAACTGACCACCAGAAAAGCGTACGGCTTTCGCACGAAGGAAGGCATCGAAATCGCCTTGTTTCATACGCTCGGTCACCTACCGGAGCCAGAATCCACCCACAGATTCTGCTGAGGAGGCATAAAGATAGGGGTTGAGCGCGGGATCGTTGTACATCTTCAACTGACGATAGGTTCGATGGCGTTTGCGGCCATCCCACAAGTCCTCGAGCAACTGCCGAACCGCGGTCGTCAACTCCTGCTGCTGAAGTCGACAGATCGAAATCTTGTCTTGGACGCTGTGGAGATGTTGTTGGTCCACATCGGTGCGCTCGAGTTGTTCGTGAAGGTGATAGATTCGTAGCGCAAGAATCGAAAGTCGGTCAATCGCCGAACCGGGTGTTTCCGTGTTCAAGGGCGAGGAATCATGTGGGCAAGCCAGTTGCTGTGCCAACATGTCCGCAATCTGGTCATCAACTTTTTCGATCCAATCGTTTCGTTTCTGGTTGTAGCCATCAATCGACCGCTTGACCCGAGCGATTTCTGCGTCGCTTGCATCGGGGCTGCGAGCGCTATCTTCTTCGTGCCACAGCAGGTAATTGAACTGATGCTGCTGGCACACGACGGCCAGAAAGCTGGCCGGAGGATAGGGCATGTCGAGCTCGGATCGATGCCAACGAGAGACAGCGCTTTGGTGCAGTTCGACGATTTCGGTGACGGAAATCATGGGTCGATCGCCTCGCCGGGCCAGAGTCGAGCACGCTGGGGCAAGCCTGCAAACACGAGCGATCGATCTGGATCACTCGTGATGCGGGCAGTGCGCCGGTCGCTGCATCGACCGCGTTCGTGCTCGCAGAGACACGTGCGCCCATGCTTCAGGAGCATCGAGCACCTCGCGTGGTACTGCACGCCGAATCGCCTACGATCAGGCCGCCTTTGGCGTCACGTTCCCGTGTCCGGTTCCCGTGTCGAGGGTGGCGGTGGTGATGCCGAAGCCGTCGCGGAAACTTCCATCGTTGGTGTCGATCGCAGTGAACAGACTGCCGCTGGTCAGCGATGTGAGCCGGCCTGCGATGATGATATCGTCGACCACGGCTCCCGCGATGATGATCTGGTTCACGTTGCCGCCAAAGCGAAGCGAAACGTCGAGCGCGTTGTTGATATTCAGCGTGCCGTTGAAGTTTCCACCGAAGACGAACTCGGCGGCGCTATTTGTATCGTCGATATCGGCGATGTTGAGCACGGCCCCCGAGCCCACGACTCCGCCGATCAGCGTTTGCGTGGCCCCCGTTCCGGTGGCGAACGTATTGGAAACATCGAGCACGCCGTTGAAGTTCCGCCCGATGCTGAAGGCGATGTTGTCGCCGTCATGGTCTGAGACGAAACGAGTTTGCAGTCTGGCGCCCGATCTCACGTCGCGACCGACGTTGACGTCGAGGTTAAACGCGTGCACAAATCCGAACATGTCGAGCCCGATTTTCAAGTTGACGTCGTTGCCCACCACCCGGCTTTGTACGAGCGAGCCGCCGATATCAACCGTCAAATCAGCACCGGCACTGCTGGCAGAGATCACGCTCGGGATGTTGGCTCCTGCCGGGGTCACGAAGTTCCTCACATCGCCAGTGACACTGAGGGTGATAGCGGTTGCGGCGGCCAACACGGAGGCGATGACGCTGCCGCCAACATCGGCGGAGATCTCGCCGACGGAGGAGGTCAGGTTGGATCGCGTCAAGCTTCCACCTGCTGTCAGCGTGATGTCGCTGGTAGTGCTGCTGGCCCGAAGTCGCGTGATGCTGCCCGTCACATCGAGCGAGACGTCGCTGCCGGCGACAATATCGGTGTCGCTGAGCGACCCGCCGACAGTGAGGGAAACGCTCTCCTCCGGGGCGAAGAACTTCGAGCCTGAGACGCTTCCCTTGACATCCGCGGTCACGTCGTTCGAGCCGGCCTGGACGGTGGTTCCACGCACGTCGCCGGTGACGACCATCGAGATTGTGTTGCCGCCCTCGTCGGCGAACAGATTCGAGTTCACAATGCTGCCTCCAACGTCGAGCGACAGGTTGGAAGCGGCCTCAAGCAGGCTGCCTGTCACCGAGCCGCCGATTTCGAGCGACACGTCGCTCGATGTCGAACTGAAGGTGGAGCCGGTGACGCTGCCGGTGATCGAGCCGGACACTTCGCTAGAGGCGATGAATTTGCTGTTCGACACGCCACCGACGATATCGAACGAGATTTCGCCGCTGGGCGCGGTGACTGAGGAACCGATCACGCTGCGGCCAACATCGAGCGTGATATCGGTGGCGGCCGTGATGGTGGCGTTGCGAATCGCCCCGCCGACATCGAGAGAGACTTCCGATTCAAGGGCCGAGATCTTCGTGCCTACGATATCGCCGGAGACGACGAGCGTGACGTCTTCCGAGCCGCTGACGACCCGCCCGCCGGTCAGCGTGCCGCCGATCGTGAGGGAAATGTCACTCTCGCTTCCCTGGAATACCGAATTCGTGGCGCTGCCGCTGATCGTTCCCGAGACGCCATCGCCGGTAAATGAACTGTTGGTCACGGAGCCGGAGACAGCCAGGCTGACATCAGAATCGCCGGCGGCCAAGGTGCTGCCAAAGATGCTGCCGGACACGGTGAGGGTAACCCCGCTGTCGCCATTGAGCAGCGCGTTGCGGATGGCCCCCAACACCCCAACTTCGAGTCCATCGCCTGCCACCATCTGGGCGCCGTTGATCCCGCTGTTAATCGAGAAAGTGATGTTTTGCCGGGCGGCGAAGTTACCACCGACGGCCCCTTGGATCACTCCAAAGATATCACCAAAGGCATTGATGACCGCTCCCGAGAGGATCGAGCCCCCCACTTCAAGGACAACATTGCCGCTCGCGGTAATCAGCGATCGGACGTTGAGAGTGCCGCTGACGGAAAGATCCAGATCGTCGACGAACAGCCTGCCGTTGAAACCGCCGAAGACGTCCATGTCCGGCACGTCGACCGCTTGAATTCGGGCCTGGCGACCCACGCCAGCCAAGAAATCCAGGCTTCCGGTGATATTCCCGCTGGAGTTGATGCCACCCTGAAAGGTGCTGCGAACGATGGCGTTGGCGTCGATGGCGGCGGCAGTGATGATCGTCCCCGCGCCGGTCGCACCGCCGATCGTCCACACGTCGCCCGCGACGCCGGCCGTGCGGCCCACATTGATGGCTCCGCCGAACGCGCCATTGATGGTCACGTCGCCGAAGAGGTTGCCACCGATGGCGGCATTCGTGCGTGTGTTAATTGCCGTCCCCGCAGGCAGGCTGGCGAGCACGAGCCCGACGCCGCCGGCATCGCCGGTGATTTGGTTGACGGAGATGCCACCGCCGGCCGAGAAGCTCACGCCGCGGTAGCTGCTGAGGCTAAAGAGGCTGGTGCCCGCGTTCAGGTCGGCCACGGTGAAGAGGCCGCGGATCGTGCGGCCACTCGTGATATCTCCCATGAAGACGATGCCGTCTCCGGCATTGGTCGTCGAATCGACCGAGAAGCTGAGCGCGAAGTTGGGGCTCGCATTGGTAATGGCGATCGAGGTGACATTATTATTGCCATCTTGGGTGATCGACGCGTTGCCTGCGGTCCCTTCCAGGCGAATCGTGATGATGTCATTCGTGGAGTCGGTGTAGGTGAAGCTCCCCGGTGTGGGCGTCCCTAGATTCAGGTCAAGCAGCGTCGCCAGAACGCGTCGCGATTCCAGGTTTTCCATACCCAGACGTGACCAACGCCCGCGAGCCCGGGGCAGTTTGCGCTTCTTGCTCATGCTGGAAACTCCAAGTAAGGAACGACGGGGAGCGGAAATAGCGAATCCTCCCAAGCTCGGCGTGAACCTAAATCAAGAGCAAGGGGCATGCAAGCGGCGCCCGAAATCTTCGCGCATTCCCCCCATTTTTCGATCCAGGCGGCATGGCTGAGGCATCTCGCGGGTGAAAAGCTACGAGCGGCGGCAGGATGGGCAACTATGCTGGGGCCATGGCTGCCTCACCCAAAAGAACGCTGCGTCCGGTCAAAGCGAGGGCAGCGGCGGCGTCAGCTTTGGACGAGGGCGTGGCCTGGCACCAGGCCGGGCGGCTCGAGGCTGCGGAGGCCGCCTATCGCCGGATCCTCGCCGCCCAGCCGCTGCATGCGGAGGCCATGCAACTGCTCGGCGTGGTGCGGCACCAGCGCGGGGATCACCCCGGCGCGATCGAGTTGATCGAGCAGGCGATCCGTCTCGCCCCCCAGCAAGCCGCCTTTCACTCGAACCTCGGGCTGGCCCTGCGGGCCGTGGGCAGGCTCGACGAGGCGGCTACGGCACTAGCGACGGCCGTGCAGCTCGACGGCGGATATCTTGCTGCGCGGAAGAATCTCGGCGTGGTGCTGCAAGAGCTGGGCCGTCTCGACGAAGCGGCGGACCATCTGGACCAGGCCATCGATGCGGCTCCCGGCGATCCGCAGGCCTATCGCACCCTGGCGTCGCTGCGATTGAAGCAAGGCCGCGCGCAGGCGGCAGTGGAATCGCTGATGGCCGCCAGGGCCCTCGCTCCCGACTCGCTGGAGACGCTCAACAATCTGGCTTTGGCGCTGCGACAACTTGGGAGATTGGCCGAGGCCGAACGTGTGCTGACGCGAGCGGTGGCCATCGACGGACGGCATGCCGACACGCGCAACCACCTGGGGCTGGTGCTGGCCGATCGCGGGCAGGCCGAGAAGGCAATCGCCCAGTATCGCGCGGCGATCGAGGCCGAGCCGAGCCACGTGCTGGCGACGAACAACCTGGCCGTGGCGCTCAAGGATCTGGGGCGGTGGACCGAGGCGCGGGTGGCGCTCGAGGGCTGTCTGAAGCGCTGGCCCGATTATGTGCCCGCCCTCAACAATCTGGGCGAGATCTACAACAAGTTCGGCCAGCCCGCCGAAGGCGAGGCGCTGCTCCAGCGGGCGGTGACGCTCGACCCGAAGTGCTTTGAGGCGCATAACAACCTGGCCATCTCCCTCAAGGACCAGGGGCGCCTAGCGGAAGCTCAGGAGCAGTTGGAACAGGCTCTGTCACTCAACCCGAACTACGTGCCCGCGCTGATCAACCTGGGCAATGCCCTCATCGCCCAGGCACAGGTTGCGGCGGGGCTCTCGCGGTTTCAGGAGGCGGTTACCCGCGAGCCCGATTCGATCCCCGCCTGGTATGCGATTGCTTCCTCGGGCAAGCACGATTTCACCGACGACGAGCTGCGCCGGATCGAGGCGTTGCTCGCCCGGCCGAGCACGTCGGTCGACGAGCGGGGCTTACTGTCCTTCGCGTTGGCCCATGCCTCGGACAAGCGGCGCGAAGCGGAGCGAGCGATAGCATTTGGCCACGAGGCCAATCGCATTCGACGCGAGGAATATCGCCGCCGGGGCATGCCCTTCGTGCTCGCGCAGCACGAAGCGCTGGTTGATGCAATCGTGGAAACCTTTACCCGCGACTACTTCACGGCCGTGCCGCCGCCGGGGGCCAATGACCCCTTGCCGGTGTTTGTGGTCGGCATGCCGCGTTCCGGCACGACCCTCGTCGAGCAAATCCTCTGCAGCCATCCGCGGGTGTATGGGGCGGGCGAGTTGAACGACATCCTCTCGATCCTGCTCGACGAGCTGCCGCGCTCGCTGGGAGCCCCCCAGGGCTATCCCCGCTATTTCGCCCGCGAAGCGATGCCCTCGCAGGCTGCCGAACTGCGCCGCGTTTCTGAACGACACCTGGCCTATCTCCGCGAGCTCGGCGGCGAGGCCCAGCGGGTCGTGGACAAGATGACGATTAGCTTCCTCCACTTGGGGCCGATGCACCTGCTCTTTCCGGGCGGTCGGGTGGTGCATTGCCGCCGTGATCCTCGCGACACCTGCCTCTCCTGCTATCTGCACAACTTCGCCTCGCCGGGCCTGCACTTCACGTTTTCGCTCGACGATCTCGCGGGCTACTACGTGCAGTACGAGCGCGTCATGACCCATTGGCGGGCGCACCTGCCCGGAACCTTCCTGGAAGTTCCCTACGAGCAGTTCCTGGAGGATCAGGAGGGCTTTACGCGGCGGATGATCGACTTCATTGGCATGCCGTGGGACGATGCCTGCCTGTCCTTTCATGAAAATCGCCGCACCGTGAAGACCGCCAGTAACCTGCAAGTGCGTGAGCCGATCCACAAGAGAAGCCGCGGCCGATGGCAAAAATACGCGCACGAACTCGCGCCCCTCGTCGCCGGTATCCGCGCCGGACGGGCCCGCTATGGCCTGCCGGACGAATGGTCGGACACTTGAGGCCGCGGGATTCCTTGACGCCATGGCGATGACCGACCAATTCACCCAAGCCGTCGCGCTGCATGAAGGGGGCAAGCTCGAGGAAGCCGCCGCGATCTATCGCAGCGTGCTCGCTGCCAACTCTGGGCATGCGGACGCCCGGCACTTGCTCGGAGTCGTGCTCCATCAGCAGGGTGACCACGTCCAAGCCCGCGAGTTGATCGAGCAGGCGATCGCCGCCAACCCGCGAAACGCTGCCTACTATGTCAATCTCGGGATGGTGCTGCGGGCTCAGGGAAAGCGCGCGGAGGCGATCGAGCGAGTGCAGCAGGCCCTCGCCATCGCTCCGGAATATCAGCTCGCCAAGAAGAATCTGGGCATGCTCCTGCGGGAAGCGGGCCGCGGCAAGCAAGCGGTGGCGAAGTCGCGCCGTTCGCCGCCGCCGGCACCGCAAAATCTATGGAAGCACCTCGGCCGGCTGTCGGAGCCGGAATCGAGTGTCCGCGCCGCCGCGAGGCCGCAGCCGGAATCGCCCGCTGCGTACAACACTCGTGGCATCGCGCTGCTCGAGCGCGGCGAGAATGCGGCGGCGATCGAGTCGTTCCGAGCGGCCCTCGCGATCCGCGGCGATTTTCTCGACGCCCAGCACAACCTGGCGGTCGCCCTCCGCAACATCGGCCAGTGGGACGAGGCCGAGGAGCGCTTTCGGGCCGTCATCGCCCGCGACGGATCGAACCACGAGGCACATAACAATCTCGGGGTAACGCTCCAATTCCTGGGCCGCTTCGACGAGGCGATCGCGTGCTACGAGCGGACCCTGAGGCTCGCGCCCGACTATGTGTGGGGACACTACAACCGTTCTCAGGTGTTGCTCCTGCAAGGCCGGTGGGACGAAGGGTGGCTGGAGCACGAATGGCGCTTTCGACGGCCGGGCCAGCCCACCAAGTCTGGGCTGCCGCCGCGGTGGGATGGCTTGCCGCGGCCGGGAACGAAGCTCCTCGTGACCGCCGAGCAAGGGCTGGGCGACACGCTGCAATTCGTCCGGTTTCTGCCGCATCTCCGCGAACAGTTTGGGGCCGTGGTCTTCGAATGCCAGCCGCCGCTTGCGACGCTGCTCCGGCGACTCGGCCTGGCGGACCAGGTGGTGCCGCGTGGAGAACCGTTGCCCGTGTGCGACCTGCACGTGCCGATGATGAGTCTCCCGAGCCTCATGCACATCGGCGGAGAGCGGCTTGGTGCCGGTGTGCCGTATCTTTCGGCCGATCCTCGGCTGGTCGAGAAGTGGCGCGAGCGGTTGGCCCAGGTTCCGGGACGAAAGATCGGCATCGCGTGGCAAGGCAACCCGGCCTACGCCCGCGACTGGAACCGTTCGGTCCCCAGCGCGGCCCTCGCGCCGCTGGCAGCGCTCCCCGACACGCACATGGTAGTGCTGCAAAAGGGCACCGCACGCGAGCCGTTCGCCGGGCTGGCCGTAGAGTGGCCGGTCCTCGATTGGACTGCTGAGATGGACGAAGGCGAAGGCGCCTTCATGGACACGGCGGCCATAATGGCCGCTCTCGACCTCGTCGTGACATCCGACACGTCGATCGTGCACCTTGCGGGCGGCCTCGGCGTGCCGGTGTTCGTCGCGCTCGCCCATTCGGCCGATTGGCGATGGGGCATCAACGGCGAGCCAAACCCGTGGTACCCGAGCTTGCGGGCCTTCCGGCAGCCCGCCCGCGGCGATTGGCAGGCTGTGTTTGCGCGAATCGAAGAGGCGTGCCGATCGTTCTTGTCGGCTGTGCCAGCGTAACGAGAGGGCCAAACGTTGGACATGGCCCGTGAACACTGCTCAATCACGACGTCGTCGAGGTTCTCCGTCTGTTTCTAAGGATAGGACGGTCAACGGCCCTTCGGCAACGTGGTTGTGGAGCCCGTTCAGCTTCTGAGCGTAGCTGATCGGGTTCGAGCGTGTCTTGCGGGGCGATGACTTGGCTCTCAACCCCCCAACACCCGCCGTATGGGCCTGGTTTTTCACGGCGGGCGCAGGCCGTCCCCGCTTTGCCCCGTTGGATGCGGGAAGACACTTCCAAGAAACCTTCGATGGCCCGTCTTTTCAAATCACGCCGCCCAAAATCTGTATGAACGCCCCGGTAACAAAGGTGCCTGGCCTGACCCCGGATACCCCCACAGCCCAAAGGGCCCAGCGGAAACTCGGGTCCGCGGGGGTCGTCCAAGGGCGGTTCCGGGCCCTCTATCCTATAGAGATAGTAGCGGTAGATAGAAGCGGTGCCGGAGCCGACCTTTGGGCCTACGCCGGGGTCGATGCCTCGCAGGCAGCGCTCACACAGGCTACGAAAGGGCTAGCCGGGGCAAGGTTTAGGGTGCAGCTCCGAGAAGCCGACATGCTGGCGCTCTCGAAGACCGCATGGGACCGGACGCCAGATTGTTCGACGTGATCCTGGCGAGCTATTCGGTTCACCACTTGGCCCCGAATGAAAAACGTCGGTTCTTTGAGCTCGTCGGGCCAAGGCTCAGCGGTGGCGGCGTTTTCGTCTCCGCCATCCACAAGGGGAACCATGGCCGTCGCGAACGTGAGGAGAGAGCGGACGCGTCATTGATATCAACGAGAAGTGGGCCAGAGTTTCGTGAACGGCCACCCATCCTCTTGTTCCCCAACTCACTCATGAGCACTGGTACAGAAACTGGGAGGGGGTCAGGGGGCTTTGGAGGGCTCCCAAGGGCCGCGGAGTCCATCGAGCAAAAAACCTGCCCTCGCGAAGAATGCCAGAATCATTCGGCATTCCAAGGTGTTTTCGCCAAAAACCAAAGAGCGGGCGAAGGGACTCGAACCCTCGACATCCAGCTTGGGAAGCTAGCGCTCTACCAACTGAGCTACGCCCGCGATGCCGTGCCATCCTAGCACGGGACAGCAGCCTCCCAAGGGGGGTTTGGTATGGCGTAGAATCCGTTTGCTCTGTTTCGGTGCCGAAACGCCTTCCTTCCAGGTTGTCGATCCATGGCCGTGACCGCCCCCGCTCTATCTCCGAAGCCTGCTCCTCCCCCCCGCCGTCGCTGGCTCTCGAAATTGGTGCGATCGACGATCGCGGTCGTCGTCATCGTCGTGGCGATCAGCAGCGTCGCGGTGCCCTGGTGGCTTTCGAACTCTGAGCGGCTCAGCGGGATCGTGGCCAGCCTGGTGCCAGACCTCGACGCCACGGTCTCGTTCGATCGGGTGCGGGTGGGCTGGACCGGGCCGATCGTGCTCGAAGGGATCAAGGTCATGCCGGCCGACGGCAGCCCATCGCCGGTGGGCATTCTTCGCATCGAGGGCGAACACGGGCTCCTTGCGATGCTCCTTTCCGGAGGCGATCTCGGCCGCGTCGTGATGGAACACCCGACGGTGGATGTGGCGTTTGATAAAGACCACGTCATGAATATCGAGCGTCTCATTCGACAAGACGACGCACAGATCGCGGCAGGATCGCCCCGTCGTCGTCGTGCCGCCGCACACATTCGGCTCGAGGTGGAGGACGCAATTGTTCGAATCACAGCCCCGTGGGCTGCCGAGACCTGGGTCAGCGATCCGATTACGATCCGTGCCACGCTGGCTCCGACGACGGATGGCTACAGTGAGTGGATCATCGATCCCGTGCAGTTGCTGGCCGACGCGCGAATGGATCCTCCGGTGGCCTCGGGCGTGCTCGCATACATCGCGCCGATCCTGGCCGATGCCACGCGGACGAGCGGCCGGTTCTCGTTGTCGCTCGCGCGTGCGCGGTTCCCGGTCGGCGATCCCGGTGGTGGCACCGTCTCGGGCACGCTCTCCATGCACGAAGTGGTCCTGGGCCCGGGGCCGCTCGTCGCTGACCTCATCGAATCCCTTCCGGCGGGGTTCCTGCGGCCTTCGGCGATTCGGATCGCGGACGAGTCCGTTGTAAAGTTTCGTCTCGCTGACCGTCTCGTCTCGCATGAGGGTCTCGAGTTTGGCGTGCCGCTCCCCAATGGGCGACGGCTCGATGTGCAGTCCAGCGGCACCGTCGGCCTCGACAACCGGGCCCTCAATCTTCGACTCGCGCTGCCGATTCCCGCCGACTTGCCGCAGGATCGGCCGGTGGTGGCGGCGCTTGCGGGCAAGACGATTTCGTTGGGCGTGGCCGGAACCCTGGACGAGCCCCGCTTGGTGTTCGACGGTTCGATTCGCGACGCGGCGGCCCAGGTGGCGGCGGATCTTTTGGAGCGCGTGCCCGAGATCTTGGAGCGGGTGCGGGGGGAGCGGCCGGTGGTTCCAGCCTCGGCCACGGAGGCCCCGGCTGACACTGCTGACGACACGCAGCCACCGGCGATCACGGGGGACGATGTGGTGGACATTGTCGGGAGCGTTCTCGACGAAGTCGCCCGTCGTCGGGCCGACCGACGAGCGAAGGGCGAAGCCGGCGAGACACCGCCGCCGAGGCGTGGCCGTCTCCGGGAACGGCTCCTCGGCCCACAGACCCCGCCGCAACAGCCGGCGACAGAGTAGGGCTCATTCATCCCATTGCGGCGGGGCCGGCCGTAAGGCTACCCATAAAAAAACCTGGGCCTCCCTTGCGGGAGGCCCAGGCATTCATGCTCATGCTTCTTCAGGGTCGGTTGGCTTGTGGCCAGTGACTCTGAAAATGAGTCACCGATCAGGTGCTCTCGGCAGGGGCCTTGGCGGCTTCGGTCGGAACGCCTTCCGACTCGATCACAGCCGCACCACCGCAGTCGCCACCGGCACAGCCGCTCGCGCAACCCGAGCAGTCGCTGGTTTCGCCGCAGCACTGTGCGACTTCACCGTGGCAACGACGATGCTTGCCGTGGCAACGCTCGCGGTGACCATGGCAACGCTCGCGACCATGGCAACGCTCGCGACCGTGGCAGCCGTGACCAGCAACCGCACCGTTGTCACCACCGACGAGGGCGATGGCCATCAGGGCGAAAAACATAGCCAACGCAAAACCGAGGAAACGCTTCATAAGAAAAAACCTCCACCAAGGAAAAAAGCGAACGCAGTTGTTGCGCCCACGAGGCCGTCACGAATAGAACCTCGATCCGGGACGGCCACCGGACCGCAGCAGACGATGTCTCAACTTGCCTACAGGCGGCATTTTCACCCAGTCTTGCCGATAAAACACGGGGACTAGGCAAGCTATGCCGCACGCAGGTCAGGCTGACAAAGCTAGCAGCCAGACTGTGCGTGTCAAGAAACCTGGGCAAGTTACGGCGAGAATGCCGATTTACGAGACTTTGCCGACAGGCCTGTGGCGGGCTTTTTTACTTCGGGGCCTGGGCTTCTGAGGTCGCCGGGTTTCCAGCCGTCCGCGGTGACTGCGCGGCAGTCGCACGCTTCTGGAGCTCGGCGGCAACCATTTCCTGCTTGGCGAGCATGTCTTCAGGATCCTCGAAATTCAGGAGCAGCGGGGGCAGATCGTCGAAAATCCGCATCGCCATCCCCACCACCCGCCAGCCCTCTGGATCGAGCCGAACCACCCAAACGACATTATCGCTGGTCTTGAAGCCATCGGGGTCGGTATCGGTCCAGGTCGTGCCCACATGCACCACGTCCCCTTCCTCGCTCACGACCTCACAGTCTTTCACGGTGTAAGTCGCCGTATCTTCGACCGGCGGCGCGACGGAAAGCCCCAATTCCTCGGTCTTTGTGCGAGCGGCTACGCTCAGGAGCCCGCGGGCAGCCCCGTCGTCACCTCGCCGAACGGCCTCGAGAAACTCGACCACGGTTCGCTTGGCGGCCCCGGTGGTGTCACCCCCATGCGGGGCGCTCGAGCAGCCAGGGAGGCCCAGGGCCACCACGATCATGGTGGCACCAAGGGCGGTGGAGGCGAAGCATGTCAACGAAAAAGCATTCAATCGCATGGCAGGCCGCTGCTCCGATTGGGACACTCGCTCGGCGGGTTCGCCGGGCTTTCTGGGTGGCGGAGAGTGACCGACCGACCCCTGAGCGTCAAGACGATTCCGGGCTGGAAAGGCCGATCTCTTTGCTACGATCCCTGAGGGATTGATTCAGCCTTCCAGTGCAGCGATTCGGAGCACTCCATATGGTGACCACGCCACTGCGGCCACGTATGCCCATGACCATTGCGGGGCTTTTCGCCTTCATGGCAGTCTGGGCAATTGCGGCAGGCCCGAAGCCCAAGCCGCCTGTGCGCCGCGCCACACCGCCACCGGCCGCGTGGGACAAGGCCACTGCTGGCACCTTCTACGACAATGCATTCAGTGTCCTCTCAGGCCCGCGGCCCGAGTTTGAAACGGCAAAACGGCCGTCCACCGGCGGCCCGCCCACAGGGGAGCCGACTGCCACGAGGTCGGCTGGCAGCGGCGACGCATTCAAGTGGTCGTCGCTCATTTCGGAAGACACGCTCATTGACGAAATCAAGACGCAGAAAGACTTGGTCGAGACCACCGTCGTGACCCCATCGACTTTCAAAGGCGGGGGCTACAACCAGGCCCGAAAGTCATTCAGCGTACTCGCCGTCGCATTCGGCGTGATTGCGGCCCACGACCAAGATGTGCGCTGGAAGAAGGATGCCGCGACGGCCCGGGATCTCTTCGCGCGGGCCGGCTTCAATTGCAAGACGGCGACCGATCAGGCCTTCAATGAATCCCAACTGCGGATCGAAGACCTCCAGCTCATGCTCAGTGGCAGCGCCCCAGGTGGCAAACCGGAACGCGACGACGACTTCGTCTGGAGCCAGGCGGCGGCTCGGCCCGCACTTATGGCGAGACTCGAGGAAGCCGAGAAGGCCGTCGCCGCCGGGCTGTCATCATCGGCCGAATTCACGAAGGCGCAGGCTCAGGTCGTCCACCAAGCCGAGATCGTGGCGGCCATCGGCGAGGTGATCGGCCAGCGCGACTTCGAGTTTCACGACGACGAGTCGTATCTGGCATTCAGCCACGCGATGCGGGACGCCGCCGTGCGTGTTCGCGAGGCCTGCCTCAAGAAAGACTACGACGCTGCCCGCACCGCTGCCGGCGGGATCTCGAAGGCATGCAGCGGCTGCCACGAGTCGTACCGCTGACAATCTTTGTGATGGACGGGTACACAAGCCTCTCGCTGGCTCCAAGGGCTTGTCGTTTCGCACCACGGCACTTCGGATACAAGCCCCTCGCGCTAGCGAGGGGACGGCGGATGATCGGGCGAGCCGAATGACAATAGAAAGCTGGACGGCCCTCCTCCCGCAGTCCCACGGCTCTCGCCATGGGCTTTTATTCGGACGAGGCCTGCGCCGCGCACGCCCCTACCCTTTGCTGGGCATCAGGTGCGGCAAAGCCCCAAGCGACACCATCTCCGCCAGGCCGGCGTCGGCCATCTCGCTGCCGGTCACATAGCGATGGGTGCGAATCCACTCGTTGATGAGGGTTTCGGCCGTGCCGAAGAGCTCGCAGAGGAGCACGTCCATCTCCCCTTCGAGGACGGCAAAGTGCCGCGACCATTCGGCGGCCTCGCGGATGCCGATGTGCTCCTCGCTCTGCCACTTCATGGGATGGAAGAGGAAGACGCTGTACGGGGTCACGATCCGGCGACGGCAGGCGGCAAAGGGCCAGAGGGCCGCCGACGAGCATTCCCCGGTCACGATGGCGCTCGCTCGGATGTCTCGGAGCTTGATGAGCGTCACAAGCGACATCGCGCAGTAGGGGCTACCACCGGGCGAGTCAAAGTAGATCGTGCATTCGCCGCCGGGCTCGATGCCCAGGAGCCGCTCGGTGATGTCCTGTTCCTTCTCAGTCAGATCGCCGACGAGCGCGATTTCGAGCGGCCCCTCCGCCACTTGTTCCTGCTCGTCTTTTGGGGCTGGGTCGCGCTCACGGCGTGCCATCAAGAAGGCTCCTGGTAACTCGGTGGGCATCGCTGCATTCCTCGCAGTGCCCCGACTCCGGAGCCTATGACGGTCTGCCGAGACCGGCAAGCCTACGGTCCACTCTTGCGTCTCCGGAAGCGGGCGGCGACGATGAATGGATTCTTCATGCCAAGGATCGCCGGATGGGAATCGTTTCCTATTGCCCCAACCAACACCGTGTGAAGGTGAAGGACGAGCTCGCCGGCCGCAAGGGAATCTGCCCTACGTGTGGGGTGCGGTTTCGGATTCCACTCAAGTCGCAGTCTGAGCCTCCTCAGGCACAATCGCCAGCCGCCACGATGACCGCGCCACCGGCCCCAAGGCCCGCGTTCGTGCCGATCACGGCACTGCCTGTGGCCGAGATCATCTCCTTCGATGCGGCCCTCGCAGCAACGCTCCCGCGGGCCGTGCCGCTGACGCGACCCACCACCGGCTAGCGCGGGGCGAGGCCGCGGTCGAAGGCTTCCTGGTCGCGGCGAAACACCGCGAGCGTCGTATCGAAACGCTCAACCGGAATGCGGTAGACCGGCTGCTCGGCGGTATGAGCGTGGCAATGGGCCACCAGGAGCCGGTAGAGAAACTTGAAGAGCTGCCGCGGCACGCGAAGCGTCCGGAGGCCGTCGATGAGCCGTCGCTGATCGACTGAGTCATCAAAGAGCGCCGAGAGCGTGGCTGGCGGATCACCGACACTCGCCGCCTTCACGCGGGTCGAGGCAATGTCGTAGAGCGTCTCACCCGACCACTCGAGCGAGGGCACGAGGTTCTGCTTGTCGAGCCGTGCCCGCTGATTGAACTGCTCGTTCTCCCGTTCGATGAACCGGTAGAGCTCCTCGGGAAGAAGGAGCTTGAAGCCGACGCCCGGCATCTTGAGGAGCTTGTTGTCGAGGAGCGGCCAGATCACCAGCCGCATCCGCTCGGCGGAGCCGTTGATGAGGTGTGGCTCGTCAAGACGATCCACGATCACCACCATGCCCGACCAGCCGAGCGTCGTGAACACCCCCTGGAGCTTCGCGAAAAGCTCGTAGCGATCGTCGGAACGGGCATGAGACGGGAGCGGCTGGCCGGCGAGATCCATTTCGGGCATCGATGCAAGCGCCTGGGCCAACTGCCCCACGGTGCGATTGCCCGTGCGCATGCCGGAGACGATCCTCCAGGCACGCCACGTCGATTTCAGCCGCCGCAGTCCCGCGGGAATCCATGCTGCCCCGAGGAGTGCCCACGGCAACCACCACGTCACCCACTCGAGTGTTCCCGTTGCCAGCGCCGCGACGAGCGCGATCACGGCAACGATCGTGGCCCCGAAGCCAAGGAGTCGAGGCCAGCCGCCGAACCGACCGTGATAGCCCGTCCGCCATCGCAGCCTTCGCCACCGCATCGGGAACGGCTCGGCCGTGGACTGGTCGTAGCATGCAGCGAGCAGCGCGATATCCCGAGCCTGAGCATGCGTGAGTCGCGGCGGTCGATCGCCAGCAAGGAGTTTGTCTACGAGCTGCGTCGCAGCCAGCGACAGGATCGCATCCATGTGGTCCCAGAGCTTCCACTGCCCGAGGGACTTCTCGACCGATCGACCATGGGCCACGCGGGCCACGAAGCGGTCGAGGAACGGATTGAAGTCGTCGTAGAGCACGGTGAAGCAGCGGGCCCCTGGGTGCGCCTCATTATGCCGCTCGAAATGCCGAACCATCTGAAGCTTGAGCGCCGTCTTCCCGCTCCCCTTCTCGCCAAACACGATTGACGTGCTCGGGTCGGATGGGCTGCCGAGGATCTTGTCCCAGGCGGGATGGAACGTGGTCTCGAGACAGTCTCGCTTGAAGACGGCGTCGGTCTGCGCATCCTCGTCCGCGAAGGGATTGCCGGCGATGCCGTGATGCTCGAGGAAGTCCTGAACTTTCATGGTTTGCGCGTGGCAACCACCATGCCCTCGAGCATTTTCTTGAAGCCGTCGGCATGACGGTCAACCGTGGCCGCGGGGCCGTAAAACTTCAGGAAGTAGTTGCCGGCGCCGGGGGTCTCGACGATGCCCGCGAGCATCCGGTAGCCGGGCCGCTGAACGACCTTGCCACCGGCAAACGGCCCGCCTGGCTGATCGAGGTAGGTGCCGGGGATATCGACGAGCGTCACGCTCGAGCCGGCCACCTTGAATGCCTTCGTGGTGGTTTTTTCTTTCGTGTCGCCACCGTCGGGCTGCGCGAACTGCCCACACCAGCGATCGATGTTGGCTTGGATCGTGCCGCCTGCGCCCATGACCGTCATGCGTCCCGGCGGCAGCTCGGCACCGTCCGCTCCCTTGCCCTCCGACGGAATCGAAAACTCTGTTTCGATCATCCCTGATGACGGACGCACCCGCGCGAACCCCTCCGGCGCCTCGAGCGACAGGCTGCCATCGGCAATCGTGAACGCCGGGTTCTCAGCGGCCGGCTCCGCCGCGACTATCGGGGCCCACGCAACGGCAAACACGACAAACGCGGAACGGAACACGCTCGTATACGGTGACACAGCAAAGGCCTCCAACACCACAATGTCATGGAAAATCGGCGGGAATCGACCCGCCGCGGTCGGCGGCAATGTACCACACGGCAAGCTTCACTGCGGCGTTGGGTACGATGAGGCGATGCCAGAGGCCGAAGTCCACAGCCTTGTGATTGGCCGCGACGCGATGGGCTGCCGCTTCGAGGTGGTCTTCAACGCCGGCGAGGTTCCCGAGGCCACGGAGCTGGGCATCGCCGTCCTCGATTGCGTCGATGCGATCGAGGCGCGAATCAGCATCTATCGTGAGTCGAGCGAACTGGCTCGAATCAATGCCGACGCAGGCGCGTGGGTAGCGGTCGCGCCCGATACGTGTGCCATGCTCTCGCTCGCTCGTGAGCTTCACGCTCGCACGGCTGGCGGGTTCGACATCGCCGCCGGGTCGCTCGTGAAGGCGTGGGGATTTCTCGAACGACAAGGACGCACGCCCGATCCCGCCGCGCTTGCAGCCGCGCGGGCCGTGTCGGGCACGCCGCTCATGGAGCTCGACGAAGCGGGCTGCCGCGTGCGAGTGCGGGCCACGGGGACAGCCTTGAATCCCGGCGGCATCGGCAAGGGATGGGCGATCGACCGTGGCATGAATCTCCTCGCCGCGGCTGGTGTGCCGAGCGTGCTCGTGCATGGCGGACAAAGCAGCGTGCGAGCCATTGGCACCCAGGGACCATCGATCCCGGGACGCAGCGGCTGGAAGATCGGCGTGCGGCATCCCCTGCGACCTGGCCGCCAGCTCGCGTCGATCACGCTTCGCGATCGGGCCCTCGGCACGAGCGGCTCAGGCACGCAGTTCTTCATCGAGCACGGCCGCCGTCTCGGCCACATCCTCGACCCACGGACTGGCCAACCAGCCGAGGGCGTCCTTTCGGCAACCGTGCTTGCGGGGTCGGCTGCCGAGGCGGATGCCCTCGCGACAGCGGCCTACGTGCTCGGCACGGATGGGCTCCCCATGGTCGCGCCGCCGGGGGGCAGCGCCGGAGCGATCCTGGTGATGCCTGACCGCGGCGGCGGTCTGCGGGTCGTCATCGCCAACCTCGACGAAGACGCCGTAGCGATCGCGCCAGAGCCCGGCCTGACGGTCGAGTGGCTCCCGTCAACGCCCGCGAATTGACGCCAACCGCGACGTCGGCCGTGGTGCCCTTCCGGATCATGACGGGCGGGTACACTTCGTGGCTTCCCGCGTCATCGCACCGTACCTCTACTGCCGTCATGCCCGACTGGTTTCACGCCTCCTATCTCGGCATCGTGCTGTTCCTGGCACTCACCGGCATCGGCCTGCCGATTCCCGAGGAGGTGGCGATCGTGGCTGCGGGCGTGGCCAGCAAGGCCGGGGTGCTGGTGTGGTGGAAAGCGCTCGCCGCCTGCCTCGTCGGAGCGCTGTTGGGCGACAGCATCATGTATGGCATCGGTCGTTTCTTTGGCGCCCGGGTGCTGCGGGCGCATCCATGGTGGAGCGGCTTCCTGACGCCCGAACGCGAAAAAACGATCGAAGACCTCATCAATCGCCACGGCATCAAGGCCTTCTTCGTGGCCCGTTTTCTCGTGGGTCTGCGGAGCCCTTTCTATCTCACGGCGGGCATCCTGCGGGTGAAGTATCGCTGGTTCCTCTTTGCCGACTTTGTCTGTGCGACGATCGTGATCGGCGGGTTTTTTGGGCTCGCCTATCTCTTTGGCGAACGGATCAGCGGGCTCATTGAAATGGCCGAGCGTGGCTTCACCCTCATCGTGGTGATCGCCGTGGTCATGGCGCTGGCGGTGATTGCTTTTTTCTCGTTCAGGCGCCGCCGGATCCAGATGCTCGATCAGGACCCCGAGGCCCTTTTCGAGAACCGCGAGATTCTGCTGGGCCCCGCGGCCGACCGGCTCGCCGACGTCGTGCGGCTCGGCGAGGTCGAGGGCAAGCAAGGCCACAGGCACCCCGACAAGCGGGCCGATCCAACCCGCGAGTGACGCCCGGCCCTCGTCGCGGTGAAGGCCCACGTGCTCGACGTCGATGGGCTCTCGATGAGCGTGAGGCCTGGAGGGCCGGTTGACTTCCGGCCGGATGGCCGGCACGCGAAGCAGGGCCATGGCTGGCCTGCGTCGCGTGTCCATGGCACCGGTCATGACGGTTGTGTGATGGCGACCTTGCGGATCAGGCAAACCTGTTGCCCAAAAGCGACACCCATGTCGCCTCCCCGCAACCTAGAACCCTGTAGTGCCGCGAGCAGTCTCGCACCTCAGGGAGTCTCTGATGACAAGCCATCCTTCTCCCACGACCCCTCGCAGGATCGTGGTCGTGGACGACGACCGAAGGCTGGCCTCGGGCCGCGCCGAATGGCTCTGCGGCCTGGGATGGCATGCCTTCGCTGTCGGTTCGCTCGCCGAGGCCGTCCGATCGCCGGGCCGCGACCGCTGCTCCGCCTGCCTCATCGATGCCCACCTGCCCGACAACGGTGGCCGCCGCGTGGCCGAGGCCATGCGAGCCGCGTCGCCAACTGCAGGCATCGTCGCAATCGTCGCTCCGGGTGACGCCTGCCCCGCGTGGGCCGACGCCGCCGCGTGTCATCCCGGCGCTGATGCCGAGCTCCTCGCCGCAATCGAGGCTGCGCGTGACGCAGCGCTCGTTCGTAGCACGCCGTGCCCCGCAGCCAGCCGCGCCTCGGCCGTGATTGGCTCGCATCCCACGCTGCTCCACGCGCTCGACATTGCCCGGCGGATCGCCCGCACGCCTGCGACGGTGCTCGTCACCGGCGAAAGTGGTACCGGCAAGTCGCTCCTCGCCCGTGAGATTCATGCGGCCAGCGGACGCCGTGGACGGTTTGTCGAGGTGGCCTGCGGCAGCCTCGCCGAGCCGCTCCTCGAGAGCGAGCTTTTTGGGCACGTGGCCGGCGCGTACACCGGCGCCAGCGTGGATCGCGACGGCCGGTTTCTCGAGGCCGACGGTGGCACGATTTTCTTGGATGAGATCGCGACTGCGTCGCCTGCGATGCAGGTGAAACTGCTGCGAGTGCTTCAGGAGATGGAGTTTGAACCCGTGGGCAGCGGTCGCACGCATCGGGTCGATGCCCGCGTGATCCTGGCGACGAACGACAACCTCGAGTCGCTCGTCGCTGCCGGTCGCTTTCGGGCCGATCTCTTCTGGCGGATCAACGTCGTGGCCATCGAGATGCCGCCGCTCCGTAGCCGCGCCTCCGACATCCCGTTGCTCGCCGACCATTTTCTCAGGAAGGCCGCCGCCCACGCCGGCCGCGAGGTGACCGGGATTTCAGCGCCGGCGATGACCGCCCTCTGCGGCCACACATGGCCGGGCAACGTCCGCGAGCTTCAGCATGCCGTTGAGCGCGCGGTCTTCCTCGGCCGTGGGTCGCTTGTCGACGCGGCTGATCTTCCCGCCGCGGTACTCGCAGGCGGACGGCACGCATCCGTCGTTGCAAGCCCGCTCAAGGAGGCGCTCGCCTCACCGGAGCGGCAGTTGATCCTCGAAGCGCTGGAGCGTTCCGGCTGGCGCCGCGACCTCGCCGCCCGCTCGCTCGGCATCAATCGCACGACGCTCTATAAAAAGCTTCGCCGCTTGGGCCTAGACCTGGGCGAACTGCAAGCAGCGCGGTGAATCACCGCGAGGGGTTGCCCGTGCCGTAGAGCCGGCGTTGTAGGCTGAGCGCAGCCAGGATGGCGAAGGGATTCTTTACGCTCGTCGGGCCATCCATGGCCCCGCCGAGCTTGCCGGCCCTCCGGCCGGCGACCGCACCTCCGGGCGGCCGATTCCGGACGCAAGGCGGTGTGGTGCGCCCGAGCAGACGAATGCTTCCGCGAGGGGTTGCCCGTGCCACGGAGCCGGCGTTGTAGGCTGAGCGCAGCCAGGATGGCGAAGCGAAGGCTACACCGAGCGACCGAAGGGCAGGATGCCCGAAGGAAGCGTCCGGCGACACGGCACGGGCAACCCCTCGCAGCGGGCTACGGTACGACGAGCGTGGCCTCGATGGGGAGGTGATCGGAGCCCACGTCGGGACCGACGGTGCGTGACCCCACACTGATCTCGGGCGACACGACGATGTGATCGATCGGAATGCGCGGAGCCCAGTGGCGAGCGTGCCACGTGCTCTGCACGCCACGGCCACGTGCCGAATCGCGGAGCCCGCGTGGGGCCACGAGTTGTCGAAATCCGAATCCCCAGGGCGTGGTGTTGAGATCGCCGGCCACGATCACCGGCCGCCGCTCGTCGCCAGCCAGCTCACCCATCGCGGCAAGCTGGGCATCGCGACGGGCCGACCAGTCTGCGGAAATCGGCGCGAGCGGATGCGCCGCCACCAGCAGGCAGCCAGCCTTGCCCAGCGGCAGGCCCGTGATCACGACGGGCGACCCGTCGGCAAGCGTCTCCACCCGTGGTGCATTCAGCGGCAGCTTCGAGAGGACCGCAATCCCAAATGGATCGCGGCGCGGCTCGACGACACGATACGGATAGAGCGGCTCCAGGTCGGCGATCGCATCGGCCCAGGCGTCATCCACCTCCAGGAGCACCACGACATCGGCGTCGCGCTGCCGCAGGTAGGCCATCCCGCGCGCCTTGTCAGAATTGTGAATCAAGACGTTGAGCGACACGATCGTGAGCCGATCGCCCGTCGCGATGGTGCCAGTGGCTGGGAGCCAGTACGGCAAGATCGCCCAGACGTTCGCGCCCACCGCGATCACGAGGCATGCCGTCGCAAGCCGGCTTCGTCGCCGCGTGGTGACCGCGAACCACACGAGCGTGGTGAGCAGGAGGTACCAGCGGAAGTGGCTGGCCAGATCGAGAAGCCAGTGCCAGCGACCGGCAAAGCCCGCGAGCGTCGCCGCCGCGAGCCCCCACGCAGGGAGATCAAACGCTGCCATGGATCGGCGCGGCTTGGCAGGCTGGGTTTCAGTCATGGCCGCGAGCGTACCGTTCCGCCAGGGCCTTCCTCAATGGCACAGTGCCTGGACGGTGGGCCAGCGTTTGGGGCTCGGCACGGTCCTCCACGACGTCCGCGAGCGAATACACGTTCCGCCGGAGACCCGCAGTGCGGTAGGGTATCGGCAATTGCGATCAGCCTTCCGAGGAGCCTGTCATGGATGCGCACGGTCTCTCGTGCCGCGGCCGTCATGCCGTCGCGCACACGGTCATTCGGTTGGCCTTCCTTGCAGGAGCGTGCATGGCCGCGAGCCTCCTGGCAACGCCCTGTTTTGCCCTGTTCGATGAGCCTTCGAATGGGCCTCTCAGAACATCGGCCGTCGATCTCGAGCTCACGCGTGCCGACGCGCCGGCCCGAGGTGAGTCGTCACGAGACATTTCGATCAAGGTTCGCTACCCCGTCGATGCGAAGGGCCCGCTGCCGCTGGTCATCTTCAGTCACGGCATGGGTGGCTCGTCCGAAGCCTTTGGCGATCTCGCCGATCGGCTTGCCTCGCATGGCTATGTCGTCATCCTTCCTACCCATTCCGACTCCGTGAAACTTCGCCGCGAGCAGGGGGAGGAAGCCGGTCGCGAGATCCTTTCAAACCCGGCCGACTATGTCCGCAATGTGAAGGTGTTTGAGCGGGTGGACGACATCAAGCGGATCATCGATGCCATCCCGGTGATCGAGACCAAGACGCCCGATCTCACGACGGCCGGGGCCACGCTCTCGCGGGACGCAATCGCCATGGCAGGCCACTCCGCGGGGGCACTGACCACGCAGATGGTCATTGGCGCGAAGGTGCGAACCCGTCTCCTCGGCGGCGTCGAGAGCGTCGCTGATCCGCGCGTGAAGGCGGCGGTCGTGATTTCAGGGCAAGGCCTCAAGAATCGGCTCTTGACCGAGGAGAGCTGGGCGGCGATCGACAAGCCGATGCTGGTCATCACAGGGTCGCGGGACACTGCCCGCGTCGGCAGCGAAACCCCGGCTTCGCGGCGCCATCCGTTCGAATACGCTCCCGCGAGCAAGGGCGAGCCCCGTACGTTTCTTCTCTGGATCGAGGGGGCGACTCACAGTTCGTATCAGGGACGGTCGGCCGCGGTGTTTCTGGGAGAGAAGCCCGGGGATGCCGCGATGGTGGCCGCGATCACATCGTCGACAGTGCTCGCGTTCCTCGATGCGTTTGTGAAACACCAGGCCGACTCGGCCGCCGCGCAGGCCGCCCGCAGCTCCCTCACGAGTGACGTGATCGCAAAGCAGAGCGGCGGCCAGGCGACGCTCTCGAGCAAGTAGCGATCCATCCTGCCTGCAGAGCCAGCGGGCATGCCGGTGTCGCGATGTAGACCGCGTTGCCCGGGGATGGGCCCTGCGGCATAGAATGCATGGATGAATTCGCACGCCCCACCGACTCCCGAGAGTGATACCCAATCGGAGACGCCACGCGATCGCGTCTCCATCATTCGCTGGATCGTTCTCGCGATCATCGCATGGGGCATCTTTCATGCCGTGGGGGCCTGGCAGTTCAACCATGACCCGCGTCGGGCGGTCGTCGTACTTGTCTGTGTGGCAACGTTTCTGGGATTCTGGATGACGATGCTCGCCGTCCGGCAGCGACGGTTAACCAAGGGGAGATGATGCGATGGCAATCGTCCTCGGTGCGAGCCTCGACAATGGCCTCGTAGGCCCGCCGGTCGTGCGTCCGGCCCCCCAGCGGCCCGAAAGCGTGACGGGCCTGTCGATTGGGCAATACCTCATTCGCCGGCTCTCCGACTACGGCCTGCGGCATGTCTTCGGCGTGCCTGGCGACTACATCCTCACCTTCTACAGCATGGTCGAGCACTCGCCGCTCGAGATGGTGAACTGCACCCGCGAAGACTGTGCCGGCTTCGCGGCCGATGCCTATGCCCGCGTTCAAGGCATGGGGGCCGTCTGCGTGACCTATGGCGTGGGGGGCCTGAGCGTCGCCAACTCCATCGCTGGTGCGTACGCCGAAAAAAGCCCCGTCATCATGATCTCGGGCGCGCCCGGTGTGGCCGAGCGCGGAGGCGATCCGCTGCTCCACCATCGTGTCCGCGAGTGGCGCACGCAGCGGGACGTTTTTGAAAAGCTTTGCGCGGCGAGCCTCGAGCTTGCCGATCCGGTCACGGCCTTCCGTGATATCGACGAGTTGCTCGACACGGCCCACCGCCTCAAGCGGCCAGTCTACCTCGAGCTGCCGCGAGACATGGTGACGGTCGTGCCCGATCAGATCCGGCCGTATATCCACCCGCTACGCCAAAGCGACCCGGAGGCACTCGCCGAGGCTGTCAAGGAAGCTTCGGCCCGTATCGCCGCCGCCAAGCGGCCGATGATCATCGCCGGAGTGGAGCTGCATCGCTTTGGCCTTCAGGCCGACGTCGTGGCGCTCGCGGAGAAGGCGGGCATTCCGATTGCCGCCACGATGCTCTCGAAGAGCGTGGTGAGCGAGGTGCATCCGCTCTATGTCGGACTCTACGAAGGGGCCCTCGGCCGCGAGGAGATTACGGAGTTTGTCGAGGAGAGCGACTGCCTCATCCTTTTGGGCGTGATTCTCACCGACATCGATCTCGGCATCTTCACGGCCAAGCTCGACATGGCCACGAGCATCTACGCCGCGAGCGAAGATCTCCGCATCAGCCACCACCACTACCACGACGTGCTGCTCGAGGATTTCCTTCGGGGCCTGGCCGCAGTTGCCCCGCAGGCTGCCACGCGAAAGCTTCCGCCGGGGCCGGCCGCGTCGCTCAAGCCTTATGTGCTCGAGTCCGATGCTGCCATCACGACGGCTCGGCTCATCCGCCGGCTCGATGAATCACTCGACGATCGTACGATCGTCATTGCCGATGTGGGCGACGCGCTCTTTGCGTCGAGCGATCTCGTGATCCGTGGGCAGACGGAGTTCATCGCGCCGGCCTACTACACGTCGATGGGGTTTGCGGTGCCGGCTGCGCTCGGTGCGAAGACAGCCCGTCCCGACCTCAAGGTGATCACGCTCGTGGGCGATGGCGCCTTCCAGATGACCGGCATGGAGCTCTCCACGATCGTGCGTCGTGGATTGGCCGTGACGGTGATCGTGCTCGACAACAAGGGCTATGGCACGGAGCGGCTCCTCCACGAGGGGAATTTCAACGACATCAATCCCTGGCAGTACCAGCGGATTCCAGAGATCCTCGGTGGAGGCACGGGCTGGGAGGTGCGGACGGAGGGTGAGTTTGACGTGGCGCTTCGGGCGGCGATTGCCGACGAGCAGGCGATGAGCATCATCCGCGTTCACATCGGTCTCGACGACTACAGCCAAACCCTCGATCGCCTCGCCACCCGCCTCGCCCGCCGCGTGAAGCCGTAGCGACGTTGGGAATGGCCCGCATTGGCCGTTCACGTTTCCGATGCTTCAACCAACCTGCCTTGCCATCGCTCGAAGCGACGCCTTGGCCTCGTCCCAATCAAGCCAGGTCGCTGGTGACTCGCGTCTGGCCTTCAGTACGTCGCGATGCCAGTCAGGGATCGGTACTTGGGCGGGCGTCTGCGACAGATCGGTCGAGATCGCTTCATCGGCCGCGGCTCAGGCCTACAGCATCGTGGGGCTTGGGTTCTCGAACTCATGATTCAACATGAATTCGCGAAAGGTCCCATTGGGGTTCTCACACTCCGACGGAGCCAGCAAGACAAGCGTGACAATATCCGACTGGGTTTCCGGCGGGAGCTTGTCGATGTGTGGCTCCACAATCACGTCTCGATCGTCTCGAGGGATCGCCTCGAACCGCCGGTCAATCACTCGGACTCGGAGCGACGCAGAGTTGTATCGATACGCGTCAACGCGATCGAACGATCCGCTTTCCTGGAGATTGTCCTCAACCATTCGGGACTCGTCAGTCCGCTTGCTTTCCCAGCTCGACACTTGTTTCGTCGTCATGGCAATTGTCCTTTCACCCAAGTGCGGACTTCCTCGCACGTGCGGAGCATGCCCTTCGTTTCCCCTCGATTCCTTCGCCCTCTCTCGTATCGCACATCGGTCGTCCAATCAAAGCGACGCATTCGCTTTGGCCAACTCTCGCGTCAGTACAACGTCGAGCGCCCGAAGCTCTTGGAGCAGCGTTTCTGGCCAGTGCATTCTAGCCCCCGACGAAATTCGTCTCCATGTGTCGGGTCGATTCGTCAGCGGCGTCTTCTCAAGAATCAACGCCCCGCGCGAGCATTCGACGGCATACCCCGCAACGTATTGCGCATCGAGAGTGATGTCCGCAGCAAGCAGCGTTTCGGCAGCGTTCAATCGCTGCTCGGCCACCTTCAGGAAATCCCGGCCCGTCTTCGGCTGCATGGATTCACAACTCTGCTTCGGCGAATTACGCGACGCCCACGACTATATCAAAATACGATACATTTGTACATACACTCGTCCCAACTTTATGTCGATCTATCTGAAATCGATTGGCATTCTGGGTGGGGCGGTTTCCCACATGAGGGCGACTTCGTCGGGGGTCAGGCCGTAGGCTTCGTTCACCAAGTCGCTCAACCGGCGTTCGAGCTGCAAGGCTTCGGCCGCTTGAACGCGGGCCGGTTCGATCGTTCGGGAGTGCTCGTCTCGGAGGCTCTTGAGTGCGGCGGCCGATAGTGAGGTCTTCTTGCCCCGAACCCGCTTCACTTCCGCCACGAAGGCGTCCGAATCCAGGGTCACAAGCGACTGGAGCTTCAGGCTTGGCTTTTCGATGGAGTGCTCAACGCGGAGCCAGTCGAGCATCGCTCGGTGCATGACATGGACGTGACTGGCGCTGGCGATGAGCGTCTCGGCGATTGGTGCCGTCGCTTCTTGCTGACGGTCATTTGGATCGGGAATCGGCAGGGCCTTAACGAAGTCTTTGATGAATCGAAGAGCCTCGTCTTTGCCGTGAGCAGCCGCTCGCCAGGAGTACCACCATGTCACCGGCGAATTGGCTACTGCAAGGATCCACGGGTCATCCGCTGGCAGGAAATAGGCGGTGTTGTTGCAGAGCGTGCCACTCCGATCGATGCCCCAATCGGCACGCCACGTGATCTCCGGATACATGATCTTGGGACGGTCAAAGTCGGCCCAGTAGGCGCAGGAGCGGAGCTCCCACCAGAAGCGCCCCTGGTCTTGCCGATTGTGAAGCGACTCGCGATAGCCGACCGCGTGGGCGTGAAGTGATGGGTAGGTGCGCTCAAAAAGCCGCTCGGCATCGTCGCCTGCCGTTGCCCACGGCCAATCGTGATTCTCGCTGGACTTCAACACGATCATCCACAGTCCAGCCCAGTCAGCGTTCCATCGACTGAAATCCTGACCGCGGAGGAACGGTCGCAGCAATGGTTCGCAACCTGGGTCGGCGGCTATCAGCGCAGTTCGAGTTGCCGAATCGACAAGGAAGGCTTCGTTGAGCCCTGTCTTGATGCCGCTCAGCGGCTTCACACCGGCGTACTCGGAAAGCGGCACGCCGGCCGCTCGAATCTTCGCCATCAACTTTGCAACGCCCGGCGGTTCGAGCTGCCAGGACGTGGCCCCAAGTTGGTCGAGTGGTAGCTCCACGCCCTCGGATTCGATTTGGCGGCTGAGGTCGTCGACGCGGAGTTGGTCCCGCGGGATCGCACACAGCCGGGCGGTTTTTGGTTTCGGGGCCTTGGTCGGCTTCCTCGCCACGAGGATCGACGGGAACACGTCGGCGTCCTCGAAAATCTGCTTCGCATGCCCAAAGTCCACGACGGATTCCACCCACGCATGCTCTCCAAAAAATCGGCGGAGCGGCTCGCCATAGCCGGCCTTCATCCACTTGTTGGTCACGATGAACGACAGCAGGCCGCCGGGCTTCAGGAGGTTGACGCCGAGCTCGTAGAAGTAGACGTAGAGATCGGCCATGCCGTGGTAGGCCTTGTAGGCCGACTGCAAGTGGGGTTTGAACTCGCTCAGCAACTCCTGTCGTACATACGGCGGATTGCCGATCACCACGTCAAAACCGCCCTGCTCGAACACCTCGGGAAACGCGGCCTGCCAATCAAAGGCCTTCGCGTGGACGGCCGGGTCGGCAACCACGCTGTTTCCCACGCGGATCGGGTGGTCCAGGCTCGTGAGCGCCTTGCCCCGCGCGGCCGTCTTGATCCACAGGCTGAGCCGCGCGATCTCGATGGCCTCATCGTTGAGGTCCACGCCGTAGATGTTGTTCTCAAGAATCCGCTTGTCCAAATCAAAGAGGCTGTAATGCCCACGGAGCTCGAGAAGCCGCTCGTTGGATTCCTGGTACGTCGCGTGCAACTGGTCAAAGGCCTCGATCAGAAACGCACCACTCCCGCAGGCGGGATCGAGAATCCGCATCGTTGTGAGCTCGTCCTGCCAGGCTTCCCAAAACCGCACCAGCGCCGCCCGGGCTGGCTTTGTGAGCTTGTCGAGCTCGTAGACCGCGGGATCGCCGAGGGCCGCCTTCGTCCCGCCGCGGGAGGCGGCCTGGTGTGCGGTGCGCAGGGAGTCAAAACGATCGCGGAGCGACGTGGCCATCCAATTCGTTGCGAAGCTTCTCGAGGTCGGAGATCGACTGCTCAAAGATGTGGCCGAGGATGTCGACGTCGATGACCTTGCTCTCGCCACTGGCCTCGTGGGCAGGCCGGTAGTCAAAATCGCCTATGTCGCGGAGATGGCCGCAGACGTCGTCGGATACGTCAAGCGAATCAAGCAGGAGATCGCTCGCGAAGAGTCCGCCGTTGTAGGCATGAATCCCAAGCGCGGCGTTGCCTCGATTGATTGAATCAAAAAGCCCGCGGAAGTTTTGCCAGATAGGCCACGGATGGTAGGGGTCGGAATGCTCGTAGGCCTTGAGAATCGATTCAGCTGGCACGAGCCCGCGGTCCTCGCTGAACGCAATGAAGAGCACGCGATCGAGGATTTTTTGAGTGCTGCTCAGGACGTCGTGCCGGGGCACCTGAGGGTTGTCGCGACTCAGGAGCTCGTACACATCCTGCCGCATGTTCGCGTAGCTGACGTAGAACGACTTGGTCAGCTCACGGCCAACTTTGTCGGACTCAGCCAGCAGGCCGGCAAAATGGCACTGGCCAGTCGGCGGAACGACCCGATCGGCCCCCAGCAGAAACAGGAACCGCTTTAAGGCAGCTTCGTCATCGGCAAGCTGCTCGGTGTCAAAGCGCTCGTAGGTGTGTTGGTCGGCCCCCTTGTGGTAGAGCCGGGTCTGCCGAATAGACGTGACGAGAATCCAATCGCACGGCAGGTTGATCGCGTATCGATAGCCTTGGTCCACCGCCGACATGCGACGGCCGGCATACGGCCGATCGAGCGGATCGCGTGGCCCCTTCCCTTCGATGGCCACGACAAAACGGTGATGGCCGTTGAAGTCGCCAAGGACGGCATCGGCAAACTTCCCATCCACTTCGACATGCCGCTCGTAGCCGATCGTGTGCCGCTCATGGGCACCGGGTGGCGTATAGCCCAAGAGGCCGACGAAGATGTCCGTCAGAAAATCCCGCAGGATCTCTTGTTCCCCGAACGTGTCGATCCGGCCCGATGCAATGAGGCCAGCCCAGCGGTCGAGCTTCGACGCATCAACGGCCGGCATCGGGAACGCCGAGAGATACGACCGGAGCACATCCGGCCGAAACAGTGGTTTGGCTTCAAGAGGCAATCGCGCGACCCCGTGGAGAAGGTGATGAGGGCTCGATTCTACCGGGCTCGCCGCCCAAGCCGGGACGGCGCGACAAGCGAGCGGTGGCAATGCCCCATGGAGCCGGGCTTTGCCCGGCGACCATAAGCCGACGCCGACGCCGGGACGGCGGCGACGGCGCGACAAGCGAGCGGTGGCAACGCCCCATGGAGCCGGGCTTTGCCCGGCGACCATAAGCCGGCGCCGACGCCGGGACGGCGGCGACGGCGCGACAGCAGATGCCCACCGCGAGCGTCCGGCGATGTGGCATGGGCAACCCCGGGCCTCACCCACGCGGTTTGTTTTTTCTGAATCACAAGGCAGAATCATGCTTCGGTCCACGGGGTGGAACGTGGCGGACGGCTCGGGCCGCTTGTCGCTGCCCCCCGGTGTCGATCGACGACATCCACAAGTGAATGAGCATGCCCACCGTCAAACAGATCGAAGCGACCTACAAGCTGGCCCACGAACGCTATGCAGCGCTCGGCGTGAATACCGACAAGGCCTGTGCGGCCCTTTCAAAAATTCCCGTCTCGCTTCACTGCTGGCAGGGAGACGATGTGGTCGGCTTTGAACATCAGGCAGGCGCCGTCGGCGGTGGCCTCGCCGTCACAGGGAATTACCCCGGCCGCGCCCGCACGCCTGACGAGCTCCGCAGCGATCTCGACGCTGCCCTCGCCGTCATCCCCGGAACACACCGGCTCAATCTCCATGCCTTCTACGGCGAGTTTGGCGGCAAGAAGGTCGACCGCGACCAGATCGAGGCCTCGCACTTCGCCGGCTGGATCGCCTGGGCCAAGAGCCGCGGCATCGGCCTCGACTTCAACCCCACCTGCTTCTCGCACCCCAAGGCCGCCGACGGTTTTACGTTGTCGCATCCCGATCGCGGCATCCGAAAATTCTGGATCGAGCACTGCCGCCGCGCTCGCGAGATCGGGGCCGCGATGGGCAAGGCCCTCGGCACGCCCTGCGTCACGAACGTCTGGGTGCCAGACGGTTTTAAAGACACTCCGGCTGACAGGCTCGCGCCACGGCAGCGGCTCGCCGAGTCGCTCGACGCCGTTTTTGAAAAGCCGCTCTCGGCCAAACACAACCTCGACGCCGTCGAGCCCAAGCTCTTCGGCATCGGAAGTGAGAGTTGCACCGTCGGCTCGAGCGAGTTCTATCTCGGGTACTGCATCACGCGAAAAAAACTCCTCTGCCTTGATGCGGGCCACTACCACCCCACCGAGACAATCTCCGACAAGATCTCGAGCGTGCTCGTGTATCTGCCGGAGATCCTCCTCCATGTGAGCCGCGGCGTCCGCTGGGACAGCGATCATGTGGTGACGCTCACCGACGACCTCCTTGCGATCGCCCGCGAGATCGTGGCCTGCGGTGACCCGTCGCGGGTGCACATCGGCCTCGACTACTTCGATGCGAGCATCAACCGCGTCGCGGCCTGGGCCATCGGCACCCGCAACATGCTGCGGGCGCTGCTCATCGGGCTCCTCGAGCCGCCGGCCATCCGGAAGGCCGAGAAGGAGGGCGACTTCACCGCCCGGCTCGCGCTCCAAGAAGAAGCCAAGAGCCTGCCTTTCGGGGCGATCTGGGACCACTACTGCTACTCGAAGGACGTGCCTGTCGGAGAGAGCTGGCTCGACGACGTCCGCCGGTACGAGAAACTTATCGCGGGGAAGCGAGCATGAGCGAAGTGTTGCACGACATCGAGGAGCTCGAACACGCCGCATCGAGCGAGTATGAGCGGCAGCGCGTGCCCGAAAAAGCCCTCAAGGGGCCGAGTGCCTTCTGGGGCATGTACGCGGGCGAGCACACCGCCGGCACCGAGTTCATGATCGGCCCACTCTTTGTGAAGTGGGGCGCCGATGCGTTCAGCCTCCTGGTCGGGCTCTTCGTGGGCAATCTGCTCGCGGTGCTCACGTGGCGCTACCTCACCGCGACGATCGCCTGCGAGGAGCGGCTCACGCTCTACTACAAGCTCGAGAAGATCGCCGGCGGCCTGCTCGTCAAGCTTTACAACTTCGCCAACGGTCTGCTCTTCTGCTTCCTCGCCGGCTCGATGATCACGGTGTCGGCCACGGCCGTGGGGCCGTTCTTTCCACCCGGCACGATCGAGATGCCGACGTTCCAGTCGACGCTGCCCACCGGGCCGGCCTGGATTATCTCCTGCATCGCGATCGGCACCGCGATGACGCTCGTCGCGATGAAGGGCTACGGCGTCGTGGCCCAGGTAGGGCACTACGCGGCACCGTGGATGTTTTTGATTTTCGTGTCGTGTGCGCTCGTCACGCTTGGCCGGCTCGGCACCACCGATGTCTGGGCGCTGCTCACGCCCCCGGAAGGTACGCCGCAGGCGATCTCGTTTGCTGGCATCGTGTTCTTCGCCTGGTTCTGCAACGCGGCGATGCACCTCGGCATGGCCGATCTCTCGGTGCTGCGCTTCGCCAAGAAGCCCTCGGCCGGCTGGGCGAGCGCGTCGGGCATGTTCCTCGGGCACTACATCGCCTGGCTCTGCGCAGCCCTTCTGCTTATCTACTGGGTGCGTCAGCACAACGTCGATCCGCAAGTGGGCAAGGACCCCGGCACGATGGTCAACGACGCCGTGGGCTGGGCCGGTCTCCTCTGCGTGCTGGTCGCCGGTTGGACGACCGCAAACCCGACGATCTACCGAGCAGGCCTCGCCTTCCAGGCCATGATCCCGGGCATGACCCGTGGGGCGGCCACGATCCTCGCCGGTGGGCTCTGCATCGGGGCCGGGATTTTTCCCGCGTTCGCGATGAACCTGCTCGACTTCGTCGGCATCTACGGCACAGTCCTCGCGCCCGTCGGCGGGATCATCATCGTGGACCATTTTCTGGCAGACCGCGTTGGCATCCCGCGAAACCCGGCCGAGCGAAGCGGCACCACGTTCAACGTGACCGTGCTTATCGCGTGGCTTGTGCCGGTGGGCGTGGCCATGTGGCTCTACCAGACACAGGGCGTGTTTGCGTCGTACCTACCACTGCCCTGCGCGATCGCCTGCGGCCTTATCTATATCGTGCTCTCGAAGGCAACCACGCGTGACGCGATCACCGCGCGGGCCTAAGCATCCATCCACAGGAGATTCCACGCCATGAAGATGGCAGCGATGTCCGTCGGTCTTCTCGCCCTCGCGGGCACAATCGTGCCGCCGGCTGTGTTCATGATTCAGTCGATCGGAGCGGGCCCAGGCGGCACGCCCGCGATCTCGCTCGACACCGTGAAGGCGGTCATGCTCGTCTCGGCAATCGCCTGGTTCGCCGCGGCGCCGTTCTGGATGAAGGTGGAGTGATGCAGAGCGCCATCGGCTCGCTGGTCATCCTCCTCGCGGCGGCGGCGATTGCCGGTGAGCCCGTCGCTGGCACGCGGTCGCCGATCACGGAGTTTTACGTCGATCCGGTGCGGATCGTCTGGCAGAGCGACGAGGGCGTGACGGAAGCCAAGACACTCCTCGCGCCGCATGCGGGTCAGCCCGTGCTCGAAGAAAAGCTCCCGCCGTGCCGGCTCAAAACCACGCCGGGCTCGACGGCCGGCGTGCTCCTCGACTTCGGCCGCGAGATCCAGGGGCACGTGCAGATCTTTGCAGGGGGTGGCAGCAAGGAGCCCGTGCGGGCGCGGGTCCGTTTCGGGGAGTCAGCAAGCGAGGCGATGACCGATCTTGGCGGCGAGCGGAACGCCGGCAACGACCATGCCGTCCGCGATCAGATCGTGACGCTGCCGTGGCTCGGCACGCAGACGATCGGCCCAAGCGGGTTTCGGTTCGTGCGAATCGACGCCGTCGATCCTGGCCGTCCGGTGCAGCTCACGCAGGTGCGGGCAGTGCTCGGGATTCGCGACGTGCCGCGAGTCGGCTCGTTCCGCTGCTCCGATGAGCGGCTCAACCAGATATGGGAGACCGGGGCCGACACCGTTCACCTCTGCATGCAGGACTACCTCTGGGACGGCATCAAGCGCGACCGGCTCGTCTGGATTGGCGACATGCATCCGGAGGTGAGCACGATCCACGCCGTGTTCGGATTCAACGACGTGGTGCCCGCGTCGCTCGACCTCACACGCGACGTGACGCCGGTGACGAAGTGGATGAACGGCATTTCGAGCTACTCGATGTGGTGGGTGCTCATCCATGAAGACCTCTGGCGGCACCACGGCAACCGCGACTACCTCATGGCCCAGAAGCCGTATCTGGCGGCGCTTCTCGAGCGGCTTGCGAATCTCGTGGGGCCGGATGGCCACGAGCGGATCGATGGGGCGCGATTCCTCGACTGGCCAAGCTCGCCCAACAAGCAGGGTGTGACAGCCGGGCTCCAGGCCCTGCTCGTGATGACGCTCGACAGTGGCGACCGGCTCATGACGGAGCTTGGCGATGACCGCGTGGCCGGCATGTGCCGTGACGCCGCCGACCGCGGCCGAAAAGTTGTGCCCGACGACAACGGCTCGAAGTCGGGGGCGGCGCTTCTGGCCCTTGCCGGGATGCGGAACGCGAAGGAGACGGCAGAGGCCGAGCTTGTGCCCGGAGGCCCGGCAGGCGTGTCGACGTTCTATGGGTTCTACGTGCTCGAGGCCCTCGCAAAGGCTGGCCACGACAAGGCCGCGCTCGATCTCATTCGCACCTACTGGGGCGGCATGCTCGATCTCGGTGCAACGACCTTCTGGGAGGATTTTGACCTCGCGTGGACGAAGAACGCCGCACGGATCGACGAGATCGTGCCCGCAGGCAAGAAAGACATCCACGGCGACTGCGGGGCCTATTGCTACAAGGGATTTCGACACAGCCTTTGCCACGGCTGGGCGAGCGGGCCGACGGCCTGGCTTTCGCGTCATGTGCTTGGCGTCTCGCCGGCCGCGCCGGGGTTCACAAAGGCCCGGATCGCGCCAGTGCTCGGCGACCTCGACTGGGCCGAGGGCACATATCCGACGCCGATGGGTCCGATTCGCGTGCGGCATGAAAAGGCACCGGATGGCTCGCTTCGATCGTGGGTGACGGCACCCGAAGGCGTTGCAATCGAGGCGGTCGGCACCACGCTTGTCCTGATAAGCGACGGAGGCCAGGCCGCCAAAGCCGCGGGGGTTTCGCCGGCGCGGCTCCGGTGCGAATGGCTCGTGAACCCGGAGGGCATCGGCACCCGCGAGCCGCGGCTTTCGTGGATCGTGACAGCCCCCGACACCGACCGCGGCCAGCGGCAGACGGCGTTTCATATAGTGGCGGCGAGCGAGCCGACGCTGCTCGAACCGGGCAAGGCCGACCTCTGGGATTCGGGCCGCGTGGCGTCGTCGGAGACGCTCGGGATCGAGTACGCGGGCAAACCGCTCACGAGCGGCAGCCGTGTGTATTGGAAGGTGATGGTCGAGGATCGCGACGGCGTTGCTTCGGCGTGGAGCGAGCCGGCGAGTTTTTCGGTGGGGCTTCTTGAGCCAGCCGACTGGACGGGTGAATGGATCTCGGTGCCTGATGACACGCCGCTCCACGCCGACCCCAAAAAGCTTTCCCTACCCCCTGCCCGCCACTACCGAAAGACCTTCACGACATCAAAGCCCGTGAAGCGTGCCGTACTGCACGGCACGGCGCTGGGCCTCGTTGACTGGTCGCTGAGCGGCAAGCGGGTCAGTGAAAATCTTTTCGAGCCGGGATGGGCCGACTACCACCGCCGCGTCCACGCCCGGTCCCACGATGTGACCGAGCAACTCGCCAAGCCCGGCCCGCACTGCCTCGGGGCAACCGTCGCCGACGGCTGGTACTCAGGGTATGTGGGCTATGGGCTCCTCGTGGGCTACGGGCCGCACAAGACTGGGCGGAACATTTACGGCAAAACTCCCGCCATCCTCTGTCAGCTCGACATCGAGTATGCCGACGGATCGCGCGAGAGCGTCGTCACCGATCCGTCGTGGGAGGTCACGAGCGCGGGGCCGGTCCGCGAGGCCGATCTCTTGATGGGCGAACACTACGACGCCCGCCAAGAGATTTCTGGCTGGGACACGCCGTCGCTTGTTGTGACAGAGCAGATCTGGAAGCCTGCCGTGCTGGCCGAGTCACACCCTTCGACAAAAGCCCCGTTCTTCGAGTCAGGCGTGAAGCGGGACGTGCAGGTTGGCTTCGTGAAGCCGGCGAGCATCGTCGCCTACACGGCGCAGCCGATCCGCGTCACCGAGGAGCTGGCTGCAAAACGGGTCGTCGAACAGAAGCCGGGCGTCTTCATCTTCGACATGGGGCAGAATTTTGCGGGCGTCGTGCGGCTGAAGGTGTCCACGGCGGCCGGCACGCGGATCACGCTTCGTCACGGCGAGATGCTCCATCCCGACGGCCGACTCATGACGGAGAATCTTCGCAAGGCCCGGGCCACCGATGTGTATGTGTGCAAGGGCGACGGCATGGAAACCTGGACTCCGCGGTTCACCTACCACGGGTTTCAGTTCGTGGAGGTGAGCGGACTACCAGCAGGCACGCTTCCTCCGCTCGACACGGTCACCGGCCTCGTGCTCCACAACGACACGCCGCTCGTGGGGCGGTTTGCATGCAGCGACGAACTGCTCACGCAGTTTTGGAAGAACACCGTCTGGACGCAGCGGGCGAATTTTATCGAGGTGCCGACCGACTGCCCGCAGCGAGACGAGCGACTCGGCTGGATGGGTGACGCCCAGATCTACGTCCGCACGGGCACGTTCAACGCGGATGTCGCCGCGTTCTTCACGAAGTGGATGGAGGATGTCCGCGAGGCCCAGCGGACCGATGGCCCGAATGCTGGCGCGTATCCCGACTACTGCCCGTATCCGTTTGGCCATGGCAAGCCGAAGGCCACGTTTGGCACCGCCTGGACCGACGCAGGCGTGATCTGCCCGTGGACCATGAACATCGTTTATGGCGATCGGCGGATGATCGAGCAGCACTGGGACTCGATGACGGCCTTCATGGACTGGCGGCTCCGGATGGACCCCAAGCTCGAAGGCGTCGAGGTGGGAAACCCGTGGGGCGACTGGCTCAACGTCAACGAGACGACGCCGGTTCGCTACATCGATCTCTGCTACCACGCCCAGTCGGCCCGCATGATGGCGGAGATGGCGACGATGACCGGCAGGGATGACCAGGCCAAGGCGTATGAGGGTCGCTTCGAGAACCTCGCCGCGTCCTTTCGGCGGCAGTATCTCCGGGATGACGGCACCCTGAAGATCGACACGCAGACAGCCTGCGTCCTCGCGCTTGAGTGCGGCATGGTGCCCGCGGAGTCAACCGCCAATGTGGCCCAGCAGCTCGCCGATCGCATCGAAAACAACGGCTTTCGGATGGCGACCGGGTTCCTCGGCACAAAATCGATCCTGCCGGCGCTCTCGAACCACGGCCATCACGACCTTGCCTGCCGACTGTTTCAAAGTCGTTCGTTCCCGAGCTGGGGCTACGAAGTGGAGCAGGGAGCCAATAGCGTCTGGGAGCGCTGGGACAGTTTTACGCACGAGCATGGCTTCAACGGAGCCACGGGAAAAAACAACGCGGCGATGAACAGCTTCAGCCACTACGCGTTTGGCGCCGTGATGGAGTGGGGCTTTCGGACGCTCGCCGGCATCGACACCATCGACGTCTCGTACTCGCAGATCCGTATCCGCCCGCGGCTGCCGAAGCTGGGCAGCAATCCCGAGCGTGCCGAGATCGACTGGGTAGAGGCCGATTACGATAGTCCGCGTGGCCGGATCGAGAGCCACTGGCGGCGGGTCATCGGCGACATCGAGATGCGGGTGCGTGTGCCGGCCAACACGACCGCGATCGTGCACGTGCCCACCCGCGACGCCGCGAGCGTGACCGAAGGCGAGGCCACCCCAAATCCCGTGGTCTCAGGAACCATTCCGGGCGTCACGCTCCTCGAAACGAAGCCCGACGAGGTGATTCTCGAAGTCGGCTCCGGCTCCTACCGCTTCCTCGCCCAGTAGCCGAAGCCAGGCGACGGGTCCGAGTGGTGCGGGACCACCGTAAAGTGTATAGTTCAAGTGGACACACGGAGCCCACGCCATGAAAGCTTCTTTCGTCGATCTGCGAACAAAGTCTGCTGAGATCATCAAGGCGATCAATCGCAAGGAACGCGTGACCGTGTTCTATCGAGGCAAGCCCGCAGCGGTCATGCAGGCCATTGAGAACCAAATCGACGTACCCTCCTCGAGCGCCAGAGATCATGCCGCGTTCGGCATGTGGGCCGATCGCGCAGACGCGAAGGATGTCGCTGCCCTGGTTCGCCGTCTTCGCCGGGGCCGGCTCGATGCTCTTTGACACCGATGTCCTGATCTGGGTTTTGCGAGGCAACGCCAAGGCCGCCAAGGCCGTCGACGGCTGCGATGCCCGTGGGATCTCCGTGGTGACGACGATGGAACTGCTGCAGGGCGCCCGCAACAAGGCCGAGGCCCGCGTTATCAGTTCGTTTCTCGCCGCCATGCACTTTGCCACGCTGCCGCTGACCGAGAACATCGGCCATCGTGGCTTGATCTACATGGAGGAGTATGGGCTCTCGGGCGGCATGAGCATGGCCGACGCATTGATCGCGGCCACGGCGATCGAGGCGAACGAGCACCTCATCACGGGCAGCGACAAGCATTACAAGGCGGTCAAAGAGCTCGACCTATGCCGCTTCCGGCCGTAAGAAGGTTCGCCCATGCTCCTCTCGATCACCACCACGCACCGACCAGCTTCCGACCTGGGTTACCTGCTGCACAAGCACCCGGATCGTGTTCAGACGTACGCCCTCGCCTTTGGGCAGGCGCACGTCTTCTACCCGACGTCGGGAGAGGAGCAGAGCACGGCGTGTCTCATGCTTGAGGTCGACCCGATCGGTCTCGTTCGAGGGAAGCCTGGGGAGCGGACGCTCGATCAGTATGTCAACGACCGACCGTATGCCGCGTCGTCGATGCTGGCCGTCGCGATCGCGAGGGTGTTCGGCACGGCGATGGCAGGCACTTGCAAAGATCGGCCCGAGCTGGTCACCACGGCGATCCCGCTCGCAGCGTCAATACCATCGCTCCCTTGCCGCGGTGGCCCCGAGCTGCTCCGTCGCCTCTTTGAGCCACTCGGATATGACGTTGCCGCGATCACGCACCCGCTCGACCCCGTGTTTCCGTCTTGGGGCGATTCGTCGCTCGTCAGCGTCACCATCCGCGGGACCACCACACTCAGCGAGTTGCTGAGTCACCTGTATGTCCTCATCCCCGTTCTGGACAACGACAAACACTACTGGGTCGGCGAGGACGAGGTGGCAAAGCTCCTCAGACACGGAGAAGGATGGCTGGCCCAGCACCCCGAACGCGAGCTCATCGCCAACCGATATCTGAAATACCGCCGCAATCTCGCAAATGAGGCGATCAAGCAACTGCGAGAACAGGATGGCGAGGGGCCAGTCGAGATCGATGCCGACTCACCCGACGACCCTCGCGAGGAAGAGGCCGAGCGAAAGCTGAGCCTGCATCAGCAGCGCCACGGTGTGATTGTCGCGGTGCTTGAAGCCCGCGGGGCACGGCGAATCGTCGACCTGGGGTGCGGCGAAGGCAAACTGATTCGCGACCTCCTTGGTCGCCCGACCTTCGAGAAGATCGTCGGCATGGACGTGTCCCACCGGGCCTTGGAAGTTGCCGCCGACCGACTTCGGCTCGAACGACTCCCACCGAAGCAGCGAGAGAGGGTCGATCTGATTCACGGTTCGCTGATGTACCGCGACCGTCGGATCGAGGGACTTGACGCCGCGATCCTTTGCGAGGTGATCGAGCATCTCGACGAGCCTCGGCTCGAGGCGATGCTGAAGGTGGTCTTCGGCGCCGCGAAGCCGGGGCTCGTGATCGTGACCACGCCCAACGGCGAATACAACGTGATGTGGGAGACCCTCACGGCAGGTGCCATGCGGCACAAGGACCATCGGTTCGAATGGACGAGGGATCAGTTCCGATGCTGGGCCGACAGCGTGTGCCAGCGGTTCGGGTACTCCTGCGAGATGAGCAGCATCGGCGACGCCGGCACCTCGCCCGACGGCCGTGATGTCGGAAGCCCCACGCAGATGGGAGTGTTCGCACGTGTCCCTTGAAATCAAGGTGCCCGAACTGTCGCTGGTCGTGCTCATCGGAGCCTCCGGTTCCGGCAAGAGCACGCTCGCCCGACGGCTCTTCAAGACTACGGAGATTCTCTCCTCCGACACCTGCCGCGGCTGGGTGTCCGACAACGAGAATAACCAGGAGGCGACCGGTGACGCCTTCGACGTGCTCCACTTCGTGGCCCGCAAACGCCTCGCCCGAGGCCTCATCACGGTTGTGGATGCGACGAACGTCCGGGCGGAGGATCGGAAGTCGCTCGTCCGCCTCGCTCGCGAGTTCCACTGCCTCCCGGTCGCGATCGTCGTCGACATTTCAGAGCATCTGTGCCACGAGCGGAACTCGATACGGCCAGACCGGGCCTTCGGCCCTCATGTCGTTCGAAACCAGCGGGCCGCGATGCGGCGCGAGCTTCGCGGGCTTGGCCGTGAGGGGTTCCGCCATGTGTTCACGCTGCGGACACAGGAAGAGTGCGACACCGCAACCCTCGTGCGTCAGCCCTTGTGGAACAACCTGAAGCACGAGCATGGGCCGTTCGACATCATCGGTGACGTCCATGGATGCCATGACGAACTTATGGCTCTGCTCGACCGTCTGGGCTGGACGATCACGCCGGTGGCCGGGGAGCCCGCAGGCGTCTTTGACGTCGTGCCGCCGAGCACCGACGGCACACCGCGAAAGCTCGTCTTCGTCGGGGACCTCGTCGATCGCGGCCCCAAAACGCCTGCGGTCCTGAAGCTCGTCATGGGACTCGTGAGATCGGGGCATGCGATCTGCGTTCCAGGCAATCATGACGTCAAACTCATGCGGGCGCTCAGCGGCAAGAACGTGCAGGTGACGCACGGCCTGGCAGAATCGCTGGCGCAACTGGCCGGTGAAAGTGACGAGTTCCGGCAGGATGTGGCGGCATTCATCGACGGCATGGTGAGCCATTACGTGCTTGCCGATGGCAAGCTCATCGTGGCCCACGCAGGTATGCAGGAGTCGATGCAGGGCCGCGGCTCCGGAGCCGTTCGGGAGTTTGCCCTGTTTGGTGAGACCACCGGCGAGACCGACGAATTCGGCCTTCCGGTTCGATACAACTGGGCCCTCGACTATCGCGGCAAGGGAAGCGTTGTGTACGGACACACGCCGGTGCCGGAGCCCGAGTGGCTCAACAATACGCTCTGCATCGACACGGGATGCGTCTTCGGCGGATCGCTCACGGCGCTGCGCTGGCCTGAGCGGGAGTGCGTCGCGGTGAAGGCCTTGGCGACCTACGCCGAGTCACGCAAGCCGTTCCTGGCTGCCGAGGACCGCGCGCCGCTGTCGCTGCAACAAGAGCACGACGACATGCTCGAACTCGATGATGTTTCGGGGAAGCGGCACATCGAGACGCGGCTGACGCGGGTGATCACCGTCCGCCAAGAGAATGCTGCAGCCGCACTCGAGATCATGAGTCGGTTTGGGGCAGACCCACGGTGGCTCGTGTACCTGCCGCCCACGATGTCGCCATGCGAGGCCGCCCGCGAAGGGCCGCTCCTCGAACAGCCTCGCGAGGCCTTTGAGTACTACCGCACGAACGGTGTCGGACACGTCATCTGTGAAGAGAAGCACATGGGATCGCGCGCCGTGGCGATCGTATGCCGCGAGCCCTCGGTCGCCACGAGCCGTTTCGGCATCCCCGGAAACGACTCCGCAGGCACGCTCGGTGCCATCGTCACGCGGACCGGTCGGCCGTTTTTCAGCGATCGATCCACGGAGCAAGAGCTCCTCGGCCGGGTCCGAGATGCGGCCGACCGCGCTGGCCTGTGGGACGAATTGTCTACGGACTGGCTCTGCCTGGATTGCGAGCTGATGCCATGGTCTGCGAAGGCCCAATCGCTGATCCGAGAGCAGTACGCGGCTGTGGGAGTGGCCGCGACGGTCGCGCTCGGCGCGGCCGTCGAGTCGCTCCAACGCACGCGAGAACGTCTTGCCGACGCCACGGCTCTTCTTGACGTCACAACCGAGCGGCTCGCGCTCGTCGAGCGCTACCGGCAGGCATATCGCCACTATTGTTGGGACGTGTCGAGCGTCAACGACCTTCGGCTGGCGCCCTTCCACATCCTTGCCAGCGAAGGCAGCGTGCATGTCGATCGCGACCATCGGTGGCACATGGAGACCATCGCGCGGCTGACCGATGATCCGGTGCTTGTGGCCACGCCGTGGAAGCTCGTGGACCTTTCGAGCCACGCCAGCGAAGAGGAGGCCACGGCGTGGTGGACGGCGCTCACAGACACCGGGGGCGAGGGCATGGTCGTAAAGCCGCTGGCATTTATCGCGAAGGGGCCACGCGGCCTCGTTCAGCCAGCCATGAAGGTGCGAGGCCCGGAGTATCTCCGCATCATCTACGGCCCCGAGTACACCAGGCCCGAGAACCTCGATCGGCTCCGCTCGCGGCGAGTGGGGGCCAAGCGATCACTCGCGCTGCGAGAGTTTTCGCTCGGGATCGAATCACTCGAGCGATTCGTCCGGCGTGAACCGCTCCGGCGGGTCCACGAGTGCGTCTTTGCCGTCCTGGCGATGGAAAGCGAACCCGTCGACCCGCGATTGTGACCGCCAAGCGGCGCGCGGCAAGCGCGTGGCAGGTCGCCCCCGTGTAAACGCCCGTTTCTTGTCGTTGATCCAAGATCATCCGCATCGATTGTCCCGCGTGGAGAGCGGTTCATAGTGAGCGAGGGTGGCGGGCGGCGGCGTGACGGGGCTATCTTTGGGGCCTCGACCTACTTGCCCCCTGCGGAGAACTGCACCGATGGACCATGAACAGCGCGCCTGGTATCGAGGGCTCACACCGTACCACTGGTTCGTGTTCATCATCGCCAGTGCCGCGTGGTTCTTCGATTGCCTCGACCAACGGCTGTTCTCGCTCGCGCGGGTCGATGCCCTCACCGATCTCACGCGAGACGTGGCCGGCGCCGACGTGCAGGCGCTCGGCAAGCAGGTGACGGCACTCTTTCTCATCGGCTGGGGCGTCGGCGGCATGATCTTCGGCGCCCTCGGCGACCGCTACGGCCGGGCCAAGATGCTTGGGCTCACGGTACTGATCTATTCGGTCTGCACCGGGTTCAGCTTCTTCAGCCAGACCTATTGGGACTTCGCCATCGCCCGCTTCCTCACGGGCGTCGGCGTCGGCGGTGTGTTCGGGCTCGCGGTGGCGCTCATTGCAGAGTCGCTCCCCAACTACGCACGGTCGGGAGCGCTCGGTTGGCTCCAGATTCTCTCGACCGTCGGCAACCTGTCGGCCGGGTTCGTGCTGACCGCGATCAGCATGCTCGCCACCAGCGGGATCATTCGCGGCGAAGACTCCTGGCGATGGATGTTTCTCGTGGGCGCTGCCCCGGCCCTGCTCGTCGTGTTCACGATGAGGTTTCTCAAGGAACCCGAGCCGTGGCTGCGGGCGAAGGCGGAGGGCCGCTTGCCACAGGGCAGCATTCTGACTCCGTACCGCGATCTCTTGGCCGAGAAGCGGTGGCGAAAAAACCTGCTCATCGGGGCGCTCATTTCATCGGCGGGCGTCATCGGCCTCTGGGCCATCGTCGAATACGCCATCGACATCCAGTCGAAGGTTTTTCGGATTTACTTCGAAGGGCAAGGGATGGAAGCCGATGCGATTCAGCCGGCGATCAATCAGGCCAAGTCGTTCGCCTACACGCTCCAGATGATCGGCGCGGCGGTCGGCATGTGGTGCATGACGAAGGCCTGCATCGCTCTTGGCCGCAAGCCGGCGTTCGCGATCTGGTATGTCGGCTCCCTGGTGTCCACGCTCTTTGTCTTCTATTCCCTCCAGACGCCAATGGATGCCTATTGGATGATGCCACTCATGTGGTTCTTCTCGCTGGGCGTCTTCGCGGGGTTTGCGATCTACCTGCCGGAACTGTTCCCGAGCCGCATGCGGAGCACAGGCACGTCGTTCTGCTACAACCTCGGCCGCTTCGCCGCAGCCGGCGGAAGCTACTTCTCCGCGCTCCTCGCGACGGACGTGTTCGGTGCCCACTACGGCTTCGAGTCGCCGCTCCGCGAACGATACGCGGCGATGACCATGTGCGTGGTGTTCGTGATCGCCCTGGCGACACTCCCCTTCGCACCGGAAACCAAGGGTAAGCCGCTCCCCGAGTAAGCGAGGGGCAGGTTACGGCTTCAGATTGGGAATGCCGATCGACGTACCAAATGCGGCGACGAGGTCGTTGATCGACCCCTTGAAGGTCGCCTGAAGACTCTCTTCGGCCGTCTGCCCTTCCTTGATGCCGCGAACGAACTCTGCAAATTTCTTGCGGTCGCGGGTCACCAGGAACCGCACGAGCGCCGACGAGATGCCGTATTGAACGGCGTCGATGTTGTCTCGCGTGAGAAACTGCGGCCCGAGCGAGCCCGTCTGCTGCATGTAGGCCTTCGACATCGTCTCCTTGCGCGGCACCTGCCGCGAGTGGGGCACAACCTGCGTGCCGACCCATTCGGCGATGCCCTCATTGAGCCAGTTGGGCACGCGCTCGGGCGACATCCACCGATGATTGAAGCCGTGGCTCGTCTCATGCACGAGCATGTGGGCGAAGGCGTCGGCCTCGCTGCCCCGATGGCAGGCCATGACGACACGGCCGTCGGAATACTGGTGGCATAGGCCGTGATAACCCGGCGAACTCGGGTTCTTCATGAACCGTGCTTCAAAGGCCAAGAAATCGTCCTCGCTCACGAATGCGAACACGAGGCATTTGCCCTTCCAGACCGGTTCGCCTCGCGGAATCCCATAGAGGTCGCAGAGAAAATCATGCATCGAGTCGAGGCTGGCAACATAGGGGCCGATCTCCTGCTTCGGCATGTCGCTGACCATGATGAACTCATGCGTTTGCGAGATGACGAGCTTCGGAAACGCTGCGCGAACGGTCTCGGCGAACTTCTCGAGCTCATTGACCTCGGCGGCATGGGCCTCCGCGGAAAGCTCGGGCCACGGGGCAACGCCCTTGGCCTTCATCCGCTCCTGGGAAGCCGCCACCTCGCTGGCATGTTTCTCGCGCAGGATATCGGCCTTCTTCGCGGCAATGCCGCCACCCTTGGCCTCCTTCTCGTAGACCGTCTCGCGGCCCACGACGATCCGCGTGATCGCCGTGAGGCGAAGCGTGAGCGGCCGGGCCTGCCCTTCCTCCACGATGCGGATCGACTCAACGGTATCGTTCTTCGTCTGCACTTTCTCGAGCTTCGAACGCACGAACCGCCGGCCCGTGCCAAGCTCCACGAGGTCGAGAACGGCCCCCACATGGGGCTCGAGCAGCTTGGATGCCTCGTCGGCCCAAACGCCAGCAGCGACCGCAGCCAGCCAGACCGCCAGGATCATGCTTCTGATGTTCATGCCCCTACCTCCGAAAGTGCCCGCCTGCGCAGGTCTGTGCTCGAGATGTCGAAACGAAACTCCCGTTGCGACACGAAGTATGCCACCTCACGCAGCGCCTTCGGGACTTTGATACCGGCCGAATCTTGAAACACGCCGTCGCGAAGCCTGCCGAACACGATCAACCCACGGGTCTTGGCGGCAATCGCCTTCACCGCGCGGGTGGCGGCGGTTGTCGAGCCGCCATAATACCGCGCGTCGGCCAGCCGGGCGAAGGTGTCGGCGCCCATCACAAACGTGCTCTCGGGAAACACATCGAGCTTCGCGAGAAACGTCGCGGCGCGAGTGAACCACAGCGGTCGATCGGCAAACTGCGCGGCGCGATTCCGCATCTCCAGGTAATCGAGCATGGGCTTGTCGACATTCGCCACGGAGATCTCGTAGGCAAGTGGTCGCTCGGCGATCTCCTCGGCGACCCGTGCCATCAAGAGGTGGCCTTCGTGCAGCGGATCAAACGATCCCGGGAACACGAGGCAGCCCGGCGCAGGCTCGGCATCACCCGACGCGGAGCCCTCCCCCACCACCGAACGTTCACCGGCAAAAAGCCGCTGCCACGCTTCCGGCGGAACCACGCCATCGCGTGTGATGCGCTCCCCTGGGCGAACCGTGGGCTCGGCCGCAGCCTCGGCGACGCCACTGGCGGCAGCGAGTTCCGAAAGCACGAGCCCCGCGGCCACGGTCTCTTCCTCGGCTCGCGAACGGGCATCCTTGTCGAGGACAAGCTCCGCCACCCGTGTGCCCATGAGCGTCTGCACGGCGACAATGGCGCGGTGGTCGCCCTTCTTGGGCTGCGTTGTCGCGAGCCCTGCCGTGATCGCCACGCCGACCGCCCGACGGGCAGCGACACCCGTGTCGGTGCCAGCAGCCTCGTCGAGCCGGCAGGCCCGCTGCCAAGCGGTCATCGCCAATCGCCGCGCTGTTCTCGCGGAGCAGTAGGTTTCCTGGGGACCACCGAGGAGGTCGTCGATGGCCTCGCGGGCATACGGCACCACCGCCTCGAGCACGATGCTGCTCGCGCCGGGCGTCGAAACAAGATGCGAAATCGCCCCCGACCCGCCACCGGTCGCGACGAGGACGAGCCTCGCGCCCCGCTCGGCGATCGACTCGATGAGCCGGACAGGATCGGGAAGGGAATTGGCCGTCATCGATCTCGACGTGCTCGTGTTTTGTAGGAAGATTCAGAACAACGACGCGAAGACGCCACCAATGATACCGGATGCCGCTTGTGGCCCGCCCAGCCTCCCGGCACACTCTGTGGCCGTGGCCGTGGGCGGCGGTGGCGCTAGGCCGCCTGATCCAAAAGTGTGTGGCGAGCCGGAGAACGTCATCGTGCGAGCAGCGATTATTGGCATCGGCGCAATCGCCCGGTTGCACGCCAAGGCCCTTGCCGACATCCCCGGTGTTGAGCTGGTGGCAGCCACCTGCCGCACTGAGGAGAAGGGGCAGGCCTTTGCCAACGAGTTTGGCTGCGCATGGCATCCCGACGCCGCCACGATGCTTCGCCGCGGGAAGCCCGATTTTGTGACGGTGGCCACGCCCTCCGGCGCCCATCTCGATGCCGTGCTGGCAGCGATCCGCCGGGGCGTGCCCGTCATCTGCGAAAAGCCACTCGAGATCTCGCTCCAGCGGATCGACCGCATGATCGCTGCTGCCGAGAAGAAGGGCGTGCCGATCGGCGCGATCTTCCCCCAGCGGTTCAACCCGGTGATCCGCACGCTCCATGGTGCCGCCGCCGCGGGCCGCTTTGGTCCGCTCGCCGTCGCTGCAAGCTATGTGCCCTGGTGGCGCGACGATGCCTACTACGGCCCCGGCCGCTGGCAAGGCACGAAGGCCCTCGATGGTGGCGGATCGCTCATGAACCAGTCGATTCACGGCGTTGACGCGATCCAGTGGATCGCCGGCGCGACGATGCCCGACCTCGACCCCGCCGAGAACCCGGTAGAAAGCGTCGTGGCCATGACCGCCGTGCGGGCGCACGACCCGGAGCGCCTCGAAGTGGAGGATTCCTGTGTGGCGATCCTGCGGTTCAGGAACGGCGCACTCGGCCAACTTCTCGCCGCCACGAGCCTCTACCCTGGCAGCCTTCGCCGCATCCTTGTTGGTGGACGCGACGGCACGGCCGAAGTGCTCGAAGAGCAGCTCGTCACGTGGCAGTTTCGGACCGACGCTCCGGATGATGCGGCCACCCGCGAACGGCTCGGTGGCTCGAGCAGCACCTCGGGTGGCGCCGCCGATCCGATGGCCATCAACTACGCCTGCCACACCCGCAACTTCGAGGATTTTCTCTCGGCGATCCAAGAGGGGCGACGGCCACCGCTTGATGGCCTGGAGGGTCGCAAGGCGGTTGCGATCGTCGAAGCCTGCTACAAAAGCGCCCGCACGGGCCGGCCGGCCAAGGTTGAGAATCCTCGTCACAAGCGAACTACCGACGCATGAACTCCCCCTTTCGCTACGCGATCTGCAACGAAACCTTCGGCGAGTGGCCGCTCGCGAAGGCCTGCGATTTTGTCGCTTCATGCGGCTACGGCGGTATTGAACTCGCTCCCTTTACCCTGGCCGCGTCGCCGGACGATCTTTCGACGACGGCGCGGGGGGAGATCCGTCGTACGATCGCCCGCGCCGGTCTCGACTGCGTCGGTCTCCACTGGCTGCTCGCCAAGAGCGAGGGCCTTCATGTGGCTCATCCCGATACGACCGTGCGGGATCGCACCGTCGCGTATCTCGCCGATCTCGCTCGGCTCTGCCACGACCTCGGCGGGCGTGTCCTCGTCTTCGGATCACCACGGCAGCGGAGTCTCCTTCCAGGTGTCACTCTCAAGCAGGCCCACGGCTTCATCCGCGAGGTCTTCAGCCGGCTTGTGCCGGTCCTCGAAGCCACCGACACGGTCGTCGCCCTCGAGCCCCTCTCGCCCGCCGAGACCGACGTGCTCACCACGGCCGCCGAGACCTGCACGCTCCTCGCGTCCATTGGCTCCCCGCACATCCGACTGCACCTCGACGTCAAAGCAATGGCCGCCGAGCCAACGTCCACGCCTGACATCATCCGGGCGAGTGCCCCCTGGCTCGAACACTTCCATGCCAACGACGAGAACCTCCAGGGCCCCGGTTTTGGCAGCGTCGATTTCCTGCCGATCTTCCAGGCCCTCGACGAGATCGGCTACGCCGGCTGGGTGAGCGTCGAGGTGTTTGACTTGGCTCCCGGCGCCGAACGTCTCGCCCGCGAGAGCATCGCCTCTATGCTTCGTATCGAAAATGATTTGGCCTAAGGCACACCGAGGAGACAGGCATGCGTTGGCAGGGCAGACGCGAGAGCACGAATGTCGAAGACCGACGCCGCGGCGGTCAGCAGGTAGCGGTCGGCGGCGGCATCATGACCCTTGTCGTGCTCCTCGCCGCGATCTTCTTCCCCGATCTCGTGCCGATCCTCAGGCTCTTCGACAATCCGCAGGGTGCGCCGCAGGTGGCCCCAGCGGAGCCGGTCGATGACGAGATGGGCGCATTCATTCGCACGGTCGTTGCCGACAACGAGGACACATGGTCACGGCTCTTTCCGAAAGCGTTTGGGAAGCGGTTCGTGCCGGCGCGGCTCGTCATGTTCACCGGCCGCGTACAGAGTGGCTGCGGCCTCGCGAGCGCCGGCATGGGCCCCTTCTATTGCCCGACCGACGAGACCGTCTACATCGACCCAACCTTCTACGAGGAGCTCCGGCGGCGTTTTGGGGCGTCGGGCGAGTTTGCCCACGCGTATGTAATCGCCCACGAGTTTGGTCACCACATCCAGAACCAGCTCGGCATCAGCCAGAAGGTGCAGGGGCTCCAGCGACGGCTCTCGCCCGAGGAATACAACCGGGTGTCGGTGCGGCTGGAGCTCCAGGCCGATTTTCTCGCGGGGGTCTGGGCTCACCACATGGCCCGCTACGAGGGCGTCCTCGACGAGCAGGACATCCGCGACGCCATGAACGCCGCGGCGGCGATCGGCGACGACCGCATCCAGAAACAGACGCAAGGCTATGTGCAGCCGGAGAACTTCACGCACGGCACGAGTGAGCAGCGAACGCGATGGTTCATGAAGGGTTTTAAGACAGGCGACCCGGCGCTCATGGATGAAGCCTTTGAGGTCGCCGAGCCGTAGTCGACTTGAATGGAAGCCCCTCGCGCCAGCGAGGGGACGGCGGGTCGTTGGGCAAGCCCGTTCATGATGGCCAACGGGACCGCCTTCCACCCGCAGCCCCCCGGCTGGCGCCGGAAGCTTCTATGTTCACTCCAACGCGAATCGCAACTTCAACTTCTCCCTAACCCCATGCACATCCTCCTCACTGGCGCGACGGGCTATGTTGGCGGCGTGCTCCTTCCGGAGCTCGAGCGGCTTGGGCATGCCGTGCGGTGCCTTGCCCGCCGCCCAGCGAAGCTCGATGGCAAGACGGGGCCGCTCACGGAGGTGATGCCCGGCGATGCCTCCGATCCGGCGGACCTCGCGCGGGCGTGCGCCGGGATCGATGTGGCCTACTGGCTCGTTCATTCGATGGAGAGCGGCGTCGACTTCGAGCGAACCGACCGCCTCGCGGCCGAGCGGTTCGCCGCGGCGGCGAAGGGCGCGGGGGTGAAGCGAATCGTCTACCTCGGGGGCCTCGGCGCCGATGACGATCGCTTGTCGGCCCACCTCCGCAGCCGTCATGAGGTGGGCGCCATCATTCGCGCCAGCGGCATGGATGTCGTGGAGTTTCGGGCATCGATCGTCGTCGGCGCGGGGAGCTTTTCGTTTGACCTCGTGCGGGCGCTCGTCGAGCGACTGCCCGTCATGATCTGCCCCGCATGGCTTGCCACGCCGACGCAGCCGATCGCGATCGCGGACGTCGTGGCCTACCTCGCGGCCGCGGCCGAGCTACCCCCGGGGTCCCCGCGGATTTTCGAGATCGGCGGCCCAGACACGGTGTCGTATGGCGCTATCATGCGGGAGTACGCCCGGCAGCGGGGCCTCCGCCGGCTCATGATCCCGGTGCCGGTACTCACGCCGAGGCTTTCGAGCCTGTGGCTCGCACTCGTGGCACCGCGTTACTCGAAGGTCGGACGCAAGTTGATCGACGGACTCAAGAATCCCACGGTCGTGACGAGCGATGCGGCGACGCGTGAGTTTTCGATTCGTCCGCGTGACCTGGCCGTGGCGATTCGCGAGGCGGGCGACGAGGAAGACACGGCCTTTGCGGGTAAGCGGTGGGCCGACTTCGCCGACATCGAGGATCTGCCCCGTCGCTACGGCGGAGCCCACGAGGGCAGGCGGCTCGTGGACCACCGCCATCAGGTCGTGGCCGTCTCGCCCGAACGCGCCTTCGCAGCCATCGAGCGGATTGGTGGCGGCAACGGCTGGTATGCGTTTGACTGGCTTTGGACGTTCCGTGGATGGCTCGACCGACTCGTCGGCGGGCCAGGCATGTCTCTCGGCCGACGCGATCCCGACTCCCTTCGCGTGGGCGACGGGCTCGACTGCTGGGAGGTCGAGATCTACGAGCCGCCGCGACGACTGCGGCTGGCGGCCCAGATGAAACTGCCAGGGCGTGGGTGGCTCGAGTTTGAGGTGGTGCCGCGCGATGGGGATGTCACGATCCACCAGACGGCTGTCTTCGATCCTCGCGGTCTCGGTGGCCTTCTCTATTGGTATGCGATCTGGCCGCTCCACGAGGTCGTTTTTCGCCGCATGCTCGCCGGCATCGCACGCCAGGCCGTACGGGCTCACAACCAGGGCCTCTTCGATGTATAAAAGGAGCTAGCGTCGGCCGCGGATGGCATGCTGGACGGGTGACCGAGGAGTGCGAGTGGTGGCGAAGCCGTGGTTCATCATGAAGGGCGAAACGAGAGTCGGCCCCTTCACGCACCGTGGCCTCGTGTCGCTGGCGTCCAATGGGCAGCTCTCCGAACGCGATCTAGTCTGGTGTGCCGACTTGCAGTCGCCGATTCCGGCAGTCTGCGTCGCGGGACTCTTTCCGGAGCCTGACGATCCAGTCGAGTTCGAGTCTGTACCCTTTCCGCCCTCGGCCACCGTGCCGTCGCCCCCGCCGGTCATGGAGGCGGCGCCGGTCACGCCGCCCCAACCGGTCATGGAGGCGGCGCCGGTCACGCCGCCCCAGCCGGTCATGGAGGCGCCGCCTCCCCCACGCGCCCCGCAAGCTCCACCCCGCCGATCGGCCCACCAGTTTCCACCCCCTCCTGGGGCGCCGCAGGTCTCAGACCCTGTGCCAGTCGATGACCCGTTTGAGTCCCAGAACGAGGAAGAGGACACCGCGACAATCGACGACGACGACGACGACGACGCGGAGACCGACGAGACCGACGAGACCGACGAGACCTACGACGGTGTTCCGATCGTCGGTTCCTCATCGCGGTATCGACGGGCCGTTGCACCTCGCCGACGAAATGAAGGCTCGAACCTCCTGTTCGTCATCGGGGGGCTGTCATTCCTCGTGTTGGTGGCCATCGTCGCGCTCGTTCTTCGAGATCGCTCACCGCCATCGCGAACCACGCAGCGCCCAGGAACCACGCAGCCTCCAGAAACGAAACCAACTTCCACCACACGGCCGACCTCTCACCCAGAAGCCCCCCGAGACCGGCCGCCGCCGCTGCCGCCCAGGTTCGAGAGCGGGCCGTTGCTCGACGAGATGACCAAGGCCACGGTCAAGTCAGTCCTGGAGAGCGAACCATCGGCCCAGCCGCGGTTCAGGGAGCTCTGGGAGACCCAGCTCCACACCCAGCTTGTGCAGGACACCAAACGAATGCGGGAAGAAGGAGAGATCCGCAGGGCCGTCAAATCCATCTGCGACGCATGGGTCGAGAAGACACGGGCGTTTCTCAATGCCCCTTCGGAGCCTGAGCGCGAACCGGAACTTGGGACCATGCCCGAGCCTCCCGATGGCGAGGCCGTGAAGCCCGCCGGCGGCGAGCCGATGCCGCCAGACAACGCCGAGCCTGTGGAGCCCGAATGACGGGCTGCCCCGTCGCTTCCGACGGTGCGATAACCATGCTTCCGGCCACCTACTCCCTTCGAACCGTTGTGGCCTCAGACTACGAGGCGATCATCGAGATCTGTCGGCTCGTCTATCCGACGGAGCGGCCCTACACGGTCGAGGAGCTCGAGGATCATCGGCGGGTGTTCCCGCAGGGGCAGTTCGCGGCGATTGAGACGGAGTCGGGCGTAGTCGCTGGCGTTCACTTCACGCTCAAGCTCCGGCTCGCGGATTTTCACCTCGATGACTCATGGGACGTGCTGACCGCGGGGGGCTCATTTCTCGACCATGACCCCGAGGGCCACACGCTCTATGGCGCCGACATCATGGTCCACCCCGGCCACTGGCATCATGGCATTGGCCATGCGCTCACCGACGCGGCCCGCGGCCTTGTCGAGATCGAGCAACTCTGGCGCATGGTGGGGGCCAGCCGGCTGCCCGGCTACAGCAAGCACGCCCAGTCGCAGGCCATCGAGGATTACGTCGCCGCGGTCCTGGCTGGAACGCTCTTCGATCCCGTGCTGAGCATTCACATGAAGGACGGCTGGACACCGGTCAAGCCGATCCACGGCTACCTCCAGCACGACGAAGAAAGCGCCGGCTGGGCCGAAGTGATCCAGTGGGTGAACCCGCAGTGCCCACCCCCATCCGACCTCGCCCTCACCCGCTGACGGCGGTGCTGTTCGCGCGGCCGTTCGCCAAGGGCCGCAGGTTGCCCCACCTCCCATGGCGGCTGGAAGTCTGGGCTGACTCTGCCGCCTTTTCTGGCTGCGGGAGGTCGCAGCCGCCGATACGAGCAAGGAATTGCTTCAGTGATTCTTCATCGATACGGCAACCTTCGAGCACCAAAGAGGTTTATTTCATGAGCAATCGTCGACGCGCGACACGTGAGGCAATGAGGCTCCGGGCTCCCGCGCGACGCATGCCGCTCCAGATGGAAACCCTGGAGTCGCGATGCATGCTCGCGGCCGATGCCGACGTCGCGATGGACGTGATCATTCCAGCCGACTGCTGCCTTCCGTGCCCCGAGGTCATGGTCGAGTGCATGCCGTACGAATGGATGAATCCGATGCCGATCGATGACATCAACGTGGTTCTGCCGATCGACGAGGCGGGCGTCATGGGCGAGCCAGATTTCACCGATCTCATGTTCTTCTCCATGGGCTCCGATGGGGGTGAAGGGATCCCCTTCGATGAAACCATGGCCATCGAGGACGTCATGGATTTCGTAAGCGACGGCTCCATCGACCCCATGATCTATTCGAGCTTCCCGCCGATGGGCGATGGCGAAGGCGAAGGCGAAGGTCAGCAGCCGGTAGATGAGCCCGTCATTGAGGTGACGATCGGCTGGGTTTCCGTGACCGACGATCTCGCCGCCATTCCCGAGGCTGATGGGGGCTTCGAGATCCCGGCCGAAGCGTTCTTCAGCTCCGGCCCATCGGAGGACGACTCGTCACCGGAGCCTACGCCGGCAGCCGTCGAGGCAACGCCGCGGGCTCGCGCCTTTGCCGCCTTCGCCAAGAGCCAGGGTTCCTTTACGAACCTGTTCCTCAGCGCCCAAGGCAGCTTCGGAACTGGCAACGACGGCGTTGCCGATGGTGGGTTTGCCGGCGGCCGCCGCCGCGCCCGACGCTAAGGATCACGCCCGGCGGAGGTCGAGGGTGCAGGCGTAGTCGGGATTGTGTGATTCCGGTGGCGGCTCAAACGGGCCGGGGGTGTGGCCCGTCGCAAAAAACCGAGCGACGCGGCGGCTCTCGGCTTCGAGCGCGTTGACCGGTCGCGTCTCGAACGAGCGGCCGCCCGGGTGCACCACATGCCACGTGCAGCCGCCGAGGCTTCGCGCGCTCCACAGATCGACGATGTCGAAGACGAGCGGCGAGTGGACTGGAATCAACGGATGGAGACATTCGGGCGGCTGCCAGGCCCGAAACCGCACTCCCGCTACGAACTCACCGGGCACACCTGTCGGCACCAGCGGCACGCGCCGGCCGTTGCAGGCAATCGCATGCCGCCCCGGCACAAGCCCCGCCGCCTTCACCTCCACCCGTTCGAGCGAGCTATCCACCGGCCGCGACGCGGCTCCGCCCACCGACTGCTCACCCAGCACATGCCAGGGCTCGAGCGCGGTGCGCAGCCCGAGTCGCACGCCGTCGTGCGTCACCTCGCCGAGCCGCGGAAACCGAAACTCCGCAAAACTCTCGAACCACTCCCGCTCGAAACCAAAGCCGGCCCGGCGGAGTTCATCGACGACGACGCCAAAATCCTGCATCAGAAAATGCGGCAGCATGAATTGGTCGTGGAGCGCGGTGCCCCACCGGACAAGGCCGCCTCGATATGGTTCTTTCCAAAACCACGCGACAAGTGCCCGCACCACAAGACAGGCCAGCAGACTCATCCGCACGTGCGGCGCCATCTCAAAGCCACGGAGCTCAACCAGGCCACGGCGGCCACCGGCAGAATCGGGCGACCATAGCTTGTCGATGCAGAACTCGGCGCGGTGCGTGTTGCCCGTGAGGTCGGTGAGAACGTTGCGAAACACCCGGTCGGTGAGCCACGGAAGCACCTGGCCCGTGCTGTCGGGTTTGCGCGATGACGTGGCGGTCGATGTCGGCCCTTGCTGGGCCGCGGCCATGCCAAGCTGTTCGAGCGCGATCTCCAGCTCATAGACGCTCTCATGCCGGGCCTCGTCGATCCGCGGAGCCTGGCTCGTTGGCCCGATGAACCGGCCGGCGAAGAGATACGAGAGCGACGGATGGTTATTGAAGTAGGTCACCATGCTGCCGAGGAGCCACGGCCGCCTGAGGAACGGGCTCTCATTCGCGATGCTGCCACCTAGCACCACATGGTCGCCGCCGCCGGTGCCTGTATGCAGGCCGTCGATCTCAAATTTTTCCGCGGCTAACCGGCTCGCGCGGGCTTCCTCGGCGAGCGTCTCGCGAATCGTCACGAGCTCTCGCCACGACGATGCCGGTGGCACATTGACCTCGATCACGCCCGGGTCGGGCGTGACATGGAGCCGCACGAGCCGCGGGTCATGCGACGGCGGATAGCCTTCAAACACGACGGGGCTCGCGGTCGCCGATGCCACGCCTTCGATCGCCCGCACAAGGTCGAGCCAGTCGTCCACGGCGGGGCTTACCACCTGCGGATCGCGGGCCTCATCGGGCACGACGTCGAGCGGTGGCATGAACACATGCAGCCGTCCCTTTCGTGATTCGACGACGAGCGACGTGCGAACGATTCCCGTCCCCCGGCTGATCTCGCTCTCCGTCGCCCAGGGCAAGCTTCCCATCGGTAGCCGCAGGCCGGCTGGCGAGTCGCCAGGAATGAGCGGCACGCGACCGGCCGGCATCGGCCACGCGCTCGATCGCCACCGAATCTCAGAGCCTCGTCGGAAGCGAAGCAGCGGCAAGACAAAGGCCGATGGGGTCTCGGTGTCGACTGGAGTGTCGTCGAGCGGGTTCACCGGGGCGACCTCGTGGGCCGGGATCACCAATTCTGGATCGACGCCCAGCCCGGAAGCGAGCTGGCGCAGAAACGCCCCGTCTCGTGTCGCAGCAGCCTTCTTCGCTGTGATCTCCGTGGACTCCGTGAGCGCTCCTGCCGAATCCTCATCCGGAGAATCGCTCGCGAGAAGATCCCGACGGCTCCATACCGGCGAACCATCACCTCGCCACACGATATCGAGTGTCCACCGTGGCAGCGGCTCGCCCGGATACCACTTGCCCTGCCCTTCGAGAAGGATGCCGCCCGGCGCGAGCCGATCGAGGAGACGACGAGCCAGGATGCCACCCTGCCGGCGCTTCCGGGGCCCGAGCGCCGCGGTGTTCCACTCGGCCGCATCGCAATCTTCGATCGACACGTACGTCGGCTCACCTCCCATCGTGAGGCGAACATCGCCTGCCGCGAGCGCTGCTTCAACGCGATCACCCACCTCCACGATCCGATTCCATTGGGGCTCAGTGAACGGTCGGGTCGTCCGCGGGGCTTCCGCCAGCCGCGTGACCCGCATCGAAAACTGAAAATCGGTGTGGCAGGGATCGACGGCACCGGTGACCGGCGCCGCGCTCGCCGGATCGGGCGTGGCCGCCAGGGGGATATGGCCCTCGGCCGCAAGGAGCCCGCTCGTCGGATCAAAACCAACCCATCCTGCGCCCGGCAAAAAAACCTCGGCCCACGCGTGGAGGTCGGTGAAATCAGCGACCGGGCCGGCGGGGCCATCGAGCGGTTTCTCATCGGGAGCAAGCTGAACGAGATAGCCCGAGCAGAATCGAGCGGCGAGCCCCATGCGGCGGGCCACGGCAACAAAAAGCCAGGCCGAGTCGCGGCAGCTTCCCGTGCCGATCCTGAGCGACTCCTCCGGCGACTGCACGCCGGGCTCCATGCGGATCACATAGCCCACGCGGTCGTGGACCACCCCGTTGAGCGCGACGAGGACATCGATCGTGCGATTGTTGGCCGGCGTGATGCCCCGCAGAAACTGTTCCACCAGCGCATCGATGAGCGGGCCACCGATTGCCGTCGGGGTCGCGCGGTAGGGCGCGAGCTCGGCGGCCAGCATGGGATCGTAGGCAAACGGAAACTGCTCGACCTCTGGCTCGAGGAAGAAATCAAACGCGTTGATCGCCACGAGCTCGGCGACCAGATCGACCTCAAGAACAAGTCGCGTGGTGGGCTCCGGAAAAACGAGCCGTGCGGCATAGTTGCCCTGCGGGTCTTGCTGCCAGTTGAGGAAATGCTCACCCGGCTCGACCTTGAAGGAATAGCCGGTCACGCGGGTACGGCAGTGGGGCGCAGGCCGAAGCCGCACGGTATGCGGGGCGAGCCGCACGGCACGGTCGAAGCGATATTCCGTGCGATGGTGCAGCGCGATGCGAATGGCCATTGATGAGCGTGCGTTCGAGGTTTCCGACGCAACGCGACGGGTTTTGTGGGTAAAAAAAACGGTCAGTTGGTCATGCCAGCGTCAAGAGCATCACGAGGCCCCCACTCCGGCCTCGGCAGCTCGGCCAACGGGGCGGACTGCAAAGAACGTGTCGTGGATGGCGTCGCTGGCTCGGTTGAGCCGCTGCTGAAACCCGTCGATGAAGCTGTGAAGCCCGCCGGGGCCAGTGAGCACTTCGTCGATGGAACCGTAGTCGAGCTTGGAGCGAAGGCGACCGAGCCGCTGCTCGGCAAGATTCGTGTAGGCCCCCTTCGATCCACCGGTGATCGCAAGGAGCGATTCCTCGGCCTTGATGAGGCAGAAGTGGGCCGCTCGCGGGAAGAAGCGATCGAAGACGAGGAACTCGACCACGTTCCGTCGCGAAACGGCTCCGTATTGCTTGCGGTACATCTCGAGCGCGCTGGCGCTTTCGAGGACAGCCGACCACTGGACGGCGTCACCGCCTAGCGGCTCGACGGCGTGGCTGTTGGACTCAGCGACGAGCGCGACGGACCTCGGAATCGTGACCGAGTCGCCATCGGTCCAGTCTGCCACCGCCGCGAAGCTCGAAGCGTCGGTGCTCGACCCGGCACCGCTCGCCGCTTCGGGCCGCGCGACGCTCGAAGCGTCGGTGCTCGACCCGGCACCACTACTCCCTGCCGGCCGCGCGAAGCGTGAAGCGGCCGGCTTAAAATAGTGTTCGACGTCCAAGACCCGGCTGGTCTTGTCGGCCCGTTCGATGAGTCGCCCGAGCCGTCCGAAATGCCACGCCTCGCCGTGAGACATCGTCGCGTCACACACGCCGGTAATGAGCTGGCTGGCTCGCTTCACCTCGTCGAGAAACTCCCGTGGATGGAGCCAGCCGTTGTATCGCTGTGCTGCCGACTGCACCTCGAGGTGGCCCTTGTTGATCTCCTCCCACATGGCCGTGCTGATCATGTCGCGAACCGTGCGGGCGTTCTCTCGCGCGGCTCGGAAGCAGGTGGCGATCGAGTTGGGGTTTTCCAGATCAAACGCGAGGAACGAAATCACCCGGGCCTGGTCGGCCTGGCCGTGTCGCTCCTGAAAGTCGGCCTGGTCGCCGAAGGTGCAGACCAGCGCGTTCCAGAGCCGTCCGTGGCTGATCGTGCCTTCGAGCGCGAGGTCGAGCGTTGTCTCCATCGCGCGCGCGACGTTCTCGGCCCGCTCGATCTGGCGGTTCATCCAGTAGACACAGCTTGCCACCCGCGAGAGCATCGGCCGTCACCTTCCCGTGTGCACCACCCAGGTATCTTTGCTGCCACCACCCTGCGACGAATTCACGACGAGCGACCCCTTCACGAGCGCTACCCGCGTGAGCCCGCCGGGGAGCACATAAATCTCTTCGCCATAGAGGATGAAGGGCCGCAGATCGACATGCCGCCCCTCAAGCGTGTCGCCCACGACCGTCGGTACCCGGGAGAGCGCGAGCATCGGCTGGGCAATGAAGTTGCGTGGGTTGGCCTTAATCCGCTCACGGCAGGCCTCCAGTTCTTCCTTCGACGACCGAGGGCCCAGCACGATCCCGTAGCCCCCCGATTCGTTGGCCGGCTTCACCACCAGGTCGGCGATGTTCTCGAGCACATGCTGATACTGGGTCTGCTCGCCGCACACAAACGTTGGCACATTGGGAATGATCGGGTCTTCGCCGAGGTAGTACCGGATGATCTGCGGCACGTAGGCGTAGACGGCTTTGTCGTCGGCGATGCCGGTGCCGGGGGCGTTGACGAGCGCGACGTTGCCCTTGCGGTACGCCGCCATGAGCCCGGGCACGCCCACGAGCGAATCCTCTCGGAAGGCCAGCGGGTCGAGGAAATCGTCGTCGATGCGTCGGTAGATCACATCTACCCGTTCGAGCCCGTGGGTCGTCCGCATGGAGACGACGTCATCCACGACAACAAGGTCGGAGCCCTGCACGAGCTCCACCCCCATCTGCCGCGCCAGAAAGCTGTGCTCGAAGTAGGCCGAGTTGTAGATGCCCGGCGTGAGCACGACGACCGTCGGATCACGGACGTGCTTGGGCGCCACATACTCGAGCATCGCGAGGAGCTTCTCCGGATAGTCTTCGACCGGACTGATCCGCTGCCCCTCGAAGAGCTGCGGGAACGTCCGCTTCATGACCTCGCGGTTCTCGAGCACGTATGACACGCCCGACGGCGTGCGGAGGTTATCCTCGAGGACATACATCACACCATCGGCGCCGCGGACCAGATCGGTGCCGGTGATGTGGCACCAGATGCCCTTCGGCGGTGCGAGGCCCGCGCACGGCCCCCGAAAACATTTTCCGGAATCAACGAGCCACTCGGGCACGACTTTGTCGGCCACGATCTTTCGCGCGTTGTACACATCGTCGATAAAGAGATTGAGCGCCCTGATTCGCTGGACAAGACCCCGCTCGATCGTGGCCCATTCGGCGGCCTCGAGCACCCGCGGCACGATGTCGAACGGCCAGACCTTCTCCGTGCCGGCCTCGTGGCCGTAGACATTGAAGGTGATGCCCATCGTGAGAAGGGCCTTCTCGGCCGCCCGCTGCCGCTCGGCGAGATCCCCGCTGGAAAACCCGGCGAGCCGACGAGCGAGCAACTCGGCGCCTGCGCGTGGACAGAGCTGTTCATCGAACAACTCGTCGTGAAAGCCCTCGGTCTGGTAAGCCTCGAGGTCCATGGGCGGCACGCGATTCCTCAGCCGTGAGGCCGGGGCAAATCAGGGAACGGCAAGGCAGTGACCCCGCGGCATGAGTCCGCCATCCGTCTGCCGCCGGATGTCGCGAAGATACCCGACCGGGCATCGCGAGGGAATGCCCCGCGGCCTGACTGGTTCTGCGAAGCCCCATCTCGAAGCGAAAGCCGCCTGTTCCCCTCGATGCCACCGTTGGCGACGGCTTGGGGTTGCCCTCGCCGTGGAGTCGGCGTTGTTTGCAAGCGAAGCCAGGATGGCGAAGCGGAGGCGGGATAGCCCAGCGCAGGCGGGATAGCCAGCGCAGCAAACTCCGAGTGAGCGAAGGCCATGGATGGCTATCGTGTTCAGCACGGCGATTGCGTGGACGACACAAGCAAGCCGTATTGGTTCGCCGGCGGTGACATGCTCGCCGCCGGCGAACCAATGCGGTCGGATTCAACAGCCAATGCAACAGGGGTGCCGCAATCCATCCTTGAGCCGGGTTGGGCTATGCTCATCGACCGGATAATCCCGCGACAGGCCGCTGGGCATGTGCCGTGGACCATCCGAGTCGGCGACCGGCTTTCCGGCCGGCAAGTCACGAGTCCATCCTCTTGGGTCAGCCATGAAAACGCTTTGCCTTGCCGTCGTTCTTTCTGCGTTCGTGCTCTCCACCGTTGCCCAGGCCGACAGTGAATGGAAGCATTCGGGCACCATCTGGATTCTGACGACGCCCGAGAGCGCGAACCTCCCGGCGCCAGCCTCCGTGGAAGGCTTTCCGATTCTCGTGCGGCTGCACAGAGACTTCTTTGATTTCTCCCAGGCCCGGCCCGACGGCGGGGACATCCGGTTCACCGCGGCCGACGGGAAAGCTCTCGCGTATCAGATCGAAGAATGGAACCCGGCGGAAGGCACGGCCAGCATGTGGGTCCGGATCCCGGTGATCAAAGGAAACGACCGCCAGCCAATCACGATTCGCTGGGGAAAGAGCGACGCGGCCAGCGAGTCGAATGGGGGCGAGGTCTTTAGCGCCTCCAACGGCTTCGCGACGGTGCTCCACATGGACGGCATCGCAAAGGATGTCGTGGGGACCATCGACGCGAAAGACACGGGGACGTCAGATACACCAGGCGTCATCGGACGGGCCAGGCGGTTCGACGGAAAGGGGGGCATCTTCGGCGGCAACAAAATCGTCGGGCTTCCCGAGGGCTCGTCCCCCCATTCGTCCGAGGCGTGGATCCGTGTGCGACGAGCGAACGGGAATATCGTTGCGTGGGGAAACGAGAAGGGCCAGGGCAAGGTGGTGATGCAGTTCCGCAGCCCGCCGCACCTTGGCACCGACTGCTACTTCTCGGAGGCATCCATCAAGGGCAACAGCACGCTGCCAATGGACGAGTGGCTGCACGTCGCTCACACCTACGCCGAGGGCGACGCCAAGCTCTACGTCAACGGCCAGCTCGACAGCAGCCCGATCCGCAAGGGCACGCCGATGGCGATCGCGTCTCCCGCACGCCTGTGGGTGGGCGGCTGGTACGACAACTACGGGTTTGTCGGCGACATCGACGAAGTCCGCATCTCCAAGGTCACCCGATCGGCCGAGTGGATCACACTCGCGTACGAAAACCAGAAGCCGGTGCAGACGCTCGTCGGCCCGGTCGTGCAGGCCGGCAATGAATTCTCGGTGACGCCGGATCGCGCGACGATTGACGAAGGAGCCGTCGCCACCTTCACGGCCCAGGCGGGTGGGGCGCAGAAGGTTTTCTGGCGGCTCAAGCGAAACGGTCAGGAAGAGACGATCGCGACGGATCGGTTCACCCTGCCCTGGAACGCCGGGCGGGTGTCCAGGGACGAAACGGCTTCGCTTGTCATCGAGGCGGTCTATCCGAATGAGACGAAGTCGATCCAGGTGCCGCTGACGATTCGAGAGACGATTCCCGATCCGGTCTTTACGATCAATGCCCCGGTCTCGTGGGACGGGCGGACGCCAATCGATGTCGTCGCCGAAGTGATGAACTCGGGCGCGATGGAAGCTGCCGGGGCAGGCGCGCTGCGCTACGACTTCGCATTCGACGGCGTGGGCGTGCGCTCGTCACAAAGCTCGGGCAGCGTCCATCTCTCCCGCGGCCACAAGAGCGGCAAGCTGGCAGTGACCGCAACGCTCGACAACGGCGGCGTGCCCGTCACCAAGACCGCGGTCATCGACGTCGCCCTGCCAGCCAAAGACCCGTGGGTGGCACGCACGCCAGTCAAAGACGAGCAGCCGCAGGACAACCAGTTTTATCCGCGCGGAGAAAACGATGAGGGCACGCTGTTCTATAGCGGCACGCTCGAGGCTCCAGCCGACTCCGTCTTCCTCTCGCTCTTCGCCGACGGCAAGGAATCGTCGAAGCAGGTGCAGAAAGTCGGTGCCGATCGCCGGTACGAATTTGCCGTGCCCCTGAAGGCCGGGCTCGTCCAATACAAGGTCGTCTTCGGCGCGATCATCGCCGGGAAGGAAACCGTCCTCCGCACGGTCAACAACATCGTCTGCGGTGACGCCTACCTGATCGACGGCCAGTCCAACGCCGAGGCCACCGCCTGGGGGAACGACGAATACTCGTTCACCAGCCCGTGGATTCGTAGCTACGGGAGCGTAGACGGCAATCCGCAGAATGCCAGGCTCGTGTTGTGGGGCGACGCTTCGGCGCGGGTCCCAGGCAGAAAACTCCAGATCGGTTACTGGGGCATGGAGCTCGGCCGCCGTCTGGTCGAGAGCCGGAAGATGCCGGTCTGCATCATCAACGGGGCGGTCGGCGGCACGCGGATCGATCAGCACCAGCGAAATCCTGCCGACCCGGAAGACGTCGCGACGATTTACGGCCGACTCCTGTGGCGTGTGCGAGAAGCCGGGCTCACGCACGGCATACGGGCCGTCTTCTGGCACCAGGGCGAAAGCGATCAGGGCGCCGACGGGCCCACGGGCAAGCTCGGCTGGGAAACCTACCGCCAGTTCTTCATCGATATGGCCGGCGGATGGAAAGAGGACTTCCCAAACATTCAACACATCTACGTGTTCCAGATCTGGCCGAAAGCCTGCGCCATGGGGATCGACGGTTCAGACAATCGTCTGCGCGAAGTCCAGCGGAATCTGCCGACGGCCTTCACTCATCTGAGCGTGATGTCCACCCTCGGCATCGATCCTCCCGGCGGCTGTCATTATCCACCGGCCGGCTACGCCGAGTTCGCGCGGCTCATCTATCCGCTTGTTGAGCGCGACATCGACGGCGTGTCACCGAAAGACTCGATCACTCCGCCGAACCTGAAGCGGGCCGTGTTCGCGGATGACCGGCGCGAGCAAGTCGTTCTCGAGTTCGATCAGCCCGTTGTGTGGACCGACACGCTCGTCAAGGAATTCTCATTCGACGGGCCGCCGGTCTCGGTCACGTCGGGGCATGTAGAAGGCAACACCTTGGTCCTTCGCTTGTCGTCGGGCACCACTGCGAAGACCGTGACCTACCTCGACAGCAAGTCCTGGAGCCAGAGCCGCCTCCTTCGCGGCGCAACCGGCATTGCCGCCCTGACGTTCTGCGAAGTGCCGATCGAGGGGAAGTAGGACCGCAACGGCGTCAATCGCCAAGGATAGGACGGTCAACGGCACCTCCGCAAGCATTTGACCGGTGACGAGTGGTCGATAGGGTGCAGTCCAGTGCCCTTCGCGGCACCGCCGGTTGTTTCGCCACCGCACAGCTCCCCCCACACTGCCGCCGTGCGAGCCGTTTTTCACCGTCGTCGCAGAACCTCTCCGCATCCGGGCATCAGCCGGCTGGTCACGTCGGCCATCACAGCGAGTGGATGTCTTTCGCAGGCAGTTCGTCAGGCGACGCCTGAAAGACGTCCCGGTCGTCATGGGCCTGGAGAAGCTCGCCCCAGTCAGTGGGTGGCCCACGAGCGGGCGAGATCGGCGGTGGTTCGAGCGGTTCGCCAAGGCGTGTCAGGATTTTCCGAATCGAGTCAGGTTCGGTGATGAAGGCGATCAGTCGGATGTCGCCGCCACAACTCGGGCACTCCAGCGGAAACGCCTCCCCCACCCGGGCCATGAGCTTGGCCCAGGCAATCCGTGAGGTGTCGTGCGAGCGCGGCTGGTCGGCAGAATCGCAGCAGCCTCCGCCCGCATGCCCGCTCGTCGCTGTCTCGCGCTGCTTGCCGACGTTGCCGATTGCCAGCGCCGTCACGGCTGGCCGTAACGGATGATTCGGTGCAAACACCCCGTGGTAACGGTGCCGGTGCTTCCGCGGTGGTGGCACCAGATCCGCGAGACGACCTGAGAAACTCAAAAAGCGAGAGCTCCACGACGCCGTTGGCCCCAGGCCGCGTGGACTTTCGTGAGCGGCCGGGCCCGACCCAGGTGGCGGCCTTGTGCCGCGGGAGCACGTAGCAGACTTTGGTGATGCGGCCGTCGTCGTCGCGGATGACGGAGAGTCGCTCCAGGGCGAAGGGCGGCCGGGCACAGTACCTCAAGAGATGCTCGAGGCTTTTGAAATAGCTCGGCACGTCACGGTCGATGAGTGTGATCCGGACACTCGCGTCTACCGAAAACCCGCTATTCTCCCAGGCGAGCATGTCGGCAGCGGCTTGCGAATCGAGGAAGCCCTGCCCTGGGTAGTCGTGGCATCGCCGGATAATTGCGATCTTTTTCGGACCTGCCGGATCGGCATGGCGGCCAGCTCGG